>Ga0066637_10002019_pt1 | contig 13439 bp, 9 predicted proteins | sample CryGeyCG2014_020_FD_62737 | JGI IMG/M metagenome (GOLD analysis project Ga0066637, IMG submission 62737) | Groundwater microbial communities from aquifer - Crystal Geyser CG08_land_8/20/14_0.20 | ecosystem: Environmental > Aquatic > Deep subsurface > Groundwater | place: USA: Utah: Grand County...
CCCCGCGGGGGCCGCGGTCTCAAAAACCTCCAAGCGCATCATCCGCGCGGGCGTGTCCGCGTCGGATTTCTCCGCGGCGGCGCTTTCAACCACCAGTATACAGTGGAGCTGGTCCACCGGCACGTTCACGGACCCGGGCATAACGGAATACCGGCTCTATACCGCCAGCGCAGTCGTGGTCGAGTCCGAATACTGGCCGCTGAACCCGGGGACTACCTATCATATCGATACCGGGCTGGGCGTGAATAAGGTGTACACCAGGTGGCTGCGGGTCTACAAAGGGGCGACACCGGACAGCGATTCAGAGCATATAGAGAAATACACCTATGCCCTGCCGCCGGGCTCGTTTACTTTGAACTCCGTGACGGCCGAGAGCGCCTATATCACCTGGACTTTCAGCGAGGCCACGGCTTATGCCGTGGAATGTTCCAGTACCGCCGGCGCAAGTTATGTGCGCATCCGGGACATCTTTGTGCCCTGGCAGACCATAACGCTGCTGAGCAACAAAGATTACCAGATCAGGCTGGGCGCCGTGAACGGCGATAATGAGCTGACTCCCGGGCTCTACAGCTCGATTCTGTCCACCACCACGCCCCCGCTGGATATGACCATGACCGGGGTGGCTCTTTCTTCCTACGCCATACAATGGCAGTGGTCCACGGGCCCCTTTACCGGCACCGGGATAACGGACTACAGGATCTATAGATCAACCCTGGCACCCACCGGGGAGCTTCCGGCCGATGAGGACGCCGGAGAGATTCTGCTGACGACCGACCCCGCCGTGAACTCCTGGACCGAGACTTTTGTGGACCTTACTACGGAGACCTGGTCGGTGGAGACGGGCTCGGTGACCTCCGTCATAGAGTATGCCGCGAATACCCGGCGCACGCGCTGGATGAAGGCGGTGGGCATACTGGGGGGGGAGAGCGCGGGAAGAACGCCGTATCGGAAGTATACCTATGCGACAGCTCCCGCTACCGCGGCTGTGGGAGGATTTGGCGAGACCGTCATGAGTATCGAAGCGGGGGGGCCGTTCCGTGCCAGCAACTTCGCGGTGGATTATGCCACGGGGCCGGCGGATTTCGCGGTTTTCTTCTCTTCGGTAACGGGTACGAACGTGAGCGGCTTAACGGGGAATACAAAATATGATTTCAGGCTCGGAGCTATCAACGGCGACGAGGAACTGACGCCATATCACTTCTCCTATGCTACCAGCGCGGTATTAAGGGCGATGACCATGCCGGCGCCTCCTTACGCGTTTGCCGCCGCGCCGTACACCGACACGACGCTGAATTTCTCTTGGTCTACCTCCACTTACTTAACACCGAGCTATATAGATGGCTATTACATTGGGATAGATTGCTACATCCCGCCGCCTATAGATATGTGGACTATCTGCCAGGTCGCTTTTGTGCCGGGTGCAACCACCAACCTGTACGGCTTGGATTACCTTTACCCTAACAGCACTCATAAGCGTTATGTGAAAGCGTCCCAGACGGACCCGGCCTGGGTGGCGAGTCACCCCAGTTGGCCCGATCCGGCTTGGGAGTATCAACATATCGGAAGCGACTACACCGCCCCGGCAACCAACACCACCTTTGCCACTCCCCCCAACGACGTCTCTTTCTATTCCGTCCGGTCCAGCACCGTCGGACTGGTGTGGAACGAACCGGTGGTCCCTGCGACGAAGTACCGCGTAGAGCGCTCCACCAGCGGAGCCGGACCTGAAGACCAGCGCCCCTGGGTCTTTGTCTCCAGCGTTACCGGCAATACCGCCCAGGATACAGGTCTGGCCCCGTCCACGACATATTATTACCGCATCGGCGCCATAAACATAATGGGCATCCTGACCAAAGGCCTGCCAGAGGCGACCACCGGTTACCGCCGGGATTACAGCTTTGTAAGCAGCACTATCACGAAACATATTTCACCCACGCTGTTCGGGGTCGCTACCGGCACCCAGGCCATAACCTGGTCGTGGACCAATACCGTGCCGGGGGTGCTGTCGTATAATTTTTACACCGCTAACGACGCGCTGCTTGCCGCCGGCGCGGCAACCCCTTATTACGAAACTTACCTGTCCAGCGCGAACGCAAGGTATACGCGGCGGGTGCGCTCGGTCACTGCTATAGGCGAAGGCGATTACTCTGAGGCCTCCGTCTCGACCCTGGCCAACCCGCCGGTCGAGCCGGTTATTACCAGCTCGGGGGTCCATGCCCTGTCGCTGGGCTGGGCCGCCAACGGCAGCGCCGGTTATAGCGTGGCCCGCTCGCCCGACATGGTTTTGTGGCCGCCCGGCGATGTTTTTGTGTCCGCCAATGCATACTTAAACGACACGCGCCTGCGCTTCGCCACCACCTACTATTACGCCGTCCACGGTATAAATGACGACGGCTTTGTTTCCCTTTCCAGCGCTGTTACGGCGGCAAATATGACCCTTCCTCTGCCGTCCACCTACACAACGGTGTTCGCCACCGCCGCCGTAAGCCTGGACGTGACGGCACCGCTGGCTGGCCTGGGAGCGGACGGCCGCATAAGGGTGGAAATACCGGTCGGCACGCCTGACGGCTACTTCGCCATAAGCACCAGCGCCGCCACCAGCCCCCTAGAGATATCAACGAACAGCCTGGCCGCGGCCGCGGCGAAACTGGTAAACAGTACCTTGCTGAATATCGTGGAACTCCGCCTGTATGACGTTTACGGCTCTCCCCTTACGGCGGACTTTTCAAGCCCGGTCCGGATAATGATAACTTATACGGATGCCAATAATGACGATATGGTGGACGCCACCTCGCCGCAGATTCCGGTTGATACGTTGAAGCTGTTCAACCTTGACACGACCGCCCTGGTCTGGAACCAGATCAAGGATTCCACGTGGAGTAAAAGCGCCAGGTACATCTACGCCGATATCCCTCATTTTTCGTTCTATGCGCTGGGCAGCGTCGGTTCCGTTGCCGGGCTGCTGGCCGACGTGTTCGCTTATCCCAACCCCTACAGGCCGGGCAGCGGCGGCAATTTCGACAATACCATGTTCGGGGCGGGTATAGTTTTCGAGTCCCTGCCGGCCCGGTCGAAGATAAAGATCTACAGCCTTTCCGGCGCCCTTGTAGCCGAGGTGAGCGACGATGACGGCGACGGCCGGTGCCTATGGAACACCAGGAACAAGGACGGCTCGCGCGCGGCCTCCGGGGTGTACCTCTATGTGGTAAGCGCAGACACCGGCAAGAAAAAGGGCAGGATAGCGATAATAAGGTGATGGCCCCTATATGACATACAAGATTTTTAAGACCTGTGTTCTGGCCGCCGCCGCGCTGGCGTTCCGGGCGCCGGCCTGTTACGGGGCGGACAGCGAGGGCGTTTCCGGCGCCCAGTTCCTCAGGATCGGCGTGGGCGCCGAGGCTTCCGCTCTCGGCGAGACGGGGGCCGTGCGCTCCGGCGCGCAGAGCATGTTCTACAACCCCGCCGGGCTAGCTTCGGTAGGCAGCTCGGAGATATTCCTTTCCCAGGTGCAGTGGGTCATGGAGACCAGTTACTCCAACCTGTCCGCCGCTACAAAATTGGGGAAGGGGGTTCTCGGGCTTGCCGTAAGCCGCCTTGCCGTTCCTTCCACCGATAAGTACGACAAACTCGGCAACAAGCTTTCCGAAAGCTACTCCGCCGCGGATCTGGCCGCCGGGCTGGGCTACAGCCATCCTTTGTGGCCGGGGGCCGGCCTTGGCGTTAATCTCAAATATATTTCGAGCAGGCTCGACGACGCTAAGACTTCGGCCATGGCCGTTGACGCGGGGGTTAAATGGGACCTGGCGCCGGGGCTGCAACTGGGGGCCGTGCTGCAGAACGCCGGCACGAAGCTTAAATACCTGAGTGAAGAGGAATCCCTTCCCCGTGTTTTTAAGGCCGGGGGCGGCTATACCTATAAGATCCCCGGCGATTACGAAACGCAAAAGACGGCCTCTCTTTTCGCCGACGTGAATTATCTGGAGGATGCCGGTTCGTACGCCAATGTCGGACTGCAGTTCACCGCCGATTATCCCAACAGCGGGACCTTTGCCTTGCGGGGCGGTTACAGGACCGACGCGGACAGCGCCGCGGCCGCGTCTTTCGGGCTGGGCCTCTCCGGTCCCGTCTACGTTATCGATTACGCCTATTCCGCCATGGGCGACCTCGGCCGGGCGCACCGGTTATCTCTGACGCTGAAGTTCGGCGGCGCCGGCGGCTCCGTCTGAGCGCCGGGCCGATGGGAACGCTTACCAACGAATTGAAGGCGCATCCCCTGGCGCTTTTTCCCGATTTCAGAAAGCTTTTCGCCGGCCGCGTGGTCTCGGCGGTGGGCGATAAGTTCTTTGCCATCGCCATAGCCTGGTGGGTGCTTTCCGAGGCCGGTGAGAAATCGAAATTCCACCTCGGGCTTATCATGGCCATGAACGTTATCCCGGTGGTGGCGTTCGGCCCGCTTCTGGGGACGCTTTCCGACAGGTCGGACAAGCGGCGCGTGATGCTGGCCGCCGACGGGGCCAGGGCTTTGCTGGTGTCTTTGCTGGCGCTGCTCCTGTGGAGCGGCCGGCTTAACCTGTACTGGCTTTACTCCATCTGTTTCCTTATTTCCGGCTTCGGGCCGCTGTTCGAATCCGCCGAGGCGGCTTCGATACTGCGGCTGACTTCGCCCGAAAAGATGCCGCAGGCCGTAGCGGTGGATTCCTCCATCCTGCAGCTTTCGAACGTGATAGGCTCGGCGCTGGGCAGCGCGCTGATGGCGGCGGCCGGGGTGGCGGGGGCATTCCTTTTTAACGCGGCCGGCTACCTGGTCTCCTTCGCGGCTATCTGGGGGATAAAGACGGAGCTTAAGCCGCAGGACAGGACGGAGTCGTCGTTCACGGCGGAATTTAAAGAGGGGCTGGCCTATACTTTCGGCAACAGGCCGGTGCTCTGGCTTATACTGACCTTCGCCACGTTCAACTTCTTCGTGGCGCCTATACTGATAATCATACCGATGATAGTGAAGTTCGTGCTGAAGGAATCCGTTACCTGGCTGGCGGTCTTCGAGACCTTCTTCGCGCTGGGGTCGGCCTCGCTGGCGGCCGCCCTGAGCTTCAAGAGAGCGTATGGGAATATCTACGGCTGGTTCTTTGTCTCCCTGCTGGCGGTGGGGCTGTCTTTCGGCGGGCTCTATTTTACCGCGAATAAATACGCGATCTGCGCGCTTATTTTCTGCGCCGGGGCAGCGCTGGGCGGCGGGAACACCGTGGTGCTTACTCTCTTCCAGTCCACCGTGCCGGATGCGATGAAGGGCAGGTTCTTTTCGGTGCTGACCACGCTGGCCTACGCCGTGCTGCCGCTTGCGTTCCTGGCCACCGGCCTGCTGGCCGATAAATTCTCGGTGGGTTTCTGCATAGCTATGAACGCCACCGCGGTGCTGGCGCTGTCCTTTGCGGCGCTGCTGATCCCCAGGGTCAGATCCGTATAACTTTTATTCATGGCCAGGCAGACGGTCTCGGTGAAGAAGACCCCGGTTTTTCCCTTCCGCTCCGTTATTCTTTCCCCTTTTAAGCCGGGTTCGGGATGTCTATGAATTCGGTTTTGACGCGGAACTTTTTTTCGAGTATCGCGGCCAGGGCCTTTACGCCGGGCTTTTCCGTATTGTAATGCCCGGCAGCGATGAAGTTGGACCTGGTCTCGCGCGCCAGCTCCTGCACGAATTCCCCGGCCTCGCCGGTGATATACAGGTCCAGGCCGGCTTCTATGGCCTGTTCGAACATGCGCGCGGCGCCGCCGCTGACCACCCCAGCGGTCTTTATCTTTTCCGTTCCGAAGCGGAAGCAGAGCGGTTCCGCGTCCAGCTTTATCGCCAGCGCGGCGGCGATGCCGTCCATTGAGAGAGGTTTGCGGAAAACGCCTTTGAAGCCCACCGATACGCCCTCGTAAAAGCCGAAAGGTTCAAGGTTGCCGGCGCCGAGCATTTTCAGCAGCTGCGCGTTATTGCCGCAGCCCGGGTGGCTGTCGAGCGGCAGATGCCAGGCGCAAAGGGAAATGTCGTGTTTAAAGAGTACTTCCAGCTTCGCTTTCAGGGGGCCTTTGAAGGGCGCGCTCTTTCCCCAGAGCAGGCCGTGATGCACTATCAGCATATCCGCGCCGCAGGCGGCGGCGCGCTTTATGCATTCCAGCGAGGCCGAGACCCCGAAAGCTATCTTCCCGACTTTGCGGGCGCCCCCGGCCTGCAGGCCGTTCTCCGACATGTCCTTTATCTTTTTCGAGTTCAGGCAGGCGTCCGTGAAAGCTATTATCTTGTCCCTGTCAGCCATGCGTCCTCCGTGCGGCGGTCACTATTTTCTTCCCGGCCGGACCGCGTAGATATAGCCGTTGGCTATGTCGGCGGTGATGTGGTCGGCTATGGAAAAATTTCGGGCGTCTCCGGGCGCCAGCATGAGGGCGGCGTAGCCCCACAGGAGCGGGTTCCCTTTCAGCGCGGAGCGCGGCAGTGTCACGGATATCGCGCCGTCCGCCGTTTCCGGTTTTACGGTCGCGGCTAAGGACGGGGTTTTGGCCCTGGCCTTGTAAAGAGAGGCCTTGAAAGGGGTTATTTCCAGGGCGTATTCCCAGGCGTTCTCGGGGAACATCCGCAGCGGCCTGCCGTCGAGAAGCGTGGAGATCCCGGCGCGGGCGCGGTGATTTATGTCTATATAAAGGTCCAGCGTTATGCGGTCGAACCCGGAGGCGGGTTTTCTGGAGTTCTCTATCTCTTGCGGATAGAACCTGAAGATCACCGTCTCCTCCAGGACTTCGGCGGAGAACCTCTCCAGCTTCCAGATCCTGTACGGGTCGGCGTCCTTCGGAAGGTCCGTGGGCGGCGCCGGCAGCTCCGGTTTGGCGGGGCCATTGGCTATCTCGAACCCGGCCGCGGACAGCGTCACCCGCGGCTGCCCGGAACTTTCCGGGTCTTGCGCGGCCGCCGAGAGGGAGGAGAAGACCCACGGCGGCGGGGTTTTGCTCATCAGCCGGTAGGAATTGCCCAGCGAGCTGCGCATTTCTATTTCCGTCTCACGGGCGGCGTCCTGGTCGGCCGAAGCGAGCGCCAGGAGCTTTGCGCTGTTTTCCGCAGCGAAATACGCCTCAAAAGCCCGCCTGGCGGTCTTGTATTCTCCCTGGCAGGAGTTCAGGTGGAGCATCAGGTCCGCCCTGGTCTTGGCCAGCGCCGCCAGCGCGCCGGTTTGCGCCGGGGCGGAAGCCCAGCGGGTATAATCCCCGCTCCAGGGCGCGGCACCGGCGGCTATTTCCGCCGGCGTTACGGCGGCGGGGGTGGACAGGGCGACGGCCTGTGAAACGGTGAGGCTGCCCCCTCCGGGGAGGGATTTCAGCGCGGCGGCCAGCTCCGCGCGCAGCGCGGCAGGGTCCGCGCCGGAGGTCTCGTCAAAGACCAGGAAACGCACTTCTTCAGAGGCCGCAGGAAAAGTGGAGAAATTCACGAACGGCACCACGGCAATCGCGTTGGTCTCCAGCACGGCCGCGGCGGTGGAGGCGAAGGGCCCGCAGGCCAGCCACTTGATCCCGAGGGCTTTGGCGAGGGGAAAATAGTCCTCCAGGACGCCGCCCGGCGCTATGACGATGCCAGCGGGGACCTTCCCGGGTTCTTTAAAGGCGGCATCCCTGGCCAGCCCCAGGCGCAGGCCCAGGAAGTACGGGTTATTATCAGAGAGCGCCGCGGTAGAGGGTTTGCCTTCCCATTTCACCTGCTCCACGGACGGATAATACAGAAGGGGAAGCGGCGGGTCGCCGGTGGGCCGCAGGGCCAGTTCCAGGCGGCCGTCGCTTTCAAGCTTTGCTATCCGGCCGGCCAGCGTTTTCGGGATCCCGCTGAAGGCCGCCGTAAGGCGCAGGTCCTCGTTCTCTTCCAGCAGGGTAATTATTCCCTCTTCCCCTGAGGATTGCGCCGGCAGCCAGAGCAGGGCCTGCTGCGCGTGCGCGGCCCCGGCGTTGAATAACAGCAGAAATACCAGTATTGCCGGCATAAGAATTTATTTCACCGTAAGCAGGGAGACTTTGCGGCCGTTCTCGGTGTCCGTATCCGGGTTCAGCGGGTCCAGCACTTCCTTGCCGTCGATGCGGCAAAGGTATTTATATTTTCCCGGGGGCAGGGGCAGGATGGCTTCCCAGCGGTTCCTGGCTTTTTTTACCAGCGAGAGGGCTTCCGGGTTCCAGTTATTAAAGTCCCCCGTTATCTTTACCGTTTTGGCGCCGGCGATCTTCACTGAGAATTTCACGAAACGCAGTTCCGGCTGCGGCGGCGCGTCCGGCCTTTCATGCCTGGGCCTCATCGGGGGGAGGAAAGAGGACCTGGAGGGTTTTATGGTGGCCGTGTTCCAGGCGCCCATGAAGCTGAAATATTTCTTCACCGCGTCGTTAAAGATGACCCCCGGCACGCTTACCAGGACCAGCCCGGCCAGCGCCAGCGCCAAGAGCAGCGATTTGCGCTCCATTATGACGCCGTCCTCTTAGCCGGGGCGCAAACTCCGCTATCCAGCCGTCTCCGGAAGCGCGGCAGAGCGCCCAGTTCTCCGGCCAGGGCCTTAAATGCCCCGGTATCCACCCCGCCGCCTTCCAGGGCGGTGACGCGCACTTCAGGGATAATACGCACGGCCGCGCGTATGAAGCCCTTCACCTTCTCAAAACCGCCGGCGGCCCAGGGTTTAAGCGGGCGCATGAGCGCCGCCCATTGCGCCGGGTCGGAGGTGTTCAAGCTAACATGTACGGCGTCGATAAGGCCTTTCATCCCGGGCGCGGTGGCGCGGCCCCAGACCGCGTCGGCAAGGCCGTTGGTGTTGAGCCGCACGCGCATTGAAGCGGGTATAGGCGCGGCCGCCCCGGTTTTTATTGCCCGCGCGCAGTCCAGCAGCTCCGGCAGCCTCATTGTAGGTTCTCCGTAGCCGCAGAAAACAAATTCGTCGAACGTGGCCAGGGCCCATTCTTTTTTTGCGAGGGAAATGACCTGCTCCGGGGAGGGTTCCGCGCCGGCCAGGTCCAGGTTCCTGCCGCGGTAGTCCATTTTCCAGAGGTTTTTCACGCAGAAGGCGCAGGCCGTGGAGCAGCGGTTGGTCAGGTTGATGTAAAGGCCTCTCTTATAGCGGTAAACGATGGATGCGTCCATATGGTAAAAATAGCTGCTGCCCGCCAGCTGCTGTCCGCTTACTGCTAGCCGCCTGCCTTTTTATTATTCTATCATTTAGGCATGCGCATTTTAATAGCGATGAACGCGTTCAAAGGTACGCTCTCCGCTGATGCGGCTTCGCGCGCGGCGGCCAGGGGCTTTAAGCGCGCGCTTCCGGGAGCCGCCATAGATATCCTGCCTGTCGCCGACGGCGGCGACGGGCTGCTTGACGTTCTGGCTCCCGTTCTGGGCGGAAGGATCATGCGCGGCCGGGCGACGGGGCCGTCCGGGGAGGCGCTTCGCGCGCGCTGGCTGCTGGCCGGGAGGCGCGCGGTGATAGAAATGGCCGAGGCCGCAGGCCTCAGGCACGCTGCCCGTTCCGAACTGCGCCCGCTCGACGCCTCCACCCGCGGGGTGGGTGAACTGCTCTGCGCCGCGCGGCGCTTAGGTGCGCGGGAGATTTTTGTGGGGCTGGGAGGCAGCGCCTCCAATGACGGGGGCGCCGGCTGCGCCCAAGCTCTTGGTTTTGAACTGCTCGACGCCCGCGGCCGCCCGGTGGCGCCGGGGGCGCGCGGCCTGGCCGCCCTGGCCCGCATAAAGCCCGGACAGGGCGCGGCGGGTCTAAGGGGGGTTAGGGTTTTCGGGCTTGCCGACGTGAAGAACCCGCTCTGCGGCAGGCTCGGTTCGGCGAGGGTTTTTGGCCCGCAGAAAGGCGCCGGCCCGGAGGAAGCGGCTTTTATGGAGGCCGCGCTGCTGAATTATTCCCGGGTGATCAAAAGGGACCTGGGCGCGGAGGTCTCGCGGCTGCCGGGCGGCGCGGCCGCGGGCGGTCTCGGGGCGGGGCTTGCCGCTTTTTGCGGCGCCGCTCTCATCGACGGTTCCGGTTTTGTGCTTGAAAAGACCGGGTTCGATGAAAAGCTGCGCAAAGCGGATGTTCTTATTACCGGAGAGGGTTGTTTTGACCGGCAGACTTTTTATGGCAAGGCGCCGGGGGCCGTGATAGCGCGCGCCCGCGCCGCGAAAAAACCCGCGGTGGTGGTGTGCGGCCGCTCCCTTATACGGGGCCGGGCCGCTCTTGAGCGGCTTGGCGTCCTGGCGGTAGTGGAATCGGGGGCATACGGCCTGACCGCCGCGGCCATCGAGCGCGCCGTGGCACGGTCCTTCCCGCGGGTGTTCCCGGCGGGAGTTTAAAAATTTTCCAGGAACTCTTTTTCGGCGGGGGAGGCCGCCTTGCCTTTCAGCCTGACCAGCGAGATGCGGTTTACCAGCTCCGGCCTGCCGGTCCTGACGGCCCTGACCGGGCCGGCTTTCAATTCTTTCTCCACCAGGTATTCCGGGACTATGCCCAGCCCGAGGCCGCCTTTGATGGCGTTGAGTATGGCCTGCACGCTCTCTACGGTCAGAACCACCTTCAACCCGGGAAAGCTTCTGCCGTAATGGTGGCGGAACCAGTTGTCCAGCGCGGACCTGCCGTGGGAATAATCCAGGAATTCGCAGCCGGCCAGGGCGGAAGGTTCTACGGCGCCCCGCAGCCGGGTGGAGTAATAGCCGGCCGAGCAGGCCAGGACAAGCTTTTCCGTCAATACGGTGGAGACCGAGAAGGGGGGGAGGTTCCTGCCTCTCCTGCCCGGGAAGATGTCCGCGAAGAGGAGATCCAGTTCGCCTCCGGCCAGCCGCGGCAGCAGTATGTCCGGGTGCCCGAGCGAGACCTCGAAGAAAACCGCGGGATGCCTGCGCCGGAAGGCCGCGACGAGCTCTACGAGGTTGCGGGAGCCGAACTCCACGGGCGCGCCTATCCGGAGCACTCCGCGCGGCCCGGATTTTTCCGCTTCCAGCCAGGCCAGGCCGCCCTCCAGGCCGCGCACAAAAGGCTCCACTATCTCGTAAAGCCTCCCGGCGGCCGACGTCGGCACCAGTTTCTTATGCATCCTCACGAAAAGCTGGGTCTTCAGTTCCCGTTCCAGCTTCCCCAGGCTCTGGCTTACGGCCGACTGGCTGATATATAGTTCCCTGGCGGCGGCGGCGGCGCTTTTATAACGGTAGATAGTGTAGAAGACCTTAAGGCGGTTGAAATCCGTAAGCATAAGTGCTACTTAAGCGCTGATGATATTTTTTTAATTTTACTAAATTGAGGCCATAGGGTACAATATATATGGAAAGACAGAGTATGGGAGGCATTTATGAGCCCGGCACTTAAGGAGAAAACGAAAACCATGAAAAACGATTTCAAGATAAAGGATCTGTCCCTGGCCGCCTGGGGCCGCAGGGAAATAGAGATAGCCGAAAAGGAAATGCCCGGCCTGATGTCCATCCGCGAAAAATTCGCCGCAAAGAAGCCGCTGAAAGGCGCCCGTGTGATGGGGTCGCTGCATATGACCACGCAGACCGCCGTCCTTATAGAGACGCTTTCCGCGCTGGGCGCCGAAGTGCGCTGGTGCTCATGTAATATCTTTTCCACGCAGGACCAGGCGGCGGCCGCCATAGCGAAAACGGGTATTCCCGTGTTCGCCTGGAAGGGCGAGACGCTGGCTGAATACTGGTGGTGTACGGCCCGCGCGCTGGATTTCGGCGGGGGCAAAGGCCCCCACCTGGTAGTGGACGACGGCGGCGACGCCACGATGATGCTCCACCGCGGTTTCGCCGCGGAAAACGACCCCGGGATACTTGACGCCAAAGCCGGCGGAGAGGACGAGCAGGAACTGAACCTGGCCCTTAAGGCTATGCTCAAAAAGGATCCGCAGCACTGGCATACGGCGGCGAAGGACTGGAAAGGCGTTTCCGAGGAGACTACCACCGGGGTGCACCGCCTCTACCAGATGCACGAGGCGGGAAAGCTCATGGTGCCTGCCATCAATGTGAACGATTCCGTTACCAAGTCCAAATTCGACAACCTTTACGGCTGCCGCGAGTCGCTGGCTGACGGCATCAAGCGCGCCACCGACGTGATGATAGCCGGCAAAGTGGCCGTAGTAGCCGGCTACGGAGATGTGGGCAAGGGCTCGGCCCGTTCGCTGCGCGGCTTCGGCGCCCGCGTTATCGTCACCGAGATAGACCCCATCTGCGCCCTGCAGGCGGCGATGGAGGGTTTCGAGGTGAAGACCCTGGAGGATACGCTGGGAGAGGGCGATCTCTACGTTACCACCACCGGCAACAGGGATATTATCCGCCTTGAGCATATCCTCAAGATGAAGGACCAGGCCATAGTCTGCAATATCGGCCACTTTGACAACGAGATACAGGTGGAAGCCCTGAAGAAAGCCAAAGGCGTGAAGATGGTGAATATTAAGCCGCAGGTGGACCGCTTCGACCTGCCGAACGGCCGCTCCATCTACCTGCTGGCCGAAGGGCGCCTGGTGAACCTGGGCTGCGCCAAGGGCCACCCGTCCTTCGTGATGAGCAATTCCTTCTCCAACCAGACCCTGGCTCAGCTTGAGCTGTGGACAAAAAAGATGGCAGTGGGTGTGTACCGCCTGCCGAAGCACCTCGACGAGGAAGTTGCCAGGCTGCACCTTGGGAAGATAGGCGTGAAGCTTACGAAGCTGACGAAGGAGCAGGCCGACTATCTAGGCGTGAAGCAGGACGGACCCTACAAACCCGAGCATTACCGGTATTGAGCGCCGCCGCACCGGCCCCCGCCGGCAATAAAGGCCGGCGGGGGCCTTTTTATGCCTTCTGAGGATTTGGATGTGGGGGCCGCGTGTACCGCGTGGGGACCGGAACGTAAAACGCGCTCGGCCAGCACCGTGGCCTCGCTCCGCCTCAGTGCATGAACACTGAATTGTGTCGCTTCGCTCCACCCGGCGCTATGCAAGCCTCGTCCTTCGGGGGGTTTTGCTAACCCGGTCCCCGCGCGAAGCCGGGCGCGGACGAACCTGCTATGTCGGAATCTCAGTAAGGCGCCTGCGCATGCATTGAATTTGGGGGGCCTTTTTTATTATTATGTATACACCTCCCTCGAACAGGCGGTTCGGACGGCTTGGCGGCGGATGAGGGGGGTTAGTGAATTTTATATCGGCGGACGAGAGGCCTTTAAATGAGTTCCCACCAGGTTAACCATATTTCCTTCGGAACGGACGGGATACGCGGAATAATAGCCAGGGACTTTACCTATGACCTGGTAAGGAAGACCGCGCAGGGCATGGCGGATTATATCTCACACAAGTATATGCGTACCGAGAAGCCGGCGGTCGTGGTCGGTTATGACCGCCGCTTCATGTCCGACCGTTTCGCCCGCACTATGGCCGAGGTTCTTGCCGCGAACGGCCTGAGCGTGACCTTGACCGCCTCTCCCGTCCCTACC
>Ga0066637_10002021_pt1 | contig 13437 bp, 17 predicted proteins | sample CryGeyCG2014_020_FD_62737 | JGI IMG/M metagenome (GOLD analysis project Ga0066637, IMG submission 62737) | Groundwater microbial communities from aquifer - Crystal Geyser CG08_land_8/20/14_0.20 | ecosystem: Environmental > Aquatic > Deep subsurface > Groundwater | place: USA: Utah: Grand County...
AAAACAACAGAAATGCCTGTTGAGAAAGCAGTATTTTATTTAAAAGATGGTACAACTTTGGAAATGCAAATGCCACAGGTAGTTAAAATGACAATTCAAGGAACAGAAACTTATCAGGTTGTTGGCCATGCCCTACCCCTAGACAGTAACAGCAAACCAAAAGAATTAGAAATTACAGATGATGATATTAAGATGGTAATGCAACAAGCTGGTGTTTCAAAAGAACAAGCACAAAAAGCTTTAAAAGAAACCAAAGGCGATATTGCTGAAGCGATAATGAGTTTAAAGAAGTAATTAATCCAAATAAATACTTTCAATTGCTTTGTTAAAGATTAACACCAAAATATATGCTTCATCTTCAGTTACAGATATTGCAATACTGTTTATTGTGTTGTCTTTTTCCTGCTGGTTTATTTTAAATGAATAACCAAAATTAGTTTTAGTTATTTTTAATACTGCATTTTTAACTGTTGTTTCATTTATTGATTTGTTTGGATCATGAAACAAATTTAATTCCTCTTTTCTATCTCTAATCAGAACACAAATCTTTGAACAGTCTTGTGCACTTAATTTAAAGATTTGCTTGTTTTGCCAATCAAATGCTTTTTCTTCTTTTTGTTTTGCAAACTCCAAAAAAACACTTTTCTTTAATTTATTAAAATCAAAACTCAATGCACTTCCTGTTTTTGAAGAGTTTGGTTTGTAAATAACATAATTATTCATTCTGACCACCAAACATAGTGTAATATATTTTGTGTTTTATTAACACAAATATTTTACAAAGTGTTATAAGTTTTTGACAAAACAAAAACTTTAAGACACAATATTTTTATGTGTTTATTAAAACAAATTATTTTTCTTTCTTAATTTTTGTACCATTATTTCTGGTTTTTCACTAATTATATTTGCATTTTCCATTATAGTTATAAAACCAGTGTCGCCTTTATATCTTGGTACAATATGAAAATGAATATGATCTAATGTGCCGCCACCCATTTTAGTTTGATAACCAACATCAAAACCATCAGGATGAAATGCTTTTTTTAACATTTTTATTGCTCTTTTAGTTAAAAGCATCAGGTCTTTGTCTTCATCTTTGTTTAAATCTAGAATGTCAGTTATGTGTCTTTTAGGTATAACTAAAAGATGACCATAAAGATAAGGATATTTGTTTGCAATTATTGCACAGGTATTGCCTTCCTGTACTAAGTATTCTTGCCTTCTGTTGTAGTTGCAAAAAGGACATTTTGTATCTTTATGATTGTGTTCTAAATATTTTTCTCTCATTGGTGCATAAATAATTTCTGTCATAATCATCACATCTTTTTTAGGGGTATTAAAATTTTTCTCTACTTATTTTGTAATAACTAATTTCTAGTTCATTATCAACAATTGCTAAAATCAGATCTGTGTGTAATGTTGATGCCATTCTTACGCTCTTTGCTAATTCTTCGCTTTTTATAGTTTGGGTTTCTGGTAGAACACCTACAACAAATTGTGTGTGCTCTTCAGAAATTTTTTTTCCTTTTGGATAAACTCTGAAATCAAAACCAAACTTTAAACCTGTTTTAATTACGTATCCTTTGGATTTTATGTCGTTGTATACTTCATATCTGTGTAAAAAATATTTTTTAGCATCTTCTTTTAATACCTTATCAATTAGTTTTTCTGCAGATATTTTTCTGCCTTTACATTTGACAGTTAATGAATTATTCTCTAATAAATACAGTGTTTCATACATGTCCAAAACCAAATATTTTTTGTAGTTTTCTCCAAAGCCTCTTTGTACTAAAAGTGATTTGGAGTTATTATCAGTGACTATTACTTTGTCGCCGTCTAAATTGCCTGAACAACTTTTTGCCATAAATAACCCTCAAATATAGATTCATACAGTTTACCATTATTTGTACATTTTACCAATATATAAAAACATCCTATTTAGTGTGTATCCTCGCATTACATAAAAATATTCTGTTTAGTGTATAGATATATAAATGTTAAAAAGATATATATACTGTTTGGGGGTGTTGCTATGGAGAATTGGGAATCTGTTATTGTAAAGGATTTTCCTATTATAGAAAGTACTGAGACCTTATCTAAGGTGTTGCCTAAGTTGAAAACTGAGAAACAAGGGATTGTTTTTGATAAAGGCAAATATTTAGGCATTGTTACAAGGAAGAATGCTATAAAAGATGGAATTAACCTGCCAGAGGAAAAGGTATCAAATTTAGTGTATAAACCCCCTATGATTTATTTAGATACTCCTGATTTGGATTTTGCTAGGTGTTTTATTGAGTCTGGCGCACATTTTCTGCCTGTTTTTGATTCAAAAGAGAAAAATAAAGTAATTGGCGTAGTTTATAGATTGGATTTTTTAAAACAAATTGTTATGCCATATTTGAAAGGCTATAAGGTTTCTGATTTTGCAAATACTAAAATAAGAACTATTGGCCCAAACGATACTTTAGCAAAAGCATTATCCTCATTTCAAGAATTGGGAATATCTAAACTAATTGTTTTTGATAAAAAGTTGAAAGGGGTGGTGTCTCTTTCAAACATTTTGACATATTTCCTGCATGCAACTCAAATAACAAAATCTAATTTGCAGGGAGCATTGGTCAGGCAGGTTATGAAAGAAGATGTTATTACTATTGACAAATCCGAAAATATTTCAAAATTGATTCCTTTATTTGTTGACAAGAATGTTTCATCAGTTATTGTTTTGGATAATGGCGAGCTTTACGGTATTATTACAAAAACAGATATCTTGGAACAGTTTGTTTATGCAATGGAACTAGATGTTAAAGATAGTTCAATTCAGATATCTGCTAAATTTACTGGTTTGTACAGACCAGATATTGAGAAAAAGTTACAGCAATTGGAAAAGTTTGGAGATACAAAGAACAAAGTATTTGCATATTATAAAATGGGCAAAGAAAAGTTCAGAGGCCTGCCTTTAGTGAATTGCAGAGTACGAGTTGTTTCCCCTAGGAAACATTTTAATGTTTCTGTTGAGGGCTGGGGAGTAGAACATGCAACAGAATTAGCTGTACAAAAACTAAAAAGACAAATGGGTGATGTTAGGTTTTGAAACGTCTTTTTTATTTTTCTTTTGCTTTTTCCCACATAAAATCAAAGTGCTTTTGATGTGCCTCTGCAATTTTTTCATCATGAATCAATATTGTCGTAATTGTGTCAGACCAAATTGTCATTGCAACTTTATTTCCATAAATTATTGTTGATGTTGGAAATATCATATTAGAATCTATTTTAAAATCAAAACAAATAGGAATCCCTCTATTACAAATAATTAAAGAATCTGAATTTGATACTGTTACTTATGGGAAAATAAGATTTGATAATATTGGCGGTGTATTAGTAGATGGTGGATTTGTAATAAAAAAATTAGAAAGTTGGAATTTAAAAGAGATTCAATAATCTTTTTTTGTTTCCAAACATTTAGAATAAGCGTATCCTCTAAAACAAGGGTTATTGAATACTTCAGAAGTATTTTTACCAGTAATATTATTTAACGCTTTAAGAAAATCATCATTTGATAACTTTCCTTTAAATTCAGGATTTGAATTTTCCTTTTGTTTTTTTAGTTTATCTAGCTCATTAAAAAAAGAGGGCAAAGAATTTATGTCAAAGCCATAATTCATGCATAAGTGATAAAGTAAAGTATATTCTCCTAATTTAAAACCAATATCACAAAAACTATTTGGAAAAATCGTTTCTGAAGGATTATACTGTAGTTTTTTTAGTGTAACGTTATCCCACCCACCTATGAATTTCTCTATAGTTTTAGTAAACGATTCTTCGAGATCATAACTAAACCCGCCATACTTTAACCCAAATGTCACATGTAACATTTCATGACCCGGGGCTCTTTCATCCTCGAATGTCTCAGCATATACTTCATCTGCATAATCTTTGTGAAGTATTTTTTCTGAAGATTGTTGGGTTTTGCTTGCATAATATAAAAAGTTCTTTCCTTCGGTAGAGTGTATTGTTGCCTCGCCACTGAAGAAATCAAAACCACAAACAGGATTATAAAAACCACCAGTATACATCTCATGCATGTAAGCAGAACTAGTCCCCAAAAGTTCTGTATCTTTATTATAAATAACATACTCTACTGGTTTTTCAAATAATTGTTTTTTATTCAATAGATCCCCTAACTTTTTGTAAATTTCTGATACTTTTAGAAGTCGCCAGTCAAGTAAATCGTGATTTACATTACAATGATACTTACAGATTAAACAAATATTTTCACTACATTTATTATAATCAGGGTAATCTTGTTTTTGTGGAATAAAAAAAGGAGCTATTTTATCGTATCTATTGCCCCATTCTAATTTACATTCTGCCCAATCTTTAACTAGGATTACTTTAGAGAATTGATTAGGTATTTGATTTACACAATTTGTTATAAAAAAATAGGACTCTTTCTTATCATCTAAAAAACACAGATTTGCATCTTTTTCATATTCATTATAGCAAGCTATTTTTTGATTTTGTAAATTTGGATTTTTTAGAAGAATGCAACCAGAACTAAATAAAAATAAACCCAAAATAAAAACGATTAAAGAATTTTTAATTGTTAAATTCATCATACAACTTAACCTCTACAAATAAATAAGACATAGTTTTTAATTACTGGGTTGTATTGTTATTTTGTTTTTTTTTTCATTACAAAATAAATGATTATACCGGCTATTAGGAATCCAATCCCTGTACCAAGTTCACTTTCAGGACTGATAGTTTTATTAGTTAGTATCAAAATAAGACTTCTCAAAAACAGATATATTCCTATACCTATAAAAAATGCACTTATAGTTGATTTTTTATCATCATTTGCCATAATTATCCTCCTATCTTAATCTCATCAGAATATCTCTTTGGTTTTCTAAAATAGCTTTCATTATTTTTGTTAAACCATCTATTTTTGATTCTATTGCATCTAATCTGTCGTTTAAATCGTCGTGTTTTTCGTGTAGAGATATATGCATATCTTTTAATTCATCTATATGCTCTTTTGTTGGTATGTTTGAAATGGTATCTTCGAAACTGTCTAATCTTTTTTCAAAGGTCTTTACTTTTTCTATGTGCTGATCTATTTTATTAGCTGCTGCTTGTGAAACATTCATTGCCAAGTTACTGGCTAACTTTGCATTTTCAGCATGTTCTTTTACTTTTTCTGTAATTTCTTGATTCTTCTTTTCTAAAGAAGAACCGTATTGATTGGTTTGTTCGTCAACTTCGTCATTTTCTTGAGTCGTTTCCTGGGATCCCATTGCCTCATTTATTGTATCTTCATCAAAACCAATGTCTAAAAGCATATTTTTTATTTCATCGTCTCTTAAACCGGATTGCCTTAAATTTGCTATTGTTTCCAAAACTGTTTTATCTGCCATAAAGATCCTCAAATAGATTTATGGTTCCTGTTGTATAATTTTGATTTTGTGTTGCTAACTTTGGGTTTGCAACATTTTGTAAATGATTTCGTATCAGAGATAAAAATCATATACACTTTGAGAAATTATCAACTGAGCCATGTTCTCACAAAGAAAAGTATATATAGGAATATGATATTATTATAAAAGGTAGAAGTTTATATACCTTTTCTTGATTTGTTGATTTTTATGATTGATGTAGAATATCCAAATGGGCCCTGGAAAAAGCTGTTTTTTGGGGATTATGATGAATATTCTTTGAGTTTGTATTTTAATCAAGAAGGTTTTATAATCTCTGAAATTCTAAACAGAGAAAAAACAAAAATTGTGTTATATATTTCACAGATTATTGGCATCTTTGGAGATGCTGAGACCTTTGTTGAAACAATTCCTAGAAATGCAATATTTTTATTGCAACATGGCACAAAATCAAATCAAAAATACCTGTTCTTATTGGGAGATCAAGAAGTATTAAATTATGTGCAGAAAGATATTTCTGACTTTGTAAATGATCAGTTTAAAAAACTGAAAAAAGACGCAAAAGGAATAATAAATATTGCATCTTCCTACGAAATCAATTTGAAAGATTATTCTGAACTGCCTCTCGATATGAAAACTACTCTTTTTTCTAATCCTTTGGGTTTGTTTTCTTTTGTTACTCAAAATAGGCAACCCAAAATATTTAGCGGTGCAAAGCAACAGTTTAACCAGAAAGATTTTTTCTTAGGATTCTATAAAGCTACAAATGAAAAAGTAAACGAACCAATAGATATTTTTGATACGACTTTTTTGTTTGGACCAAATTCAGAAAAATGTATGAGAGTTTTAATTGAAAATTTCGCTTTGAACAAAGAAAATACTTTGGTGTTTACATATGATGATTCTTTAATGAGCATCAAATACCCTAATGAAAATCCAGAGGTACAAGAAAAAAATCAAAATGCGTCGATTGGTTTTCCTGTTGTAGCCTATAATATAGGAGACAAAATATGTGTTAATTTGTCAGACCTTCCAAATAATTCCTTTCAAGAATTATTAGAAATCAAATCAAAAATAATATTTGATTTGATAGGATTTGTTTTGAAAGAAAAACAGCCTGCTACTATAGATAATCTGATAAAGGATTTAGAGGAGCTACAGCCAAATGGAGAATATACATCTTATAACATTAACTTAGTACAAAGAATTGTTAATTTAACAAAACTTCAATATCCTGGCGTGTTTTTAGGTGACTTTTCTGTTAGTGATTTTTTCAAAAATCTAGGAAGTAATTATGGCTCTGTAAATATTATTAAATTAGACAAAAAGAATAAACAAGTTAATAGGGTTATAGTATATAATGTGTTGAAGAAAGTAGTTGAATTTTCTGGTTCTGATGCGAAAATAGCTTTATTCTTTCCAAACCTCTCAAATCTATTTTCTAGAACAGATAAAGATTCTTTAGTTGCTGGTTTTTATGATTTGTTATCTCAATGTAAAAATCAATTAGTGTTTGCAGCATCTGTAGAAGTTGATTTAGATTCACAATTGCTTAATAAATCTACTGCGAAATTATCCCTTTTAGAGAATGATGAAATAGGAATATCAATAAAAGATTCAAAACCATTTAGATTTATTTTAAGACCTACTTATTCAAAGGTTTAGTGTTTTATATGCCAAAAAAGAACGTTAGATTTCAGCCAATTTTTGTAGCGAAGATTGCAAGAGATCTTAAACTTGGAAAACAAAGAAAAGATATTGCACAGGATTTGTCAAGAAGATTTGGGGTCCCTTTTGAAACAGCCAAATTTTTGGCTTACAGATTATTTCCAGTAAGACAAATTGGTTCTCAGTCTGGTCAGGGACATTTTGAAAAAGCAATAAATGATCTTCTCTGGAAATATAGATTTGGCTTGAAAAATAAGACTGATTACAGTAGAATTGCAAAAGAGAAATGGGCCAATCTTAGTCCTCAACAAAAAAAAGCAAAAGTTGAAGCATTGCATAAAGGTAGTTCAAAAGTGAGTTCAGAAGAAAGATCAAAGAGTCAAATACAAAGGTTTGAAAAATTATCACCAGACAAAAGAAGAAAACTAACAGAAAAAGCACCGTCTGCAAGAAGAAAACAATTTATTAGCTCTAATGATAGGACCCAAACCTCTAAGGAATTATTAGCAGAATTAAAAAGATTAGAAAGAACTTGGAAAGAAAGGGCACATAATATATCATATGTAGATAATCTGCCTTTTTTGAATCTTTTAGTTATTGGAGAAAGAAATTTTTTATTTAGACAGCATTTTGAAAGATTAAAAAACGAAGGTGCTGAAAATAAAGATGGACAGTTTGAGATTCTTCCTTTTGCTCAATATTATCCTAAGTGGACTGGTTGGAAAGATTTTCCACAATTTCAAAAAGTATTTTTAAGAGCTATTTTGGAAGCATTAAATAAATGGGACAAAAAAAGAGATTTGAAACAATTGGTTGATGACACTGTTCTTTGGAGGGTGTTTAATTATTTTGATCAACACTTAGAAAACTAAATCAAATCGTTGCAAAATGAACTAAACAGGAAATAGTTTTAAATTATTTCAGATTATCTAACTTCTCCAAATTAATATATTTTCAAATTGCCTTTTTTCTGTATACAACATTGGTTTTATCTTCTTACAACTTGTGCAAATCTATTTTTTGTTATCCCTATAATCAGATGTACTTTTTCTTTTTTTCAATTATTTCTTCTTTTTGTCTTTTAACACGCATTTATTAATATTTACTATATATATTTAAAGAGTTCATCTTTATTTTTAAGTGTTCCTAACTTGTTATATCTTAAAAAGTGTGATTTTATGCCCAGTTGTAAATTTCTTCAGAAAAATCAGAAATTGCAACAGTTCATAAAAATAGGTGATTTTTATGCTAGAGAAATTATTTAATCCCAAAACATTAGCAGTTGTTGGTGCTTCAAACAAACCAGGAAAAATTGGTTTTTCAATAATGCAAAATCTCTTGCATTATAATGTACACAGAAAATTGTTTCCAGTAAATATTGATTGTCCACAAATTCTTGGATTGAAAGCATATCCAAAAGTATCTGATCTCCCTCTAAAAGAGTTAGATTTAGTAATTATTGCAATACCAAAACCATTTGTTATTGATGTGCTGAAAGATTGTGCAAAAAAGAAAACAAAATTTGCAGTAATAATTAGTGCAGGTTTTAAAGAGGCAGGAGATCTGCACAGTGAGCAAGAACTTGTTCAAATTGCGAGGAAAACAAAAATAAGAATTGTAGGTCCAAATACTTTGGGTATATTTGATAATTTCAACAAACTGGATTGTTTGTTTTTGTCAATAACTGCCCAGAAAAGACCAAAGTTAGGAAATGTATCTTTAATTAGCCAATCTGGAACTGTTGGTGCTATTTTGATTGAACAGTTTGAAAAAAATAAAGTAGGATTAAATAAATTTGTTAGTTATGGCAATGCCTGTGATGTTAATGAGTGTGATTTATTAGAATATTTGAATAAAGACAAGCACACAAAAATAATTGCTTTCTATGTTGAGGAAATTATTGATGGAAAAAGATTTATAAAAATATTGAGAAAGCAAAAAAAACCAATTGTTGCATTAAAAGCTGGCAGAAGTAAAAAAGGATCGCAGAGTGTTCAAAGTCATACTGGTAATTTAGCAGGGGATTCTTCTGTTTATTCAGGGATATTCAAGCAATTCAATATTTTGAATGCAGAAAATGTAACAGATTTGGTAAATTTTTCTAAATCCCAAAATATAAAGTCAATAAAAAATACAACAATTATTACTAATGGTGGCGGTTATGGTATTTTATTATCTGATCATTTTGAGCAATACAATATTCCTATATTGGAGTTAGCAGAAAAAACAAAATCTGCACTAAAGAAGGTAATGCCTTTTGGTGTTGGAACAAAAAATCCAATAGACATTATGGGCGATGCTGATTCCAATAGATATATTCAAGCAATAGAGTTAACAAAAAAAGAAACCGACACATATATTATTGTTTTATTGGGCCAGACAACAACTATTACAAAAGAAGGGGTAATTGAATTAGCAAACTATTTGAAAAGATTAAACAAAAATATAGTTTTCATATCAACAGAAGATAGATATACAGAAATCTTGGAAAACGATTTTTTAGTATTTGAGTTCCCTGAAGAACTGGCAAGGGCAATCTCTGTTAGGGTAAAAAGATAATTTCATTTAGTTAAAATCTTTTTTGTTAATTCCAATAATTCTTTTGCTGTATTTATTGCATCTTGTGCTTGTTCTTTATTTGAATCCATACAATCATAAGCAATATCTTGTCTTGATACTCTAGACCTATCTGCTTTTGCAATTAATTCAAATAGTTCATTATTTTCTTTGAATATGTTTGATGTGAATTGAAACAAACAATAATGTCCTTTTTCAGAAAATCCTTTTGAATATAATAATGCTCTTACGGAATGGAACATACTAGAATATGCAACAACCTGTAGGATATATTGTTTTAGCTTCAGATAAAAATTGTTCTGCAGATTTTATTTCTTTATCAATCCAACTTTTTGTTAATGGATTTACTTTAATTATTCTTTTTTCTAAGCACTCATTATAGCCCATGTAATGGCTCTCCAAAATAAATTCCCCCTTTAACTTCTATAATAAATTCTTTATTCTTATCTTTATATTCTAGTAATTTGTAAAATGGAACTTCTTTAATATTAACTTCTAATCTTATTTTGCTCGCCAATGCTAAAACCTTATTTTTGTTGTAATTTTTTTGTTTAATTATAAAAATATCTAAATCACTTTCTTCATAATATTCCCCAGAAGCACAACTACCAAATATGTAAAAAGGATTATTTATTTCTTTCTCTAATTTTAGTTCTTTTACTAAAGATAAAACCCTTACTTTTTTGAGTTCAGTTACTAATTTATCATCATTATTTAATACTACTAATTTATTATTTCTAATATTTTTATCAAACAAGATATTATATTCTAATAATAAATCAATATATTCTTTAGCTGTTCTTGTGCTAATTTTGAGTTTTTTTGCTAGGTCGTTTATATTTAATTCGGAATTAGGATGATCTAAGAAGAAATTAAGTATTTCTACCCCTTTAAATTTGTTAAATGCACTAATCATAATATAATTGAAACAGAAAGAAATATGAACTGTTTCTTTAAAGAAACAATTGTTTCATTAATAAAACACTATTTTCCTTTATTTATTTTTAATGGTAAATCAGAGTAATCAACACAGAAATTTATTTTTAATAATGTCTTTTTTGTCAAATAACTCTTTAAGAATGATTTTAATAAATCTGTTTCTTTTGGTGTTGATGCTTCAGGTATGCATGCATTAATTGCTTTATTTGCCTGTGTTGCATTTATTGCTTTTAATACTTTAGCTATGTCTTCTTCTGTTTTGAAAGTACCTTTTGTTATCGAATCAATATATTCATCTAATGGTTTTGCGTTAACTGATTTTTTCAAATAATCTTCTATTTTGGTGTCAAAGCTTATGCTTACTGATGCTAAGAATGTAGCAATGTCTATGCCTTGTACATTTTTTTCTATTTTCAGTTTTTTTACTGCTTTCCAATCATCAGTATTTGCTGTAAATATTATTTCTCCGCTCATTTTATATTCCTCATAAACTATATTTTATTTAATATAATACTTAGTATAAATTTATAATAATATTACAATAACTCTGCTAATCTTTTAATATCTTTGTTTGCAACATGCGTATATATTTGTGTTGTTTTCAGATCTTTGTGTCCTAATAACTGTTGAATATATCTAATATCGCAGCCAGCTTCTAATAAGTGAGTGGCAAAACAGTGTCTTAATGTATGCGGGGTCACATTTTTTTTAATATCTGTTTTTTTTAATGCTGTTTTTATAATTTGTTGTATTGTTCTTTCATTATATTTTGTGTTTCTTTCTGAAATTAAAATAAAGCCTTGTTTTTTTATCCCATTTTCTTCTAATATTTCTTTTAGTTTTTTGTGCAAAAAAACAGTTCTGTCTTTATCTCCTTTTCCTTTTTTCACATTTATTAATTCTCTTTCAAAATCTAAGTCTTCCCATTTTAGATTTCTTACTTCATTTAATCTCAATCCAGCATAATACAACAGCCTCAAAACAAGTTTATGTTTTAAATTAGTTGTTACATTAAAGAGTGTTTCTATTTCTGTTTTGTTTATTACATTTGGCAAATGCATTTTTCTTTTTGTCAGAGGAATTGTTGCATCGAGTTTTTTATCTAAAACATTTTCTGAAAAGAATTTTAATGCAAAATAATTAGATCTTATTGTTTCTCTACCATTATTTGATAGTGTAATTAAATATTCTTTTGGTGATTTATTATATTTCAAAAATTTTCCAATAAGAGAAACATATTTATCAATAGTTTTTTGGGAATATTTTCTAAGTTTTAGATTTACTTTCAACATACTTAAATTATTTTCTATTTTTTCATTATCTAACATCATATTCTATAAACACAATAACATTTTATATGTATTTCGCAAAAACCACTTATCAAGCTATTTCACGAATAAAGTTCGTGAAATAGGTGTTCTATTCAATCGTCGTGTAAAATTATATTTGGTGGTTGCCGCCTAAACTTACCAAAAATTATATAAAAGAAGGTATTTTCTAATTATATTATGAAAAAAAAAGTATTATTTATACATTCTGAAAAGAAGTTTAAAACAGGCGCACATTATATTAATGACATTATAATCGAAAAATTAAAAAAACAAAAATATAGTGTGGATAATTTATATCCTACTAACAGTGTTGATTTATTATCTCCAGATATGTTTGGCATTTCAAACATATTATTTTTTTATTCTCTGATTAAAAAACATGAGGACGCTAAAAAATACGATATTATACAGGGGACAACATATACTCCTTTAGCTTTCATTGGAAATGGCATGCCCGTGATTTCGCATTTTGGATCTACAACATATGGTTTTTTAAAAGCCGTTCCTTCTATGAAAAACTTGGAAAAAGAGAAAAAAGAACTTTATTCAATCCTTAGAAACTTGTACGAAAATAACACTATTCCAAACCTGAAATCTAATCTCAAACCTTTAAAGGACATCTCTAAAATAGAGATTTATGTTGCAAAGAGAAGTGATGCAGTAATTGTTACATCAAAAAAAGTTCAAGCTGAGTTAATCAAAAATAAAGTTCCAAAGGATAAAATTATATTAATTCATAATTCTATCGAAGATTATTGGTTTGATTCAAATATTATAAAAAAGGTTAAGAAAGAAGCCAATTTAGTTTATTCTGGAAGGTTAGGAAACGATCAATTCACTGTTAAATTAAAAGGAATACCTCGCTTAATATATGTCTTAAATAATTTTCCTTTACTTAATAAAGTAATAATTGGGATGTGCTATAAAACTGACCAATACAAAAAAGTTTTTGATCAAATTTTGAAAACAAAATCGTATTTAAGTGTAGAAAAGAAAAAAATACCTTCTATTTTAAGAAAGCATTATGGAGATTTATATATCAACACTTCAAGATATGAGGGATTTTGTCTGAGTCTTGTTGAAGCCATGTCACAAGGTTTAGTTCCAATAGTTTTTCCTTTTGGCGTAGCTCCAGAAATAATTGAAAATGGTAAAAATGGGTATATTGTAAATAGTATTGATGAAATGATATCAAAAATTAATAAAATTAAATCTGATATTTCTAAGAGAAAGGAAATTGCAGAAAATGCCATACAAACAGCTAAAAAATTCAATTCAGATAGGATGATTAAACAATATGTCAAACTTTATGAATCTCTGATTAAGAGAACGGCGGCAACCTCCAATACTAAACTATAGACACGACGACTTTGATTTTTTGCCTTCGGCATCGTTGCACTAAAAATCAATCCCTCCAAGTATTCGGGAGAATAGAACAGGAATTTAACGGTTCCGAAACCTTGCAGGTTTCTCCACCCAAATTTATT
>Ga0066637_10002025_pt1 | contig 13415 bp, 13 predicted proteins | sample CryGeyCG2014_020_FD_62737 | JGI IMG/M metagenome (GOLD analysis project Ga0066637, IMG submission 62737) | Groundwater microbial communities from aquifer - Crystal Geyser CG08_land_8/20/14_0.20 | ecosystem: Environmental > Aquatic > Deep subsurface > Groundwater | place: USA: Utah: Grand County...
GTTTGCAAATATGCTTTGGCATACCCACAGTATACCATTAAGACTCACGCCCCGCAGCAGAGCTGCGGGGAAATCTATTACATTATAACCCCTAATCTTTAATTTTGTCAAATTTCTACGACGCGCAAAGCGCTGGACCAGCCATTGCCGCGCTCTTTAAACCCGGTCATTACAACAATCCGATCGCCTTTTTCCGCTAATCCTTCTTTTTTAATTTGAGCTAAACCGTACTTAATTAAGCTTTCAATATCGCTAAACTGCTGCGCTAAATACGGCCTGGCTCCCCAACAAAGCGCCAATTCGCGATAAACATTGGGGCTTGAAGTTAACGCCGCGACCAAACTATTATTCGGCCGATGGCTTGTAATCGCGCGCACGGAAAATCCCGAACGGGTCGTTACTAAAATCACTTTCGCCCGCAGGCTCGCCGCGAGCAAGCACGCGGCTTGGCTTAACGCCGGAACCGGCGATAAATCGTTATTGCCGGGACGACTGGGATAAATAATATCGTCGTATCGCGAACGCTCGGTCTCTATACAAGTGCGCGCCATAAATTCCACAGCTTCTACCGGATATTTTCCAGTCGCGGTTTCATTAGAAAGCATAACCGCGTCGGCATGATCAATCACGCTGTTGGCCACGTCCGAAATTTCCGCGCGCGTCGGACGCGGATTTTCTTGCATAGAATCCAGCATCTGCGTAGCCACGATCACGGGCTTGCCCGCGACAAGGCACTGGCTGATAATTTTCTTCTGCGCCAAGGGCAGGCGCGCCGGGTCAGTTTCAATGCCTAAATCGCCGCGCGCGACCATAATTCCGTCCGAGGCTTCAATAATCTCGCCTAAATTATTCAAAGCTTCTTCTTTTTCAATTTTAGCGATAATTTTTGTCCGCGGGTTCAAGCGATTTTCATAAAACTTAATTAACCGGCGCAAATCTAAAATATCTTTCGCGCTCTGGACAAAAGAAAGGGCGACAAAATCCACCCCGAGCTTTACTCCATACTCTAAATCTTTGCGGTCTTTGGCCGTAATCGCGGACAAGCCCAAGCTCGAGCCTGGAAAATTCATCCCCCGGCCGGTCGTCAAAATGCCGCCTGATAAAACCCGGCATTTAATTTCTTTTTTCCGCGCGTACAAAACTTTTAACTTGAAAAGACCGTCGTCAATTAAAATAATCTTGCCGCGGGAGAGATCCTGGTCTAACTTTTTGTAAGTAACCTGAAAAACTTTTAATTTTTCTTGATTCTTTTTTTGGCTGGGAGAAAGGGAGGCAAGCGATAGAGTGACAATTTCGCCCGGCCGCAAAGTAAGCCCGCCTTTTGGAATATTGCTTGTTCGGACGCGCGGCCCCTGCAAATCCTGAATCACGGCCACGGATTTACCCAAAGCGCAAGCGGCGCCGCGCACATTGCGCAGGAGAGCGCTATTGGCTTCGTAAGTGCCGTGCGAAAAATTAATCCGGCCGACATCCATTCCGGCTTTTAGCATCGCCAAAATCGTTTCCATTCCAGAGGAAGCGGGTCCAAGCGTGCAAACAATTTTAGTTTTTTTTTGCAACACAAAATTGGAATCTGTTAAACAAATAAAATAAAAACACCATCATTTTAACACGACAAATAAAACTAAAGGCCGATGAGATTACGAACTTTGATTTTCCAAATTTAAATTTTGATTTTTTCCGCAAGCTGGCCGATAACCGGCGCTTTCCACCATTTTCCCGAGATCGCTTGGATAAAGCCAACGATCACAAAAACAAAAACAGCTAAATTCAAAAGCCAGCCCACGATCGGAATCACCCAGCAAATCATTGAAATAATCCACAGAATCAAGCCTTGCTTGGCGTGAAATTTAGCAAAGGCGCTCTCTTTTTTGACCAGCAAAATCACTAGGCTGATAATCCAAAGATAGCTGATCGCGGCTAAAACCTTATTCTCCTCAACATCTTTGTCTCCGGCAGGAGCAGCCGGGATTTTTGTTTCTTCGTTCATTTTTGCGAATCACTAAACTAACAATAAATCATAAAAAACTTTTATGATTTTTTAGTCTGTGAAACAATGGATTTATTTTTTATTACACCTTCTATTCTTGATTATAGCATAAGATAAAAAACTGGCAACAACCCCCGGCTATTGTTATAATTATAAAACAATACTCCCCCCTAGATCGCGGGGGTTGGGGGGTTACATAATTCCATTATGCATTGCATAATTAAAACAAAATGCCTGCATTAAAAATTCTCTTTATTGTCAGCCTTTTTAATAACGAGCGAACAATCCAAGAATCATTGGAGGCGATTTTGAATCAAAAAGGAAAAGCCGAAAAAAACATTCTAGTTGTGGATGACCAGTCCGCGGATGAATCTCTCAATAAAACATCGGCGCTTGCCGAAAAATTTCCCTGCCTCCGCATTCTTCGCCAAAAACATCAAGGCCAAGCCCTGGCCTTAAATTTAGGCTTAAAAAAAGCGCAAGATCAAGATTATGATTTTATCGCTTTGGTGGAAGCGGATGTTAAAATCGCTCCCTGTTGGCTCGAAAAAAATTTACAAGTCTTTGCAAAAAAATTATCCTCTCGCGTTAACGGTGCTATAATGGGAGTAGGCGGATTGCTCCATCCTTTTCCCGATGATTCTTGGATCGCCCGAATCGCCGGATATGAAATTGCTTACAAAATGGAGCATCAAAAAAAACAAGTAAAACACTTAACTTCCGCCAATGTCATTTACCGCTCCGCAGTTTTTAAAAAAATCGGCCTTTTCCGCGAAGATTTGCGCAATTCTGCTTTTGACGCGGAATTTAATCAGCGCGTTATAAATGCTGGCTTTCGCTTGATTTACAATCGGAAAGCCCAGGCCCATCATCATTACAAACCAACGGTTTTTCTATTTTTAAAAAGAGCTTATGCCTACGCTTATTTCCGCCCTGCGCTAAAAATCGCGGCGCTTTATCCTTATGACCGCGTGATTCAAATTCAAATTTTCATTCTTGCGATTTTTCCCTTTCTGTTCTTATTATTTATTTTTGCACACCACCACCTGTTAATTATCTGCTCTTGTCTGCTCGCGATCATTTATTTTATTTCCACTTTGCCCCCGCTTGTTTGGACTTTAAAAAACAAAAAAGATCCCGTCATACTTCTTTATCCCCTAATTAATTTTTTACGCAATCTTGCCGCGATTTTTGGTTTAACATTAGGAATTGCGCGCAAAACACGAAAATCTTATGCTAAAAATTCTCAAAAATTCTAAACTTCTCGCCCTGATTATTTTTGTTTATGGCTTTTTGCAAAGGCTGTTTTTAGACCTTGCTTTTTGGGAAAAATATGGGGCTCACGCTTCTCACTTAACCGAAATTTGGATTTATTGCCAAAAAGCGAGCGAGCCCCTGCCGCCCCATACTCGCGATTTAACTATTTATTTGTTGAGATTGATCGGCAAAATTTTCCCCTTTGAATCGCTGCTCGCGGCAGTCAGCATTTTTGGCGCGATCCTTTCCAGTTTAACCGGCGTCGTTATTTTCTATCTGGTCAAAAATATTCTCCTGCCTAATACCGCGGAAAAGGAAGGCCAAGACGATTTTTTTATTCCGCTTGCCGCCGCTTTTTTTTATACTGGCATTTCTTCAACTCAAGCGCTTTCGGTTGTCTCCTTCACCCACGATCTTTTGCAAATCCCGATGATCCTCGGTTTTCTCGTTTTAGTCGTTGCTTTTTGGAAAAGGTTTAATTATGAAGCTCGCTGGAAAGCTGGCTTGCGCAAGAATTGGCATTATTTAGCCGCGATTTTAATCACTGGTTATTTAAGTTTTCACATCAATCCTGTTTTTTTATTGGCCTTGCCTTTCGCCGGCGCTTACTCTGTTCTCCAAATTTTTTATCGCCAGCGCAGAAAAGTTGAAAAACGCAATATCCTTTTTTTCTATCTCTCTGTTCTCGCGATTTTATTTTTAGGCCGCTATGTTTTTTATGATCAAATTCTAAGCATTATTCATCATTTTCTTGCAAAAACTCACGGCATTGATCTTTTATATATTTTAGGCCAAAATTCCAAAGATCTTGTCCCGACCGACATGGATAAAAAATTTCTTGATCTTTATGTTTTGTGCTTTTTTCTGCCGTTTGGATTTTACGCCGCCTACAAAAACAAAAGAATCATCGCTCCCGCTTTTTTTATTTTAAGTTTTTTCTTAGCCACGGTCATGGATCGCGGTTCGCGGCTTCTTAATGTCGGCGCCGCAATTTTGGCAAGTTTCGCTTTTTGGTACCGCCAAAAATTTTATGTCACAGACTATATTGTAACCGGTATTTTGATCCTCGCGTTTCTCGGAAATCCCGGCTCCTCTATGCTTAAATCCGGGGATAAATTCGTCTTTATTGCTTTACCATTAATTCTGCTTTGGGCTTACAAAAAATATTTTCAAAAATACGAGAGCATTGCCAATTCCAAAATTTACACTTTTGCTCTTCTTGTTTTGCTTTTAGCCCCTTCTTTTTTGTCCCTTTTTCTTTACAAATACTGGATCAAACCCTCGCTAACCCAAGGCGAATACGAAACCGCGGTTTGGCTTCACGCAAACACAAAGCCAGCCGAGAAAATATTTTTAAATTGGGGCGAAGCGCCTTATTATCATTTTCTTACCGCGCTTACGCCAGTGAATCGCTTAGCGAAAACCGAGTTTGACCAAGACAAAATCTATTGGCAAAAAGAAGATCTAGCCGTTGACTATGCCGCGAGCCGCGGCATTCGCTACTTTTTAATTAATTCTGAAGATTTTAATATTTACAAAACAGCCGACGGCAAAATCGCTTACAGCTTCCGCGGCGCCATTAACCATTCCTTATCGGGAGAAGAGCTTTCCAATTCTTTCTTATCGCAAATGGTTTATCATCCCAGGGAGCTTAAACGCGTCCAATTGATTCACGAGCAGAAAGACAAGGCCACGGGAAAATGGGTAAGGGTGTTTAAATTACGCGAATAAAACACAAAAATTTTTTCATCTACTGCATGACTTCACCAAAAATTTCTGTTCTTATGTCCGCCTACAACAACGCCGACTATCTTAGCCAAAGCGTTAATTCGATCTTAAACCAAAGCTTTGCTGATTTTGAGTTGATTTTAATTGACGATGCTTCTTCTGATCAATCGCTCAAAATTATTCAAGATCTGGCTTTTTCTGATTCCCGGATTAAAATTCTGCGCAATCGCGAAAATCTCGGTCTGACTAAATCTTTAAATCAAGGTTTAAAAATCGCGGCCGGTGAATACATCGCCCGGCAAGACGCCGATGATCTTTCGCGTCCCGAGCGCCTCGCAATCCAATGCCAATATTTAGAAAAACATCCGGAAATTTTTCTCTGCGGCACTTCAGCAATGCTAATTGACGAACAAGGAGAAATCATCGGCCATTATCTTAAAAAAAATAATCCGGAAAAACTTGAAAAAATTTTAAAGAGGCATAATCATCTTCTCCATTCTTCAATTATGTTTTGTAATCAAAATATTTTCTACCGCGAAAGATTTTATTATGCCCAAGATTACGATCTTTATCTGCGGCTTTTATCCGATGGAAAAAAAATCACAAATTTGCCGCAAACTTTGATCCAATATCGCTATCATCGCGATTCGTTAAGTTTTCAAAATTTCAAAAAACAAAAAAAATTTGCGCGAATAGCTCGCAAATTCTATAATCAAAGATTAAAATCCTACCGAGACGAATACGATTTTTTTGACCCGCGAACAATTTTACAAAAAAGAAATAAAATAAATATTCCGCTTAGTCCAAGGGTTAGGATCGCTCTGGCCCAACTGCAATCATGGCGCGATTAAAAGATAAAATCACACTCCCCGCTTTGCGAGATAAAAATCTTGCCTTTTTTTTCACTTGCGGCTTATCGCTCCAAAAATGGTCAAACTTTGGCATACTCTCCCGCGAGATCGCGCTTTACAATCTTCTTGCCATTCACTTTCGCAAAATCTATTTTTTCACTTACGGCAAAAAGGAGGAATCAAAATTCAAAAAATATCTCGCGCCCAATATTGAGATTGTTTGCAAAGAAGGAAAATGGCCTAATCTAATTTACTCTCTGCTGATTCCTTTTTATCATTATCGCCTGCTTGGACAGTGTTCGCTTTTTAAATCCAATCAAATTTTAGGCGCTTGGAGCGCTTGTTTTTGCCGCCTTATCGCGATCCGCCAAGGAAAATTTATTTTGCGCGCCGGTTTTGCTTGGTCGCTTTTTTTAAAAAAAGAAAATCGCCTGCTCTATCCTTTGGGATTGCTTGCCGAATTTTTTCTCTATCGCGTTTGCGATCTCGCCCTGATCACAAGCCGCGAGGATCAAAATTATTTGCAAAAAAAATATCGCCTGAACAACAAAATAAAGTACCTGCCGAATTATGTGGACACTGATCAATTCCAGCCGATTCCCGCTATCCCCAAAAAACAAAAAAGCATTATTTTTGTCGGCAGGCTCCATAAACAAAAAAACCTATTCGCGCTTATTTTAGCCCTTTGCAACACCGGCATTGCCCTGGATATTATCGGCCAAGGAAAGTTGCGGCCAAAACTTTCAAAATACGCCCGCGAACATAAAGTAAAAATAAATTTCTTGGGCACTGTCCGGCATGAAAAACTGCCTCTCGTCCTTAACCGCTACAGCGTTTTTGTTCTCCCCTCATTTTATGAAGGCTTGCCTAAAACTCTGCTTGAAGCCGCCTCTTGCGGTTTGGCCTGTATTGCCACGGATGTCTCCGGAAATCGGGAAATCATTTCCCATAATATTAATGGTTTACTGGTTGGCCATTCATCCCGCGCTTTGCAAAAGGCCATCACTCTGCTTTTTAAAAATCCAGCTTTGCGCAAAACTTTTGGAGAAAATGCCCGCGCTGTGATTGTCCAAAATTATTCCCTTAATAATCTCGCGAAAAAAGAAATCGCCTTTTATGCCGAATTATTATCATAAACTTATTCTCTTGCTTCTTAAATTTTTTATTCATCTCCATAATTTTAGTTATCAACAAATTTCTCGTCTCGCGCCAATGGCGGAAAAAGGGGTTCACCCGAAACATCGCTTAACCCGCTACGATCTTTTTTTCTTAAAACACATTCAACCTTCTGATCGTATTTTAGACTTGGGCTGCGGCAATGGATCGCTCGCGGCAGCGCTTGGCCGCAAAGCTCGCTTTGTTCTCGCTCTGGATAATAATCCGCGCCAAATCGCGGCCGCGCGGGAAAAACATGCTGCGCCGAATGTAGAATATAGAATCGCGGATATCACGATTGCTCTGCCGCGAAAAAATTTTGACGCGATTATCCTTTCCAATGTTTTAGAACATATTGACGACCGCGTTTCTTTCTTAAAAAAAATCAGCGAGCGAGCCCTGAAAATTTTAATCCGCGTGCCGCTATTAGACCGCGGCTGGCTCGCGCTTTATAAAAAAGAGCTGAGACTTCCATGGCGGCTCGATCCCACCCATTATACTGAATACACGCTAAACACGCTCAAAAAAGAGCTCTCAAAGGCTGGCTTAATTTTAAAAAAATATTCTATCCAATATGGCGAACTTTGGGGCGTTATTACAAAAACTTAAAGACTCTAGCCGTAATTTAAACCGCGGGGAAAAATCCGATCTTGTCTATATTGTGGAAGCTCGCGACTGGGCAGTAAAAAAAGTCGGGCAAGAATTAGTTAGAGAGCTGAATCAACAGAAATTAATCACCAGCCGGATTGCCGCGACACCATTTGGCTTAAAACAAAAAATTATCCACTTTGGCTCTCTGCCTGCTTTTTCGCAAAATGGCCGCCTACTCCCCCGCGTTCATTCTTCAAATAAAATCATTGTCACTTGTTTTCACCTTGATCCAAAAAAAACGCATTTCCACAATTTTTCCACAATCACCAAATCTGTTTCTTTTTTTCATACTTCCTGCCAAATCACGAAAAAAGCCTTGGCCGCGTCCGGCGCGCCTTCTCAAAAAATTAGCGTTATTCCGCTTGGCGTCAATCTTAAACTTTTTCGCTCCGCAGTCTTGAACGAAAAAATTAAGGCGAGAAAAATGCTTGGCATCCCCGAGAATCATTTTGTCATCGGCTCTTTTCAAAAAGACGGCGTTGGCTGGGGCCGCGGGAGAAAGCCAAAACTTATCAAAGGGCCGGATATTTTTTTACAAACAATGGCGGCGCTTAAAAAATACAAGCCTTTTGTTCTTTTAACCGGCCCGAGCCGCGGCTATGTTAAGCAAGGTTTGTTAAAAGCGGGCATTCCTTACAAGCACTTTTATCTTAAAAACCGCGCGGACATCGGGAAGATGTATAACGCCCTTGATCTGTATTTAATTGCTTCGCGGATTGAAGGCGGCCCAAGCGCTCTTTTAGAATCTTGGGCAAGCGGCGTTCCATTAGTCGGCGCGAAGGTTGGCATGATTCCTGATATTGCCCAAAATAACAAAAATATTCTTTGGGCTGAAGCGGGTAATTTGAGGGAAATAATCGCTCAAACACGCTTGGCAATTAAACATCCGAATTTACGATTAAAATTATCAGAAGCGGGCTTAGCCGAAGCGCGAAAATATTCTTGGAAAAAAATCGCTTTGCGATATTGGCAGGAAATTTATGCCAAAATATTATCATGACGCATCAACATCAATTCACAGTCGCGCTCGGCGCGAAAATTCAAAAGGGCCCATTTGGCGGCGGCAATCAATTCGCGATCAATCTTAAAAATTTTTTGGAAAAACGCGACGTTCGCGTGCTGGATCATTTAGACGATCCAGGGATTGATCTTATTTTAGTCTCGGAAACCCGGCCAGATCTTGCCATTTGCGCTTTTGATCTAATCGCCGCTTGCCAATACGCAGCCCGCCGCCCAAAAACAATAATCGTCCTGCGCGTTAACGAATGCGATGAGAGGAAAAACAACAAAATTAAACTCTTAAACCAGCTTCTTTTATCCAGCGCGGATATTGCCGATCATACTATTTTTATTTCGCATTATCTCCAAAATTTATTTTTAGCCAGACGCCCCGCGCTCGCCCAAAAATCAACAATAATTTTAAACGGCGCAAACCAAAATATTTTTCACTCCCAAGGCCAAAAAATTTGGGACGGCCAAGAACCGTTGCGCCTAGTCACGCATCATTGGGGAACGCATTGGAACAAAGGTTTTGATATTTATCTTTATTTGGACAAACTTTGCGGGGGAAAATTAAAAAATAAAGCGGAATTTACTTTTATCGGCAATTTAGCCCGCGGCGTCAAATTTGAAAACACCAAAGTTATTCCGCCCCAAACAGGAAAAGCGCTCGCGGCCAGTCTTTCAGAAAATCACATTTATCTTACTGCTTCCGTCAACGAACCAGCCGGCATGCATCATATTGAAGGCGGCCTTTGCGGCCTGCCCATCCTTTATCGCCAAAGCGGCGCCCTGCCGGAATACTGCCAAGGCTTTGGAATCGCTTTCCGCGGCAGAGATGATTTTCTCGCCAAACTTTATAATCTCCGCCAAAATTATCAACCATATCTTCGCAAAATGCCGAATTATCCGCACACGGCGGAAAAAATGGGGGTAGAATATTATCATCTTTTTTTAAATTTATTAAAAAACAAAAAGCGTCAAAAGTTAAAAAATAAAAACTTCACTCTATATAAAATCTTACAAAAAATATTATTCCTAAAAGAAAAATGTTCACTCCATATTTAACTCCCCGCTATCTTAACAAAAGGCGCTGGATTTCTTATTGGCATCAAATTGACGAAGTCTCCGCCTTGAAAAATATTCATTCAATTTTAGAAGTGGGGCCGGGCAATAAAATCGTCGCGGACGCGCTTGGAAAAATGGGGTATTTCATTAAAACCCTAGACAACGATCCGCGAGTCCAGCCTGATTTTATCGGCCAAATTGAAAAAGCTAAAACCTTGCCGGATCAAAGATTTGATCTGGTTTTAGCAAGCGAAGTGCTGGAACATATTCCTTACGCCGAATTTCCCTCCGCCCTTCGCAATCTGCGCCGGCTCACCAAAAAATATCTGCTCCTCACCTTGCCTTATACTTCGCGAGGAACTTTTAAACCGTATTTTCACGCGCATCTTTGGCCCTTTCACAAGCCCATTTCTTGGTCAAAAATATTTAATCTTTTTCCCCGGCCGCACATTTTTGATAATCAGCATTATTGGGAAATTGGCAAGCGGGGTTATCCCTTGAAAAAAATTTTGCAAGCGATCGCGAACAGCGATTTCACGATTATCAAGCATTATCCGATTCCGGAAAATCTTTATCATTATTTAATTCTATGCAAAAGATAAGCTGGATCTTGGAGCTTAAACAAAAAACCCCTCAATTTTTAGAAAAATTAAAGGGGCAAAAAATCCCTGGTTTTTTCCATTATTCTTTAAGCGGCGATTTGTATGATGAAGATCTAAAATGGGGCTTGGGAAATACTGTTTTCGCGGTGAAAATTTATCATACGCTAGGACTCTTACATTCACTTAAACTTAAAGAAAAAAACGATTTAATACGCTTTATCCAAACTTTCCGCGATAATCAGGGTTATTTTTACGACCCCTTAATCCGCGAAAAATCTCGTGGCCGCAATTTATTGATTAGCATAAAAAACAAAAATTGGAGCAACTGGCGGGGCCGCGAAACCATGATCGCGGAAACGCGGCAGGCGCTCTCGGCTTTAAAATTGCTTGGAGAAAAAACAATCGCGCCTGCTTTTCATATTCCTAATTCGCCAGAGACAGTAACGCGATATTTGCAAAAACTGCCTTGGCATAAACCCTGGCACGCCGCAAGCCATTTTTCGCATTTGCTTTTTTTCTTGAAAAACAGCGATCTTGCGAATAAATCCGCGCTAATTGATAATGCTATAGACTGGATAAAAAAAATCCAAAATCAAAATGATGGCGCTTGGTATCAAGGCAATCCAATTTGGCAGGAAAAAATTAACGGGGCGATGAAAATTATTACTGGCTTGAAAGTTGCGGAAAAAATGAATTTTCAATATCCGGAAAAGTTAATTGACTTATGTTTGGCCGCGAAAAATGGCAAACACGCCTGCGATCATTTTAATCTTGTTTATGTTTTGCATTATGCCAATAAAATTGCGGGGAAAAATTATCGCCTTGCTGAAATTAAAAAATTCAGCGAGGAAAGATTGGAAATTTACAAAAAATATTATTTCCCAAAAATTGGCGGTTTTTCTTTCTGGGCGCGCAAAGCCAATGATTGTTATTACGGCGCGAAAATCACCAAGGGTTTAAATGAACCCGACATCCATGGAACCTGTATGTTTTTATGGGGAATTTCAATCATTGCGCAAATTTTAGGCATTGATCAAGAATTAAAATTTCACGAACATACGCCATGATCGAAAAAAATATTCAATATTATTTTTGGGCCAGCTACCGGCGAAAAATTTTAGACAAGCTTTTGGAAAAAAACAAGCGCTATTACCAAGGCACTGTTTTAGACATTGGCGGCAGAGAGCGAGGAAAATTTAAAAAGCCCAAAGATAAAGTGGAAAAATGGATTTTTGTTGATATCGCGAAAAAATATCATCCGGATATTGTTTTGGATGTCGCGCAAATGCATAGAATTAAAACAGAAAACATAGACGTTATCAATGCGATTGAACTTTTTGAACATGTGGAAAAAATAGAGGAAGGCATCGGAGAATGTTATCGCGTTTTAAAACAAAATGGCGTGATGATTTTATCCGCGCCATTTTTATATGCCATCCACGCTGATCCTCGCGATTTCCAAAGATGGACTCAAGAAAAATGGAAAAAAGAACTGAAAAAAACTGGGTTTAAAATTGAAAAATTTAAAATTATGGGAAGATATTTTACAGTTTTGGCTGATCTAAAAAAATCATTGATCAATTCTTTGCCGCGAATTTTAGCATTATTTTTTTACCTATTCTATCCTCTATTGGATTTATTGGTAAAACTGGATAATACTCGTTATGTTAAAAATAACGAAAAGTTAAATAAATTCCACGGAGGATATTTTATGGTTTTAAGAAAGCGGTAGAGACGGGTTTGAAACCTGCCTCTGCTTTCTCAAAAAAAATAAAAGCAGGACAAGGTTAATCGCTTGCGTAAAAATAATCGTCAGAATCGCGCCCCAAATTCCGTACAAAGGCAGTAAAATGAAAACCAAGGCGATGCGCAAGGCAGGCGAAGTAAATTTCACAATATAAAGCTCTTTTTTCTTCATCTGCGCCGCTAAAACAGCAAGCAAAGGAATTTGGGGAATCATCAGCAAAGTGACAATCGTATAAAATCGGGAATAAGGGACCGATTCTAAATAAATCGGGAAAAAAAGTTTGTAAATCCAAGGAGCTAGAATCACGTAAAGGCCGATAAAACAAACGCCGACAAGAGCGAGCTTGGCAATTTTTTTAAACAAAGTGGCTTGAATTGTCTCCAAAGATTGCTGGCTGAACTTAGGCACGGACAGCGGAAAAATATTCTTAAAAAGATTGCCGAGATGGTCAACCGGGGTAATCGCTAAAATATAAGAAGCCAAAGCAACGGGCCCCAAAAAATGCCAAAGCAGAATTTTATCCAACTGGCTGCTTACTACTCCCATCACATTCATTAGGCTTAAATGCTTGCCGTAAGAAATCGTTTCCGAATCTTGTTTTTGGCAAGAAGCGGCTTTGCGGATGGCAATCCAAAAACAAATGAAACGGAAAAGGGTGTAAAAGAAAAAATAGGCCAAAAGGATTAGAAAAAGATTTTTAGTCAGAATTAAAGTCGCGGCCAAAGCGGCCACGGCAAAAATCCGAACGAAAATATTGTAAATAGCGCGCGTCTTAAAAAGTTTTCTCCCTTCCCAAAAAGATTCATAAAGAGTCAAAGAATCCATCAAAGGCAGAAAGAAAGCCGCGATCAAAAAGCAAAAAACCAAAGCAATGTCTCCGCGGGAAAAATAAAATCCGGCCGCGCCTAAGCTTGCGATTCCGCCGATTATTCCCCAGGCTAAACGGGTTTTGAAAGCAGGCAATAACATGCCCTCGGATCCTCTTGCCACAGCCCGCGCGATCGCCGTGTTCATTCCTCCTAAAGTAAAAACCGATAAAATGCCGACCAAGGATAAAACATACCGGTAAACGCCATAAGTCTCTTTTGGCACAAGATTAGCAAAGGCAACAGCAAGTAAAATTCCGGCTAAAGATGTAATCCCCTGCTCTAGGGTCAGCCAAAATCCGCCACGCATTAAATAAACCATATCCGTCTGGGTGTATTTTTCCGACCATCGCAAAAGATTGTAAATTTTTTGATTCATACTTAAAACAGGACTTACGCAGTGTATCTTTTTGGCTTATATTAGCTAAGAATGCTAGTTTTAAATTCCTTTTAGCAAAAAGTAAGGCCGAAAGTTTTTGCTAAGATATGGCTTAAGACCAT
>Ga0066637_10002029_pt1 | contig 13405 bp, 14 predicted proteins | sample CryGeyCG2014_020_FD_62737 | JGI IMG/M metagenome (GOLD analysis project Ga0066637, IMG submission 62737) | Groundwater microbial communities from aquifer - Crystal Geyser CG08_land_8/20/14_0.20 | ecosystem: Environmental > Aquatic > Deep subsurface > Groundwater | place: USA: Utah: Grand County...
TCGCTATTTTGGGCAGAAGTTGGAAGGGTTTGTTTTAAACGATTACCATCATAGCTTGCAGTAAAAGTATGAGAACCGACAACGGCATTTTCTGGAATTGTATAATTCTTGGTGACTACACCAGAAGCATTGGTGGTAGCAGTACCTATTGAAATAGGATTGGTTCCGTCTCCGGTAGTATCTTCAAAAGTTATGGTTTCATTACTTATTGGGTCATAAGGAGAAGCTGCATATTTTAAAGTTGCTGAAAGAGTGGTTGTCTCGCCGCTTTTAGCTGAAGTTGGATTGACAGTAAAATCAGTGAGCTGAGTTGAATAGTCAGCAGTGCTAAAGGTTACACAAATACTTACTCCTTCGCTCCCGGCACATTGCTCATAAATAGTTACTGCTCTTGATTCCTTCTCAATAGCTGTTTCATGACCATCATGGGCAGTAACCTTACACTTCCATTGCTCTCCTACCTCGGTTGTGCCACTTTCAATATCACCTCGAGCCGAAGTTGAAGCAGGTTGACCGTTTTCTACTTTTATCCCTCTTTCATCATCCCATAGCCAATGATCCCAAGTTGAACCTCCATCTGTTGAGTAGAACCAGGTAACATCAGCTGTTAAGGTATCTTTTGTATTAGCATCCGAGATAGTAAAGTGGCAACGTAAATAATCATCTGTATCAGCTGCTCCCGGTATAATATGGACATCAGCTACTACCGGGTCGCTATTCAAGAGATTAAAGATTGTTGTTTTTTCCGAAGGAAGAGTTTGTTTTAAACGATTACCGGCATAAGAAGCTTTTAGGGTATGTTCTCCTACTATTGCCTGAGCTGGAATAAGATAATCAATGGTAGCCTTTCCTGAAGAATTCGTGGTAGCATCTCCAATTGTTATTGGGTTTGTACCATCACCGGTTAAATCAGTAAAGGCTATTGTTTCGTTGGCTGGGTCAACTCCTCCCTCGGCAATTAAGGTTGCTGAAAGAGTAATGGTCTCACCGGTATAGTAATCTACTGGAACCGGTTGAGGAAATTCAACTTGGGTAACCAGAACAGAAGTAATAATTCCTATACAAACAGTTACACCCTCACTTGTTCTACAAAAAAGGGACTGACACTGACCATTGTCATCACACTCATAATTTACCTCACATCCGTTTTGACCTGAGGTGTAGATTTTACATTCTCCAGCCTCGCAATACTGACAACCCTCAGAAACGGCAGTGGTGCATCCCAAATTTGTAGCATCTGCATAATAACAAGTTTTAGCAAGACAAGTTCCCTGACCATCACAAGCATAACAAGGACCATCACAACCAGTCCCCTGGGCGTTCTCTGGTACCTTTGTTATTCCATATCCGTCTTCTATTCTTTGATAACAAGTGGGAATTTTTTGGCATTTATGATCTACTTCCCGACAGTATTTTTCTTCTGAACAATCACTCCCTTTTTCACATTCCCAACACCTCGTATTATCACAACTTCCTGGATTTTGATAACCATAACAGTCCCCTATTTTTGCTGCTTCACAATCACAAGTTACAGTAGGTGAACCAATAATAGCCACTTCCTTACACTCTCCATAAGAAGAATAATTATAATAATCATAGCCAATAAAAATAGCCTCAGCCAATCTTTCAATACAGGAATCGGCGGCATGAAGAGCAATCACTGATTTTCCTATTTCACCAATCATTTTTATTTGAGGAGATACAATTGAAACCAATCCAAAAACCATAAGCAAAAGCGTTGTCATTATGGCAAGAGCAATAAAAGCAGAAATTCCTTTATTTTTCATAAAACTAGAAGCTTGAAACATAAAAAATAACTAACAACTGACAACTGACAACAAATTTATAAGTTGTAAGTTGTAGGTTGTAGGTTGTAAGTTAGTATTCAACGTCTAAATCTCTTTGGGAAATGGTATTTTGAACATTAATTTTTAAATTTTCCTCTGGAATTTCAAATTCCATATTTATTGTTACTTTAGGTTGTAAATCATCATATTGAGAGTTCCCGGAAACTGTAAATCCAAATTTTTCAGAATTTACTCGAATTCTATCTGATAAAAGGGGGGTTGGTTCTAGAGGAAAAGGTTTTATTATTTCCTCTTTTAAAATGCCGTCTTCTAAATAAAATTCTTGACAAGCATATTTTCCTTCGTACCTCCTCATTGGATTAATAAATCTTATTCCTTCTCCTTCTCCTATAATTTCATAATTATATCCATAACCAGCTTTTGTTAAACAATAAGAAGGATTTTCCGGATAAAAAGGTTTGCAGGTTGTGAAATCTGCTGGATCTGTACAATTTAGTTCTTTTTTCGCCATTCTTAAAGCCCGACTCATATATTCTACTATATAATTCGCCTGGTCTAATAATAATTGTTCTGCTAAAATTATTCTTTGACTTCTTAAATTAGTAACAAAAATTCTTGTCGCGCCGGCAGAAATAAGCAAAAATATACTTAGAACAACTAACAACTCTACTAAAGTAATTCCTCTATTTTGAATTTTCATTATCTTATCCATTTATATATATATTCTTCAGCCGAAAAATTATGAGTTTCTCCTCTAAAAGAGAAACTAACTTCAGCTGTTACCAAAATAGTACTGTCATCAATTTTCTCAACTTCAATTTTTCTTTTGAAGAGAGTATCATTGCCTGAATCATAATTATAAAATCCATTGGCATCGATTTTTAAGAATTCATCATTATAAGAATCTAATACTGAATCGTTATAATCTGCTTGACAATCACAGATACAGGGAGGAGTTTCACAATTATAAGGAGGACTCTGGCAAGAAAAAATATTATCATCCCAATGAACACTTACTTTAACCAAATTTGTATCTCTAATATTTCTTACCAATTCAATCCCCTCTTGGGCTAAATAAGAGGCTTCAAAATACAAGGAAGAAAGTCCAGATACGGGAATAATTTTAGAAATAATTCCTGAAATTGCGCTTAGTCCAACCAAAATAATAAAAATAGCAATCAATACCTCGGGCATTGTTAAACCATAATTAGAATTTAGAATCTGGAATTTAGAATCTGGAAATTTCATAACTATTTTATTTCTATTCGGCCAGCATTATTTATTTTAATAGTTTTTGTGGAAATACCATTAGAAATAGAAATGGTAATTTCAGCGTCCAAGCCAGAAGTTACATCATTAATAGATGTTGTTGGATTCGGAGGAGAAAAAGAGACAGTTAAAGGAGATGCTGGAGATAAACTTATAATTTCCACTCCTTTTTCTAAATTAACAGTTTTCTCTAAAACCTGATAGGAAATCTTTTGATTGATATCAAAAATTATTTGACAAGGAGAACATTGAGCAGACATTGCAGCTGCCTGGGTTCTTCTTAAATCTTGAGCTATTTTATGACCTGCTCTCTGAAGAGCAAGTTCTTTCTGTATCTTTGGATAATTTGTAGATAAAATGAGTGAAGTTATAAAAATAATGGAAATTGTAACCATTAATCCAACAAAAGTTAATCCTTTATTCATAAATTTATTAACGATAAGTACCAATTTATAAGATTTTGACCCCAGAAAAAAGCTAAATATGTTCCTATTACTAAAAATGGTCCAAAGGGAATTTCGCTTTTTAAACCTTTTTTACCCAAAGCAATTAGTCCTAATCCTATTATACTACCAATTAAGCTAGCTAAAAATATAGCTATTAAAATTTTAGGGGAACCTAAAAAAAGCCCCATAAAAAAAACCAATTTTACATCTCCAAAACCGAGCCATCTTCCTTGAGATAGTAAAAGTATTAAGAAAAAGCAAAAACTGGCTAAAAATCCAGCAAAGATTGTATTTAAAAAAGAGTATTTAGTGTCAAAAATTGAAACTTCTGGAAAGAAGATTAAAAATATGTTAAAAGCAAGGGTTAATATAATCAAAGAGTAAACTGCAACATTAGGAATAATATAATATTTTAGGTCATAAAAAAAAATTAAGATTAGTAAAAGAGAGATTATTGAAAAATAAATAAAAAAGAGAAAATTGATTTCTAATTTATAAAAAATAAGGCAGAGTAAAACTCCTGTTAAAAACTCGATTAGAGGATAATGAAAAGAAATTGATTTTTTACAATAACGACATTTTCCTTTCAAAAGAAAAAAAGAAAATAGAGGAATTAAATCAGGCCAATTTAGTTTATGCTCACACTTTGGACAAAAAGAGCGAGAGACCAAAAAATTCTCGCTCTTTTTAAATCGGTAAATCAAAACATTTAAAAAACTACCTATAGAAATTCCCAATAGGAAAATTAATAAATAAGGGATTATCAAAGATTATATAAAGAATAAAATTAATTACTCGTGGCAACCAGCTTGAGTGCAAGTCCAATCGAAACTCCATGTTCCATCTCCCTTGTCTCCTCCCTGACACTGAACAGACCATTTGCTTCCATTATCCGTAACATCACAAGCACCGGCAGTAGGACCAGTACAATCACAATCAGAATATACCTTCTTACAAGCTTCCTCAATTTCAAAAATTACCTGTCCTTCGGCAGTCTGTCCACAAAATTCTGTATAGGTATAGGGATAAGTCGCGTTCTGTAGAAGGTACAATTCAGCCGCCGGAACCAAAGTATCCATAGTTGCTTTTACTGTCGCTCTTTTTGCTTCTTCTCTAGCGCCTGATAAACCAGCATAGGCTACTAAAGATAATATGGAAATAATTGTCAGCACTACTAACAATTCGATTAAAGTTATACCTTTTGAGTTTTTTTTCATAAGATTTTGGAAAAAAAATAAAAAACGACCTTTTTACCCCCACCTTTTGCGGCCTTGCGCGAAAAGAAGGGGGTTAATGTTCATATTATATTATACAAATTTCAAAAACCTTTGACAATAATTTAATACAAACCTTTCATTGCCCCATAATAAGCTGAGAAGACAGCACTTGCTAAAATTGCGACAATTATCCCAACAAATATAATCAAAACTGGCTCCAAAATACTCATAAAAGTTTCAGTCATTACTTCTATTTCTTTTCGATAAAAATTTACTATATCTAATAGAGTTTTATCCAATTTACCGGTCTTTTCTCCTACTCTAACCATTTGGCTGATAAAAGGAGGTATCAATTCTGGATATCTTATCAAGGCAGAACTTATATTTTCGCCCCGAGAAACTTCTTTTTCAGTTTCAGTAATAATCTTTTGATAAACAGAATTTCCTATTACCTCGCCGGTAACTCTTAGAGCTTTAGTTATTGGTAAACCGGCTGAAATTAAATTTGAAAGACTTTCCGAAAAACGAGCCAGATAGAATTTTTTAAGAAGATCACCAAAAAGAGGAATTTTTAAAGAGGACTTATCAAAAGTTTTTTTCCCTTCTTTTGTTCTAAAATAATTCCAAAAAAAGCCAACTATTCCCAAAAAAGTCAAGATTAAAAGCCAACCCCAACTTCTTAAAAAATAAAAGAAATTAAAAACTGATCTTGTAAAAAAAGAGGGGGTACCCTCAAAAATTTCTAACATTTCTGTTAGGCCTGGTATAACCCAAAACATTGCAATTATTAAAACCACTGCTGCTACAAATAAAACTAAAATAGGATAGATTAAAGCTCCCTTTATTCGAGAAATAATATTATATTCACTTTCTAAATGGATACCCAAACAACTAAATGATTCAGGAATTTTCCCGGTACTTTCACCTGATTTCATTAAACTAATATAAAAATCATCAAAACATTCCGGGAAAAGAGAAAAAGCTTCTGAAAAAGGGCTTCCCTTCTCAACTAATTCACTCATTCTTAGAATTTTCTCTCTAAAATCAAAATTTCTGGTTTGGGAAGCTATAATTAAAAGAGCTTCCACCGGAGAAACCTGACTTGATAACATTAATCCTAATTGTTTAGAAAAAACTGCTAAATCCTTTTTGGAAATTTTACCTATCTTAAACTTTCCGAAAATTGGCTTAGCTTTACCTTTTTTTAATACAGTGGGGAATAATCCATATTTGCGCAATAAAAGAGCGGCCGCTTCTTTTGAAGAAGCCTCAATTTCACCTATTCTAAGTTCACCTTCTTCAGTTCGGGCTTGATAAGAAAATTTCATGTGGTTACTTTAACATGCTCTTGAGTTCAACAGGACTAAAGGAATAAAATAAGGCATCATGTAAAGAGATTTCGCCTTTTCTAACTAAATCAGCTAAAGATCTATTAAAACTAATCATTCCAGCCTTTTTTGATGTTTCAATTACAGCTGGAATTTCATGAATTTTATTTTCTCTAATTAGATTAGCTATTGCCGATGTACAAGTCATTACTTCACAGGATGGTATAAATCCTCCTTTTAATCGAGGGATTAATCTTTGAGAAACCACCGCTAAAAGTGTGCCTGAAAGTTGAGACCTAATCTGGTTTTGCTGCTCAGAAGGAAAAACATCAACAATTCGATGGATAGATTGAGCTGCTGAATTAGTATGTAAGGTAGCAAAAATCAAGTGTCCTGTTTCGGCAGCAGTGAGAGTTATTGACATTGTTTCCAAATCTCTCATTTCTCCTACCATAATTACATTGGGGTCCTGACGAAAGGTTGATTTTAAAGCCTGAGCAAAACTTAAAGTGTCTTGATAAACCTCTCTTTGATCAACAATGGCTTTATCGTCTTCAAATACATATTCAATAGGATCTTCGATAGTAATTATATGACAGGGTTTAGTATGGTTTATCTCATTGATTAAGGCGGCTAAAGTGGTAGATTTTCCTTGAGAAGAAGCACCAGTAATTAAAACAAATCCTTGGGTTTTTTCTGTAAATCGATGCAAAACAGCGGGTAAATTCAATTCTTCAATAGTTCTGATTTTTTTAGGTATTAATCTTAAAGATACGCTTATCCATCCTCTTTGAAAAAAAACATTTATTCTAAAACGAGCCCTACCTTCGAAATCATAGGAAAAATCAATTTCTTTTTTCCTTAAAAATTCTTCTTTCTGAATATTTGTCATTAAAGAAAATGCAAAAGATTCAGTATTTTCGGGCATGAGTTTTTCTTCTTTAATCAGGGGGATTAACTTTCCAGTAATTCTTAATATCGGCGGATGCTCAACAGAAAGATGCAAATCTGAAGCATTTTCCTGAATTGCCTTTTCTAAAAGTTTTTTTAATCTTTCAGAATGATTCATATAGACACTGATTTATACGGATTTAGCTGATTTATGCTGATAGTTTTTATCAGTATTAATCCGCTAAAATCAGCATTAATCCGCGTTTAATATTTTTTTAATTTCCTCAACAACTTTTGAAGGGATAAAATGAGTTTTAACAAAATACTTTGTTGCGCCACTTTTAAGAGCTTTTTCAATATCTTCTTTCTGAGAGAGATTAGAAAGAACAATAATATTTAAGTTTTTAAACTCTGCTTTTTCTTTTATTTTCCTTAAAACTTGCCAGCCGTCAACCTCTGGCATAATAATATCTAAAACTAAAAGGTCGGGTTTTATTTTATTTATTTCATTTAAAGCCTCTTTCCCATTTAAAGCATTCTTAACCACAAACCCTGCTTTTTTTAGTTCAGTGGTGTAAATGTCGATTAAATATTTATCATCTTCAACTAATAAAATCTTTCTTTTGTTCTCAGACATAGTAATTAGAAATTGGTTAATAGAAATTGGAAATTGGTTATGGAAATTGGAAATTAGAAATTGGAAAGAGTTTACTAATTTCCATTTTCTATTTTCTATTACTATTTTCTATTTTCCATTAACTATTTTCTAATAGTGCTATCTTTCTTCGGCAACCCTAATTACTTCCTCAATTGAAGTCTCCCCAGACAGAGCTTTTAAAACTCCGTCTTGTTCCATTGTAATCATTCCCTGATTTTGAGCCTCTTTAAAAATTTTAGCTTCAGTAGGTTCTTCAATTATCACTTGAGCTAAAGAATTTGTCATTTTTAAAACCTCGAATATACCAGTCCTTCCTAAATAACCATCGGAATTACACTTTGGACAACCTTGAGGTTCCCAAACATTAAGAGGAGTCGGAATTTTTATTTTCTTCTTAAAAATTTCGGGTAAAGAATTTATTTTCTCTAAAATAAATTCTTTGACTTTAGAAGACGGCTCTATTTTTTTCTTACAATGGGGACAAAGAGTTCTAATTAATCTTTGGGCTACTATTAAATTCAAGGCTGGGGGGATTAAAAAAGATTTAATTCCCATGTCGATTAGACGAGGGATAGCCCCAACAGCATCATTAGTATGTAATGTAGATAAAACTATATGACCGGTTAAACCGGCATGAATAGCTAAAGAAGCAGTCTCAGAATCTCGAATCTCTCCTACCATTATAATATCGGGGTCCTGTCTCATAATCTGGCGCAAGGCATTAGCAAAAGTATAACCTATTACAGATTTTACTTGCGACTGATTTATTCCTTTAATAAAATATTCTATAGGATCTTCAACAGTCACAATATTAACACCTTCTTTGTTTAAAGTTCTCAAAAAAGCATAAAGAGTAGTACTTTTACCACAGCCAGTAGGACCCACCGATAAAATTAAACCATGAGGTTTGCTCAAAGTATCCTGGACTATTTGGAAATTTCTCTCAGTCAAACCCAACTCTTTGTAGTCCTTTAGTCCTTTTTCAGGATCAAGAATTCTTATGGCTACTTTTTCTCCTAAAATAGTGGGGAAAGTAGAAACCCGAAAATCAATGTTTCGACCTAAAATCTTTTTTGAAAATCTACCATCTTGAGGAAGTCTAGTTTCATCAATTCTTAAATCAGAAAGGATTTTAATTCTGGCGATGACAGCTGAATGCAAATTTCGAGGCAAAGAAAGTTTGGAATATAAAAAACCTTCTATTCTGAAACGAAACTTTAATTTATCTTCTGTTGGCTCAATATGAATGTCAGAAACTCCTTCCTCAACCGCATGTTGTAAAACCGTTGAAACAATTTTAATGACTGGTGCCTCTTCAGCCATCTTCTCAACCTCGACTAATTCTTCGGCTTTTGGTTCTTCGGCTTTTGGAACAACCTCTTCCTTTTTTAATTCTTTTAAAGCTCTTTCAGTCTCTCTTTTTAATGTGCGATACTTCTTTAAAATTCCGTTAAAATCAGTAAAGGTTATTAAAAAGACTTTGTATTTAAATTTATTTTTTCTACTTAAAAATATCAAAGTTTCTTGGGATTTAATATCCTCAGGATAAACCATTCCTACCTCAAAGGTGTTCTTTGTTTTTGTAAGAGGAGCCATTTTGTACTGAACCATTGTTTTTTCAGGAAAAAAATCAAAAATTTCTTCAGAAATTTTCTCTAAAGCAATTTTTTGGGAAGGAACTTTTAATTTTTTGCTTTTCAGCTTAAATAAAAACTCTTCGGAAATAATTTTGCGCTCCAAAAGTAATTCTTCTTCGGTTTTCTCTTCCCTTTTTACTTCCATTTCTAAAGCTTTAGCCTTTACTTCATCGATTATTCCTTCCTCTACTAATATGGGAATTATCTTCATGATTTATTCTTCTTCGGAAAGCTTCTCTTTAGGGAAAAGTTGATAAATAACAAAAGGGTTTTCGCGACCAATTTCTTCTTCTTCCGACAAAATTAGTTTTTCAAAAGGTTGAAATTTCTCAAAAACTTCTGAATCTAGGAATTCGAAATCAATTTTTACCTCGGGAAATTTATAAATTTTTTCAAAATCAACAGTAACTTGAGGTTTAGTTAAAAAAACTTTCCAAACTATAAAAACCAAGAATATGGTACTAATTCCTACCAAAAAAGAAATCAGTTGTTTTCGTCTTTTTTTAGGGCTAATAAAAACTATTGGCATAAATTAACTTACAACTTACAACTTACAACTTACAACCTACAACAAATTTGTGGATTATGGGTTATGGGTTGTTAGTTGTGGGTTGTCAGTTGTGGGTTGTCAGTTGTGGGTTGTCAGTTGTGGGTTGTTAGTTGTGGGTTGTTAGTTGTGGGTTGTTAGTTGTGGGTTGTTAGTTGTGGGTTGTTAGTTGTGGGTTGTCAGTTGTGGGTTGTAGGTTCTTTAAAGTGAATAAACTTTTATTTCGATTTTAAAACTCTTAATTTCTCCCTCTTTTTGAACTGGAGGAGAAGACAGAGAAATGCTCTTCGCCTCAATTAAACGAGCAGAGCTTTCTAAAGCAGAAAGAAAATTTTTAAAAGCAGAATAGGTGCTTGTAATATTAAAGGTGAAAAAATTTTCTTGAATTCTTATTTCTTCTTTAATCTCTGGAGTCTCACCAGCTGCGGCTGCCTTTTCAATTTTTAAGGGAGAGGTTTTTTGAAATGTTAGAGATGTTAAAATTACGCCATTTTCATCAGCTATCTTCTGGAAAAAATGCAAAAGAGACGAAAAATCAAGTTCTGTAGGTACTGCAGCATCAATTTTGATAAGTTGTTCTTCTCTTCCTCTTAAATCTTCAAAAACATCTTGTATTCGGAAATAATATTCACTTCTGGCTTTGAATTCAGCTTCTTTCTCGGCAACCTTCTTCTGTAAAATTTTAAATTCATAATGCTTCGGCAAAATCAAGAAAAAAACTAAAAAAACTATTATTATTAGAATTAAAACTATGGCGATGAGACGATCTATTTCCATAAAAATAATTCAGGAAACAAAAGTAAAGTTAAATCAAATATTACTTTTGCTTCCTCGTCTAATTTTACGCTGAATCTTTCTATACTTTGTATATTTTCATTTTCTCTTAAGACAGCTAATTGTTTAGCCAAATTCTCAAGATTTCCAGTTTGACCTCTAAGTTGGGTTTCGGAATTTTCAGTAGATAGAGTAACAGTTGAAAAATAAACTTCGGGAAGGGTAATTTGTTCAATTAACTCAAAAAAATTTGAAGGAACTTTATGTGATCCCAGCAATTTTGAGACATCTGCGATTTTTTTCTGATAATCAAAAACTTTCTTTTCTATTTCTTTTTGTTCTTCGGTACCGAATTTTTCAATATCTTGAGAAAGCTTTTCTATTTTATGTCTCTGAGCTGAAATTTCTATATCTAAAACGAAATAAAAAATAATGGTTAAAAACAAAAAAGCAATAAAGAAATAGAAAACGATATCCATCCACCAAAATTTTTTTCCTTTTAAAGCGTATAGTAATTCAAAAGCCATAAAATTATAACACGAATACAACGAATTATATGCGAATACAACGAATAAAAATAATCTTTAATTTGTAGTATTTGTGTTGAATTCGTAGTATTCGCATTATAATTATATTATATCAGATATCAGATACAAGATACAAGATACAGTTCAAATTCGATCTAATTGTCCTAAAGCCATCCCTATAGCTGCAGCGAAAACAGGACCTAATTCTCTCAAAGTTTCTCCAAGTACCGGAGGATAGAGAAGGTCGGCAAAGGGATTAGAAATTTCAACTTCTTTTTTTAAAACCTCAGAAAAATATGTTTTTAGTCCCGGTAATTTAGCTCCTCCTCCTACCAACAAAACTTTCTCTACTTCTTTTTCTTCGGATTCATGAAAATCATGGAATATATTTCTAACCTCGCCTAAAAAAGGATCTAAAAAGGGATACAATATCTCAGCTATATTTTCTTTTGAAGGCAATAAACCATAATTTCTTTTAAGAATTTCAGCTTGAGTGTATTCTACCTCTAAAGATTTGGTTATGACATAAGTTAAATTATTACTAGAAAAATCTAAACTATAACTTTTTTTTAAAGTTCCTTTATCCACGATGTTCACGGTTGAGCTATGAGCTCCGAGATCAATTAGGCAAATTACTCCCTCCTTCTCTTCTTCTTTTATTGAGGATTTTACAATTCCAAAAACTTCTGATTCCAAAGCATAAAGTTCGAGGTTTGCCATTTTAGCTACCATTTGATATTGAGCAATAATTTCATTAGGAATAGCGATTACCAAAATCTTAAGTTTTGTCTTTCCTTCTCCTGATAGGGTTGGTCTTTCTTCAAGTAATCTCCAATCTAAAGTAGTCTCAGAAATTGGAAGAGGAAGATATTGAGGAGCATTATAGCGAACAGCTTCGGGAATTTCTTTTTCTTTCATTAGCGGTAACTCAAAAGTAATAAAAAAGGTGGAGAAATCAGGAATTGAAAAAACTGCTTCTTTAGTTTTAATCTTTGCCTCTTTTATAACTGCCTTAATTGCTCGAGAAACATAAGTAGGAGAGACCAAGAGCGTTGTCTCTTCGAATGTTCTAATCTTTTCTTTAAAAAGAGCTTTAGCTTGAATTAATCCATAATTTTCTAAGGTTCTTCCGCCGCCCCATTTTGAGAGCTCAACAATCTTAATTGAGGAAACTCCAATATCTATTCCTAAAAATTTCTTTGGAAAAAGTTTTTCAAAAAGTTTAAAGGCCATATTTAATTAGAAATTGGTTAGTAGAAATTGGAAAATGGTTAATTATTTTCTATTTTCCAATAACTATTTTCTATTACTTTCAATATTATAACATTTAATCTAAAATATTAAAAATGTTAAAGAAAATTAAAAAATTTTTGTTAGATATTCTCTTTCCAAAATTTTGCTTAGGTTGTAAAAAAGAAGGTGAATATCTTTGTGAAGATTGTAAAGCGACTTTGGAAATTTCAGAATTTCAATATTGTCTTTGCAGTAAATCTCCGAAAAGAGTAATTGTCTACCCACCAGCGCCTGAGCGCAGCGATGGCAAGCGGGGAAAATGTCCAAAATGCCAATCAAAAAAACTAAATGGTTTATATTTTGCTTTGCCTTATAAAAGTCCTTTAATTAAAGAATTAATCAAAAAATTTAAATATAAACCTTTTGCTAAGGAAATTTCGAATACTTTGGCTTCTTTAATTTTAGACCATTTTCTTTTAATTGGGAAAAATGCTCAAAAAGATTTTGCTGATTTTTTAATCATACCCGTCCCCTTAGATAAATCGAGAGAAAAATGGCGAGGATTTAATCAGGCAACCGAGATTGGAAAAAAACTTTCTCAATATTTAAAAATTCCTTTGGAATCAGAAATTTTAATTAAAATTAAAAAAACTGCCCTTCAGGTAAATCTTGGTAAAAAAGAGCGTGAAGAAAATATCAAAGGAGCTTTTACAATAAACCCCATTAGATGCTCGCTATCTAACAGGGTAAAAGGAAGAAAAATATTATTGGTTGATGATGTCTATACTACCGGCTCTACTATGGAAGAATGCGCCAAAGTTTTAAAAAAAGCCAAAGCCAAAGAGGTTTGGGGAGTTGCAGTAGCAAGAGAATGAAAAAAACCGGCTGAGCCGGTTTTTTAATGCGGAATGCAGTACCTTTTGGACAAAATCTTTACCCCGTAGTGAAACGAAGTTTCTACTACTGGGGCGAACTTTTTTTGACGAAAATCCGGACTGCGACTTTTAATTGCCGCCCGCAGGGCGGCAATCCCGCCCAGCGGCTCGCCGCCTGCCTGCCCCGTAGGGTCG
>Ga0066637_10002040_pt1 | contig 13378 bp, 9 predicted proteins | sample CryGeyCG2014_020_FD_62737 | JGI IMG/M metagenome (GOLD analysis project Ga0066637, IMG submission 62737) | Groundwater microbial communities from aquifer - Crystal Geyser CG08_land_8/20/14_0.20 | ecosystem: Environmental > Aquatic > Deep subsurface > Groundwater | place: USA: Utah: Grand County...
CACGGCTTCAGCGCGAGATGAAGGCGAGGAAATATATAGACCCCAATTTTTGCGAAACTGAAATTTTCGCAAAAATTGTTGGTACGAAGTATCACGACTTCAGTCGAGGGTATCTATTAAAGCCCCAAATCAAAAGCAATGCTCTGCATCGCTTTCAGCCCGATTTCCACGAATTCGTCCAGGGTTAAACCAATTTCGGAACAGGTTGCCAAAATTTCCCGGTTAACGCCGGCGGCAAAAGATTTTTCCCGAAAACGTTTTAAAACTGAATTGGGTGCCAAGTCAGCGAGTTTTTTGCTGGGCAAAACCAAGGTAGCGGCAACAATTAAACCGGTTAAAGGGTCAGCGCAGAAAATCGCTTTTTCCATCAAAGTTTCCGGATTCTTGCCCGTCAAGGGATTATGCGCCCTGACCGCGTCGGTAATCACTTTTTCAACGCCCATTTCTTCGAGCATTTCCGCGCCTTTTAATCCGTGCTTGGTAGGATTATTTTTGTAGTCGGCCACTTCCATATCAATATCGTGAAGCAGACCGACTAAAGCCCAGGTTTCTTCGTTTTCATTGAAGCGGCGGCTAAGCGCCTTCATAATGGCTTCGGTAGCCAGCATATGCTTAATGCTGTTTTGGTTTTTTACGTATTGCTGGATAAGCCCAAAAGCTTTTTCTCGGGTCATAAAATTGTTGGTTTTTTCTTGTTTTCCAAATTCCGAAGGAATCAAGGTTCTGCCGAGCAATAGCAAGGCAGGTTCTTAATCCATCAGGAGCAAGGTTCTACCGACTTCATCTGGCCAAAGGCCGACTTCGTCGAGCCGACGGCCAAGCGTTAGCGAGGCAGGTTCTTAAAATGGACAAGAAAAAAGATTAAACCTAAAGCGCTTAAAAAATAAACTAATAATTGGCTTTGCGAAACAGAAATTAGTCTTAAAAAAGGGTTTAATTTCAGCGGCCAAAAAGGCAAAACATCATAGTGGGTGAACGAATCAAACAAAATATGCAAAGAATAGCCGGAAAAGGCAGCGAGAAAAATCGTGAAAAAAGGTTTTTCATTGCCGGGATACATTTCGCCAAAAAATCTTTTGCCGTATTTAATAAATGTTTTTTGCAACGGCCTTAAAAGCAAAGCAAGCAAAATCGCGGCCAGAATTCCTGCCAGAAACGAATGTATTATCCCATGGTGCGGATAACTTAAATACGGATAATTATGGTTAAAAATAACCACAATTGCCGGCTCGATGTCCGGAAAAACGCTGCCAAACAAAAATGCCGGCAAGTCCAAAAGCTTTAAAAAAATAATTCCGAAAAATAGACCGGAGCCAAGATGAAGTGGAGTTAAAGGCATAACCTCTCGCAACATGAAAACTTGAAACATATAACATTAAGTTTCATGTTACAAGTTTTATGGTTTAGGACGCATTGTCGGAAACAAGATGGCGTCTCTGATTGACTCGGAATCGGTCAATAAAACCACTAATCGGTCAATACCCAAGCCAAAACCGGCGGCCGGCGGCATTCCGTATTCCAAGGCCTCAATAAAATCTTCGTCTTTCTTATGCGCTTCGGCAAATCCCATTTTTGCCAGTTTTTCCTGCTCGTCAAAGCGGTTTCTCTGCTCAAACGGGTCATTCAGTTCCGAAAAAGCGTTCACCAGCTCGGTACCCGCAACAATCAATTGGAAATTCGCCAACCGTTTTGGGTTGTCTTCCAGCGCTTTGGCAAGAGTCTGAAAACCTAAAGGATAATTGATTACAAATGCCGGCTGTTCGATTTTCGACCGGCAGAATTTTTTGAAAATCTCGTCGGCAAGCGCGGCTTTCGAGGCACCTTTTTCCGGTTCAATTCCCAGCTCTCTTGTTTTTTCTAATAAACCCTGCTCGTTAATTGTGTCGTAGTCAATTTTTGTTTCTTTGCGGAAAAGCGCGTCAAACTCCAAGCGCGGCCAAGGCGTCTTAAAGTCAATTTTCTTGCCTTGAAAAGAAATTTCCGTAGAGCCGAAAATAGCGATTAAAACTTTTTCGAACATTTCTTCGGTGAACTTCATCAGTTCTTTATAATTCGCGAAAGCCCAGTAAAATTCCAGCATGGTGAAATCCGGATTATGGAATTTATCCATCCCTTCGTTACGGAAGCATTTGCCTAATTCGTAAACTTTTTCAAAACCGCCGACTAATAATCTTTTTAAGTAAAGCTCCGGCGAAATCCTTAAATAAAGGTCAATATCCAGAGCGTTAAGGTGGGTCTCAAATGGTTTGGCGCGGGCGCCGCCGTAAAGCGGCTGTAAAATCGGCGTTTCCACTTCTAAAAAGCCCTTACGCTCTAAAAACGCCCGGATTTCTTTAATTATCTTCGCCCTGACAATAAATTTCTCTTTTGCTTCAGGATTAAAAAGCAAATCCAAATAGCGTTTGCGGTATCTTTCTTCAATATCTTTAAGGCCGTGCCATTTTTCCGGCAGAGGCAAAAGACTCTTTGCCAGCATCTTGAAATCAGCGGCTTCAATGGTTTTTTCTCCCCGCTTAGTTTCAAAAAGAATTCCTTTTACTTCTATAAAATCGCCGATGTCAAAATTGTCTAGGAAAAAGCGATAACCCTTTTCCCCGATCCGATCCTGCCGGAAAAAAGCCTGCATCCGGCCCGAACCATCTTCGAGATGGACAAAAGTGGCTTTGCCGTGCTCTCTTAACGATCTTATTCTGCCAACAAGGATTATTTCTTTTTCCTGTCTTTTAAGGTTGGAGAAATTTTTAAGGGCATCGCTGATCGTCTGCGTTCTTTTTGTTTTCTCCGGATAAACAGAAAAACCAGCTTTTTTAATTGCCTCTAATTTTTTTAGCCTGATTTTTCTCAATTCATCAATGGTTACCACATTTTTCCATTTTAACGTTCTTTATAACCAAAGTCAAAAGGCCCTCGAGGTTTCTCTTCGGGCCTTTGTTCTATACGGGAGAATGGACCTAGGGGTCTTTGCGTAGCTTATGCGCTTCACCCTGGCAGCTTTCCTCAGACCGGAAGATTACGTTCAAGGTATTTGTCGAAGCGACTCGCTCGCCCCAAGTCCATTCTCTTTGCCATCTTAGCATATCAAAAATCTGGCGTCAAAGAGCGTTCGAGAACGGTTCTCGTACGTTTAAAAAATAAAGACAGATGTTGGAGAGGTGACACTTCGTCACCGGGTTGTTATATTGTTTAATCTGCCAGATTAAACATCTTTTATTCAAACTTCAGTATCTTATATTTTGCTTTTCCTTCGGCTGTTTCAATAATTACCGTTTCTCCTTGTTTTCTTTCCATTAACGCTTTGCCTAAGGGCGACTCAGCCGAGATTTTTCCCAATAAAGGGTCGGCTTCGTTTGGACCAACAATCTTGAACTTTTCTTTTTTACCCTCGCACTCCAAATCCACCTCCGAACCTAAACAAACGAAACCCGAGTTTTTGTTTTCCACTATCTCTGCGTTTCTTAGCATTGCTTCTAATTCCAAAATCCGGCCTTCCATAAAAGACTGCGCCTCTTTGGCTTCGTGGTAAGCGGCGTTTTCCGACAAATCGCCAAAACCAATGGCGTGATTCAAGCGCTCGGCGATTTCTTTTCTCTTCACGTTCTTCAAATAATCCAGTTCGTTTTTTAGTTTTTCGTAGCCCTCGCGAGTCAGGAATTTCTTCATATATAAATTATACTAAACAAGCACAACCAAAAGGTCAAACTCATAAATAATCTTAAACAAAGGAATGAATAAAAAAATAGAGGCCCTACCGAATAGAGCAAGGATACTCTATCCGATAGGGCCTTCCCAAGAGGAGGTGGGGGAAATCCCCCCTACCAGCATGGCGCGCTATTCCATACTGGTAGGGCTACGAAAAGGAGGAAAGATGAAGCGTCAATCAACCACCTTCCACTATCTTTTACTTACCGCTTTCATACGACCTTGTCAAGCACGGGCTGACTAATAATCCTGACATAAAAATTCCCGGAGAACTATTTTCCTGCAGTTATATTTGATATTTGATTTATTTATTGAAGTACCAGTTCAGCACATTTTTCGCTACCGGAAGCGCCGCCACCTGCGCCTCTTTCACATTTTCAATTACCACGGTCAAAACAATTTCCGGATCTTCGTAGGGACCGAAAACAGTTACCCAGTTATGATAATAGCCGGGTTTTGAAGTTTCCGCCGTCCCGGTCTTTGCCGCTAATTTCACTGACAAAGAATTAAGAATCACGGAGGACCCGTAACGCACCGCGTCGCGCATTCCCTCGCGCACAATCTGCAGGTTTTTTGCGTCAATAAAATCTTCCCGGATAATCTGCGGCGGCAGTTCTTTTATCGCTTTTTGGCCGTTTTCCTGAAAATTGAAATCAGGATTCGAGGCAGTATCGATCACGCCCTTAACAACGCGGGGCTCCAAAAGCCGGCCGCCATTGGCAATCGCGGAAAAAGCAGTGACAACCTGAATCGGCGTTACCAATAAATAACCTTGGCCAATCGAAAGATTGTAGGTGTCGCCCGACCGCCAAACTTTTTCAAAAGCATTTTCAAAATAACCTTCTTTCCAGGCCGGGTCAGGAATCATGCCTTTTGCCTCTCCGGGAAGGTCAATCCGAGTTTTGTTGCCCCAGCCGAAAAGCTCCAGATATTTTTTAATCCGCGACGGCCCCAGTCCTTCCTGGCCGGCATAGCCGCCGCCGACAGTATAAAAATAAACGTTGCAGGAAACCGCAATTGCCTTGCGCAAATCAACCAAACCGTGCGGCATCCAATCCATATACTTGGTGGGTTTTTCCGGGTTCCAAGGATTCGGCACTAAAATAAAGCCGGGGTCTTCAATCTGCTTTGTCGGCGAAATCAGCTTTTCCTCCAAAACCGCGCTGGCAATTAAGGGCTTTATGGTTGATCCCGAAGGATAAGTCCCGGCAATCGCCCGATTGAAAAACGGCTGTTGCTGTTTTTCGTCAGCGAAAAGCTCGCTAATCGCTTTGTCCTTTCCTACTCCACTGAAAAGGTTATTATCGAAACTTGGTAGACTTATCAAGGCCAAGACTCCGCCCGTTTTCGGGTTCATGGCGATTGCCACGCCTTTGGTGCTGCCAATTTTTTTTAGCATGGCGGTTAGTTCTTCTTCAAGTTTTTTCTGCAATTCGCTATCCAGCCATAAAACTAAGCTTTCTCCTGCTTGCGGCTCTTTTCCAACGGTTTCTGATTTTTTCTCGCCCAAAGCATTTTTTTCTACCCGCACCACTCCCGCCGTGCCCCGCAAAACTTCTTCGTAAGATTTTTCAATTCCGCTTTTGCCAAGATAGTCAGTGGCAAAGTATCCGGAAAGCGACTGGTATTCCTGCGCATTGATTCTGCCCGTATAACCGATTAAGTGGGAAAAATGCGGCCCGTCCTGGTAATTCCTGACCGAGTTTTTTTCGATCCAGAAGCCAGGCAATTCCCGGGAATTAATTTTTGTTTCCAGCAGTAAAAGACTTTCTTGAGGAATATTCTCGAGAATAAGCGCCCGCGGCTCTTTTGCCTTGCTGATTTTCTTTTCAATTTCTTTGGCGTCAAGTGAAATTATTTTTGCCAAGGCGGCAAAGGCGCTGGCTTTTTCTGCCGGCCCGATGGCGGTTTCTTTCTTGTCGAAAACCAAATCAAAGCTCGATTCGTTGAAAACGAGCTGATTCCCCTCTTGGTCGTAGATTACCCCGCGCGTGCTGCGGATCGGATAGGTATAGGTTTTATTTTCTTTTGCCAAAAGAGAAAACTTCTCGCCTTCAAATATCTGAAATTTTATCGTCCGGGCTAAAAACAAAGCAAGCATCAGCAAAAACAGGCCGTAGAAAAACCAGGCGATTTTTTTTGAAAGCGGGGTTTCAAATTTTTTTCCCGTAATCCCCAGCTCAATCTCTTTTTTCTGCGCCAGCGAGTCAAGTAAAACCTCCTGCGGTTCGATGTTTTCCTTAAAATCCAGGTTTACTTTTTTGTCGCGGAGCTCATTTCCCATAACTTCATTTGCCAAAGATTAAGTCTGGCAGCCGCAGCCATTTTTTAATCACACTTTTGAGAAAAAAAGCTAGAAAAAGCAAGCCAAGAAAGTGAAAACAGAAATGGCTGGCGGAAAAAATATCCCAGAAAAAACCGGCGAAACCGGCGGCAAAAAACCCGGTTTTCTTTTGGTACGGTTCAAAAAGGTTTATTGCCAGCACCGACAATAAAAGTAGAATCGGAACAGCGTTTCCTGTTCCAAAATGGACAAAAAAACTTGTCTCCAAAAGCGCCAGCAGATAAAAAACGAAAAGCAAAATAAAAAAATGCTTCACGGTTTTGTCGGTTTAGTAATCAATAATCACAAAAATATGGCTTAGCTGATTTATCTCAAAAGCCGGTTTTATTTCTGCCTGATCAAACGGCTCGATATCGTTTTTCTTTATTTTGGTAATTTCTCCGACAACAATCCCTTCGGGAAAAATGCCGCCCAAAGCGGCCGTAACCGCCAAATCGCCTTCTTTAAGGTCTTTTCCTTTAGGAATAAGGTCTAAAAAAAGCTGAAAATTTCCTTTTCCTTTTGCCATGGCAATAATATCCTTACCCTGAATTTTTGCGTTAAAAGAACTCTCCTTGCTGGAAACTAAAAGCACTTTTGAAAAATGGTCAGAAACTTCGCTGACCCGGCCCAGAAGAATGCCGCTGTCAGTTAAAACCGGCAGTCCCAAAGAAAGCTCATTTTTTGTTCCGCGGTTTATAAGAATTGCGTCTTCGCCAATATCTTTGGAAATAACCTCGGCCAGCATCAGGATAAAGCCTTTTTCCTGTTCAATTCCCAGGGCAGTCCGCAAGCTTTCGTTTTCTTTTTTCTGCTCTTCCAGACGGGCAACTTGACCAAGTAATTCTTGGTTTTTTTTCTTCAGCTCTTCGTTTTCCTGGTTTAAGTTTTTAAGATTAGTAATTGTCTGAAGAAAATTGGAAACACCCGCGCCCGCTTGCCAAAAGAATTTCTGAAAAGGTGCGGAAACTGTGTAAAAGAAATTTTTAAGGACCGTATTTGTCGCTGGAAAAACAAAAAAAGACACAAAAACTGCCAAGACGATTACTTTAAGCAATAATTTTGAACGAAAAAATTGCCGCGCCATTTTCATAAAAGATTACTAAGTATTATACCTTTTTATTGCTTTCCGACAAATCGTCTGATTTTTGCCGATAAAAAAACGGATGTCTGACATCCGTTGGACTTTTTTGTTTTTTATGTTCTGGTATTTGAGCAATTAAAAAGCTCCGGATAGATAGGGCGACAACCTACTCTCGCTCCGAAGAACTACCATCGGCTCTGGAGGATTTCGCCCCGTATCAAAATTTGAGTTCAAGATCTTCGTAAGACGACTACCTACTTTCGCCCCGAAGGACTATCATCGGCCTTGGAGGATTTCACTTCCGTGTTCGGTATGGGAACGGGTGGAGCACCTCCAGTATAGTCGCCTTGCGAAAACTTCGAGGAAATATTCTTAAATTTGATACGGGGTTCGAAATGCGAACACCAACAAAATTCTGTCCCGCCTACGATGGAACCCAGGGCTCTGTCGTAAACAGGACATATTCGATTATTAATTGCTAGCCAAAAATGGCGTATGATCTGTTAGTGCTGCTCGGCTAAACCCATTACTGGGCTTACACCTGCAGTCTATCAACCTTGTAGTCTTCAAGGGATCTATGAGTCTTAATCTTGGGGTCTGCTTCACGCTTAGATGCTTTCAGCATTTATCAGTCCCCGACGTAGCTACCCAGCAATGCCCCTGGCGGGACAGCTGGTACACCAGCGGTCGGTTCAACCCGGTCCTCTCGTACTGGGGTCGACGCCCCTCAAGACTCGGCGCCTGCGGTAGATAGGGACCAACCTGTCTCACGCATGTAATTCACTTATTACTAAGTGCATGGACTATACCATCCTCTTTTCACAAAGAGGAACGACGTTTTAGCCAAGCCTTTTATGGCTTAACTCTTTCTTTCGAAAAGTCTCTACGGGGCGAAGCACCGAGCACATAACGCCTTATGTGCTCGGTGCTCGCTTCCCTCGGTATTGTCCTACCACACGACAGGTTGAAAATAAATGCATGATAGGATTTCACCGATATGAGTCGTTTTTGGCCTTTGCTTGCTCGAGTGTTCAAACAAGCGAAGGTTTGCATCCCAGTGTCACCACTGGGAGCCGCCTAATCGACGGTTTGAACCCAGCTCACGTAACTTTTTAATTGGCGAACAGCCAAACCCTTGGGACCTTATACAGCCCCAGGATAAGTTGAGCCGACCACTAATTCTATTATTACTAATAGCGCAGACTATACCTTTATCTAGATGTCCATTCTAGATATCAACGTGTTATAGCACATGAAACGTGCTATCTTCATCCCGCCTTTTTGGCAATGGCAGGAATCCAGTCGTTACGGGGTTGCGAAACCTATTTTATACATCATCGAAGGGATGATGTATGGATAAATAATCTTAATTAACTTTTTAGTTTCTTCTTGGTTAAAATCCACTTTTTGTGCCAATGTTTATTTTCGCAACTTCCCACGGTGTTGGCCATATATAATTAATTGTAGCAAATTATTGCTGGGTTTTATATATGGTTTTCTCCGTTATGAGTTGATTTACTTCCTCGACAATCGGCTAATCTATCGAGGTGCCGAACAGGGCCGTTAATATGGACTTGCGGGCCCTACTAGCCTGTTATCCCCGGGGTAGCTTTTGTCTGCTGGTCTTCCGCGTTTCTACGAACCACGGTCGGTTCACTAAGTTCTGCTTTCGCAACTGCGCGGCATATCCGCCTTGCAGTAAAGCCGGCTTATGGCTTTGTCCAACCACTCCGATTTCCATCCGGAGCTAGCCGACCTTATAAGCTTCTCCATTACTCTTTAGGAGAAAAGTGCCCCACTTAAACTACCCGCCAGACACTGTCTCCCCCCACCACTTTTACTGGCCAATAAAAATGTGGTCGGCAAAAGTGGTGGGAGGGATTAGAATCAAGGTTCTGAAAGGGTGGTGTTTCATTGTCGAGTCTGTCCCGTCCGAAAACGGAACTTCAACCTCTCCCACCTACGCTACGCATCCAAAACCAAAACTCAATATCTGGGTATAGTAAAGCTCCCGGGGTCTTTCCGTCTAGCCGCAGGTAACCGGCATCTTTACCGGTATTGTGATTTCACCGGGCTCCTCGTTGAGACAGTCCCCAAGTCGTTACATCTTTCATGCGGGCCGGAACTTACCCGGCAAGGGGTTACGCTACTTTAACACGGTTATAGTTACCGCGGACGTTCACTGGCGCTTCAGACACTCAGCCGCCCTCCGCTCCTTACTCCGTTGCTCTTTGCGGAGCAAAAAGCGAAGGACGACCGGCATCCTTAACGTTCCAGCACTGGTCAGATCTCAGCCCCTATACATCCTCTTACGAGTTGAAGCAGGGACCTGTGTTTTTGTTAAACAGTCGCTTGGGGTCTTTTGTTGCATCCCCCACCACTTTTACTGGCCACTGCGAATTCTGCAATAACAACGTAAAGTTGCGTGGTAACCACGTTGCTTTACGCAATGTTAATCGCAAATTCATCTTTTGAAAATTGTCGTGATCAGTAAAAGTGGTGGGGGAAGTCCTTATCGCGAACTTACGGACGCTATTTTGCCGAGTTCCTTAACGAGGTTTCACCCGTTCACCTTAGCGCACTTACGCTTGCCTACCTGTGTCGGTTTTGGTACGGATCCAGCGCATAAATAACTCCGCAAAAGCTTTTCCCGGGAACCTGCTCGTTTGAATTTGCCCTGGCGTACCAGAGCATTTTGCCAACCCTTGAAAAATCTTAGGCCAGCAACGAAAATCCAATAATTCGCCCAAACTACTAAATTCCGTCACTTTCACGGATTATGCGCTGAAGGGCCGGAATATTAACCGGCTATCCATCAGCTTCGCCTTTCGGCTATACCTTAGGACCGCCTAACCCTTGGTTGATCAACGTTGCCAAGGAAACCTTAGGCTTTCGGTGTGGCAGGCTCTCACTGCCATTGCGGTTACTCATGCCAACAGTCTCACTTCTCCACCCTCCACCCGGTGCCTTACGGCCGGGCTTCACTGGATGAAGAACGCTTCCCTACCCTGAGCACATAAAAAATTTATGTGCTCGGTCTTATCTTCGGTACCGGACTTAGCCCCGGAAATCTTCGGCGCAGAGTTCCTTAGTTAGTAAGCTGTTACGCACTTTTTAAAGGATAGCTGCTTCTGAGCGAACCTCCTAACTATCTCTGGAGCTCCACTTCCTTAGTTTGCACTTAGTCCGGATTTAGGGACCTTAGATGAAGATCTGGGCTGTTTCCCTCTCGACCACGGAGCTTAGCCCCCGTAGTCTTACTGCCTTCGTTTACCACTGCTCCGCTGTGGAACGCTGATTTATACGGATTAAACAGATTTATACGGATATATTACCCAAATTACTCCAGTTTGCAGGCAAACTGATTTGGGTATATATTCACCAACTCTCGTTTGCAGTTGCAAACTCGAGTATGTTGATTATAAATTATCCGCATAATCCGCGTGGCACAGAAGTGCCTTATCCGCATTAATCCGCATACCAAAGCGAAGCAATGGCAGTACCGGTATTCGGAGTTTAATTGGAAAAACTGAGAAAATCCCAAGAATTTCCATTTAGTGCTCTACCCCCGATACTCAATCGAAGACGCTAGCCCTAAAGCTATTTCGGGAAGAACCAGCTATTACCAAGCTCGATTAGTTTTTCGCTTCTTACCACAGGTCATCCCAGAGTATTGAACGGCTCACGGGTTCGGGCCTCCATCTGCCCTTCGGCAGATTTCACCCTGCCCATGGTAAGCTCGCTTGGCTTCGGGTTCATGTCGCACCGCTTTGCGGCAACCACGTAGAACGTGGCAAGACCGCCGGACGCGCATTTTGCACTCGCTTTCGCTTTGCCTCCACCCTGTAAGGGCTTAGACAAGCGATGCAACATGACTCGTTGGCTCATTCTTCAATAGGCACGCCGTCAGTCCCGCCTACGATGGAACCCACTAATAAACACTAATAAGAAAGCGCTCTGCGCTTTTCACACTAATAAACACTAAAAATAATAAACGAAAATTTAGTGTCTATTAGTGTAAGCGAGCGGAGCGAGCTATTTATTAGTGGAATTTAGTGGGCTCTGTCGTAGACAGGACCTCCGACTTTTTGTGGGCAATAATGGTTTCAGGTTCTATTTCAACGCCCTCATCGGGCTGCTTTTCACCTTTCCCTCACGGTACTAGTTCACTATCGGTGATATCGAGTATTTAGCCTTGGTCGTGTAGTACGACCGGATTCCCACCGGACTCTCATTTCCGATGGTACTCAAGTAAAGACACTCAGAGCATGCGATAGTTTTCGCCTACCGGGCTATTACCGTCTCTGGCGCCCCGTTCCAGGGTGCTTCGGCTAACCAAATCACAATTTAATTGGCTCTGTCCAAAGCTCTCGCTCTGGAGCGCATCTAAACTTACAACTTCGAAGCACATAACAAGTTATGTGCTCGATCTGGGCTGCTCCCTTTTCGCTCGCCGCTACTAAGGGAATGCCACCACACCTCGCTTCGCTCGGTGGGTAAAATTTTCAATTCTCAATTCTCAATTTTCGAACGATTTATAATTAATTTGTCTTGACGTTGAAAATTGGTTATTGAAAATTGATTAATTCCGCATCGAACAAAGTGAGATGTGGTGGATTGTTTTCTTTTCCTCCGCTTATTGGGATGTTTCACTTCAGCGGGTTCGCGGCCCTTTGATTGCTCTCAGGGCCAATTCGCTTTAACGGCGAATTGGGTTTCCCCATTCGGAAATCCCCGGTTTATAGGTTGCTAGACACCTTCCCGGGGCTTATCGCAGTCACGCCGCGTCCTTCATCGCCTCGATATCCCAAGGCATCCACCATTTGCCCCTTAATTTACCATTTTGGCTAGCAATTAATAATCGAATTATTAATTGTCTATTTTTTAAATTGTCAAAGAGCTTTCCCATGACATGTTTTTCGAAACAAAAACCGCTTTTTGGGAAGCGGTCTCGCCACAAGCCAAAAAACCCAGAATCAGCCGCTTCCTTTGTTTAAAATGGTTTTTATATTTAACATGTCTGTGCCTTATTCTAGCAAATCAAAAAGCGCTGTCAAGGCCATCCTCTCTAGATTTTAAACGGATTAACTTTTCAGCCGCTTACGCAGGTCAGCCAAAATCTCCGCGGCCGTTTCTTTGCCGGCCAAACCGAAAGCCAAACCGAAAGAAATCACCAGCACTGCCACTGTCCCGATAATCAAAGTCTGCACCAGCGATGGAGCAATTTCCAGCTGGTCTAAAATCGCAAAACCAGCAAAAATCCAAATCGCCCATTTGACAATTCCGCCAATAAAACAAGAGTGTTTTAATTTGGCGCTTTCAGCCGCAACAACCGCTCCTTTCGCCAAAATATCATTAACCGCCGCAACCACCACGAAAATCAAAATCGCAACAATAACATTATTAAGGTAGCGTAAAATCTTTGCCAGAAATAAAGCAAACTGGTCAAGCTCCAAAATCTCTACCGAGGCCAGCAGAAAAACAATTACAAGAACCCACCGCAAAACATAGCCCAAAAATTCCGTGGCAGTCGTTTTTACGCTCGCTTTTTCCAACCCTGACTTCCACGGTTCCTTTTCAAAAATCCGGTTTAATTGGATCCGGTTTAACAGGTTAGTTACCAGTTTGCCGATTAAGGCGGCAACAAACCAGCCAAAGACAAGAACAATCAGCGCCCACAAAAGTTTTGGCAGATATTCAAAAATGCTGAAAAGTCCGTTCCGCAGTGCTTCGCGGGTAATTAGATACCATTCATTGATAATCATAAAAAAATCGGAAAAATTGATTTTATAAACCAACGACCTTTACTTTCAATTATTTTAACAAAAATCAGAACAAAACAAAACCCGACCATCGCCGCGAGACAATCCTTCCCCGTCCCGTCTAACCTTCCTCTACGGCCGCGGATCAATTACTTTCACTGCCCGATTGTATTACCAAGATCTTGGCATCCTCAAATTCTTTACCAAAGAAGGAGCTTTCCAGATTGTGCCGCCGCCGACAACGACGCGTTCTCCAAAGCACTCTCTGGAAAATCCTTAGCCCCTGCCTCTCTGCTCCGTAAAAGGACCGCCCCGAGCGACCCTTTTGAATTGGTTAGTAAAACCTATCAAATTGGTTGGTGAAACCTAAAAGTAAATAATATATTTTTAAAAGGTGTTTCGTCTCGCGAGGTAAATACCTCGCGGACGACCAAAGGAGTAGTCTCCTTTGGAAACCTCATTATTTGGTTCCCCGCGGTCCAGCCTTCGCAGCCGAAGCTGCTTCGGCGG
>Ga0066637_10002042_pt1 | contig 13371 bp, 10 predicted proteins | sample CryGeyCG2014_020_FD_62737 | JGI IMG/M metagenome (GOLD analysis project Ga0066637, IMG submission 62737) | Groundwater microbial communities from aquifer - Crystal Geyser CG08_land_8/20/14_0.20 | ecosystem: Environmental > Aquatic > Deep subsurface > Groundwater | place: USA: Utah: Grand County...
CTACACGATGAAGGTATTACGCATTTGTTTGTGAACCTTCCGGAACTTTATCGCCTCAAAAGTATTCTTGAATGGGACAAGAATGATATAGAAAAATTTAATAAATTCTGGGATGAATATGTTGGGCTGGACTGGTCAAGTAGGACAGGACATTTGGGTGTTTATAGGATATTTTCTGAGAGTCGGCACGAAGGAGCGTACACACCACCGAATAACCCACTGTTTTCTGTGGAATTGAAGTGGCGCATTGACGAAGCACTCGATTTATACAATAAAGGAATGTATGCCAATGCTGTTGGACCACTTGAAAGAGTGTGCTTGATAGACAAAAAAAATGCCGATGCATGGCACTTACTGGCAATATGTTATGAGAAAACAGGCAGGCATAACGATGCTATACAGGCAATCGAAAAGGCTTATCGTATTGCTCCAGAAAATGAGCAGATTCAGTATAACAGAAAACAGATAATCAGTAGAAATAAATGGTTACAGTAAACGATAAAAATAATAATTCACCAGGAAACCGTGCTATAAGCGCTGGAATGTTCGGGTTATGGGTTAAGTGCCCGCGTTGTGAACACATAATGTTATCCCATGTATTGAGAGACAATTTAAAGGTATGCACACGTTGCGGTTTTTACATCAATATGAATGCGCGAGAAAGGATTCATATGTTGTGCGAACCACGTTCCTGGCGGGAAATAAACCGGAAACTGGCGACATCAGACCCACTCAATTTTTGTGATGGGCAGTACAAAGAAAAAATCGTACGTGACCAGAAAAAGACGCATCTTACCGAAGCGGTATTAACAGGACTTTGCCGTATCGGCAAACATCGTGTTGGTCTGGGAGTATTTGATTTCGATTTCCTTGGCGGTAGCATGGGTTCGGTAGTTGGTGAGAAAATTGCCTGCCTCGCAGAAAGAGTTATAAAAGAAAAAATCCCACTGGTCTTAATTTCTGCTTCTGGTGGCGCAAGAATGCAAGAGAGTATGTTTTCTTTAATGCAGATGGCAAAGACCAGTGCAGCAATTGGTAAGGTAGCACAGGCGCGTTTGCCTTATATTTCAGTACTCAGTCATCCGACAACCGGCGGCGTTACAGCAAGTTTCGCAATGCTCGGCGACATTATAATTGCGGAGCCGGAAGCACTGATTGGTTTTGCAGGTCCGCGCGTGATAGAGCAGACGATAAAACAGAAATTACCCGATAAATTTCAGACGTCGGAATTCTTGCTTGAGCACGGTTTTGTTGACATAATCGTGCCGCGGAAAGAATTGAAGAACTGCATAATTCAGATACTAAATTTGCTTACACTGCCACCAGGTACCAAAACCCCCAAGAAGGGGCGATGACATACCAGCAGACGCTCACCCGGCATCTTGAGTCCAGGGGCGAGTTTAATATCAAACCGGGATTAGGACCGGCGCGTCGTCTCTGGAAGATTCTCGGTTTTCCCGCCAGCGGCCTGAACTTTATCCATATAGCAGGAACTAACGGCAAGGGGTCGGTAGCCGCTATGCTCACCTCTGTGCTTATGCGTGCAGGATATAAAGTTGGCACCTATACGTCACCTCATCTTGTTGATGTGCGCGAACGGATTATGCTCAATGGTAAACCTATTTCTAAAAAGGAAACACAGGATGGATTATCACGTCTTACTGATGTCGAATCGCAGGCATGTAACAGGCGCCTGACATATTTTGAAACGCTGACGCTTCTTTCACTCATGTACTTTAATAGAAAAAAACCTGAGTTCGTGGTATGGGAAACAGGACTGGGTGGCAGGTGGGATACTACCAATATTATTCCCAGGCCGGTAATAACGATTATCACCAACATCGCACTTGACCATACCAGGATTCTTGGACGCACACTTATCGGAATAGCGGGAGAAAAAGCAGGAATAATAAAACGCGGCGTGCCGGTGATAACCGGCGAAACAAGGCCAGGGCCACTGAACGTTATTGCTTCAGTTGCGCGTCGCCGTAATGCCGGATTATATAAGGCAAGCGATTGCCCTGATTGCTCTATTATGTATTATCCAAAGGTGTTACCGGGTGCGCACCAGGAGAAAAATGCCGGAATCGTACAGACAGCGGTAAACGTCCTGCGCAGTTCCGGATTTCGTATTCCTGAACGGTATCTAAAGGAAGGGATTGAAAAAGCACGAATAACAGGCCGTTGCCAGTTGATAGAAAAGACGATATCCGCAGATAACGACAAAAGGATAAGGATAGTCCTTGATGTTGCACATAACCCGGCGGGAATCAGGGCTCTCAGAGGGCTTTTACAGTCAGGTAAATTTTTGTATAATAAGCTACTTGTGGTGATTGGCATGATGAAGGATAAGGACCACAAGAAAATCGCATCCGTAATCGGAGAAATTGCAGACCACAGTTATATTACCAGGTCGCATGTTAGCCGTGCAAAAGACCCCATGGTGATCGCTAAGGTTTGGCCGAATCACCGGTGGACAATTGTTAATAACGTTCAGGAAGCAATCAGGAAAGCACTTATTGAAGCAGAACCCCAGGACATTGTCTGTATAACTGGTTCGCATTACGTCGTTGGAGAGGCAATCCCGGAGCTTGGTGTTAAGGTGCGTCTTGATTAACCGTGATTTTACCACAATACCTGCGCGGGCTAAAGCCTGCGGCTACCGGTATCATAGCATATCTTGGTTAACCGTGCCTTTACAAAAAACGCAAGCGTTCGCTATATTTTTAAGTATATGCATTGCGATTTGTGTTGCAGGATGCTCATCACCGGTAACGAATTCCGGTTCTCTGGAAAATGACGAGGTCTGGAAAGGGCGGATAGTACTTAAAGGGGACATAGTGGTTCCGGAAAACGTAACGCTAACCATAGAGCCGGGAGCAACCATCACTGTGCCTGGAAGGAAACCAGACAAAGATATCCAGATGTATCGTGACATTGGCGGCCGGACGGTAAACCTGTTTAATGAGGATAAAGTAGACCTCATCATCAGAGGAACTTTAATTGCTCGTGGAACAGAATCCAGGCCAATAGTAATAGATGGCAGGAAGACCGGACGTTTTGGTACGGTCTCGCTGCTCGGTGATGAAAATAGTTCGGTGCTGGAATATGTTGTAATCAGGAACGGGTTGCTGGGCTTAAGGTGCTATGACAGGCGTTCACCAAAGGTATCAAATTGCGAATTTAGTGGCCATAGCATAGGCGGTATCGGCGGTATCGGTCTGTGGGATTTTTCCAGCCCTGAGATTAAATCCTGTCTCATAAAAAACAATAAATACGGTCTTGGCGCAAGTGACCTATGTAAGCCCATCATCAGTGATAACGATGTCCAGGACAACACCGCATCAGGGATATTTGCAGAAGGCGGCTCAAGTGCTATAATAGCGAACAACCGCGTTACTGGTAATAACGTTGGGATTGCGACAGGCGATGAAGCAAAACCATTGATTGAAAATAACCATCTGGAAGGGAATGGCGGCGCTATCGGATGCTGGAAGGAATCGAGCCCCAGAATCGTGAAGAACGTTATAGTCAAAAATATGGGTGCCGTTGTAATAAGTGGAAGTTCATCTCCTGAAATTCTCAAGAATAAATTTATAGACAATGGTGGAGGGATTGCCTGTACAGAAAGAAGCAGGGTAGTCCTTTCTGAGAATGAAATAAAGAGGAACGTACGCGGGGTGATTCTCTCGGGTAGTGCACGTGCCACACTTAAGCAAAATCTGCTAGAGTCCAATGAAGTCGGAGTTTTTGTCTCTAATAATGCTAGAGTACAGATGGAATCAAATAAATTCCTTGAGTGCGAGGTTGGAGTCCAATTGGAAGACAATGCAAGAATGGAAGAGACAGGGACGATTTATCGTGGGAACCAGAGGAACATCATAGATAAACGCAAAAGTTAGCGGAGAATAGATGAAAATTAAGCGGGTAATACTGTTTGGGGACCGGTCAAAACGGAACGTGCAAGTTGTGTGGCAGCGAGTCAGTTCAGTTTTAAAGAGGAATGGTTTTGAAATAGTCAGTGCCGATAAAGGTGTCAGAGGCGACATCGCGCTTGTGATAGGTGGAGACGGGATGGTGCTGAAGTCAGCACGATTATTATACGGAAAAGGTATCCCGGTACTGGGTATAAATACCGGACAGATGGGCTTCCTCTCGGAAGTCAGTGCTCATGAGACGAAAAACTTAAAGGAATATCTTAAGAAAGGTCGGATTTTGCTTGAAAAAAGGGACGCTTTGCAATGTCGGATTAAGCGAGATAAAAAGCAGATTTTTACTGGCTATGCTATGAACGACGTTGTTATCAAAGCAGAATCTGCTGCGCGTGTTATAGATTTATTACTTAAAATTGATTCTAACCCTGTAGCAAATTACGTGGTAGATGGTCTTATCGTAAGTACCACGACAGGTTCAACCGCATATTCTCTTGCAGCTGGCGGGCCGATAGTAGAACCCCCCTGTCAGGTTTTCCTGGTGACGCCAGTTTCTCCTCATTCACTCAATCTGCGGCCGCTTGTCCTTTCCAATAAGAGGGAACTAACGGTGGTTGTAAGGAAGAATCACTCACGTATTGTCCTGGCGCTGGACGGACAGAAACATTTTCCGGTCAAAATTGGCGATGTGATAATAATTACCCGTGCAGGCCGGCCAGTCATTATTGCACACACGGGAAGATATAGTTTTTACAGCCGTCTGAAAGAGAAATTCGGCTGGTCACAAAGGGGCTAACCAAAGAATGCTTAGTAGAATTTCAATAAGAAACTTTGCGATAATTGACGAAGTTGACATAGGTTTTAGTCCTGGCTTAAACGTTATTACTGGCGAGACAGGCGCCGGTAAATCCATTATTTTTGGAGCAATGGAACTCTTACTCGGAGAACGCGCACGGACTACGGTAGTGGGCAGCCGCGCCAGCAGCGCACGCGTTGACGGTGATTTTTATGTCCGTCAAGATGACGGCAAGAACTTGCATAAAGTCACCAGAGAAATCGCAAATACCGGCAAGAGTCGCAGCTGGCTCGATGGTAAACCAGTAAGTGCCGGGGAGCTCGGAAAATTTATGAGCCGGCTGGTTGATATGCACGGACAATACGAACATCAGGCACTCTTATCACGGGACGAACAACTTGCCGTTATCGACCGCTTTGGACGTCTTGAAAAAGAGGTTACAAACGTTAACGATACGTATTGCAGATGGTCAGAGATTCAAACGCGTCATCAAATGCTAAAGATGAACGCCGAAGACCGTCAACGGATGGTTGACATGTATTCTTTTGGGTTTGATGAAATCAACCGTGCACAACTTAAACCCGGTGAAGACGATGAACTGGAAAAAACCGTCCGTCTTTTAGGTTCCAGCGAGAAGCTCAATCTCGCGTTGACGTCTGCATATGCCAATCTGTATGATGACGAGGGATCTGCGGTAGAGCGTCTTGGAAAAGCAATTACCAGCTTGAAGCAGCTCGAAGAATTTGATGAGCAGTTCGGGAATATAAGTGGACGTCTTGACGAAACAAGAGTAACAATTGATGACATAGCGCGTGCGGTGCTTGAATTGCGGGAAAAGGTTGAGTTTGACCCGGGACGGCTTGAGCAGGTATTGTCAAGGAAAGATACGATTGACCGGCTGAAAGCAAAGTACGGGAGTTCGATAAAAGATATACTCTCCCGCAAAGAACGACTGTCACGCGATATAGAACAATTGAAACATAGCGAGGAATCGCTTGGTGAACTTGAGCAGGAAATAGCAAAGGCAAAAGATAAACTGGAAGAACATTGCGATAAACTTTCTCGTGCAAGGGAGAAATGTGCAGGTGAACTTTCACCGAGAATAGAGAGGCAGCTTGAAGAGCTCGGTATGAAAAAGGTGCAATTTGAAATTGAAATCAAGCCCAAAATGGTGAGCCGGGATGGATGGGACAATATTTGTTTTATGATAGCGCCGAATCCAGGCGAGCCGCTGAAACCGTTAAAGGAAATTGCTTCCGGTGGCGAATTGTCGCGCATTATGCTCGCCATAAAGACGGTACTTGCTGAAGCAGACAGGATACCGACAGTAATGTTTGATGAGATAGATGCAGGTGTCGGTGGATATGTAGGTGGAGTTATAGGCAGACAGCTTGCCGATTTATCAAGGCATCACCAGGTAATCTGTATAACACATCTTCCTCAAATTGCATCGTTTGCACAGGCGCATTTTCTGGTAGAGAAAAATATAGAGAAGGATACCACAAGTGTTACGATTCGCAATCTCGGTTTTGAGGAGAGAGTCCATGAATTGGCGCGTTTGCTCGGAGGCAGAAAAATTGGAGAAACAGCTGTCCGGCATGCCGAGCAGCTACTCGAAGAAGCAGGCGTAAAAGGAGCCAAGGTTGGTTGAAAAAATAGAAACCACAAGCCCTAAGATTATAATCAAAATCGATACAGAACGTTGCAAAGGATGCGGATTGTGTGTTCATTTTTGCCCAAAGAGTGTGCTTGTATTATCCGGAGAGTTTAACAGTTCAGGGAACCATCCTGTCGAAGTGGTTGCGCCGGAAAGCTGCACCGGCTGTGGTTATTGCTACGTCATATGTCCGGATGCAGCACTCACGATATTACGCAATGAATAATAACGCAGGAAGTAAAGAGGTATTGATGAGAGGAAATATCGCGCTCGTGGAAGGTGCGATAAAAGCCGGTTGCACTGCATATTTTGGTTATCCTATAACTCCGCAGAACGAAGTAACAGGCCATATGTCAAAGAGAATGCCGGAAGAAGGGCGCATTTTCATCCAGTCGGAAAGTGAACTTGCGGCAATAAATATGGTTTTTGGCGCTGCGCTTACCGGTGCACGTGCGATGACCTCTTCGTCTTCGCCAGGCATATCCTTAAAACAAGAAGGAATTTCTTATATGGCTGGTGCTGAGCTTCCGGGGCTTATCGTTAACATTCAACGTGGCGGGCCGGGGCTTGGGAATATCTCAGGTGCACAGGGCGATTACTTTCAGGCAACGCGTGGCGGCGGACACGGTGATTACCGGACGCTGGTGCTTGCTCCGGATTCGGTTCAAGAGATGTATGAATTTCCCGGGCTTGCATTTAACATTGCGGAAAAGTACCGGATACCGGCGCTAATGCTGAGCGACGGCGTTCTTGGTCAGATGATGGAGCCGATGGTTATGAAAGACATAGAGATTATCCGTGCTACTGATATGAAAGATTGGGTCCTTGATGGCGCTAAAGAGCGTCCTGCACGCCGTGTTGTCTCGCTCCTGATGAAACCGGGCGCTTTAGAGGAACATAATTATCATTTACAACAGAAGTATCAGCAAATTACAGAAAAAGAAGTGCGTTTTGAGGAAACGAATACCGAAGGCGCAAACGTAATACTTGTCGGGTATGGAACGTCCGCACGCATTTGCCATAAAGCGACGGTTGAAGCAAGGAATGCCGGAATGAAAGTCGGCTTGTTCAGACCTATTACGCTATTTCCGTTTCCGTATAAGCGGTTGAATGAACTCGCATCAACCGTGAAAGGTTTTGTGGTTGTAGAAATGTCGCTTGGCCAGATGGTAGAAGACGTACGGCTTGCCGTAGAAGGGAAGGTGCCGGTGCATTTCTACGGCAGGCCGGCCGGCGGGTTGCCGGAAATCGGAAAAATTATACAAGAAATACGAGGTATGTTACAGTGAAAAAGTTGTTTGGAAAACCAAAATCACTTACTGACGTGCGAACTACATATTGTCCTGGTTGCGGTCATGGAATTGCGCACCGTCTTGTCGCTGAAGTTATAGATGAACTTGGCATCCGCGAAAAGACAATTGGCGTTGCGCCGGTTGGCTGTGCTGTTTTTGCTTATGATTATTGGGATTTCGACGTAACCGAAGCAGCGCACGGCCGTCCGCCGGCTGTTGCGACAGGGATAAAACGCATGTTGCCAGACCGCATTGTTTTCACATATCAGGGCGATGGTGACCTTGCTGCTATCGGGACTGCTGAGATAATACATGCTGCTAACCGCGGGGAAAACTTCACGGTTATCTTCATAAATAACGGATGTTATGGTATGACAGGTTCGCAGATGGCGCCAACGACGATTGCAGGACAAATAACGGCTACGACACCGACGGGAAGAGACGTGCATTACGCAGGATACCCTATCCGGATTTCAGAGGCACTGGCGCAGCTTTCCGGTTCCAGGTATATTGAGCGCGTGTCGGTCCACAGCCCGCGGAACGTGATCCAAGCAAAACGCGCTCTCAAAAAAGCATTTCAATATCAACTTGACGGTAAGGGCTTTACCCTGATAGAGGTTCTGTCAATGTGCCCGACCGGCTGGGGTGTAGGGTCGATTGAGGCAACTTCGTGGATAGAAGAAAAAGTGCTTCCAACGTATCCGCTCGGAGTTATAAAGGATGAATAGGCAGGAAGAGGTTATAATTGCTGGTTTTGGAGGACAGGGAATACTTTTTATGGGAACACTTTTGGCGCAGGCCGGGATGGAGTCCGGTTTGGAGGTTACTTTTTTCCCCTCATACGGTGCTGAAATGAGAGGAGGCACTGCGAATTGCACAGTCATAATCTCAAATGAGCGGATTGGCTCTCCGGTTTCTGAGGAGCCGGATACGGTTATTGCGATGAATCGGCCATCGCTTAATAAATTTGTCGGACGGATGAAGAAAGACGGGCTTCTCGTAATAAACAGTTCTCTTATCAATAACCTCACAGGAATACCGGATTCAATTGATATCGTCAACATACCGGCAACCGGAATTGCGCAAAAATTGGGTAATGAGCGGTGTGCAAATATGGTAGCACTTGGTGCTTATCTTAGAAGAAAACAAATAATCTCTCTTGACGCGGCTGTCAAAGCGCTCCCTGCCGTGCTTGGCCAAAAGAAACTCAAGCTCCTGGATGTGAACACAAGCGCCCTCAAGCACGGGTATGATTCAATGGAGGAAAAAGGATGATAAGGAAGGCACGAATTGAGGACATAAAACAGGTGTATTCCCTGATTAAACGTTTTGCTGAAAATGGAGAAATGCTTGCCCATTCTATAAATCAGCTTTATGAAGGAATCCGTGATTTTTTTGTGTTTATAGCGGACGGTCAGGTTATCGCTTGTGCAGCATTGCATATTGACTGGGAGGACCTTGCAGAGATTAAGTCAGTTGCAGTTGATGAACGGTACCAGTCAAAAGGGATTGGAGCGAAACTGATTGATGCTTGTACTAAAGACGCAAAGCAGTTCGGTGTAACGCGTATATTCGTTCTCACGAATAAACCCGATTACTTTAAGAAATTCGAGTTTCACGAAGTTGCAAAAGAAACCCTGCCTCATAAAATATGGCAAGAATGCATTAATTGTCCGAAGTTCCCGGATTGTGACGAAGTACCTCTCTTAAGAACTATCAGATGATTTCACGCCACTATTCTAAAATAGCTCCATTGTTACTCCTGTTAGCTTCCTTCGTATTCTTTAGGAGCACCTCTTTCTTAGAGGCAGATACATCCTTTAACGAAATAATGAACAAGGCACGTCAGTGCGTCTTGGAGTCCACAACGGCTTGGCGAGAGGCAGAGCAATTCTATATCATGGCGAAGGAATTACCAGATGCGGATAGAACGATAGTTGCAAAAGAACTGGCGCAACTATATCTCTCTTGCGGCAAGTATGATAGAGCGCTTACCGAACTTGAGGTGGAATATGCCGGGCCGCGCAAGACACCGGATATTGGACGGTTGATGTTGATAGCGCTTACGAAATCCGGACAGTACGCAGAAGCACTGACAATAGGCGAGGGACTTACTCCAGTATGTGACGATAGTGAATATCTTTTCTACTATGGGTGCGCCGCAGAGAATTTGAACCTGTATCCACGTGCGCTTTCAATATACAAACAAATCAAAAATGAAAAATGGTTGGAACTTGCACAAGAACGAATAAGTGCAATTGAAAGAGAATCTACAAAACCACTCACAATCAAAGACGCGTGCTCTCCAGATGCAATTCTTGCTATACGTAATTCACCGGATGAAGATGAACACCCCGAGGCGGGTGCAGTTGTTTTCATAGATAGTACGACTGTTTGTATAAATGAAGATTATACTGCCGATTATACTGAGTACCGGTTAATAAAAATTTTAAACGACCGCGGTAAGAATAAATTTGCTGAGCTCGCATTTGACTATGATTCCACGGATGAAGCAGTTACAATTCATTTCGCACGCACAATAACCGCTAGTGAAAAAGTTATCCCGGTTGGTGAGAAGCACATACGCGATGTCTCTAAATATCTCAATTTTCCACTATATTCTAATGCAAGAGTGAGAATCGTTTCTCTTCCGGAAGTTTCGCCAGGTTGCTTTGTGGAATATAAAGTAACGTGGCACGTTATGAGGTTGATAGATAAAAAACAGTTTAGTGCGCACTTCGGCATTCAGGGAAACGAACCAATAGAACTTGCATATCTATGTATTGATTTTCCAGAGGGTTATCCGATTCGCTGGAAAATATCAATTCCCGAAAACTCTACGTACAAACCAGAGCTCGAGCCAGAGTCGTCAGGTAGTACCTGCTGGGGATGGGCGCTAAAGGACATACCAGAGGTTATTGAGGAGCCGCAAATGCCGCCTCTCGTGGAAGTTGTCCCTCGCATAGACGTTTCTACGTTTCGTTCGTGGGATGAAATATGGAAATGGTGGTGGCCTCTCGTGAGCGATAAGTTTGTACCGGATGAATCTATCAAACGTACGGCACAAAAACTTATAAAAGGGCTAAGAAGCAAAGAGAAAAAAGTTGCTAGAATCTATCACTGGGTTGCAAGTCAGATTCGCTACGTTGCAGTTGAATACGGTGAGGCAGGTTTTGAACCACACGAAGCAGGTGAAATTATGAAAAATCGCTACGGCGATTGCAAAAACCAGTCAGTGTTATTGATTAGTATGCTTAATGCAACTGGAATAGATGCTTACCCTGTGCTTATCGGTACCGAAGGTATGTGGGCTCTTAACAGGGGTTTTCCTATGCTTGCTTTCAACCATGCAATCGCCTGTGTCCCACTAAGCGATACGTTAGTATTCCTGGACCCAACAGCAGAAACCTGCTCGTATGGGGATTTGACGGAAGGTGACCAGGAGAGAGACGTATTAGTATTTACCCCTCGCGGTTGTTCCATTGAAAAGACCCCTATGCTATCAGCAGATAGTAATCGTGTAATGGAAGAGATGAAAATAAAAATCGCACCAGATGAATCGGTTACTGGTGAAAGAAATGTTTCTACTTACGGGAATTTTAACCTTGGTCAGCGGTGGTGGCTTAAATATTCACGTCCGATTCAAGTCAGAGAACAGCTAGAGAAAAAAATTTCCTCAATCTGTCCTGGCGCGACACTTGACGATTATAAAGTGAGCGACTTCTCTGACTTGAACAAGCATGTAGTATTACAAATGGTTTTCTCTGGTCCCGAATTCCTGCTTAAAGGTGGACATATCCGTCTTGTAAAGCGGCTTGGAGGCGTATCGTGTGAACTGGTAGCAAAGCAAGAGAGAAAATATCCAATCTGGTTTGGGGTCCCAAATATACAGGAGAAGCACATTGAACTTGAGTTACCGGATGGTGTTATTCCTGAATACCTACCGGACCAGATTTCAGAAAAAACCCGGTTCCTGCAATACGAAGCGAAATATTCTTTTGAAAACGGAAGATTAATCTATAATGAGAAACAAATCAGGCGAGTAAGAATTATACCCGTTTCGGAATACCGGTCATACAGAGAGTCCCTGCAAATGCTTGACCGTAGGACCAGCGAGCAGGCCGTATTACGCTGGCCCCTGTCATTCTGAGCAACGAAACATGATGAAAACCAAGGAGTTTTCTGCCGAATGAATCCTGTTGGAAAATAATCTCAACGACATTTTTGTGAGGTAAAATGAAAAGTTGCAGTTGTCTTTGGCGTGTGCTACAATATGACCCATGAGAAGGAGAGCATATAATAAGTGGTATGCGCAGTTAGGTGGTACGGTAATATGGAGTATAACTGTTGTTCTGTGCGTATCGTTTATAGCTTATACTGTTCCAGCTTGGGCAACCGAAGATGAGTATGCTGGTTGGGATAGAGTTCGGATACTCACGGATGACAGCGCGTGGGTTGGGGGTCCTGTTGCAGCGATTTCAGGTGACACCATACATCTTTTCTGGCAGGACAACAGGTGCGGTGTGAGTCTACGCTGGCAGTTGTACTACAAGCGCTCTGATGATAATGGAGTGACATGGACAGACGACATATTGCTCTCTCCCGAAAGCTGGGTGCCGGGCATGAATACCACAATTGCATCAGCCACAGGCCCGGCAGGGTTGGTTCATGTAGTATGGATAGATTATCGAGGTGGTTCATACCGAGTATATTACAAGCATTCGGAGGATGGCGGTAAGACATGGGGTACAGATGTGGACTTGTGTGATGTGGCTGACTTCTTACCAACTCTCGCACTTAGCGGTGCGCCAGATGTCTCTGTTCATCTACTATACCAGGGAGATATGGCTGGTAGCAACGCCCCCTTCTACAAGGTTTCTCGTGATGGAGGAGCTACCTGGGCAACGCCTGTACTAGTGGGTAGTACTGGGACCACAACAACTTTTCTGTCGGTGAGTGCTTGTGACAACAGGGTGTATGCTTGCTGGCAGGGAGGAGCTGAGGATAAGTGTGAACCGTGGTGGAATTGTTCGCGTGATAATGGTAGAACCTGGGAAGAGGAGAAAGTACTGACTGTTGGAACAACCGACTATTTCTTAGAGGCTCCTGTTTTAGTGACTTCTGGTTGGGATATAGCAGTGATTCATCAAGGGAGATACAGGCGAGAGACCTATGTGCCCGATGCCTTGTATTTCAAGTACTCGCTGGATGGGGGTAACTCATGGACAGAAAAGGAGAATATCGGAACCCTGAGTGATGCCAATTTTGATTACAATCTTTTCTTTGATACAGAGCAGCACTTATGGCTTGTGCAGGACGCCTATGATGCTGTGGGCGACCATTTGACTATTCTTGTGCGCACTCTTGACCATCTTGGTGGAGAGTGGAGTGAACCACTTGATCTTCTGGGTGATTATGGTATATCAGAACACATGTCCCCTGTAGGCGTATGCAACAATGACACAGTTCACATTTTCTGGCGCTGTGTGACTAATGTCGGTCCAGAATGGGAGGAACGCCCTATGATAGCATACAGGAGGTATGTGCCGAGATGGAAGGAACAGGAAGAACAAAACAAATATTTATTTGCCTACCCGAATCCTTTCCGTCCTGATGAAGATGGAGTGATAAGAATAACATACAGGATGCCTTACCCTGACCAGACCCTTGGCTTTGTTGGACAACTGTCGTACT
>Ga0066637_10002045_pt1 | contig 13370 bp, 15 predicted proteins | sample CryGeyCG2014_020_FD_62737 | JGI IMG/M metagenome (GOLD analysis project Ga0066637, IMG submission 62737) | Groundwater microbial communities from aquifer - Crystal Geyser CG08_land_8/20/14_0.20 | ecosystem: Environmental > Aquatic > Deep subsurface > Groundwater | place: USA: Utah: Grand County...
TTTTATCCAATGGACATCATTCAAAATCCAGTAGCCCATATCTTGCATGATATTTCCAACACGAAAAATATTGTGATAAGAACCAATAACCCAAATTGTTCCGTTTTTTTTCAAAACCCTCTTTGCTTCTTGAAGCCATGCTTTTGAAAATTCGTCATAATGCCCGAAACCATTAAATTGGTCCCACTCATCATCAACGGCATCAACTTTTGTATTATTCGGTCGGTATAATTCATTTTGTAATTGCATATTGTATGGCGGGTCGGCGAAAATCATATCAAAAGTATTATCCTTGATTTTTTTCATCACTCCCAAACAATCGCCAACAATAATTTTGTTGATTATTTCAGTTTCGTCATTAAAGGTTTTAATTTTTTTAATATCGATATTCATATTGCTTTCTATTTTATTAAATCGTCCACCTTAACGCCCGGCGCTTTGGCGATTTTCGCCATAATTTCAATTGTTTGTTCGATTATCTTGTTTGCCAGCTTCAATTTTGGCGATTGTATGAAAAGCCAAATTTGCTTATCTCCTTACCTCAGAGTATCAAAAATAATCCTTTTTAGCAAAAATTAAAACGTCCAAAAATGCCTTCAAAATTGCGGAAAAATACCATGGCGAAGCGAAGCCCGCTTTCGTCCCGCTATAAGCGGGGCTTCGGCGAAGCGAAGGCGGAGGGGACAGGAATCGAACCTGCAAGCCCTTGCGAGCGCACGCTTTCCAAGCGTGTTCCTTGCCATTCGGAGCACCCCTCCAAGATTTAATTTTAAATTTTCAATCCGCGTAAGGCTGCTATCCGCTCCTCTATCGGCGGATGAGTCATAAATAATTTGGCAGACCAGCTTGTTTTCTGTTCTCCTTTAAATGGAGAAGCGATGAAAAGATGAGCCGTGGAATCATTAGCTGCTTTCATCGGATTAGGGTCTTCAGAAATTTTTTCCAATGCCCGAGCCAAACCTTCCGGATAGCGAGTAAGCAAAGCGCCGCTGACGTCTGCCAAAAATTCCCTCTTTCTTGATATCGCCAGCTTAATTAAACTAGCGGCCAAAGGAGCAAGAATAGCAGCCACAATTCCTAAAACCAAAATAGCTACCCCCTCTTTTTTCCTCCCTCCGCCATGGAAAGATATTCTCAAAAACCAATCTGAAAGCAAGGCGACTATGCCGACTAAAACAACAATAACTGTCTGAAGAAGCATATCTTTATTCCCAATATGAGAAAGTTCGTGGGCGATAACTCCTTCCAGTTCCGCTCTTTCCAATTTCTCCAATAACCCTCTTGTCACAACCACAACCGCATGATTGCTGTCACGTCCGGTGGCAAAAGCGTTCGGCTGGGCTTCTTCAATTATATAAATTTTGGGAAGAGGCAAGCCGGCTGTAATGCAAAGATTTTCAACTAATCTATAGAGTTCCTTATCGTCCCTTTCTTCAATTAATTTAGCGTTAAGCATTGAAAGAACGAGCTTGTCTGAAAACCAATAACTGAAAAAACTTGTTGCTAAACTGAAAATAACGGCCACAACAAGAAGGGAGGGACTATTCTGCGTATAACTAAAAAGCCAGCCGATAGCAATTATGAAAACCAAAAATCCGGTCGCCAACAACCATGTTTTCCGAATATTACTATCGGCTTGCGTGTATAAAGTTGCCATTAAAAATTTAAAAATGAAATTTAGAATTTAACGCTGGGCGCTTCTCTTTGTTCTGTCTCGTTCAATTCAAAGAATTCCATCTGTTTGAAATTAAATGAAGAAGCTATCACATTGGAAGGAAATGTCTCAATTTTAGTATTGAGATCCCTAACGTTGCCGTTGTAAAATCTTCTGGCGGCCTGAATCTTGTCTTCGGTGTCGCGAAGATCTCTTTGAAGCTCCAAAAAGTTTGTAGACGCTTTCAAGTCAGGGTAATTTTCTGACACGGCGAAGAGAGATTTCAATGCCCCTGTGAGCATATTTTCCGCTTCCGCTTTTGCCTTCGGGTCGCCTGCTTGCATAGCATTTGCCCTCGCTTCGGTTACCTTCTCAAAAACTCCTTTTTCATGGGCGGCATAACCCTTTACCGTCTCAATCAAATTAGGAATTAAATCGTATCTCCTTTTTAATTGGACGTCTATATCTGCCCAGGCTTCTTGAGTTCTATTTCTCAACGTAACTAAACCATTGTAAATTGAAACTACTAAAACGACGAGAACCACTAAAAGAAGAATTGACGCAACAAATAAACTGATCATATTTTTATATTTAGTCCAAAGGACTATCAGCCTCTGGCTGAAATTTTTTAATTTCGACCTACATTCCCATACTTCCCATACCGCCCATACCACCGGGCATTCCCTCGTTTTTCTTTTCCTCCGGCTTTTCCGCCACTACGCATTCTGTTGTCAAAAGCATAGCTGCGGCTGAAGTGGCATTCTCTAAGGAAGATCTGACGACTTTAACAGGGTCGACGATACCTGATTTCATCAAATCTTCGTAAACCATTTTTTCCGTATTAAAGCCGAAATTTACTTCTCCGGCCGCTATTCTCTTTTTAACTTCTTCTGCCACGACAGAACCGTCTATTCCGGCGTTTTGAGCCATCTGCCTGATAGGCTCCTCAAGTGTTCTTTTGAGAATCTTTAAGCCGATTTTCTCATCTCCCTTAACGTCCACTTTATCCAAAGCGGAAATACATCTCAAAAGAGCTGTCCCTCCTCCGGGAACAATCCCCTCTTCAGCCGCCGCTTTAGTGGCAGATAAAGCATCTTCCAACTTGTGCTGTCTGGCTCTCTGCTCAACTTCTGTCGCGGCCCCCACTTTAATAACCGCCACCCCTCCGGAAAGTTTTGCCAACCGTTCCTGCATTTTTTCCTTATCAAAATCAGAATCAGTTTTAAGCATTTGCTTTTTGAGCTGACTGACTCTGGCGCTTATGACATCTTTTTTTCCTTTACCTTCAACAATAGTCGTGTTTTCCTTTGAGGAGACTACTCTTCTGGCTGAACCGAGCTGATTCAATTCAATTGTTTCCAATTTTAGTCCCGCTTCTTCGGAAATAACCTGTCCGCCGGTAACAATAGCTATGTCTTGAAGCATATCTTTCTTACGGTCGCCGAAACCGGGCGCTTTTATAGCCAAGGTGTTAAATATTCCTCTTATTTTGTTAACTACCAAAGTGGCCAAAGCCTCGCCCTCAACATCTTCAGCGATAATAACCAATTCTTTTGAGCCTGTTTTAGCTACCTTTTCCAAAATAGGCAATATTTCCTGCAAAGAAGAAACCTTTTTATCGGTAATTAAAATTTTAACATCATCATAAATCGCCTCCATTTTTTCAACATCAGTAATCATGTAAGGAGAGATATAGCCATTATCAAATTGAAGGCCTTCAACTGTTTCCTTACTTAAACCAAAAGTTTTTGATTCTTCAATGGTGATGACGCCGTCTTTTCCAACCTCTCCCATCACTTCAGCGATTAAGTTCCCCATTTCCGTATCCTCGGCTGAAATTGAAGCTACCTGGGCCAGTTCTTTTGTCCCGGAAACCGGTTTGGCAATTTGCTTTAAATTACTGACAACCGCTTCAACTCCCTTTTGAATTCCTCTTTTTAGAGAAAGAGGATTGGAACCGGCGGTAACATTTCTTAATCCCTCGGAAATCATAGCTTGAGCCAAAAGAACAGCTGTGGTTGTTCCGTCGCCGGCCATACTATTGGCTTTTTCCGCCACTTCCTTAACGATCTCCGCTCCCAAATTTTCAACCCTGTCTTCAAGCTCAATTTCTTTAGCAATAGTTACCCCGTCATTAGTGATGGTTGGAGAACCAAATCCCCTGTCCAAAACAACATTCCTGCCTTTTGAACCAAGGGTAACTTTTACAGCGTTGGCAAGCTTATCAACGCCGATTTTCATTTTTCTTCTTGCGTCTTCGTCAAATAAAATTTGTTTAGAACTCATATTTTTGTAATTTGTAATTTGGTATTTGGAATTTCCATTCTTAAGTTTACTTAAGAATGGCAAGAATATCTTCTTCTTTGGCAATTAAATATTCCTTGCCATCGACCTTTATCTCGTTCGGTCCGTATTTGGTGAATAAAACAACATCTCCCACTTTAACCTCCAAAGGAATAAGTTTACCTGTTGAATTCCTTTTTCCGGCTCCAACAGCCACAACTTTGCCCTGTTCGGGTCTTTCTTTTTCAACTGTTTCCGGAAGCAAAATTCCTGATTTTGTTTTCTCCTCTTTTTCCACCGGTTCAATAAGAATATGGTCGTATAAAGGTTTTATTTTCATATTTTTTTTATTTTTATATTTTTATGTTTTTATGTTTTTAATGATAGCAAAAATCCCCCTCCTTGTCAATTACTCTTGATACTTGGGGAGGGATGCTGTATACTGGAATTATGTTATTCAGCTTAATTCTGCAAATTATCGTCGGAACATTAGGAATTTTTCTTGCTTCCCGTTTCGTTCCCGGGGTGAGCTTGGATATAATTCCCGGACAAAGCAATATTTTCGGGATAAGTATTACGGAAATGTGGCAGATGTTTCTGGTTGTCGGAACGATATTGGGATTGATAAATTTCTTCATCAAACCCATACTTCAAATAATATTTATCCCATTAAGGATACTGACTCTCGGATTATTTTCTTTGGTAATAAATATGGCCTTAATCTGGATAGTTGATTTAACTTTTGCCGAGTTCGTCATTCAAGGCTTAATTCCTTTATTTTGGACAACAACTATTATATGGCTCTTAAGCTTAATCGCCAGAGCTTACGATAAATAAAATTATGAAATCTTTACTGATCGCTCAAATAGTAACATCTGCGCTTCTGATCATCGTTATTCTTCTCCAGCAAAGAGGGACTGCTTTAGGTTCTTCTTTCGGCGGAGGCGGAGAATTTTACTCCACCAGAAGAGGAATTCAAAAAAAACTTCTTTGGCTGACGGTCCTTCTGGGAACCGCTTTTCTGGTCTTAGCCATTTTGGAAGTAGTCTACTAAAATCTTGAAATGTTTATTAAATATAAGTTTCCCTCTAAAAAACAGCTGGGGCAGCTTTTTAAAGTATTGTCCTTAAAGGAAGCCTCTGCTTTCCTTGTTTTTGTTTTTATGTTTCTGGGAGGCCTTTTCCTTCTGGCAACGAGCCTTTACTTCCAGTACACGAAAATTGTCCCGGCTAAAGGAGGGGCTTACGCCGAAGGAGTTGTCGGATTCCCGAGGTGGATTAATCCTATTTTCTCCCCCTCCAACAGCGCTGACCAAGACTTAACAGAACTGATTTTTTCCGGTTTGATGAAATATGATTCCGAAGGAAAGATTGTACCCGACCTTGCTGAAAAATATGAAGTCTTTGAAGATGGAAAAGTTTGGGACTTCACCATAAAAGAAAATGTTCTTTGGCACGACGGACAGCCCTTAAACATAGATGACGTTATCTTCACCCTAAAAACAATTCAAGATTCTGAAGTCAAAAGCCCGTTAAGGCCGAACTGGCTGGGAGTGGAAATAGAAAGAGTATCTGATTATAAAGTCCGATTCACATTGAAAAATCCTTCCTCTGTTTTTCTTGAAAATTGCGTTCTGAAAATAATGCCTAAGCATATCTGGGAAAAAATAATGCCTAAAAATTTCTCCTTGGCTGATCTGAATCTCCAGCCGACAGGAACAGGCCCTTATAAATTGAAAAAGTCTTTTAAAACCGCTGAAGGTAAAATAACTTCTTTGAATCTGATTGAAAATACCCAGTATTATGGACAAAAACCGAGCATACCTGAAATATCCTTCTTCTTCTTTGATAGCGAAGAAGCCATGGTTTTGGCTTTTGAAAACAAGCAGATACAGGGATTTTCCTTGCCCCCGGACTCTCCCCTATTCTCGGAAAACCTTGCCAAGAATCAGTCAATTGAAATTTTGTCTTTTTCTCTCCCGAGATATTTCGCTATTTTCCTGAATCCCAAAATTTCCAAAGTCTTAGAAGAAAAAGAAGTCAGACAAGCTCTCAATTATGGAACGGATAAAAAAGAAATCTTAGAAAAAGTATTGAACGGAAGGGGAAAAATAGTTCTTTCTCCTGTCCTCCCCGATATTTATAAATTTAACGAACCGAAGGAAAGCTACCAATTTGACAAGGCTAAGGCAGAAGAACTTCTGGCCAAAGCCGGATTGACGAGAAATGAATCAGGTATAATGGAAAGGGTTATTAAAAAAACTCCTGCTTCCCAATTTAAAAAGGACATCAAGCCCGGAGACAACAGCTCTGATGTAAAAGAGCTTCAGCAATGCCTTGCTAAAGACACCGCCATTTATCCGTCAGGCTCGGTTACCGGATATTTCGGCCAATCAACCAAAGAAGCGGTGATGAAATTCCAGGAGAAATATAGAACAGAAATCCTTGATCCGGCCGGATTAAAAAACGGCACAGGAACGGTATTAAGCTCCACGAGGAAAAAATTGAATGAAATTTGCTTCGGCGCGCCTGAAGAAAAAATTTCTCTGGAATTTTCCTTAACGATAGTTGACCAGCCGGCTTCCCTGAAAACAGCTGAATTGATAAAAAAACAATGGCAGGATATAGGGGTAAAAGTAGAAATAGAAAAATTTGATGTTTCAACTTTAGAAAAAAATGCCATCAAGCCGAGGAATTTCTCCAGCCTGCTCTTCGGCGAAGTTCTTGGCTCATCTCCCGATCTCTTCCCCTTTTGGCACTCTTCACAAAAAAAAGACCCCGGCCTAAATCTGGCTAATTACGAAAACAAAGCCAGCGACAAACTTATGGAAGAAATCCGGCAGACATTGGATGAGAATACAAGAAAAGAGAAAACGGAAATGTTTCAAAACTTATTAATGGAAGACGCTCCGGCAATATTTCTCTATAACCCCGATTATCTGTATATAATATCTAAGGAAGTAAAGGGAATTAAAACGGGAATGATCACTCTCCCCTCTGAAAGATTTTCCGGCATAAGCAATTGGTACATAAAAACAAAGAGAATTTTTAAACCCTCTAATATATAAAAATATGAAGTCAAAATTTGATAAACACAATATGTACGAAATTATATTAAAGATGCCCAAGCAATTCAGGTCGGGAATTGAATCGGCCAAGGGAATTTTCCCGAAAAAAGGAAATCCCTCAAAGAACCCTGGAAATATTATTGTCTGCGGAATGGGAGGCTCGGGCATGCCCGGAGAAATTTTACGCGGCCTGAAGCCATTGGATGTTTTCAGCCACAAAAGCTACGGCTTGCCTGTTCAAGCCGGAGAAAAAAGCCTGATAATCTGCATTTCTTATTCCGGAAATACGGAAGAAACATTGTCTTCCTTCTCGGAAGCGCTAAAAAGAAACTTGCCAATAATCTGCATTTCCTCCGGAGGAAAACTGGAAGAGCTTTCAAGAAAAAATAATGTCCCCTTAGTCAAATTATCAGGAGAAAAAATTCCTCCCCGCTCGGCTGTGGCTCAAATGTTTTCAGCTTTAGCCCAAATTATGGTGAATTATAATCTTTTGAGCCCGGAAATTATTGAAAATATCCTGAATCTTGAGAAAGAAATAAAGCCTGAAGAATTTGAAAATCAAGGAAAAATTTTGGCTGAAAAAATGCTCGGAAAAATTCCAATGATATACACAACTGAAAAATATAAAACAGTCGGCTCCATTTGGAAGAAAAGTCTCAATGAAACAGCCAAGATAATGGCTTTCACGAACTATTTTCCTGAACTAAATCATAATGAAATTGTCGGTTTCTGGAAAATAAATGAAAAACAAATAGAAAAAGGAAAGGTTATTGTTTTTGTTCTAAGAGACCTTCAAGAAAATCCCCTCCTCCTCAAACAAATGAATATCACCAAAGAACTGATAGAGAAGCAGGATGTGGAATTTGAATTCATCAATACGCAGGGAAAAACTTTATTGGAGGAAATATTTTCCACGATAGTTCTGGGATTTTGGACATCCTACCATCTGGCGGAATTATATGAAGTTGACCCGACTACAATTGACCTTATTGAAGAATTCAAAAAAAGACTATCCCAAAATAACTGACTGACTTTTGGGTTTCTGAAAGATATGCTAATATTAACAAATATCTAAAAAACATATGAAGGGTTTTATTTTAGCAGCCGGAAACGGAACAAGGCTTAGACCGATAACTTATGAAATACCCAAGCCGTTATTGCCGGTGGGCAAAGTTCCGGTAATCACCCGCCTGATTAACCTTTACTTAAAAAACGGCATAGACGACATCAAAATAAATGTCCAAAAAAACCATTTGGAAGATTTTTACAAATGGAAAGCGACTTATTTCCCGAGAGAGAAAATAGAGCTGGTCATAGAAGAAGAGCCATCCGGAACATTCACCCCTATCGCCAAAAAAATATCTCCGGAATGGTTCTGCGAGCCGATCATTGTTTCCAACGGAGACGAGCTTAAGGAAATGAACCTCAAAAAAATGATTGACTGGCACAAAAAAATGAAAGCAGTAGCGACCATAGCTCTGGTCAAGGTAAAGAATCCCTGCTCCTACGGAGTGGCCAAATTGAATAAGAACAGAATAGAAGAATTTATTGAAAAGCCAAAAGACCCGCCCTCTCCCTACATTAATTCCGGCCTTTACATTCTCAATCCGGAAATAAGGGAATACTACCCCTTGAAAAAAAACTTCGCCATGATGGAAACAGACCTCTTCCCTAAATTAGCCAAAGAAAAAAAACTTTTTGGCTACAAAACAAGAGGGAGATGGCAAGACGTGGGAACATTTGAGCGCTGGAAAGAAGCAATTCTTAACTGGCATAAATGACGGACAAAAAATATGAATAAAAAAATTCTGATAACCGGCGGAGCCGGATTTATAGGGACAAACGCAACAGCTTATTATCTTGAAAAAGGGCTGAAAGTCATCGTCTACGACAATCTTTCAAGAAAAGGAGTTGTTCAAAATTTAAGCTGGCTGAAAAAATTAAAGGAAGCCAAAAAGAACCTCGTTTTCGTGAAAGGAGATTTGAGAAATGAAAAAACTCTGGAAAAAACTTTTAAAAAATACAGGCCGGATCTCGTTCTGCATCTGGCCGCCCAAGTTGCCATGACCACTTCAGTGGAAGACCCGCGCTATGATTTTGAAGTCAATGCTTTGGGAACATTCAATGTCCTTGAAGCCATAAGAAAATTTACCCCGCAGGCAAGCGCGATTTACTCTTCAACGAATAAGGTTTTTGGCGAAACAGCCGGCGTAGAAGTGGTTGAAGAAGAAAAGAGATACTCATATAAAGACATAAAGGGAATTTCCGAAACCTTTCCTCTGGATTTTCATGGTCCCTACGGCTGTTCAAAAGGAGCCGGAGATCAATATTTTAGAGATTACGCAAGAATATTCGGGTTAAAAACTGTTGTTCTTAGGCAATCCGGAATATACGGCCCGCACCAATTCGGAATAGTTGACCAGGGGTGGCTGGCTTGGATATGCAATAGCCTTGTTTTTAACAGGCCGATGACTATTTTCGGAAACGGAAAACAAGTAAGAGACGTCCTTTTCGTTGAAGATGTTCTTAAGGGCTATGACGTCGTCTTTGAAAATATTGAAAAAACCAAAGGGCAGATATATAACATCGGAGGCGGTCCTGATTTTACCCTTTCCATTTGGGAACTTTTTGAAATAGTGGAAAAAATTTCTCTTAAAAAAATCAGGTATGGCTTTGACAAGTGGAGGCCGGGAGACCAAAAGGTTTACATTTCCGATATATCTAAAATTAAAAAAGACACCGGCTGGAAACCAACAGTCTCCCCTGAAGATGGCGTCCGCAAATTATATTCATGGATAATGGAAAATAAAAAAAGCATTAAAGAGGCTGATGTTTTCGCCAGATAGATGATGAAAAATGTCCGGAGAAAAGTAAAAAAAGCGATAATACCTATGGCCGGGATGGGGACAAGATTTCTTCCTTTCAGCAAAATTTTACCGAAAGAATTGTGGCCGTTAGTTGACAAACCGATTATTCAGTATATAATTGAAGAAATAAAAGCCTCCGGCATAAAAGAGATCATCTTCATCAAGAATCCTCGCAGAAAAATATCATCCGATTATCTGGAAAAATTTCTTGAAAAATCATTCTTCTCCTACGCGACCCAAAATGAGCAATTGGGCGACGGCCATGCTATTTTGCAGGCGGAAAAAATGATAAAGGACGAACCCTTTGCTGTTTCCATGGCTGATGATGTCGTGGAATCAAAGACTCCTTGCCTTTTACAGATGATGAAAGTGTATGAAAAACTGCAAAAACCGATTCTGGCGCTTTATAAACTGCCCAAAGAAAAATTATCTTCCTACGGAATAGTCGGGGCTGAACCGATAATAATTCCCGGAATGGAATCAAGCAAGATTTACAGAATTAAAAAAATCGTTGAGAAACCGGCCATTGGAAAAGCGCCGTCCGACTTGGCGATTGGCGGAAAATATATTCTGACTCCGGGCATATTCAGCCGGCTGAAAAAAACTGAAAAAAATAAAAAAGGGGAAATAATTCTGGCTGAAGCCCTCCAAAAAATAATTGAAGACGGAGAAGAAATTTACGGCTACCAGGTTGAGGGAAAATGGCTGGAATGCGGAAACAAGCCGGCTTACATGGAGTCAAATCTTTATCTTTCATTAAAGCATCCTGAATTCGGCCCAAAATTAAGAAAAGCCATCAAAAAATTCTAAAAGGGGCAGGTGGTGAAACTGGCAAACACGCCCTGCATAATGTGCAGGCCCCTGTGGCGGAACTGGCATACGCGTGCGGTTCAGAACCGCATCCTGCAAGGGTTAGAGGTTCAAATCCTCTCAGGGGCACAGCGTAATAAATTTTAAATTAATTAATAATATATGATAAGCAGTAAGCAAGTACATCAAGCGCAACATCCTCAAAACCTTAAAATAATCCCCTTGGGAGGATTAGGCGAGGTGGGAAGAAATATGACTCTTTTGGAATACAACGGAGCGATTTTAATTATGGATGTGGGATTCAGAATGCCGGAAGAAGATATGCCTGGCATTGATTACATTATCCCTAATTCAGAGTATCTTAAAAATAAACAGAAAAATATTGAGGGAGTGATTTTCACTCATGGCCACTACGACCACATCGGAGCAGTCCCCTATCTGATAAAAGACATTTGGACTCCCGGCCTGCCGATATTCGCTTCTCCTTTGACAAAAGGAATAATTCTGAAAAGACAGGAGGAATTTCCCGAACAGCCGAAACTGAAAATAGAAGAAGTGAAAGACGGCTCAAAAATAAAATTAGGACCGTTTGGAATTGAATTTTTCAGCCAAAATCACAATATTCCCGACAACCTCGGCTTTTTCATAGAAACGCCCATCGGCAATATCATTAATACTTCTGATTTTAAATTTGACGAAAATCCGATAAACGACAAACCAACCGATTTCAGAAAGCTAGAAGAATTTTCAAAAAGAGGAGTACTCCTCTTGATGTCTGACTCCACCGGAGCGGAACAGGAAGGCCACTCCCTGTCAGAGCAGGACATCTCTCAAAATCTGGAAGAAATATTCCAAAAATCAAAAGGAAGAATAATTTCCGCCACCTTTGCTTCTCTTATAAACAGAATCCAGCAGATAATCACTCTTTCGGAAAAATATAACAGAAAAGTGGTTATTGAAGGATACTCAATGAAAAGCAATATAGAAATAACCAGAGAGCTGGGATATCTGAAAGTCGGAAAAGGCACGATTATTTCCTCCAAAGAAATGGACAGCTATCCCGATTCAAGAATCACCATCATCTGCACCGGGGCGCAAGGAGAAGGTTCGGCTGTCCTGATGAGAATAACTCAAAAGGAACATCCGAGAGTCCAATTAAGAAAGACTGATGATATAATTCTCTCTTCCTCGGTGATACCGGGCAACGAGAGAACCGTCCAAATATTAAAAGATGACATTTTAAGACAGGGGGCAAAAGTTTTTCATTACAAAATGATGGATATTCACGCCGGAGGCCATGCTCAAATAGAAGAATTAAAACTGATGATAGGAATAATGAAACCATTTTTCTTTATGCCCATACACGGACAATATTCAATGCTTATCGCCAATTCCCAATTGGCGGAAGAAATGGGCGTGGCTAAGGAAAACATAATTGTCGCTGAAAACGGACAAATTATTGAATTAAGCAAAGATAAATTTTCCATTGACAAAAAAGGCGTCAACTCAGGCTATATTATGGTTGACGGATTGGGAATCGGCGATGTCGGAGAGGTTGTTTTAAGAGACCGCCACGTTTTAGCCAAAGACGGTATGTTTGTCATTGTCGCAATCATTGATAGAATGACCGGCCGGGTAAAGGGTTCTCCTGATATTATTTCCAGAGGATTCGTCTATCTTAAAGAATCCAAAGATTTGCTTAAAGAAACAAGAAAAAAAGTTATAACCATTGTCAATCACAGCGTCGGTTCAGGCGGAGTAGTCAATTGGGTTTACGTTAAAGATGAAATCCGCGACAAAATAGGCCAATTCCTTTTCTCAAAAACCAAACGCCGTCCGATGATCCTCCCTGTAGTAATAGAGGTTTAAAATTATTGAGGTAATTGACGTAATTGTCTAAATCTGCCATTATAAACCTAATATGACAAACTATCGTTTTACAATCGTAATAGAGAAAGACAAGGATGGTTTTTTCGCTCTTTGCCCTGAGCTTCAGGGATGTTACGCCCAAGGCGAAACATACGAAGAATCTTTAATAAACATTAAGGACGCTCTTCGCTTACACGTAAAAGACAGGGCCGAACAAAAAGAAAAAATATGCGTTTCAAAACGGAATCCGCGAATGACGATTAAATTAAAAAGTCATTCAAATAAAACTGCTCAATGGTGGTGGGCTTTGTATTCTCGCAAAGCCATTTTAGAGCTATTGAATAATCGTTAAATAATTACACCAAATAATTACATTTGATTATCTCAAAAACTTCTTTCCGGCTTTGCGGAAAGAAGTTTTTTATTTGATAAGGGCGCGTTTAAAGTTAAGCTCTCCCCTATCAGTTCAAAAACCGAACTGAAATAGAACGTTAAAAAATAAAATAAACAAATGAATAAAATGAAAACAGACACGGAAACAGAAACAGAAATTTTGAGAGAGATAGAACTGCTTAGAAAAAAAGCCCTCGAGTATAGCAAGGAAAAAGGAGTTACCTCTGCTACCCATAGCTGGTTGCTTAGCTTAGCTAAGCAACGCCAAATGCTCTTTAAATCCGAAAAGTTGACATTATTCACCCCTGTGAGAAATGTCAACTCGGAGAAAAACAATCAAAAACGCTGAAAAAACATAAAAGGGGAAATCCATGGTAATTCAGCTATAGCTGGCTTATCATGGAAATGAAGAAAGAGATGTTGACAT
>Ga0066637_10002048_pt1 | contig 13357 bp, 13 predicted proteins | sample CryGeyCG2014_020_FD_62737 | JGI IMG/M metagenome (GOLD analysis project Ga0066637, IMG submission 62737) | Groundwater microbial communities from aquifer - Crystal Geyser CG08_land_8/20/14_0.20 | ecosystem: Environmental > Aquatic > Deep subsurface > Groundwater | place: USA: Utah: Grand County...
CAGAAGGCGAGGTTATTGGTTTTCTCTTTTTAGGCGAGAAAAAATCAGGCGATATCTATTCTGAAAAAGACATCAGGGTCTTGGAGATTATAACTTCCCAGCTTGCTTTAGGTGTTCAGAATGCCAAGGCTTACGAGAAAGCCCAAAAATTCAACCTTATTTTGCGAGCCGAAGTTGCCAGAGCCACCAAACAGCTAAAAGACGTTAACCAGAGGCTTATAGAAGCTGATAAAGCCAAAGACGAATTTATCTCTTTAGCTTCTCATGAAATTAGGACACCAATAGCCTCCTTGGAGGGTTATCTTTCTATGCTGGGTATGCAAAATCTAGGCAAGGGACAAGCAGGAGATATTACAAAAAGAGCCTACGAAAACGTCATGCGCCTTTCCAACCTGGTAAAAGACCTTTTAGATGTTTCCAGAATTGAGCAAAAGAGAATCAAAATAAATAAAACCCCTACCAGATTAGAAAGACTTGTTCAGCACGCTGTTGATGGTTTTGAGCTTCAGGTTCAGGATAAAGGCATTTATATTAAATTCAAAAAACCAGACAGGATGTTTCCCGAAATTAATCTCGATCCAGACAGAATAACAGAGGTTTTGAATAACTTAATCGGCAATGCCTTAAAGTTTACTGAAAAAGGCGGGATAACAGTTTCCCTTGAACGGAAGGGGAGTGAGGCTTTGGTTGCAGTTAGAGATACCGGGATAGGCATTCCTGAAAAATCTATTCCTCATCTTTTTGAAAAATTTTATCAGGCGCAAGCTGCTTCATCAGCACTGTCTAATGAGCGCGGAGGTACCGGGCTAGGTTTATATATCACAAAAACCATTATCGATATGCATAGCGGAAAGGTCTGGGTTAAAAGCAAATATAGGCAGGGCACAACTTTCTTTTTCACGCTGCCAATGAATGTAATTACAGAACAGACGCAGTAACCAAGACGCAAAACCGACGCCTGTAAAGCTAGTTTCAGTTCTGCGTATAGTTACGCGTAAGTTACGCGATTTTTAAAATTTGCTTTGACTTTTAAAATTTAAGTAGGGTATAATAATATAAGATATAAAAAACGGAGGAACGATGCCTAATAAGGCACAAGGTGGCAGAAAAAAAATTTTAATTGTAGAAGATGACATAGCTTTACGCAATGTCTACGAGATGCGCCTGAAGCTTGAAGGTTATGATGTACTAGTGGCTGCCGATGGAGAAGAAGGGCTTTCAACTGCCGTAAAGGAAAAACCGTCTCTAATTGTTTTGGATTTAATGATGCCAAAGATTTCCGGAATGGATGTTTTGGATATTTTAAAATCCACGCCCGAGACAAAGAAAATCCCGGTTATTGTTTTAACTGCTTTGACTCAAGAATCCGTAAAAACCAAGGGCTATGTTTTTGGCGCCGATGAATTCATGGTGAAATCAGAGTCTAAACTGGAAGAAATCGTTTCCAAAATAAAATCCCTTCTTAAATAATACGGATTGATGAAAAAGGTTAAGGAAGCAGAGAGAAATCGTTCCAAGCCTACCCCGTCTTTATTGAGTTCCGCCCTTTTTTTTGATGAGGAACAAAAACAAAAACTATTTGTTTCCAGCGTAAGAAGAGCGGGTCGCATTTTTGAAATATTGGACTGGTTTATTATAGCCGCCTCGCTATATTTTTTTCTGGGATTTTATTGGTTTAGATTAGAGCCAGTTTTTCTTTTTATCAACCTTCTAGCTTTAGCGCAGTCCTTGGTTTATCATCGATTGTTTTTTTTCAATTTATCTAGAAAAAGACCGGGGCTAGCTTTAAACATAGACATATTATTCTTTCTGGTGATGCTCATCTTACTTACCCAGCTTTTTGGCGGAATAGCCAGCCCAATGGCGTTTATTTACATTGTTGTTTTAGGTATAACAGCTTTTTTCTTTTCGCCGTACTTCATTTTCATTTCTTTGCTTTTGGAATTTTTAGTGATTTATGTTTTTATCCTTAGTGATTTGAACCAACTAAATTTTATTTCAAGCTACAATGATATTTTTATTTGGGAGATTATTCTTTTAGGCGCATCCGCTATTTTATTCTTTATTGGAAGCCTTGTTTATTCCAAGCAGAAGAAAGAGCTTTTAAGACTGGAAGATTTCAGCAACCAATTGGTTGCTGACAAAGTTAAGTCCGAAGCAGTTCTTCAGAGTATGAGCGATGGCGTTTTCGTAGTTTCGAGAGAAAGAAAACTACTCTTTTTAAATGATGCCGCTTTAGGAATAATAAAATCTAAAGAGTCGAAAGAGAGGCTTCTGGGTCATTTTTATGGAAGCGTTTTTAAATTTAGGATAGAAAATAAAAGCCTAGACTACGCCAGAGACTGTCCTTTGGAGTTAGCTATTACCGAGAGGAAGCCCAATTCAAGAAATGATCTTAGTATCTCAGTTTTTGGCAAGCCGGTTTTTGTAATAATATCATCAGCACCGATTATTGATGCTGCCGGAGATGCCCGAGGCGCCGTAGCTATTATAAGAGATATAACCAAAGAAAAGGAGATGGAGAAGATGCAAATGGAGTTCGTCTCTGTTGCCTCCCATGAGCTTCTGACGCCGATTACTCAGGTGCAGGGGCACCTCTCAATGGTAGTCGATGAAAAAATCGGCAAACTTGATGAGACCGCTTCCAAATTGGTTGGCAATGCTTATAAAGGGATAAAGAGAGTCTCGCGGCTGGTAAAAGACTTAATGAATATATCCCGCATCGAGAGAGGCGCAATGAAGATAAATCCAGTTGAAGTAGATATCAGCCAATTTATTGAAAGTGTGGTTCGAGACTTTAAAGACGAAGTTCAATCAGAGGGTTTGAAGCTGGTTTTTAATAAACCCAAAAGAGCGATTCCCGTAGTTTTAACTGACAGCAACAGGTTAGGAGAGGTTTTAAATAACTTAATCGGCAACGCCTTAAAATTTACTAAAGAAGGCGGCATTACAATATCTTTATCCGAGAAGAAAGATGGATTTGTGGTGATTGCAGTTCGAGATACAGGGATAGGAATAGTCAAAGAGAACATCCCACTTCTTTTTAACAAATTTTATCAAGTAGATTCTTCGGCAACCAGGGAAGCAGAGGGAACCGGTTTAGGCTTGTACATTTCTAAAACTATTATTGAAATGCTGGGGGGCAAAATCTGGGTCGAGAGCAAATTAGGGGAGGGAAGCACTTTCTACTTTTCAATTCCAAGAGCTATAATTACTCAAAAGAAAGGGCTAGCCAAAAAATGATAACTTATATTTTGATAGGTACGACAATCGCGCTTCTAATTTTTATTCTTTTCTATTTTAAGAGAACAAAAAGCGTAAGAAGCGAAATAGACAGCTTGAAAAAACAGCTTGATTTGGCAGATGAGAAACTAAAAGAAATAGATGAGAGTAAGAGAGAATTTATAGATGTTGTAACTCATGAATTAAATACTCCATTAGCAACAACTTCCGGTTTCCTTTCGATGATATTAGAGTTTTCGGAAAAAGAAGTTAATCCAACTGTTTTAGAGCTGGCTAAGAAATCTTTTGATGCCACCCGCAAGATGTCAACAGTCGTAGCTGATTTGATTGCCTCATCTCAAACTATCGGTGAGGGTAGAGCCCAAGCAATCCAAATTGAGGATTTGATAGAAAAAGCCATAAACGATTTCTCTGCGGTTGCCAAAGGACGCAACCTAAGTTTGATTTTTGTACCCCCTAAAAAAATCCCCCTTCCCTTAGTGGCAACCGACCCGTTATCAGTCAAATTGATTCTTACCAACCTTATCGATAATGCCATAAAATTCACTAAAAAAGGTGAGGTAGCAATCGAAGCCCAAGAGCAGAAAGACCATATGTTAGTGAAAGTTTCTGATACTGGCGTGGGGATAGGTAAAGAAGACCAAAAAAGGATTTTTGACAAATTCTTCCAGGCGGATAGTTCAAGGACCCGAGAGGTTGGCGGAACAGGCGTTGGGCTTTTTATCGTCAAGAATTTAATTGAAAAACAGGGCGGAAAAGTATGGGTTGAGAGTGGCGAAGGAAAGGGTTCGAAATTTAACTTCACCGTCCCGTTAGCCTAAATTTCTTGATTTTTCATTTTTAATAAGCTAGTATAATAAAAGAATACTTATCGAGGTTAATATGCCAGAAATAAAAGAAAAAATTTTAATCGTAGAGGATGATAAAGCCTTAAGAGAAATGTATCAGTTAAGGCTCTCTATCAATGGTTATGATGTGCTAGAGGCCAATGATGGAGAAGAGGGTTTGGATTTAGCCATTAAAGAAAAGCCTGATTTGATTTTATTAGATATAATGATGCCCAAGATGTCCGGTATGGATGTTTTGGATATTCTAAAATCCACTCCCGAAACCAAAGATATTCCCGTTATAGTGTTAACAGCACTAACCGAAGAGTCGGTTAAAGCAAAAGGCTTGATTTACGGTGCCGAAGATTATTTGGTTAAATCACAAACAATGCCCGGACAAGTGGTGGAAAAAATTGAGGCAGTTTTAAACAAGAAAAAAGGAGGAGAGGCTAAAGAAGAAAGCCCGGCTTCCTAAAGAATAAATATCTCAAGAATTAAGAATCGGCTTACAAAAAGCCGATTCTTTGTGCTAAAATATAATTATGCAAAGAGTTTTATCTAGTGATATAAGTTCATATGTCGGGAAAAATGTTGTGTTTCTCGGCTGGATTCACCGAATCCGCAAAATCGGAGGCATTGCTTTTGTAATTTTGCGCGACAGAGCAGGGTTAGTTCAAACGGTTTTCGAGACAAAAGAACTCCTTCTAAAACTGGAAGACTTGAAAGAAGAATCAGTAGTTTCAGTTTTAGGTTTCGTAAAAAAAGAAGAAAGGGCACCAATGGGCGCCGAAGTTAGGGTTTTTAAAATTGAGGTTATCTCCCGAGTGAAAGAAGACCTGCCAGTTGTCATTAATAAAAAAGAACTCAAAGTTAATATTGACACCCTGTTAGATTATAGAACTATAACTTTAAGAAATCCCAAACAGAGAGCGATTTTTAAAGTCCAAGGAGAAATTCTAAAGGCTTTCCGCGCTTTTTTTGAAAACCAGGGATTTACAGAAATTAATACTCCCAAGATAGTCTGCGCCGGCGCTGAAACTGGCGGCGCCGAGATGTTCAGCCTTAAATACTTCAAGAAGGGTTTAGCATACTTAGCCCAAAGCCCGCAGCTCTATAAACAGATTATGGTGGGAATATTTGAACGAGTTTTTGAAACCGCTTATGTTTATCGAGCCGAGCCCCACGCAACTTCCAGACATATAAATGAATATATGAGTTTAGATATAGAGATGGGTTTTATCAATAGCTGGCTCGATTTGATTGATATGCACCAAGAACTTACTAAATATATGATTGACTGGCTCAAAAATAACTCCAAAGAAGATTTTGAATTACTCGGAGCGAAATTGCCAAAATATACTAAAATTCCTGTAATGAAGCTAAGTGAGGCTCAAGATATCTTAGAGAAAGAGTATAAAATAAAATGCAAAGGTGCACCAGATCTTGATCCAAAACAGGAAAAAGCCATCTGTGATTATGTGGCAAAAAAATATGATTCAGAATTCGTCTTTATAACCCACTATCCAACCAAAAAGAGGCCTTTCTATACTTATCCAGACCCCAAAAACCCTGATGAAACTTTAAGTTTTGATTTGCTTTTTAGAGGACTGGAGGTTACAACCGGTAGCCAGCGTCATCATGAGTATGACAAAGTGGTAAAAGCTATGAAAGATAAAAATATAGATACCAAAGGTTTTGAAGAGTATTTAAGTATTTTTAAATATGGTATGCCTCCTCATGGCGGATTCTGTCAAGGACTTGAAAGATTAACCGCCAGATTTCTGGAGCTGGAAAATGTTAGAGAAGCCAGTCTTTTCCCAAGAGATATAAACAGACTGAAACCATAGATAAGACAGATAACAGTAAACAGTTGACAAAAATAAATACAAAAATTTTCAATTTTCAAAATTTAAACAAATTATTTTAAAAATTGATAATTTATCAAATCATGGTTTATCAAGTAAAATTAGAAACTTTTGAAGGGCCATTGGGTCTTCTCTTACAGCTTATAGAGGAGCAGAAATTAGATATAACCCAAATCTCCTTGGCTCAAGTTAGTAACGATTTTCTGCGACATTTAAAAACACTGGATAATGTGAATTTAAAATATCTTTCAGAATTTTTAGATGTTGCTTCTAAATTGATTTTGGCAAAAACCAAAGTTCTACTGCCTCAACTAGAGCTTACTGGAGAAGAACAGGAGGATTTAGAGGAGCTTAAAAGTCGTCTCAAAGAGTACCAGGCTTTCAAGAAGGTTTCAGAGGAGCTTAAAGAATTAGCCGAGAGTGAGTTTAGAGGATTCAATCGCCAGACCAAAGTCTCTCCCAAAATCTCTGTTTTTGATCCACCTGATATTAACACCAAAGCTCTTTTTGAGATGTTTCAAAAAGCATTAGAAAATATGCCTAAAGAAGAAGAGTTAGACAAAGCAATTATTAAAGACTCGGTTTCCACTGAAGAAAAAATTAAAGAGCTTAAAGAGCACCTGAATAAATTTAACTTAATAAAATTCGGAGAGTTCCTTAGGAAAGCTAAGTCAAAAATTGGAATGATTGTTAGTTTCCTGGCTATTTTAGAACTTTTAAGGCTTAAGGTTTTGGAAGCAAAGCAAGACAGTAATTTTTCTGAGATAATACTTATTAGAGCGACAAGGAATAAAGAATGAAAGAAAACTTACAAAACATAATCGAAGCGATTTTATTCGTTGCCGAAAAGCCGGTATCTATTAAAGAATTCGCTAAGTTAACAAATTCTCTAGCAATCGATGTTCAAAAATCCCTTCTGGAACTAATGAGAGATTACAAAAAGAGAGGTTTGAGGATAATCAGAAAAGGTGACTACTTTCATTTAGTGACCGCGCCTGAAATAGCTAAATATGTCGGTAAATATTTAAATGAGGAGTTACAGAAAGAGTTAGGGGAAGCGGCTCTGGAAGCTTTGGCTATCGTAACCTATAAACAGCCAATAACCAGGATGGAGATTGAAAAAATAAGAGGCGTTAACTGCGAAGCCATTTTAAGAACCCTGCAAATTAAAGGTCTAATTTCAGAAGTTGACCGAAAAGACGCCCCTGGGAAACCAATTCTTTATGGAACGACTTTTGAATTTTTGCAGTATCTCGGCGTAGAGAGTCTGGAAGAGCTGCCTCGACCAAAGGAGGATGACAAAGAAGGGGATAAGAAAATAAAGCAAACTTTTAAATTTTAATACGCAAAGGCCGAAAAAAGTAACCGCAAAAAACGCAAAAAGTAACCGCAAAGGGCGCAAAAGAATACGCAAAGGGCGCAAATAAAAAATGCTTAGAAATATAATTTTAATTATTGTAATAATTTTAGAACAAATAGGAGTTTTTGCTCCTTTTTCTTCGGACAAAATCAATTTGACCCCTCAAAGCCTCCCAGAAGAACACTCAAAAATTTCTTATATAGGAAATATTGCCCCGCTGCCGCAAAAAATATCCGACAAAGAGATAAACCTCGAGGCGAGGTCTTTTATCTCCCAAGATTTAAAAACCGCAAAAATCTTAGCGGAAAAAGAGTCAAAAATAAGAATTCCTATGGCTTCAACTACCAAGATAATGACCGCGGTGGTTGTTTTAGAAAATACAAAGCCGGATGATATTGTTACTGTATCACAAAATGCAGTATCAACTTATGGGCAGGGAATCGGCTTGCGTCCCGGCGAGAAACTTAAAGTTGAGTCTCTTTTGTATGCCGCCTTATTGAATTCTTCAAATGATGCTTCGGTAGCTTTAGCAGAACATATTTCCGGAACAGAACAGGAGTTTGTAAAACTTATGAACAAAAAAGCTCAAGAGCTCAAACTTACAGGCTCAAACTTTACTAATGCCTCAGGATTAGATAACCCAAATCATTATTCCACTGTTTTAGACCTTTTGAATTTAACCAGATATGCTCTTCAGAATGAGAAGTTTCAAGAGATAGTGAGGACAAAAGAGAAAACTATCACCTCGCTCGAGGGTTTAAACCATAATCTTAAAAGTTCCAACAAGCTCATGGGCAACAGCGGATTTAATATTATAGGAGTGAAGACTGGCTATACAGAAGAAGCGGGCGAATGCCTGATAACTTTAGCAGAAAATAATGGAAATGAAGTTTTAACAATAGTTCTAAATAGTCTTGACAGATTTAACGAGACTAAAAAACTCTTAAAATGGAGTTTTGATTCTTATAAATGGTAAGGTGTTAAATGATCAAAATAGTTGCTATAGTTGGCAGAACCAATGTTGGTAAATCAACTCTGTTTAACCGGCTCATAAGAAAAAGATTTGCCGTCACTTCTTATGAGCCAGAAACCACCAGAGACAGGTTATATGCTGAAACCCAGTGGCGAGGCGAGGAATTTTTCTTGGTTGATACTGCTGGTTTAAATATAGACATTCCTCAAGAGACACCAGAGAATATAAAAAAATTATTAGGAGATATTAAATTTCAGGTTCAGGAAGCCATAAGAGAAGCAGATGTTTTAATGTTTGTTGTTGACATTAAAGAAGGTGTAACTTCACAAGATAAAGAAATAGCAGAAATTTTACGCAAAACAGATAAGCCACTTCTTTTAGTGGCAAACAAGGTTGATAATCAGAAAATAGAAGAAAAACTTGATGAGGTTTTAGAACTTGGTATAGGTGAACCGATTGCTGTTTCTGCTATTTCTGGCAGGAGAAGCGGCGATTTGATGGATGAAACTGTAAAAGCTTTAAAAGAGATAAAACCCAAGCGTGTGATTCAAAAATCCGAAATAGACATTGCCGTAGTCGGCAGACCCAATGTTGGCAAATCCACTCTTTTAAATAGGCTTATAGGAGAAGAGAGGGTGCTGGTGAACGAACTGCCCGGAACAACCCGAGACACGATTGATGTCTTCTTTAGATATAAAAACAAACCTATAAAATTAGTTGATACGGGTGGCATAAGAAGAAGAGGTAAAGTTAAAGTGGGTGTCGAAAAATTTAGCGTTTTAAGAGCTGTTAAAACAATAAGCAGATCTGACATTGCTCTTCTTTTGATTGATGCTTCTGAAGGGGTAACAAAACAAGATCTTCACATATCTCAATTCATTTTGGAGGCGGGCAAGGGACTTATTTTGATAGTGAATAAATGGGACCTTCTCAAGAAAGAGACGTCAATGGAAGATTTTTTAGAAACTTTAAGGGCGAGGATTCGTTTTCTTCCCTGGGCACCAGTGATTTTTACCTCAGCCTTAACAGGTAAGAACGTGAAAGATATTTTAGATATAATTTTGAAAGTCAAAGAAAATGCAGAGAGAAAAATTTCCACCAGAAAAGTTAATGAAGTTGTCTCTAGTGCCTATATGGAAAATCCGCCCAAAACTAAAGGCAAGCTTCAGCCAAAAATTTATTTTTCTTCACAAACAAGGACAAATCCGCCCACTTTTCAATTAAAAGTTAACGACCAGTCGCTTTTCCATTTTTCGTATCTTAGATACTTAGAGCGAAAAATTAGGGAAAATTTTGATTTTACCGGCACACCCATTAAAATTGATTTAAGGAGTAACAAAAAATAATTCAAAATTCAAAAGTCAAAATTCAAAATGACAAATCAAAATTCAAAATTAAATAAAAGTAAATTAAAACCGGGACAAGTTTTAAAACGAATAATATCAAAAAATGGCAAAGAAGTAATTATTAAGATTGTGGAACAATCTGATTGGCGCGGTTTAATGCATCTTGTAAATAGCGTCGTCGAAGAGAAAAGATTCCTTAGAAGGAATAAGAAGGTTAAAGCAAATAAGGGAAAGGAAATAGTTAAAAAAGAGATAGAAGCAATGAAAGAAAAAAAGAGAATTAACATTTGTGCCATATCTAATTCTAGAATTATTGGGCATGCCGGAGTGGAAAGAAAAAAAGGATTTTCCTCTCATATAGGTAAATTAGGGATTATTATCGATAAGAATTTTCGAGAGGAAAGAATTGGTACTGAATTAATGGGAGAGGTTTTAAAATTAGCCAAGGACTTTCTAAAGCTAAAGATGGTTGTTTTGGGTGTTTTCGAAGTCAATAAAAGAGCAATTCAATTTTATAAAAAGTTTGGATTTAAAAATTACGGAAAAATGCCAAAGGCCTTTTTAATTAAAAACAAATACATAAACGGTTTAGAAATGTATAAGGATTTATCCTAAAGAAAAATCGAAGGAGTTTTGATGAAAATAGTCGTAGGGTTAGGGAATCCGGGGAAAAAGTACAAATCAACGCGGCACAATATTGGGTTCCGCATCATAGATGCGATATGTCAATTGTCAATTGTCAATTGTCAGCCGTTTAAGCTCGAGAGAAGATTTAAGGCTGAAGTTTCGGAATGCATAATCGGGAATGAAAGAGTGTCATTATTGAAGCCCCAGACTTTTATGAATAACTCAGGCGAGGCAGTTTTGTCTTTTCTAAATTACTATAAAATCTCACCTGAGAATATGATTGTAATTCATGATGATGTTGACTTGCATCTAGGCGCAATAAAAATAAGTCTTGGTGAAGGAGCAGCTGGTCATAAAGGCATTGAATCTATAATTTCTGCTTTAGGAAGCAAAAATTATTGGAGGGTTAGAGTTGGTATTTTAAACAGACCAAAAGAAGAAATTGATACCGAAAAGTTTGTCTTGGAAAAATTTTCGAAGTCCGAATTGGAAATTATAGAAAAAGTTATTAAAAAAGTATTAGAAGAATTTGAGGAGATTTTTAAAAAGGGGATAGAACCCAAAAAAATCACCATACCAAACCCTTGATTCTCAAAAAGGACAATATTTTCTGCTATAGCATAAAATATTGTCCTTTAGTGATTTAATTTGATTAATTTAAAATTTTAAACTGTATTTATTCTAATGAAGAAAATTAAAGAAGAAGACAAAAAATTTCTGGTCTCTTTATCAAAAAATCAGAGACTTAGGCTAAAGCTTAGAGATATTTACAAAGCTTTTGGTGACTTTTCCTATTTTTGGAAAAGCGCAACTTTTTCTGATTTCAAGAAAGCCGGGCTAACCGAAGAGGATTTTGAAGAACTCTCGAATCTTAGAAATAGCATTATCCCTGACGAACAGATGGAGCTTCTTCTAAAGCAAAACATAAAAACTCTTAGTTTAGGAGATGATGATTATCCCAAGCTCCTTAAAGAAATTGCCGACCCGCCGCTTATTTTGTTTATAAAGGGGAACCTCAAAACAAGAAATAACATTTTCGCCATAGTAGGAGCCAGAAGGCCGACCTATTATGGAATAAGTGCCGCCACTAGCTTATCAGAAAAAATAGCCCAGGCAGGCATGGTTATAGTTTCGGGTATGGCTATCGGAATAGATACCCTGGCGCACAGAGGCGCCTTAAATGTGGGCGGAAGGACGATAGCTGTTTTGGGTTCTGGCATCGACGACAGCTCAATTTATCCTTCCTCCAACAGGAACTTAGCTTTGAAAATTTTAGAAAATGATGGAGCCCTTGTTTCTGAGTACCCTCCCGGTTACCCGATCTACAAAACAAATTTTCCGGAAAGGAACCGCATAATTTCTGGACTTTCACGAGGTGTTTTAATAGTTGAGGCGAGGATTCGTTCTGGCGCTCTAATTACCGCCAACTTTGCCTTAGAGCAGAACAGGGAGGTTTTTGCTGTTCCTGGCGACATAAACCGCAAAGAATCTGAGGGTTCGAATAATCTCATAAAGCAGGGAGCAAAACTGGTAACATCTCAGCAAGATGTTTTGGAAGAGTTTGGGATTGAGGGTGAACCTGTACAAAAGATAAAAGCCGATACCGAAGAAGAAGCAAAAATCTTAGAGGTTTTAAAAGACGGCCCCTTTCACATCGATTCAATTGCCAAGAAAGCTGGATTGACCATTTCGGAAACTTCGAGTACATTATCATTAATGGAAATAAAAGGAAAGGTTTCAAACTTAGGCGCCCAGACCTTCACAGTTAAAAAATGAAAAAAGTACTCGTTGTATTTTTAATTTTGATAATTATTGCTCTTCTCGTTCTAGTTTTTTCTTTTACTATTTTTTCAGTTTCTGGGGCAAGTATGGAGCCGACTCTTAAGGACAGTGAGAAGATATTGGTTTTTAAGTTAGCATACAATTTTTCTAAACTAGGAAGAGGCGATCTTATTCTTTTGAAGGCTGACAACAAAATCTGGGTAAAAAGAATAGTCGGTCTGCCGGGCGAGCAAGTGGAGATAAAAGACGGAAAGGTTAAGATTAACGGCAAAGTATTGCTTGAGTCGTATGTAAAAGAGATCTCGACTTATGGCGATCAAAGGGTGATTTTAGTTGAAAACCAGTTTTATGTATTAGGGGATAACCGGGAGCCGAATCAGAGCATTGATTCCAGAATTTTTGGTCCGATTTCTAAAAAATCTATACTGGGAAAAGTTGTTGCCAGATTTTCCCCGAATTTCAAATTCTTTAAAAAACAAACATACCAGCTTACAGATTAAACCTGTCTGCCGACAGGCAGGCTTGCCAAAAAATAAATTATAGGTAAAAAACGTTTTTTGTATGAAAAATTTAGTCATAGTTGAATCGCCTGCCAAGGCGAAGACAATAGAAAAGTACCTAGGCAAAGATTTCAAAGTCTTAGCTTCTTATGGTCATGTCCGCGACCTTCCTAAAGCTGAACTCGGCGTTGATGTCGAGCATGATTTTGAGCCTAAATATGTTATCCCAACTAAAGCTCGGAAGAATTTGAATATCTTAAAAAAAGAAACCGAAAAGTCTCAGGATCTGTATCTTGCCACCGACCTCGATAGGGAAGGAGAAGCCATTGCTTGGCACATAACCAAGGTTATCAAACCCAAAAATCCTCCCAAGAGGGTAGTTTTTTCAGAAATCACCGAAAATGCGATCCAGGAAGCCTTTAAAAATCCTCGCGGACTTGATGAAAATTTAATAGATGCCCAACAGGCAAGACGAGTGTTGGATAGATTAGTGGGCTACAAATTGAGCCCTCTTTTATGGAAAAAGATAAGAAGGGGACTTTCTGCCGGAAGAGTGCAGTCAGTAGCTTTAATGCTGATTATTGAAAGAGAAAAAGAAATTCAGGTATTTAAGCCCCAAGAATACTGGCAAATTGAAGCCCTTCTTTCAAAAAAAGAAAATATTGAAAATAAATTTTCCGCAAAACTACAAGAGAAAGATGACCAGCGTTTAGACAAGTTTGCCATAAAAACAAAAGATGAGGCTGAAAAAATCACCAGAGATTTAGAAGATGCCAATTTTACGGTTTCGTCGGTTGATAAAAAACAAAAAATTAGAAATCCTTACCCGCCCTT
>Ga0066637_10002049_pt1 | contig 13356 bp, 13 predicted proteins | sample CryGeyCG2014_020_FD_62737 | JGI IMG/M metagenome (GOLD analysis project Ga0066637, IMG submission 62737) | Groundwater microbial communities from aquifer - Crystal Geyser CG08_land_8/20/14_0.20 | ecosystem: Environmental > Aquatic > Deep subsurface > Groundwater | place: USA: Utah: Grand County...
TTTTTTCGAAATTTACTAGGGAGCCGCGAAATGCTAACACCCGACCAGTATTTTCGATTTGTAGAATTTGGGAAGCGGCTCGTTTCGCAATACGGTCATCATTGGAAGCCACAATTACAGCTTTATCGGACTGTCCGGCAAGACGGCGATTTAACCACTCTACCGATTCGTCGTCGAGGTGTGCTGTGGGGTCATCAAGAATAACCAGCTGGGCATCAGAAAACAGAGCCCGGCCTATGGCTAACTTAGTACGCTGACCACTACTGACCTGATTCAATCGAGAGTCAGGAGTTATGTGTCCAGAAAATCGTTTGGAAACTCGTAAACCGTCAAGGGTTTCTTCTATTTCTGTCTCCGCAGTGTAACCTCCTTGTTTCTCGAACCTATCAAGTACTTCACCATATTCTCCAAGAACCTTCGGCGAATTATCTCCTGCCGCCATAACATTTTCCAATTCTCTTTTTTTAGTTTCCAATTGTCTAAGCCCCCTTCCTTCAAGAAAATATTCTCGAATTGTCAAACCCGCCTGTGTCGGTTGGTTTTCAAAAGTTGCAGACACATATTCCTGAGTAACACCACCTTTACGAACAACTCGACCCTCATCTGGGCCATTTTGTCCTGCGATGATTTTTAGTAATTGTGACTTACCGTTTCCACTAGAGCCACGAACAACGATACTCTCTCCTGTTTGTAGGCTTAAATTTACGTCGCGAAATAATGTTCTTCCTGGAGCGCTTAACCCAACATGTTGTAACAATGTAAGCTCTTTTTTTCCACTGTTACTGGCCATATTTGTATTATATTATAACATATAGCGATACATTTTGGATATAAATATTTTTAATTAACAGATTATTAGTTTCTACCAAACGTTGCCTAGTGAAAACAATTTGGGCGATTATAATATACTATTAATCGTATGATTGTTGAACTTTCCTTGATTAGCTTTGACGACCGAGAAATATTGAGAACACTGTTAAAAGAATACCGGCAGGATATGTTGGGTGAGGATCCTGGTGAATATAAATATTTTGACGTTTATTGGCAAAATGCCAATCGTTTTCCTTATTTCATAAAAGTTGACGGTGCTATCGTTGGATTTACTTTAGTCAATTGCCATACATTGGTTCAGAAAGAAGCCAAGAACATCGGTGAGTTTTATATTCAGAAAGAGTTTCGGAAAAGAGGTATTGGTAAAGAGGCTGCTAAGCAGGTATTTAATCTTTTCCCGGGAAAGTGGGAGGTCAGACAACTTAAAGAAAATTCCTCGGCACGGGATTTCTGGATTAAGGTCATAAAGGAGTACACCGATAATAATTTTCAGGAAGTGGTTTTGAAAAACGAGCAATGGGACGGTTGGGTTCAGACTTTTGACAATACTCACAATCGATAATATTCGATTTGTTCAATACTGCTACATTCGATTTGGAAACGCAATACCTATAATTGATAATTCTTTTTGAAGTGCCTCGAATGGAGTACTGAATTTTAATACTTTTTTAGGTCGATTGTTAATTTCAAAGACTATATCGTCAAGTTCTGTTTGAGCTAAATTATCAAAACTGGTTTTTTTAGGTAGATATCTTCTAATTAGTCCATTGGTGTTTTCGTTAGTTCCTCTTTGTCCCGAACAGTACGGGTCAGCAAAGAAAGTTTTGATACCCAATCTGTTTAATTCCTCGTGTTTAGTAAATTCCAAACCATTGTCCATAGTTACTGTTTTGGCTGGTAATTCTGTAAAGATTTGTTTCTGGGCTTCGAGGGTATCGGTAGCTGATTTTGAATCAATAACTATGGCTTGGAGATATCTGGTTTTTCTCTCCACTTCGGTGTGAATGACCCTACCCTTTGTTTGTCTGCCAATGACACTATCACCCTCGTAGTGGCCGAAAGTTTCTCTAGTTTCAATTGATTCATCCCTAAGATGGATGGAAACACGATTAGGTATCCTGACCCTGGTCACTTTTCGGCCATACTTTTTCTTTCTCTTTTTTCGTTTAAGAGTGAGGTATTCCCAAAGTCTTTTATCTTTAGTTTCATCTTTGTGGACATAGGCATAAATTGTCTCCCGGCAGATAATTGATCTACCATTTTCTAACTCCAGTCGACCACTGATCTGTTCCGGCGTCCAACTCTCTTTTAACTTTTCTAAGACATAACTGTAGACTAAGGCATTTTTGAGTGGGTGTCGGTGTCGAGAAACTATTTTTCGTTTGTTGACTAGTGTTTGAGCATGGATAGCTACGTAGCCGTCACCAAATCTATTTCGCTTTAACTCTCGACAGATGGTTGACGGATTTCTATCCAAGTGTCGACTAATTTCCCGAACTGATAACCCGGATCCGAACCAAACAGCTATTTTATCTTGTTCATTAGGTTGTATTTGCATGACCTGATTTTACTTCAGGTGTTGCGTTTCCATTTAGAACCCGCGCTTATTTATTTTTGCTTTACAAATGGTAAAATACCACAAATTATGGATACAAATCGTCGAATTGTATTTCTGGCTGGGCCAATGCGGGGGATTCCCCGACCAGAAGGCTTAGCTTGGAGGAATGAGATAAAGAAACTTTTAGAACCACAATTTAAAGTCCTTCATGCTTATCGAGGTCGTGAAGATAAAGAAACTTTTACTGATCCACGGGGAGCCGTTATTCGGGATAAATCTGACGTTATGAGATCAGATATTGTAATCGTTAATGACACCAGTCCCAACGCCAGTATGATCGGTACGGCTATGGAAGTTTTTTTTGCTTATTCTTTGAATAAAACTATTATCATCTTTGGTGAGGGTCATCCTAGTGATTACTGGTTAAACTATCATTGTCATATCCGGGTCAAAGCCTTAGAAGAAGCCTGTGATATTGTAAATAGACTTTTTATTGACTAAACCAAGTTGGTTATTAAATCTTGAACGATCACTTTTGACCCGTTGGTGCCTGTAGATTCGATAAATTCGGTTTGTTTGTTTCTTGAAGGAATTGAGGTTATTAGATTATTCAAATTATAGATAAACTTGTCATGATTTTTAACGTTGTTATAACCCTCCTCCGCCATTTGATGAAACTTCGGAATAGCTTCTTTCTCTGACAATCCCTCAAAATCAGTTTCATGACTTAAAATATCAGCCCACTCAATCTTAGAATCGGCACAACTTTTCCTGGTTAATAGTTTAAGAATATTCCATTGACTAAGATTGGTCGGCGGTATAAAAGATGTCGGTGTCCTCAAAGCAAATGCCTCTAAGGTTGCCGTCAAACCAGAGGTGGTTATAAAGTGTGAAGTATTGTTTAATTGTTTTAAAAATTCATCTCTTTCTAATGTATAAAAACGGAAATTACTGTTTTTTACTTTGCTTTCCATATAAGAGACAGCATCATTACCGCCAGTTACTACCACTTCTTTTGTTGGTTCGAAATTTTTAAAACTATCTGTTAATAAATTCAAATAAGCAAATAACATTTTGTCCTGGAATGGATTTATAAATCCACCGACGTGGAATAGAACAAATGCTTCTTTTACAGTTTTATACTCAGGTAAAATGCCAAAAATGGGAGCTATTACCTTAATATTATTTCTTTTTGGTAACCTTTCTTTAATATCAAACAGATTAAAACAGTAATAAGTGTCGGCCATTAAATATTCTTCCGGAATTTCTTTCCACATCCAAGCCAGACTGTCTATAAAGAAGGCTCTTAAACCCATTAGTTTTGCAGTTTTAATTGCCAACCTATTGAGGGTACAAACAATCAAAGGGTTTTTATATTTATTGAAGACACGCCGGAGTGACGCTTCGTTCCTCTCGTCAATGTTCTCTATTAGTACTTTTTCTTTTATATGCCCAGGAAGAGTCTCCTGACACATTGGGCTGGCGGCATAGACGATTTTACCCGGCCATGATTTGTGTAGTTCTTCGATCAAGGCAACTGTCTTTCCGGTCGGCCCAAAACCGAAAGGATTAGAAATAAATATAACCACTTTATTTGGATGCATATATATTAAGATATTACCATAAGATAGCCTTGACTAATACAACAAATAGAATCATAATACTACACAACTTATCTTCAGTCTGAAGTCTGAATCATCTTTTTTAGATAAGAACAAATATGGTGACTGTCCTAAAAACGTTAGATGGTCTAAAAGAAAAACAAAGTTTTATAAACTCCTTGTTTGATGTTTATGGCGAAATATACCTACAACATTATTTGAGTTTTGAAGCTATTTTTTTATCAAAACCAAAAGATGACTTCTGTGTTTTTATCGATCAAAAAAACAATCTCCTGTCTGCCTTTGAAAAGAAGTCGGATGGTGTTTGGCAATGTTCTATATCTGGTTGCCCCATTCTAGGTAACAATCAAGTTGATCATTCTACCCTTAAAACATTTTTCGATACCATTCGTAACAAACTAGAAACCCACTCTCTGTATTTTCCTTTGATCTACCGAAAGTGCCGTATCTTTAATCCTTTGAAGAACGTTTCTGGAATGCAACTCTGGCCTCGCCTACCCTCTCCAATTATCAGCGGCGATCTTTCTGAAGCATCAATTTGGAATAGGGTGGTGGAAAGATATGGAGGTCGGGCTTATAGACAAAAGAAAAAATTTGAGGAGAATCTTTTTGTTAAGTCAGTCAATCACGCTGACGTTGAAAATATAATTGGAAAGATTGAATCTAACTCTTGGAAAAAAAGATATGGGCAGGATATGTTGTCCCGTGACAACCAGTTTATTTATTACACCAATATTGTCAAGACCGGTCTTGCCGATATGTCTGTTGCCTTTGATCATAGCAACTGCCCCGCTGCCTTTCGGATTGATGCCCATGTTGGTCGGACCCTTTTTGTCATAAAGTGGTCATATGATGAAAATTTCAAACAATATTCACCTGGTTTCTACTTGCTAACGGTTGATTTATTCAAAAAGTGCGGTCCGTCTGATCTTGGTTATATTGACTTGTATGGCAGCCCAGATATGATGAAAAACCTGCTTGAGACAGATCGTTTGGAAAGAGTCGACTTATGTTATTCTTCCAATCAGGGTTACGTTGACATTATTAGGACTGAAAGGACTAATTACGATGCCAAGATTTTTAACAATTACCAAAACCAACAAAGTATAAAAAAACTTTTTAATCACTAGTTATATCCCAAATTAAGATGAAAACTATTTTCAAAATCAAGCCTCAGGTTCTGTTTATCAGGGTTACTGAAAACTGTAATGCCGGTTGTTTTATGTGTGGCTTTGCTAAGTCCAAAAAACAACTGTATGTTACGGACGAATCGGTGAAAAGTATTGTTACTCAAGCCAAAAAAGCCGGCATCAGGTTAGTTAGATTTACCGGTGGTGAACCGTTACTTCATCAGGAAATAACTTCATTTATTAGGTTGTTTAAGTTTCAAGGAATAAAAACATCCATTATTACTAATGGTTTTTTGTTACCAATCAGACTAAACGATTTGATCAAATCCGAGCTTGATCAAGTGATAATTAGCCTTGACGGTAGTTGTCCAAGTGTCCATGATAAATTACGTAATCTGCCCGGTGTTTTTGAAAATGCCATTAAAAGCATTAAAAGTATAAAAAAACAGAAAAGTAATTTACTTATCAGAGTCAATACTATTGTCAGCCCTTTTAATTTTGAAGATTTAGGAAATATACTTGACTTATTGGTATCTCTTGGAGTTGACCAGTGGTCGATTATCCCGCTTAAAAGTAAAGAAAATCTATGGAAAGACGTGGATAGATCGAAGATCTTGTCTGCTTACCGCCGATTTCAAGACAAGGCGGGTAATCTCACCTTACCAAGGTTATTGGGATATTCTAAACAATGGGCGGGCAGGAATAATTTGGAAATTGATAAATATTTTAATTTCGGGATTACCTTTTCCCCTAAGGGTAAATGTGCTCTAGTAGACCTGGTCAGATTTTATATCCCCTTTACTGACCGATTATTACCCTGCAATTGCGTTCCCTGGAGAATAAAAAACGTTAGTTTAAACACCGAGTGTGGATTAGCCGCTCTGACTGATGGTGCTTTGACCCCTTTTGTCGAATACTTAAAAACCAATGGTCCGGCATTATGTTTGGGATGTGAACCCATTAACTCATATTTAGCCGAACATCCGAAAATAATAAAAGACGACATTTTTGTAATTTAGTTCTTATATCTACTAAAATATGGCTAAAACAGACCTAAAATACAAAAAACAAAATTTACTGGCTGGCTTTTTTGGCAAAAAGTATGGTGAGTTTCTCTACTCTGGAACATTAGCAGTCGAGACTGCGTTGATTAGTGCTGAAATTAAACCCGGCGATTATGTCTTAATCCCTAATAATGTTTGTTATCGCATTTTGCTCAGTCTAGCTAGACTCAACGCCATCCCCATTATAATTACTCCTAAAAATGGATATGTATTGACAGAATTTGAAATAATGAAAGCTCTTGAACAATTTCCGGTGAAAGCTATTATATTGGTTCATAATTTAGGTCTTCCAGTAGATGTTAGCGCGATTAAAAATATCTGTGGTGGTAGAGTTGAAATTATCGAGGATGCCGCACAGGCTTGGGACATTAAGTGCAAGGGTAATTCAATTGGAAAATCCAGTGATTATGTTATTACTTCTTTTGGAATTTCTAAACCTTTGAGTCTGGGGGTTGGAGGAGCTATTTTTAGTAATAATGAAAAATTTCGTCATTTAATTGACAACTACAACAACAACTCCCGAGTTAGTGACCGACTATTGTTGCCTTATGCTCTCCCAGCCTCTGTTAAATTTGACGTGAATAAACTAATAAACATCGCCAATAACAATGTGTTCCACCAGAGGTCAATTGCTAATGTTCTAATAAAAGAACTTAAAAACATGGGTTTAAATTTTTGGGAGTTATGCGATGGCGACAATCCAACCTGGCATAGGTTTCCCGTCTGGACTGATAGCCGAGAACTGTTTAATAATCTCATTACTCAAGCCGACAGATGTTATATCCGGTACGAACTTCCCCATAAAATAACTTTGGACGGTACTCCGATGGCTATTAGTCTCAATTCTATTCATATGGATTATTCGGAAAAAAAGTATTATCATATCCTTATAAAAACAAGGCAAAATTTGTTGGTTAATATACGTAGATGGACCAAAATAATAAAGTCAAAAAATTTAAAAAAATAAATCCAAATGAGTACGGCGGATTGTTATACGATTACGAAGAACTTTATGCGATTCAAAAGCTTCTATTCACAAGAAAAATTTTTCGCTATGCCAGCCGGAAAGCCTCTATCACCGATGAATTCGAGGTGCAGGTCAAAAAATATTTAAAGATCAAGTATGCTCTCGGGCTAAACAATGGTACCAGTGCTCTCAAAACGGCTTTGTTTGCTGTTGGTGTTAAACCTGGTGATCGGATATTAATTAGTTCCTATACTTTTATTGCTACCGCGGCGGCTGTCATTAGTCTTGGTGCCATCCCAATCCCCATTGATTTTGATTTTACTTACGGTATGAATATCACTGATTTAGAGGCAGAGGTAGCTAGAGGATGCAAAGCCATCGTTCCCGTTCACCTCCAAGGAAGAACTTTTAATCTGGAACCGATTTCAAAAATCGCTAAGAGAAAAGACATTGTTGTGATCGAAGATGCTTGTCAAGCTTTTGGCTCAAAATTTAAAGAAAATTATGCAGGGTGCTTTACTGATGTCGGTGTCTATAGTTTTCAGCAATATAAACAAATTTCAGCCGGAGAAGGTGGAATGTTAGTTACTAACAACGAACAATTCTACAAAATTGCTAAAAATTACTCTGATCACGGCATGGTTAGAGAATTTATGACTTGGGATGATGATGGTGCCATGATTGGTGACAATTACCGAATGAGTAATCTTCAAGCTGCAATCCTAAAGATTCAAATGAAACGAATTAAAAGGGTGATTAAAGACCAAATTAATAATCGTAATTATGTTCTATCTAAAATAGATAAGAGGAAATTTAGTTGTCTTGTAGATAGTCCCGATGTTGCCGGTGAGACCGGAATGAATCTATTTTTTTTGCTCGATACGAAAGAAATTGCCGATCAGATTATTGCCCATGCCAGAACTAAAAACATTGAATTCAGAAAATTATGGGATCGACCATATTACTTACACGGAGTTTTTAAAAAAGCTAAATTAGACCCGTCAAATTTGCATAAAAGTAATTGTGTTGTCGCTGAAGACGTATCCAGTAGATTAGTTTCTGTTTCCATTCCTCCGACTCTTACGGAAAAATCATTAGACAAAATTGTCCGTGAAATCTTACAGTTACAAAAACTGGATTATATTCATTGAAGGAGTGATATGAGTATCTCAGTGAACGAGATTTCTTCCGAGGAATATTCCCAAAGAATTCTATCTACCTCAAAGTTTCTTCCTCTGTGGTCATCACCGAAGTTTATCGAGTGTTATAAGGATAAATTAATATTAATGGCCACCAATGGTGGCGCAATGAAGGGGTTTTGGGTGGTTCCCTTAAGTACTCAAGATAATGTCAAAATCGCAAAACGACAGTATCGTTTTTTACCTTATTCATCACCTTTAATTTTTGAAGAAGATAATCTGAAACGTCGCGAAATAATATTTCAGCTTTTTCTTTCCCTAACCAAAATATGTGATTCAGTTTATTTACCTATGGATCCTAATTTTAAGGATCTACCGGCGATACAAAATTGGGGGGCATTGGTTGAATGGCGACATACCCATTTGTTAACCAGGTCTCTTGAGTTTGACAAAATTGATGGTCGTTTGAGAAACCACATTAAATACGCCCAAAATAACGTTGAGATTATTACAAATATAAATCCTGTTGATTTTAGATTCGATATCGCCATCAAGGGTAACGGAGATGAAAAGAACCAAAGACAACAATTAGCCCTAAATTTATTGGCTAATGATCAAGCCATAATCATCACCGCTAAAGACAAAAACCGGATTTGTGCCGGAATTTTTTTAGCGTTCGATCATCAAACCGCTTATATGATACATTCCTGGCAATTGGAGGACACTCCGCGAGGTACTATCAGCGAACTTATTTTTGAAGCTGTCAGGTGGACATTTGATGTTAAAAAACTAAAAGTTTTTGACTTTGAAGGTTCTGTTATAAACAATATTGACTACTTCTTCTGTGGTTTCAATGCCAATATTACTCCTTATGGATTTATCCATTGGAGTACTACTAAAGGCGGTTTGAACAAATTAATTGACAGATCTCTTGATGTAGACGGTAGGTTGAACCCAGAATGTATAAATAAAAATTAAAAAAACAATGGACCCACAGTTACCCATCCCAAATGATTTAAAAACGGTTCTTTTGCAATATAATCTAATTGGTGCAACAAAGGGTCGTCTCGGAGATGAAATTGTAAAGTATGAGAACAGCAACAGCCACCAGGTTGTATATCTCAAGTTCGGTGAGGGAGTTTCGGCTAAATCATTGAATCTTGAGGCAACAACTCTCTCTTGGTTAGGCGACAAGGGCTTAATTATCCCTAAAGTTGTTTATCATAACCAAAAAGGGAATTGGACTTATCTTTTGATCTCGGGTGTTGGCGGTTTACCTGCCCACAAGGTAAGGGATCTTAATAAAGAGGACATATTAAAGACTGTCGCTTATGCCTTGCATAAATTCCATATGATTAGTTTCGAAAAACCTGAACAGCTTGATACTCTTGATAAGGACTTAGAGAAGATCCAACAATATATATTCTTAAAAGTTGTCGACTCTAAAAAGTTTATTGCCGCAAACGAAGGAAAAACTCCAGAGGAGGTTTTTGGATATCTCGACTCCCATAGAGATTTGTTCAATAAAGACTCTTTGACACACGGGGACTATTGTTTACCTAATGTCCTCATTGATGGTAACAACTTTGGATTCATCGACCTGGGAGATTGCGGTTCGGGGGATAAGTATAAGGATTTTTCTTCCATGGAAGTCAGTATCAAAAGAAACTTTGGGGCTGAATGGATTGAGACATTTTATCGATATTATGACCCAAGCTTAAAAATCGATCAAGAAAAAATAAAATATTACCAATTGATTGACCAGTTTGGTTATTACCTTGACATTGATAAGTACAACAGTTTAGTTAAGACTTCCGGATATTAAATTGGTTTAGAAATTCACATAGTTAACCATCTTTTATCCTGTTCAGCTGTAATTTTGATATGATAACGTATCGTTATGGAATTAGTTATTGCCACCGGCAATTCAAATAAAATTTGGCGACTTGAAAAAATAATTACCACCATTCATCCCGATATTCATCTAACTAATATCTCCGAACTCCACTTTAACCCTCCTTGGGAAAACGGTTTAACACAAGTTGACAATTTATTGATTAAATTGAAGTATTACTATCGATTACTCGGAAAGAATATTATTTCTGAAGATGATATTGTGGAGTTTAAAATTGGTAGTGAGTATGTTCCTATTATAAGTGTCGATCACCTATTATCGGCCGGTAAAGATCCTTTTACGGGTTGGGGTGAATATTTACAGAAGAACAAAATACACTCTGGGAGATTAATTAAGCAATACGGTGTCGTGATTGATGGGAAAATTAAAACTGGTCAGGTTATTTTTCCTTTAATGATTAAGACAAGTGGTATTACTAAAAGCGAGTCAGAAAAAAACATTCTAAACAACTTTGTTGGTCCTAAAAGGATTGGGGAAACTTTTGTTGAAATGACGATTGTAGAAAGAGATGGGTACATGCAAGTCCAATGTTCACCTGTTCTAAAAAGGTTATTAGCTAAATAATATTCGGAATTTTAATTTGATCCTTTGTCGGGTTTTCCACGATTAACTGCATTAATTTATCCAAACCAATGTTTTCAGCGTTACCTTTGTTCTTTCCCATTACTAAGTTGTTTCTTCCCAATATTGTCGGAGTGTAGAGTGTCCTCGGACAAAGTATTTTGATCTTATAAGCATCAAACAATTTTTGTCTGACCTCAAAATCACCTTCCTGGTAGTGATCTGTGCCGGTAATGCATAAGTCAATTTTAAAAGCGTCAATTCTAGGTAAAGCCAACGGCTTATGGTAGAACCAATACTCAAAATTCTCATATTTGTCTTTTGTTATGGTGCGACAATTGGAACAATTATGCAAAATAACATTCTTCGATATTACTTTAGTGTTGCCCCTGGCAGCGTTGCACTTGGGGCAAACGGCCGATGCATAAATGGCCTTGTCTAGCGTTGACTTGGTACTGTTTTCCTTAAGTATCTTTAAAACCACTTCCGGATGTTTGATTGTCTGCAACAGACATTTTTTCATTATCGGAAGCGTTTTCATGGTTGAGTTTCTGACAGATTTTACTGTGGTTTTAGGGAAATAATGGTTAATGATATTTACATTGCTAAGAATCACTGGCTCCCAAAAATCGACAATCGAAAATCGATTATCAATCGGATCGGGCATAAATTGCCAGGTGGTAAATTTTGGTAAAACATTAAACGGGTAAAGTATGGGGTTTACACCGTCTAGCTTTTGTTGCTCCCAGTCGTTGATAAATATGAAAAAATTGAATTTGGGGATCTTTCCTAATTTACATATTTCCTTACAAAGCAGTAAAGGATGGATCAACAACGTACTCATGTTCCCAGCGTGAAATCCGTAAGGTCTTATTCCAAGATAAATATTTTCATCACCTTTAAACTCATCAGCTAATTCGCGTATACCATCTAGATAAAAGTAAGGTTTCATAAAGTATTTAAGAAACACTTTAAAGTTTGTATGTACTATAACATAATTCGTAAATATGTGGGAAAACAGGTGATATGTGGTAACAAAATGTGAATTATATCTTATATTTTCATAATATATACTATTTTCAAAATAAAGTGGTAAAATAGGCACATCAGTGTAGATTGATAAAAAATATTAGAAATATTGAGCTAATATATGACACAAGAAATACCGGTTTTTTACCACCCCTCTACGTTTCGTCACAACCCCCAATATGAGGCATTTAATTGCGAAAAAAGGCCCCACCAAGACACTGCGGAAAGAGTTTCCCAAATTATTAAAGCTTTACAAGCTTCAGGAATTGCTGATATTCAAGTGTCAAAAATCGACGATGTTTACCCATTTGTCTCCCATATCCACGACAAAGACTATTTGGAGTTTCTGGAAGATACTTCAAGGACCGCCGAGAATATGGCCAAAAAATATAGCGATCCCAAAGCGGCCATTTATCCATCCGTTCATAAATATGTTGATTTTGGACGGGCTTCCAATTTTATTTCCCGTCGAGGTTTATATGTTTTCGACACTTACACCCCAATTATGAAGGAGACTAATCAAGTGGCTCTTGACTCGGCTGGTGTGGCGATCGCTGGTGCCATGTTACTAAAACAAGGAGAACCGCTGGTGTACACCCTAAATCGTCCAGGAGGACACCATGCCGAATCGGCTATGGCAGGTGGAATGTGCTACCTCAACAACGTTGCAGTTGCCGCTCAATATCTACACGAAAATGGTGCCTCAAAAGTTGCCATACTTGATATAGATCTACACCACGGCAATGGTACTCAGGATATTTTCTATAACCGACCTGATGTTTTAGTCGTGAATGTTAATGCAGATCCACGCTATAAATTTCCTCATTTTACCGGATATGCTGATGAGCATGGCCAGGGAGACGGTGAAGGGGTTAATTATAATTTTCCCCTACCAGAGGGTACCAGTAATGAGTCATACGCTGCTGCAGTTAAAAAGGCGTTGAGGATTATTGACAAATACCAGCCCGAATATCTACTGATCTCTGCTGGGTTTGATACGCACGAGAAGGACCCTATGGGGTTTTTTAAGTTAACCACCTCTTATTACCAGGAACTTGGACTGCAAATTAAAAAACTCGAATTGCCAACTCTGGTTGTTCAAGAAGGTGGTTATGCTGCCAATATTTTGGGTGATAATGTTGTTTCACTACTAAAAGGTCTTAAGGGTGATAAATAATGCTATCAAGTTAAAAAACTTTATTTCCTCGTAACTTTTTGCTAAAGAGCCTTCTGTTTATGTCTTGAATCCAGGTGGTCTTGCTTGACGGTGGAGGTGCTATTTCTGTTTTGGTTACCAAAGGTGTAGTGTAAAGTTGTCTTTTCCCTCTGACTATTGCTCATCATTGGCTTCTAGGCCAATGTCGAATATGTATCGTAACTTATTCAATAAATAATCAGCCGTTGGCTAATTATTTATTGAGGCACCGTTGCAATTTGGTCACCTAAATGGATTGCAACTTCCTGATTTTAGACCAAAAGTGTTGTTTTGACTAGGTGAAGAGTAAAATGCTGTTCATGAAAAAAGATACAAATGTGCCTA
>Ga0066637_10002051_pt1 | contig 13351 bp, 9 predicted proteins | sample CryGeyCG2014_020_FD_62737 | JGI IMG/M metagenome (GOLD analysis project Ga0066637, IMG submission 62737) | Groundwater microbial communities from aquifer - Crystal Geyser CG08_land_8/20/14_0.20 | ecosystem: Environmental > Aquatic > Deep subsurface > Groundwater | place: USA: Utah: Grand County...
CAGCTATGCGTGTGTAAAAGGAAAGATACGATTACTGTCAGCACGGCGATCGCCGCGCAAGTGGATGCGCTTTACCGAAGGACTAATTGAGGATGCGTCCGGCTCAATTAAGATTATCTGGTTCAATCAGCCTTATCTTGCGACAAGTCTTCACGAGGGTGATGATATTTTTATCGCTGGACGAATTGATGTGGGTAAGTACGGCATGCAATTCGTTAACCCTGTCTATGAACATGTTTCAGATAACCCGACACACACCGCGCGAGTCGTACCCGTATACTCGACGACAAAAAGCGTTACGCAAAAAACTATTCGTGCGCTTACCAAAACCGTGCTTCCACTTGCTGATGCGTTGACCGACCCGTTACCAGAAAACATCAGAAAGGAATTTTCACTTATGCCATTTTCGGCTGCATTAAAAATTGTGCATTTTCCCGTGACGACAAAGCATGCTGAACAAGCTCGGCATCGTATCGCAACCCAAGAAGTCATAGATCTGCTGCTCTCATTGCGAGACGCCACACAACTACGTAAAAATGAGCATGGAATCATTTATGAGGATGCCGAAAAAAAAATAAATTCTTTTGTGCAACAACTTCCTTTTCAACTTACCCCCAGCCAATCCCAGGCATGTAAAGTTATTACAAAAGATCTTAGTAAAAAATATCCAATGAAGCGACTACTAAATGGTGATGTCGGATCAGGAAAAACAGTTATTGCTCATCTCACCGCACTTGCTGTCGTCGCAAAAGGCGACCAGGCGGTTTTACTTGCTCCAACAGATATTCTAGCGCAACAGCACTTTCGATCTTTTTTGCAACTGTTTCAAAAACATGATATTACAGTCGCGCTCTTTACTAGGACAAGCAGAATATTGTTTAAAAATGGCGCGGAGTCTCACCTCACAAAAAAACAAATGCTGGATGCACTTGCACACAACACTGCTTCGTATGTTGTTGGGACACACGCCGTTATTCAAAAAGATGTTCAATGGCATTCATTGGCGCTGGCTATAGTCGATGAGCAACATCGATTCGGAGTACGACAACGCGGCGGATTACTCTTAACAGCGCGAGACAAACGAATCCCGCACTATCTCTCCCTCACTGCTACACCGATCCCACGATCATTGGCTCGATTGCTCTTTACTGGCGCAGATGTATCGCTACTCACGGAAAAACCCGGTAAACGGCAGGAGGTTATCACAAAGATTTTGCGCGAAAACCAGCGCGGTATTGCTTATACGCACATACGCAATGCGATACTACAAGGAGAACAGGCTTTTGTCATTTGTCCTATTATTGACGAATCAGATACACTCGGCGTCAAAGCAGCAACCGCTGTCTACGAAGACCTGAGTAAAAATATTTTCCCGGATCTGACCGTCGGCCTACTTCATGGAAAACTTTCCCAAAGAAAAAAAGATGAAACAATGGCGTCTTTTGTTTCCAATGAAACTCAAATTCTCGTGGCGACTGCGGTCGTCGAAGTCGGGGTCGATGTCCCAAATGCGACGACAATGCTTATTGAGGGCGCGGAACGGTTTGGACTTGCGCAACTGCATCAATTTAGGGGGCGAATCGGCAGAAACGACAAACCCGCTACATGCTACGCAATACAAACAGACAACACAAAAGGTGTTATCCCTCGTTTAGGGGCCTTTTCAACGACTACCGATGGTTTCAGGCTTGCTCAGCTAGATCTTGAGCTGCGCGGTCCGGGTGCGTTGTTCGGGACGCTCCAGTCTGGGTTTCTTCCCTTAAAAATCGCAAACCTAGCTGATACAGCCCTGATTGCGCGCGCACAAAAAATAGTTGCTGCGCTGTCGGACCATTAAGCGCCGACGATACGAACAAAATCAGCAATACTGCCAAGACTTGTGACAGAAGTGTCAGAGCCTGTTTTTCCTTTTGGACACAAGATATTCGTGTATCCAAGTTTTTTTGCTTCGGCAATCCTGCGTTCAAAAAATGAAACAGGTCGAACTTCGCCAGCTAGACCAACTTCACCGAACACAATCGATTGACGTGGTAACGTAATATTTTTTAGTGCGCTAATAACGGCAGCCATAACCGCCATGTCGCATGCGGGCTCCTGCATTTTCATCCCTCCCGCGACATTCAAATGAACGTCAAATTGATCAAGTGGCAAGCGTAAACGCTTCACGAGTACGGCTATGAGCATCTGAAGTCGATTTTGATCAAACCCGACGGATTTCCGAACAGGATACCCAAATGACGTTCGCGAAACAAGCGCCTGATATTCGACAAAAAATACGCGACTCCCTTCGACAACGGGCGTGACAACCGATCCTGGTATTTGGGTCGTCTGTTCAGCAAGAAAAACTTCAGAAGGATTTTTTGCTGGATGCAATCCGCTAGAGTCTACTTCAAAAACACCTATCTCATCTATGGATCCAAAACGATTTTTTGTACTACGTAAAATACGATACTGATGATGCTGATCTCCCTCAAGATGCAAAACGCCATCAACAAGATGTTCTAATGTTTTAGGGCCTGCAACATTGCCAGATTTTGTAACATGGCCAACCAGAAACAGAGCGATGTGTTTTTGCTTTGCCACCTCGACAAGCTTTGCTGTGCTTGTTTTTATTTGCGTGACACTTCCCGGTTCCTGCGCAAGATTTGCATCTCGAATTGTTTGCAGGGAATCAATAATCGCAAATGCGCATGCGGATTGCTGTATGGTGGCAAGAAGTGTATCTAAATCATTTTCTGAAGCAAATCCGACTTTTGAAAGATCAACGCCAAGTCGATCAACACGATTTTTTATTTGATCAAGCGACTCCTCTGCTGAAAAATAAAGAGCTTCTTTATCAATTGCCGATGCAAGTTGAAGTAATAATGTTGATTTGCCCACCCCTGGATCACCAGTCAACAAATAAACCGCGCCCGGGACGATGCCACCGCCAAGCACGCGATCAACTTCAGTAATGCCCGATGGGATCCGTTGCACGCTTTCGCCAATCATGCTTCCTAGTTTTGTCATCTGTGCCGGCGCGCCCGTCATGCTCACCACAGACTTCTGTGAGACATGCGTTTGGTGTTGTTCTTCTATAAGCGTACCCCATGCGCCACATTCAGTGCATTTTCCCTGCCATTTCGGAAACTGGCTGTCACACTTCTGGCAGCGGAATATTGTTGTATTCTTAGCCATGATTATTGAGAAAAGGCATCAATAAAATCCACATATTCCATGTACCCCTCATACTTGATGCCATTGATATAGAAGGTCGGTGTTGCGTTTATAAACGCGTCATTTGCTTCTTGAATATTTCTATTAACAATTTTATTGGTTTCGCGATTATCAAAACAGGATGTAAATAACTCTACATCAAGCTTCAAATCTTCAGCGGTAGCCAGGTACAAATCGCGACCTAGTTCACTTTGCTTCAAAAAAAGCGCTTCTTGCATTTCCCAAAATTTATTCTGTTTAGCTGCGCATTGTGCCGCAATGCTTGCTAAACGTGTTTCTGAAGAAAGTGTATCAAGGGGAGCATCTTTCCAGACAAATAAAACGTCCTCACCATAATCATTGATGATATCTTTCACAACCGATACCTCTGCCGCGCACGCAGAACAACTAAACTCTCCAAACTCAATGACAGTAACCGTTGCGTCTTTATTGCCTTGATAAGGATCATCAGAAGAAATCTCAGGCACAATCGGAGTCAAACTAATCCTCTGGGAACGCTGGTTTACAACACTGTCGCCTAAATAGAGAAGTGCAAGGACCGCAAAACCAGCTATCACGATAAGTGGGCCATTCTTCTTTAACCACGTTCGAGGTTGTTCATTCATACATTAAGGTAGCAAGATGCTTTCAAGCGCGCCTGTTTTCGCGTTTGTGAAAAAAAGACGACGCCCATCCGATGACACATACAAATTCGTTGCGCTCACCGGAATATTTGGGTTAGCTAGCAATTCAGTCGTGCCAGTTTGCGGATTCACTATATAAAAACGATCCGATGACGATGAGGCTTGATTTGGGTACAACCCGCTGCCAGGAGACAAAAATGAGGGTTCCGCGCAATAAATTGCAGATCCCGAAAACGCGCATTTATCAGGCCACGTCTGCAAATCAAGTTTTGTGCGACCTGACCCGATACTGTCACCAGACGCATTCATAATATATAGTTCGGGGTTATAATTTGAGCTGGCTGAATAGACGCTATAAATCATCTGATCTCCTGTTGGTGAATATGATGCGGTAAATCCTCTGCCCTCAGTTGTGGCAGATTTAAAATTTTCTTTATTCTGACCAATGAAAATAACTTCTTGGGAGGTGGAATTAATGCTTTTTCTATATGTCGCGACCACATCTCCACGCGGAGACCAGTCAACCTGTACATTCGCCGCCTGATCACCAATCGGTTCAACAAATTTTATTCCTGAACCATCAATATTGGATGTTATAATATAGCGCTCTTCAATATTATCTGGGACGTATTTATAGGCAAGCTGATTCCCAGAAGGGTCAAAGGAATAGTCCTCGGTGTTTTTTGGTAATGTATACTGTTTCTGTCCATTAAAATCATAGACAATGGTTGAATCGTCTGGAAATTGGATAACTGCTTTATTCGAATCTGCTGACCACGTAATGTTTTCAGCATCAGGAAAAAGCTGGCTTGCAAGCTGATGCTTGTTTGTCCCGTCCTGATTCGTTTCATAAAATGTACCACTGGACGGGTCATAAAACCGAAGCGTATCGCCTGACATGGTTAGCGTTGCGTCCTGCGCGTTGCTGCTCACGAGCGTGTTTACTTTCGTGACTCCTCCATCCGCAACATCGGATGCGTTAACATTTGTTCCTATGCTGCCATTGGTGTTAGAAACTGGGATAGCACCATTTGTCACGATAGAGCGGTTAACATTTACGTCTGTCGATGGAAGTGTACCACCGTTGGTATTCTGATTTGCATTCGGGTCTGGAGTCGCGGGTGTCTTAAAGAAAACAAAATAAATTGCTACCACAGCAGCAACTACGAAAAGAACAAATAATGAAATAAGAATGATGCGTCGAATATTCATGGGTTATCGAGATGGGTACTGCTGCCGATTAATTTCTAAATTGCACGTCTTTGTTCTTAAAAGACAATAATTAAGGTCTCTTTTGCAGACATCAGAAGCCTGGGGATCCGTCGGATCTTCAAAAAAGGCGCTCCACGGAATAAGTTGTTCATTTACAATAATTTGCATCCATTCGTCTTTTGTTAAATCACTTGGACTTTTTTTACTCCAATCGACACCTTGAACCGGAATGCATTCAGTCCCAACAGCGTAGCTATCGTCAGTTGTCCACCCCCAACTAGTATCATCATTCACTTCAACGTCCATATAAAAACCAGCAAAATAATCGAGGTCTGTTTTGCCGGGTTCGGGTTCATTTTTGTTCAAAACTACTCGAACGCAATCTTGCATTTTCGACCTCAAGTTCGTCGCATAATCCCCAATACTGCCGCCTCCATTAAATGGAAAAGTATATGAATGTGCTTCCTCGGTGATATTGTTCTTTAAGTCGCCACCTTGCTGGAGTCCACCACCTGGCACCTCACCATTAATGCACACCGGCACTAATGTAATATAATCAACATACATCATTGTACTGCTAGGCCAGTTAATTTTGCCTCTTAAAAATGTTGACTGACATTCGTATGAAGATGGACCAGTGTTCACACACACCTGGCCTTGAGTTGCGCATTTATCGCCATAACATATTCCTGTTTTATCACCAACCACATAATTTTTTCCGACCTCGAGTTTGGCTACTTTATCGCCACAATAATATTCTGACCCGATATAGGATGTCGTGGGTCGATCAACGCCAATAGCCTCTGTCCCCTTATCTATGATATGAAAATAATATTGGTAGGTTAGAGGATTTAACGTCCCTGGATTTTCAAAATCTTTACAGAATTCAGAATAGTCGCCAACTTTTTGTATAGCCTGTACGTCAAGTGTCGCCTGTAATGTTTCATAATCTACCGTTCGAGGATTTAATAAGTACAACAGCAAATATGACGAGAAGGCGATAACAACACCGATGATCGCTGAAAATATTACATTCTTTGCGCTTTGTATGCGTGACTGATTCCCTGCTGCCAAAATCCACATAATACCACCATACATGATCATGACAGCAGCCAAGATACCGACAATCCCAACAAAATATTGATACAAGTTTGCTAGGTAGTCTGAGAGGCTTACAACATAATAATACCGCTCTTTCTCAATTTTCTGACCAGAATTTTGGGTGTCATAACAAATAATTTCATGCACAAACCCGGGGATTGGTATTGCAACTTTTATAAGTTTAGATCTATCTGGTATTACGTTTCCCTGTGGATCCTCACATAATAAATTATCAGAAACAGCATGAACGGGGTGTATAAAAATCGTAAACAACAAAACAAAGGTTGCAAGTATGAGCAAAGCCTTTATGCGCGGATGTGTGATAAACATGGTGAAAGCTAAAGTGAATCTATATTTTTTGGAGTCTTCCAGTCGGCAGATGACACAAACCAAAGCCCTGACTCATATACCTCACGAATTACTATATCCTGAGACAACTGGGTTGGAGTTGCATCGGCTCCTGTGCTTTGCACTCGGAACGTTGAAACAGTAATTTGCGCCGATGTATGTGCCGAAAAATCGGTTAAGCTGGTATTCAAAACCTGAGTCGTAATACTTACGTCATCATCTTGCGCACCTGACGCAACCACTGATTTCTGAAGCGTAACAGCGTATGTATCTGTTACTAAAGGTATGAGATTCGCTAAAACAGAGGAATTAAAACCGCCGTTGTATGTCCCATACTGTTCTGTGAATATCGACGCTGCTCGCAGAGCCTCATTTTTCTGTCTTTGTTCGTCAGAGAGTGTATCGGGTACTTCAGTGTTCGTATTTGTGGATATATTTGCCAATGGGACATTACTGACAGTGTTCGTATTAACGGTATTCGTGTTTGTCGTGTTTCTATTACTGAAAACAAAAGCAACAATCACCGCTATTACAAGCAGGATTCCGACTATGACAAGGATGAGTGTTTTCCTATTCATTAAGACTTATTATACCACAATTACGACCGTTGGGCAAACTCCTCATCAAACTCTTTCTTGGCTTCTTCTATTTCTAACAACTGTCGAGGGTCTGATGTGATAATTTGATCTTCTGTATAGGATGCCACCACTTTGATGGCAGCATGTTTAGACCCGGCAAAAAAAATTCCTTCACCGACGCCAGCCTCGAGCAAAAGATACTTTTCACCGTCGGTAAGCAAAAACGTTTTTTGGATAATATCGATGGATGCTGGCGATTGCTTGAGTAACAGCTGGATCGCTGAATTCGTTACAATTGCTTGGCCGTAGGCACTTCGCAAGAAATCGTTTACATCCTGAGTAATTGTCGTCACACCAAGATAATATTTACGACACCGTTTGACGAGGGCATAAATGAATTTCGCGCTATCTTCATTCTGTAACAGCCACCACGCCTCATCAATAACAAGAATACGTTTTTTCATTTGCGACCTCACAACATTCCAAATATACGACACAACAACTGAAATACCAATTGGACGTAGTTCGTCTTCAAGGTCCCGCACTGAAAATACAACTAATTGATTTTTCATCTCAACATTTGTCGGACTATTAAAGAGTCCCGAAAAAGTTCCTTCGGTATATTTCTTCAGTCGTTCCACTAAATCTTCAGCGCCGACCATCCCTGAGAGTACTTCTTCAAAGTCTGACATCAACGGCGGTTCAACTGTTAATAAATCAGAATCAGGCGTTATATCTTTCTTTGCATAGGTCTCAATCAGTGCTCGATCGATAATAGAATCTTCTTGCGGTGACAACGCGCCAAACATTAGTCGAATCAAACCTTTCAACGTAATAACTGCGGATCTAATTATATCTGCAGTATTTTCAGCACCAACCGGACGCGGTAAATCAAATGGATTAATTTTCGATTCTGAATTTAATGAAATTGAAATATAGGTGCCTCCAACCGCATCAGATAAATATTTGTATTCCATTTCAGGGTCAATAACAATAACGTCAGTCCCAAGCATTAATGAACGAAGTATTTCTAATTTCACTGCATAGGATTTTCCGGCACCTGATGTTGCGAACACGACAAAATTTGCATTCTGCAAACTAAACCTATCAAAAAGAATAAGTGAATTGTTATGGCGATTAATGCCATATAAAATTCCTTCATCGCTTGTCACGTCCGACGAAATAAATGGAAAACTCGACGCGATTGGGGAAGAATTCATGTTAAAGGTTGTATCCAGTTCGTCAATGCCAAACGGAACTGTCGAATTATATCCTTGTTCCGCCTGAAACAGCACTCGCTTTGACATAACAAGTTTCGATCCAAACAACGATTCAACTTTATCTGAAATACTATCAAGCTCCTCTAACGAATTTGCATATAACGTAACGTAGAGCGCGAACTGAAAAAATTTCTCTGTTCCCTGGGTCAATGAATCGCGAAGACTTTCGACGTCCCGCAATGCTTGTTCCCTGATTGGATCACGAGGAGCGCCCTGCTCGGCATCCGAAAGGATCTGTGCTTCAAGCGCGCCAGTTTTGTTTCGTAATTGTTTTAAAATAATGTCAGACTTCACTGGATAGAAAAACATACTCACATCGAGTGGGACATTATACATAATAATTGGCGCAAACCAGCCAACTGAAATGTACCGAGGATATGTAATAACAAACATTGTTCTGATAAATGTCGCATTCAGTTCTAAATATCGTGAATCCACGCGCATTGACGCGGGCGCAATAATATCGCGTACCGAGACTAATCCTTTTCGATACACCTGCTCAGCCCGGAGCAGTTCTTTTTTTCGCCGTTCATCTTCAGTCCGTTGCAGTACTATTTGCTCAGGAGTCAACCGTTCCTTTTCTTCGGGCAATTCTTCGGCTTTTCGTTGTAGATTAAGTGCCATACCTATGATTCAACTTGTAATTTTTCCATTTCGGGCATTTTTTGATTTTCTGAAACCTTTGGATTAAACGTGTTATAATACAGCTCGATAAGTCCTTGCGTATCTAGCTGCACGGAATTCAAACCAACACTCGAAAGGCCGTCAGTAACATATTCAACTCGCCGCTGGAGTTCCGTTCTGTACTGTTCAAACTTTTTCTGCTTTAACACAATAACTGATGTTGGTGAAAAAACTGACTTCAGCTTTGAAAAAAATCCTTGCCCTTTTGCGCCGCCCGGATCATGTGGCACGACAATATAAAACCGTTTTGACATAATGTCAGCGAGCTCAACCAACTCACTAATGTATTGGATGTAATCTTGCGTCTGCAAATGAAGTAATTCATTTGTTTGCGCTTTTTGTTGTTCGCGTAACCGTTCAAGATAATTATCAATGTCGAGTTTTCGAGACTGCACGACGATTTGCAACGTAAAATCTAATGAGTTCAAAAATTGCGTGTATCCTTGAATTACTGCCGTCTGTTCGTCATCTGATTTAAGAGCAAAATTTACCGAGGAGACTAAAAGCACAGCTCGCAGCGTTCCATTTTTTAAAATGACTAAATTATCCTTGATTTCCCAAATATCTAAAAATTTGACTGTGGATTGCGAAGATGTTTTTCGTGTTTGCTGTGGCATACTATATTTCTAATGTTGTTACTCCCTGGTCGACTGACATTTCGTCCTGATCTAAATCCGTCTTCTCATACGCGCCACCAGTATCCACGACAAGTGATATTTGGGTTAACCGGGAGGATGAAAGAGGTGTTTTTTGTTTTGGAATATATTTTGTACCTTTCTTTTTTGATGGGACTATTTCTGAACGAAATTGATAACGATCGGTCTCTTTACTCCAAAGTTTCAAAGATGGTCTTTTGAATGTCTGTAAAAGGGATAAAAGAAAAAAATGAAACGGTCGTCCGTTTATTTTAACGAAAGCAAAGACGAACAGCAACACCATAACCAAAATTGCTGCGAACACAAACTGAATCAAGCCAAGAATGTTAAACAATAGAAACAAGATTCCTGCCCCCACAAGCATTATAATAAATTGCCTTACGGAGAGGGGACCAAGTACTTTATCTTCGACATCGATAAATTGTGGAACGACAAATTGCTGCATATCAATATCTCAGTGAGCTATTTACTTCACTAATTGCGTCAAACTCCTGACTTGTCATACTCTGAGCATTTTTGGCGAGACGGTCAGCTATGAGTTGCTTTATGTCTCTGGTATTTTCAATACTTGAACGACCAATATCAAGATATTCCTTCATCAGCGGGCTTGAACGCAACGCGTTAATCCCTTGAGAGCGACGCCCAAATGATTCCTTCTCAAGCATATGAATTTTTTCCTTCAAACGGTCAGCACTTTCTTTAGGATCATCACCAAGATGACGAAAATCTTCTACTGCCATTTCTTGCAACTCCTCAATGGGCCCGACAAGTTTTGATGGTGATATAATATCCTGAACCATCTTTTTTTCGCTTGACTCGAAATCTCTACGGACCTTAGGCATAAACTGAGGGATGTCATGCTTGGGTTTTGGTAGCGGCATCTCTTCTTCTTTTTCAGGTGAATTTTCTGGTGCGGTAACTTCTTCTTTTTTACCTGGCACCGGACCGATTGGCGGGACTATAGGCGGGGGAATTATCTGAGTTGGTGGGACAATTGGCGTTGGAGGTGTAATAATTTTTTCTGGAACTGAAATTGGCTCAGTTTTTAAAGATTCCGACGGCTTTTCATCTTTAGTGGTCACTGTAGATGTCTCGATGGGCTGTTGCGCAATTGTTGGATGCTTTGCAATTTGCGGTGCCAACGCTTGCGCTGGATGCTTGTGAACCTCAATTTCCTCTTTAATTTTCAGATGCTTCTTGTGTATGTCTTCCCATGCCTGTTCGATAATCGGCAAAATCTGGATCGACTGCGCTTGCGAAAAACCCATTCCACCGATCTTTGTGGAACGAATCATCTGTTCTTTTAGCATGGTTTTATCTCGTACATCTACTAAACGAGATTCTACGAGTGTCTTAAACCTTTTTTCCATCACATGATCCAATCCAATGCCAAGCAGATCAATAAGCTGATTGACTAAGCGGTCAACATCATAAGATGTGTCTTGAGGAGCATATGCTAAATTTGCTTCATGTTTCTCAATTTCAGGATCTTTCCCTTCAATCCCCAATGAGTGCTCATGCGCTGGACTCGAAAGCAGTGCGGTGTCGGGACTTGCTGACACTAAAAAGCCAAGATAGCCAGAAATCTGAGAAAAAATTCGGGTTGTTAGATCTTTTGCGATTTGTTTCGATGTATCAGCGCTTACATGAAGTCTTCGTTCAAGTTCAGCCTGTAATGCAGATACAGGGAGCGATTTCACTGCAACGCGCATAACAATATCAGCAAGCTTCACATTATATCGTGATTCTATGGATTCAAGCCTCTCAATCGCCTGTGCAGAGGAAACCGCAGTTTTCACGTGTGGCGGAAGCTTTACAAATTGTGCGATAATATCCTCCATATGCAAAAATTTCTGTCTTTAGTATAGCAGAAGATCGCATTCTTCTTAAGCGAATGACTCAGGGTCTTCTGGCTCCCGTGATTCTGATGGCACAACTGGTCGCGGCGCTTCCTTGGACGTTTGTTCTGATTTTTGCTTCGCCTGCCTGTTTTCGGCCCGTTTTGTCTCTTCTTGCTTTTCTGCATGATCAACTTTCCGCGTATCTTCTTGCGCGGTTTTCGTCCCCGTTGCAATCGCCTTGCTTGTCTCATGACCCTGTTGTTTTGCCGCGCGTATCTGAAACTGCAAGGTCTCATTTATTTCTTTTAAGGCCTTTTGTTCGGTGCGAAGTGTTTCGTTTAATTTATTCATTTCATCACGGATTGCCCTCGACACACCTTTGTCAGTCAATTCTTTTTGTACCAATGGATTTTGATTAGTTAATTCATCTGGGTCAACGTCGGGAGGTAATTGGGCGGCAATTTCCTGCTTGCGTTTGTCGTGCGTTTCCTGTGCTTGAGTAACTCTTGTCTCCTGTTGCCGTTTTTGTGCCCCAAGTTGATCGCGAGTCGGTCCTGTAGATTTTTGTGTCGCAAACGACGCGTCCGTATAACTTCTGAACTTAACACCTTTGCTCTTCAGAGCGAGCGCTAAGTCAGAATCAAGATTTGAGCCAACCGCATCCGAGCGACCGTAGTTTGCTAATCCTTCTGTCAAATATTCCTCAATGGCCTTTTTGCGTTTTTGATCGTCAGACAAATCTTGCATACCCCATTGATTTGCAACATCTTCAATAATTTGGTTTTGTTCGTCTTGAGGAAGCTGTGAGAAAATTTGCTCCTGATCTTCGGCTGACAATTTATCCATTTCTCCATGCGCGTTTTCGTGACGCAAGACGTGACCTGTTGTATAACCCTGACGTCCGCTGTTTGCAATTGCAAGATTCTCTGCCTTTTCTATTTCTTGACCAAATGACTCCACTCGAGCGTTTATTTCTTGTTCGTCCAATTCACCCTCTTCTTGCAACTGTGATCTAAACAATTCCTGCAATTTTGGAATCATTTCTTTCTTCATGTCCCCGGAAATATTCACACCTGCGTGATTCTTATCAAGACCGAGTTTGTCAAAATTAGCGATAAAGCGAGCGGTTGACGCCTTGCCTTGTTCTTCGGCCCTGTGCAATTCTGATCGCAAGCGAGCGACTGGTTCTTTGCCAGCGTAAAAATCTGTTGGTTCTTTACCAAGCGTTTCATTAATTTCTTCTTGATGTTGCTCATCACGCGTTCTTTGCTCAAAAGTACCACGTACCTGTTCATATTCATCTTGTGTCTTATATAATGATTCTTTATCGTACGCATTCATGTTGGATACAATTTGATCCGGTGTTTTATTCTTTTGTAATTGCGCGTTCAATGCCTCTTGAACCTCTTGTGGTAAATCTTGCAAGGCATTTTGTTTATAAGCTTCTGCGGCTTCACGCATTTGGTCAGAGGTCACAGACGAAGACAGTCCGTGGCGTTCACGAAGTTTTTGCTCTTGTTCAAACTGTTCTCGCTGTTCTTCACTTGCATCCATAAGAGGTGTTGGACCTTCATCTGATGCTGGTATTTGACCTTCATCTGATGCTGGTATTTGACCTTCATCTGATGCTGGTATTTGACCTTCATCTGATGCTGGTATTTGACCTTCACCTGATGCTGGTATTTGACCTTCACCTGATGCTGGTGTTGGACCTTCATCTGATGCTGGTGTTGGACCTTCATCTGATGCTGGTGTTGGACCTTCATCTGATGCTGGTGTTGGACCTTCATCTGATGCTGGTGTTGGACCTTC
>Ga0066637_10002053_pt1 | contig 13344 bp, 10 predicted proteins | sample CryGeyCG2014_020_FD_62737 | JGI IMG/M metagenome (GOLD analysis project Ga0066637, IMG submission 62737) | Groundwater microbial communities from aquifer - Crystal Geyser CG08_land_8/20/14_0.20 | ecosystem: Environmental > Aquatic > Deep subsurface > Groundwater | place: USA: Utah: Grand County...
GAAAGTGACTTTTGGTGAACGCTCGTCTCGCCCCAGCGAGGCGAGACTTCGCTCGGGCGACCCTGCTTGCTCTTCCGCCTTTGGCGGAAATCATGCCCGCAAGCAGTGTCTCACGTCCCCAAAAGCCACATTTCCTCGCCCCGGAGAAGAATATTTTTTAATTGTTAGTCAGCTGACTCCTTATAAAAAAATTGATATGGCCGTAGCGGCTTTTAATAAATTAAAATTGCCATTGGTGATAATAGGGGAGGGGCCGGAGAGAAAAAAACTGGAGAAAATGGCAAAAGAAAATATCAAATTCTTGGGCTGGCAGCCGGATGAGATTGTTTGGCAATATTATCAAAATTGCATTGCTTTTATTTTTCCGGGTGAAGATGATTTTGGTATTGCTCCGGTTGAGGCAATGGGTTTTGGCAAACCGGTCCTGTCTCTTCGCCGGGGCGGGGCGCTGGAAACCGTAGTTGAGGCCGTAACCGGCGAGTTTTTTGACGAGCCGGACCCGGCAGTATTGGCCGACGGCGTAAGGCGTTTGCGGGAAAATCTGAAAAATTATGATTCTGAAAAAATCAAAGAACATGCTCAAAAATTTAACAAAGAAAGGTTTGTGAACGAGATTAAGAATTTTGTCAAAAATAAAGTTGCGTCTCATCCGTAAGAGTGATAAAATTTAAGAATATCAATATGATTATTGGTCATCAGAAAATTTTAGATTATCTTAAAAAATCGGCAACAAAAGATAGGGTTTCTCACGGCTATTTATTTTATGGGCCGGAAAAGATAGGGAAGAGGAAAGTGGCGTTTGAATTTGCCAAAATTTTACAGTGTCAGGATTGCCAGTTTTCCTGTGGCGTTTGCAAAAGCTGTCAGGACATTGAAGTGGAAAGGCATCCGGACGTGGCTGTTATTCGGGCGGATTTGGATTCCCGAGAAATTGAAATTTCACAAATAAGAAATTTACGAAAGAATCTTTCGCTCTCGTCCCATTCGGGCAATTACAAAATAGCCATTATTGATGACGCCCACAATTTAAACGTGGAGGCGGCAAACGCTCTTCTGAAAACATTAGAGGAGCCAAGGGGAAAGACGGTTTTAATTCTGGCTTCAGCTTTTCCCGGTCTTTTGCCAAAAACCATAATCTCCCGCCTTCAGCAGATAAGGTTTTCTTTTGTGTCCGGTCCCCTGATGGAGGAGTATCTTGAGAGAGCGGGAATAGATGAAAATCAGCGTCAGGAACTTCTGAGAATAAGCTACGGAAGGCCGGGGATTTTGCGGGATATTCTGGCGGATTTAAGGAAAAAGGACAATTACAAATCTTTTATGAAGGGACTGGCGGGGCTTACGAATTTTGATTTTAATGAACGTTTTGAATATGTTAAAAAAATATCGGAAAATCGCCAGGACTCAATCAGGTTTTTGGAAGGGCTCCTCATTCTCTTTAGAGATATTTTTTTGATAAAATTGGGAGTAGATAATTTTATTATAAATAATTTTTTTGGCAAAGATTTGGCGAAAATCGCTGAAAACTATTCCAGAAATCGTTTGTATAAAATTCTCAAATTGGCAAGGCGCCTGACAGAAATGATTTCCCGTTCCAACGTGAATCCGAGATTGTGTTTGGAGGTGTTGATGCTTGAACTATAAAGGAATTTGTTAGTAAAGACGAGCCGAAGGCGAAGCCTTTACGTTACAAAGTCCTTTGCCCCGTTAGATAGAAAATTTATTGTATAAATTTTCATCTAATGGGGCGTAAGAAATTGTAACGCTCGCCTTTGTCTCGCTAACAATTTCTAACATGAAGCCAGCGTTTATTTTAATTCTTTTGACCATCATTGTTGTTTTGGGCGTGCTTGTTTTTAAGTACGTTCTTCCTGTTTTTCCCGGTTTACAGAAAGTATCTTCCGGAGGCGGCGGGGGAATTTTTAAATCAATGGATCAGGGCGAAACATGGGTTCAGCTTGCGGCCAAAAAAGAAGGGGATAGAACAAAGATAAAAATTTCCGAATTGAAAATTTACGATATTGAAATCAACCCCCAGGATTCAAATATTCTTTTTGCCGGAACGGCAAGTAAAGGTTTCATAAAAAGTTTTGATTCCGGCAACTCCTGGCAGGGCCTTTCAAGGGGGGCCCTGGGGGCAGATTCTCCGGTTTTGGATGTCGTTCTTGATTCCCATAATCCCCGGAGTATTTATCTGGCAAGTTATTTCGGTTCTCTTGGAAGAATTTTAAAATCCGAAGACATGGGAGAAAGTTTCAAGGAGGTTTATGTCGCCCATGCTGACAAGGTTATGATTTCTCAAATAAAAGTTGATAATTATAATTCCTCTATTATTTTTGCTTCAACTTCAGACGGATTGTTTTTGGAAAGCAGGGATTTTGGAAAATCGTGGCAAATTATTAAAAAGTTTGAAAAACCAATCCAGAAATTTATCATCAACCGAAAAGACACGCGAGAAATTTATGTTATTTTGGGTAAGGAAGGGGGACTTTTCAGAACTTCTGACAAAGGTTTAACCTGGCAGGATTTGCAGCCGAATTTGGAGAAATTATATTCTAAGTATAAGCTTGGCGATATCAGGGAAGTTGCGATTGATATTCTTTCGCCCAATTTAATTTACGTTGGGGCAGGGCCGCGGATTTTCAGAAGCTTTGATAGGGGCGATAATTTTGAAGAGATTACTTCTTTCATAGCCGGTGGGGAATATGAAATTTCCACAATCGCAATTGATTTTTCCGATTCATCAAAAATTTATGTTGCGGGCCACAGTCAGATTTACAAAAGCGTTGATGGGGGAGGGCAGTGGATGGTAAAAAAATTGAATACCCAGAAAAATATTCAAGTTTTCAAAATAGACCCGAATAATTCATCAACAATTTATGTAGGTCTCGGACAATAGCCATACAAATAAATTTGCGAATTTATGCCAATAATATGCGAAAAAGTTTTCGCAAAAGATTTGTAAATATTCGCATAGATATTCGTGTACCACGAAGTAATTAATAAAATTAAACCCGAGCTTGATAAGATTTCGGAATATTACAAAGGAGAGCTGGCGAAGCTTCGAACTGGCCGGGCCTCTTCTTCTTTTGTTGAAGATTTGGAAGCTGAATGTTACGGCCAGAAACTTCCCTTAAAACAGCTGGCAACCATATCGGTGCCCGAATCGCGTTCAATTTTAATTCAGCCCTGGGATAAGTCGGTTTTGCGGGCAATTGAAAAAGCAATTTCAAATTCCAATTTGAATTTGAATCCAATCGTTGATGGCGAGGTTGTGAGGATTCAGCTTCCCCAGATGACCGAAGAAAACAGAAAAAATTTAGTGAAAATTTTAAGGGAAAAAATGGAGGAAGCCAGAATTTCTATTCGGCACTGGAGGGAAAAAGCTTGGGAAGATATTCAGGAGGGTTTCAAAAAAGGAGAAATCAGGGAGGATGATAAATTTCGGGGGAAAGACGAGCTCCAGAAAGTTATTGATGAATACAATAAAAAAATTGAGGAGCTCGGCAAGAAAAAAGAAGAAGAAATACTTACTGTGTAAACTTGCGAATATAATCCCGAATTTTATTCGCGAATACCCCGCACCAATCCTTACTTCCTTCGGATGGTACGGGGCGAGCATCAACAACTCTGAAGTTGGAGTTAGGAATACTTGCCCCGTACTCAAATCCGAAGGATTTGTAGTATTGGGGTTCGCGAATAGATTCGCATTTTATTCGCAATTTATGATTACAAACATTTTGACCATTGTTTTTGGAATATTTATAGTGGGACTTTTGATTTTTCTGCACGAACTCGGCCATTTTATTTTGGCAAAAAGAGAAAAAATGATGGTGGAGGAGTTTGGTTTTGGCTATCCGCCAAGGATTTTTGGGAAGAAAGTAGGCCAGACCCTCTATTCTTTGAACTGGATACCTTTTGGCGGTTTCGTAAAAATTTTTGGGGAGCAAGGGGATGAGGGGGAGATAGGGCCGGACAGTTTTTATTCAAAACCGTGGTGGTCAAGGGTAAGGGTGGTTATCGGGGGCGTAGTGATGTTTTGGCTGATAGCCATTGTTGTTTTGATTTTTTCCCATGCCATAGGGATTCCGACGGCGATAAGCGATGAGGAGACAAAGTTTCCTGATGCCTGGGTTCAATTGACTTATATTTCTAAAAATTCTCCTGCCCAGGAGGCGGGTTTAAAGGCCGGAGACATCATAGGAAAATTAAAAATCAAAAATCCCGCCCCGAATGGGCCCGCTTCGCCCGCGAAGCGAGGCGAGCGAGGCTCGCCCAATAAAGTTGGGTGGCAAATATCAAAAATAACCAAAGTTAACCAATTGCAAGAGTTGACTAAAGAATATGCCGGGCAGGAAATTACTCTGGAAATTAAAAGAGGAGAGGAAATTTTGAATTTTTCTCTGGCGCCGAGAAAAGAACCGCCGAAGGGTCAGGGAGCTATGGGGGTTAGTTTGTCCAGAGTCGCTTTCGTAAAATATTCTTGGTTTGAATCTATCTGGCGAGGCATTACCCAGACCTTCACTTTCACCTGGTTTTATATCACGGCCCTGTTTAAAGCGCTTTTTGGACTCTTGACCGGCGGAGGCGCGGAAGGAATTGAGCCAGCCGGGCCTGTTGGTATCGCCTTTTTCACGGTTCAGGCGTTTCGACTGGGGATTAATTATTTTTTAAATTTTCTTTTCAGCATTTCGGTGGCTTTGGCTGTTTGCAATATTCTGCCGATTCCCGCGCTTGACGGCGGGAAACTCCTGTTCCTTTGCATAGAAAAAATTAAGGGTTCCCCCGTAAAACATAAAACCGAAAATTTAATCACAGGCGTTCTTTTTATTGTTTTGATAATGTTCATGATTTTTGTCACAGTCAGATTTGACATACCAAGGTTTTTTTAAATCACTAATCAATCGCGAATTAAATTCGCGAATATTCGCGAATGGATTAGAGATCGATTAGAGAATAATGTATCAATCCCAACTTTTTACAAAGACTTTAAAAGAGACGCCAAAAGACGCAGTGTTTGTCAGTCACCAATTACTTTTAAGGGGTGGCTTTATTTTTCGACATGCTTCGGGGATGTATACCCTTTTACCCTTGGGATTGAGAGTTTTTAGGAAAATCGAAAATATTATCAAAGAAGAATTCAATAAAATAGGGATTCAAGAATTGCTAATGTCTTTATTACATCCCGCAGAACTTTGGAAGAAAACTGGTCGCTGGGAGACAGCTGGAAAAGAATTATGGAAAATAAAAAGCAGAAAGGGAGAAGAAATGGTTTTGGCTATGACGCACGAAGAAACCATCGCTGCCATTGCTGCCAACACCATTAGATTGGAAACAGAGCTACCGGTAATCGTTAATCAATTTCAAACTAAAGTAAGAGACGAAGAAAGGCCTCGGGGGGGATTACTTAGATTGAGAGAATTTGTGATGCAAGATGCTTATTCATTTGATAAGGACGAAAAAGGATTGGATAAAAGTTTTCAGAAAATGATTAAAGTTTATAAAAAGATTTTTAAAAGAATTGGGCTCGAGGTCATACCGGTTAAAGCTTCTACCGGAGTAATGGGAGGATTAGATTCCTATGAATTCATGGTGATATCAGAATCAGGAGAAGATGAGATCGCAATCTGCCCAAAGTGTCATTTTGTGGCTAACGTTGAGGTACTAAAGGGAAAAGAAGAGTGTCTTCAATGCGGAGAAATGGCTAAAATTAAAAAATCTATTGAGGTAGCTCACGCTTTTAAATTAGGAACTAAATATAGTCAGACAATGAATATTTTTTGGCAAGACAAAAAAGGAGAAAAGCATTTAGTTCAGATGGGTTGTTATGGAATCGGATTAGAAAGAGTGATGGCAACCATTATTGAGGTTTCACATGACGAAAAAGGGATGATATGGTTTCCTTCAGTGGCGCCATTTGATGTTCATTTATTGGCTCTGGGGAGCAGTAAAAAGAAGATTGAAAATAAAATTAAAAAAGAGGCCGAAAAAATTTATAAGACTTTACAGGGGGCGGGCCGCGAGGTATTATATGATGAGCGCGATAAAAAAACAGCCGGCGAGAAATTCGCCGATGCCGACTTGATTGGCTGCCCGATAAGGATTATAATAAGCGAGAGAACATTGGAAAAAAATTGCGTTGAGATAAAAAAGAGGGATGAAAATAAAATTAAGCTTGTAAAAATAAACCAAATTTTCAAAACTAAATTTTAAATAATTCATTTATGTTCGGTAAGATATTTGCGTCATTTTCCAAGGATATAGGAATAGATTTGGGCACGGCCAATACCGTTGTTTATGTCCGGGGCCGGGGGATTGTTATCAATGAGCCGTCGGTGGTGGCTATTAATCAAAAAACAGGTCAGATTCTGGCCATCGGGAGTGAAGCAAAAAAAATGGTTGGCAGAACTCCAAGCCATATTGTCGCCACCCGTCCTTTAAGACAGGGGGTGATTTCCGATTTTGAAGTGACCGAGCAAATGATTAGATATTTTATTGAAAAAGTTCACAGGAAATATCCATTTTTGTTTCCTCGGCCGAGAATGGTAATCGGCATTCCCTGCGGTGTAACCGAAGTGGAAAAAAGGGCGGTTGAAGACGCGGCAAAAGAAGCCGGAGCAAGAGAGGTCTATTTGATTGAGGAGCCGATGGCTGCGGCAATCGGGGCGAGGCTTCCGGTTCAGGAAGCTGGCGGAAATATGATAATTGATATTGGCGGGGGGACATCGGAAGTTGCTCTTATTTCGCTTGGCGGCATTGTTGTTGCGCGAAGCCTGCGAATTGCCGGCGATAAACTGGATGAAGATATTGTAAGATACGCCGAAGACGAATTTAAAATGCTTTTGGGAGAGCGGACAGCCGAGCAAATAAAAATAGACGTTGGTTCGGCAATGGAAATGGACGAGCCCCTTGAGGTTCCGATGAGGGGCAGAGATTTAGTTACCGGACTTCCCAAGGAAATAATGATTGACAGCAACGATATCTTAAAAGCAACTTCCTCTTCAATAAAGACGCTTATTTCTACGGTAAAGGAAGCGGTGGAGGAGACGCCCCCAGAGCTTCTGGCTGACGTGATGGAAAGGGGAATTTATCTTGCCGGCGGCGGTTCGCTTTTGCGAAATCTGGCGAAGCTCATAGGAATTGAGACGAAAATCCCGACAAAAATTGTTGATGACCCGCTTACTGCGGTTGTCAGGGGAACGGGGTTTGTCCTGGAGGATATTGATAAATTAAGAGAGGTGCTTGTTTCAACCGAGGAAGCGGAAATACTATTATAAAATCAAAAATCAAATATCTCCGCCAAAGGCGGATCCGCCTCTGGCGGAAAAAATCAAAATTACTAAATGAAGGGCTCATATTTTAAAAATTGGCCAATATTATTGGTAGCGGCAGTAATAATACTGCTTGTTTTTTTAAATAATGAAGGGTTTTTGGGGCGGACAAAAAACATTTTTTTCAAAATTTCCTCGCCATTTTCAACTTTTTTTTACGGTGCGTCGGATAAAATATCCGACTTTGGCCAGAGTTTTATAAGAAACAAAAGCTTAAAAAATGAGAATGAAGAATTAAGGGCAAAAAATCTTGAACTTTTATCCCGGCTTGTAAAATTAAATGAAATTGAGCGGGAAAACGAGATTTTAAAAGAACAATTTGGTTTTTTGGAAAAACAAACCCAAATTTTTTCGCGAATCAGGGGGTTTGGAGATAAAAAAACTTCAATATTAATAGACCGGGGGGAAAACGACGGGATGTCAAAAAATTTGCCGGTTGTGGCAAGGGGTAATATAATCATCGGCAAAATAATTGAGGTTTATCCGGATTTTGCAAAAGTTTTGTTGATAAATAGTCCCGAAAGCGAAGTTGCCGTGATGGCAGGAGAGAATCGGGCAAAGGGGATTTTAAGGGGAGGGACATCGGGCGATTATTTGAATTTGGAAATGATTTCCAAGGAGGAGGAGATAAAAATTGGAGATAAAATTATTACTTCCGGTTTTGACAATGTTTTCCCGGAAGGGCTTTTAATCGGAGAGATTGTTGAAGTTGAAAAAAACGATTTGGAGATTTTCCAAAAAGCAAAAGTTGGGCCGTATATTGATTTTGATGGCTTGGAAGAAGCCTTTATTTTAATAGAAGCGGATAAGCGCCGATAATAAGCCGAATAACGCTGAAATAATAAAATCCCTGATCTTTGCAGGGATTTTTAAATATCTTAAGTGATTTTCAAAATTGTTATCGTATCTGGAGATAAAAACTTTCTTGTATGGGAGACGTACCATGATAATCTATACAAAGCTCAATGCGCCCCCCAACGTAAGCGCTTCCCATTGTCATTGTCTTTATAATTAGGAGGTTGGGGCCTTCCGTGTCTATTAGCTGTATGCTTCCATCCAATAGATGCCAATGGCACGTATAACCATAGTTATTAAACGGCGAAAGAATAGGACAGACGTATGCGGTTTCTCCGGGTTTCATCACAAAATCAAAGATAGGAATACCTGAAAAGGAGTCTTTGTATGCGTTTTCGGGCAATATTCTAAAGATTCGAGGATGGGTGGCGAGGTCTTTGATAACAATTACATAAAATCCTTCAAATTTACATTCCGGGGCCACATCAACTGTTTCGTTTGCTTCGGTATTCATTTCTGCGTTCGTTCCCGCATTCATTCCCGCATTCATTTTTGGATACAATCCGATAATAAGAGATAGTAGGACAAATAAAAATCCAACAATCAATAGTCCTCTTTTCATTTTTGTTTTTCCTCCTTTTTGCTTTTTTCTTTTTCAGCCTCGACCCGGCTTTTCAAAGAGCTTTTTAACCACTCGGTGTATTGTAGCACCCCCTTAAGCCCTTGTCAAGGGTTGTGAGTAGCAACCAAACGCGGTAAAATTGTCTAATGAGATATTTTATTATTTTATTGATTGCTTTTTTGGCGGTGATTTTTCAGAGTTCGTTTTTGATTAATTTTGCGATTTTTGGATACGTTATAAATTTGGTTTTAATTTTGGCGGTAGGGCTCGCAATTTTTCGGAATTTTAAGGAAGGATTGTTTTTCGCTTTTTTTGCGGGTCTTTTTCTTGATTTTTTTTCAGCCGGATTTTTCGGTTTGGAAATGTTTAGTTTAATTTTTTGCGTGTTTTTATTGCGTTTTATATTGAAAGTTTTCAAATTGCCAAACCCAACAAAATTTTTAATTTTTACGCCAATCATTTTAATCATTTATGAAATTTTATTTTATGGTATGGAATTCCTTTTTCCGCGCTAATCAGCGTTGTTATCGGCGTTGTTCTGCTTCTACGCTGGTAAAAGCAGGAAGGGCGCGGATAACAAGTAAAAAATCGCCAAATGAAATACAGAATTAGAACTTCTTATAGAGAGGTTATCGAGCCGGAAGAGGTGCTTTTGGATTCCGAAAAAATCAAGGAGGAAGAGCGTTCCGATTATGAGCTGGGGAGGATGGAGCTATTTATAAAAAAAAGAAATTTCATTATTTTCTTCGGTTTAATATTGGCCGGGCTTCTGTCCCTTTTGATTAAAACCGGATTTTTGCAGACTGATAAACACGATTTTTATTTGGCCCAGGCCGAAGAAAATGCCCTCAGGGCTTATCCAATAAAGTCTCAAAGAGGCGTGATTTATGACAAAAATTTCAAGCAGCTTGTTTCTAATCAGCCAAGTTTTAATCTGGTTTTGGATAAGGGGGAGGCAAAGGATGGAGCGGGAATTTTAAAAGAAATATCAGAAATTATTGAAATTTCCCATGATGATATTCTGAAAATTATTGAAAACGAAACTGGCCCAAAAGTTATTATTGCTGAAAATTTGGAGCATGACGCTATTTTGGCTTTGGAAATAAGATTGAAGGACGCGGAGGGGATAAAAATAGAAGAAGATTTCAGAAGAAAATACATTGCGGCTCCCTATTTTTCTCACATTCTGGGTTTTTTAAGGCGGGTGGGGCCCGATGATTTAACTAATCTGGTTGGATATTATTTTAACGATTATATCGGAAAAAGCGGGCTGGAGCAGGGTTATGAGGATGTTTTAAGGGGGGTTCCCGGCAAAAAAATAATTGAAAGGGATGTCGCGGGCAGGATAAAAAAAGAAGAAATTTCCTCTTTGCCAAAAAACGGCCAGAGTCTTTTGCTTCATCTTGATTACGGATTGCAGGAAGTTTTATATGACGAACTTTCAAAAATGGCGGGCGTGAGGCCGGCTGCCGCTCTGGCTCTGGATCCCCGTTCCGGCGGGATTCTGGCGATGGTTTCCTTGCCCAGTTTCGACAACAATGTTTTCAGCAAAAAAATTACGCAAGAAGAATTTGAAAAAATTGATTTATTGAATCGGCCGATTGCCGGACTTTATCCGTCGGGTTCAATTATCAAGCCGATTTTGGCTGTCGGGGCGCTTTCGGAAGGAATAGTTTCGGCAAATAAAAATATTAACTGCGCCGGCGGAATTCAGGTCGGCAACAGATTTTTTCAGGATTGGAAAGCCCATGGTGTCATCAGTATGATAAGAGCCATTGCCGAGTCCTGCAATGTTTATTTTTATACGATTGGCGGCGGTTACGGAAAACAGGAGGGTTTGGGGCTGGAAAAAATTTTAAAATATTTGAAGCTTTTCGGCTGGGGGCAAAAAACCGGAATTGATATTTTGGGGGAGCAGGCGGGTATTTTGCCGGAAAAACTTGAATACCCGGGAGATATTTACAGTATTTCCATCGGCCAGGGAGAAATTGCCATAACGCCGATTCAAATCGCCGATTCTTACGGGGCTTTGGCCAATGAAGGGACTTTACTGGCGCCGCAAATAGTTGATAAAATTATTGATAAAGACAAAAATATTATTGAAGATATTGAACCGGAAATAATCCGCCAGGATTTTATAAAAAAAGAGGATTTGGAAATTGCAAGACGGGGAATGAGGGAAGCGGTAATTTCTGGTTCCGCAAGATTATTGAGCTCTTTGCCGGTTGAAGCCGCGGGGAAAACCGGCACCGCTCAGTTTGGAATAGGCGGGCTTAAAACTCACGCTTGGTTTTCCGGCTTCGCTCCTTATGATAATCCGGAAATAGTTTTGACAATAATTATTGAGGGCGGTGGCGAGGGGTCATCAACCGCGGTTCCGGTAGCTAAAGAGGTATTTGAATGGTATTTCGCCAATCTTGTCTCTGAAGCCGAGCCGAAGGCGAAGGCTGAAGAGGTACAAGACTGAGCGCCCCGCCCTTTCTAAAGTCCAAGATATTTTTCTAAAAACAAGGGCTTCTAAATTTTTCCGAAACAAAATATACTCTATTAAAGTTTAGAAAGGGCGGGGTTATTCTTCGGGGCATCATTCATCCACAGAAATTCCCTTGACCCCGTTAGAAGTCTGCCAAAGTATTTATTGGCAGAAGAAATTCATAATTAGAATTTCTTCTGCCAGAGTTTAACCAACTTAAAGTAGATGATAGAGTTTAGCTCGTTTGGCAATCGCAGACTTCTAACGGGGTTGACAAGATTGTTTCTATAAGTATCATTAATACAATAAGCCAGCTAAATTCAAATTATTTTTGACTTTTACATTTTAAATTTTAAATTTGACTGAGCGAGCCGAAGCCTAAGGCGAGGCGAGCGAAGAAACATGGAAGAGGAATATTACCTAACAAAAGATGGCCTTGAGGAGGTTAAAAAAGAGCTTGATGAGTTGAAGAATGTTAAAAGACCTGAAATTGCCAAGAGGCTGCAGGAGAGTATTTCCTATGGCGATCTTTCGGAAAACTCCGAATATCAGGAGTCAAAATCAGCCCAAGCCTTTATAGAGGGAAAAATTTTGGAATTGGAGGAAACTTTAAGAAATGCGGTAATTATTAAAGAGGGGGTAAAATCCGAAACAATTCAAATCGGCTCCAAAATAAAAGTGGCCTGTGGCGATAGCAAAGAAACTTTTTTAATAGTTGGGGCTTCTGAAGCCGCTCCGGAAGAAGGCAAAATATCCGATGAATCGCCTTTGGGAAGGGCGCTTTTGGAAAAAAGGGCCGGAGATTTAGTTGAGGTTGATACTCCGAGTGGAAGAAAAAAATATAAAATCGTCATGATTTAAATTGATTTTTGAATCAATTTTAACAAAACTGCCTTAATTTCTATCGGGCGGTTTTTGATTTCTTTCCCGAATTAATATAAAATGAAATAATATAAAGAGTTTTGCCCGCGAAGACAAGCCCGAAGGGCGGCAGTTTGAGCGGTTGAAAAACTCTTTACCCCGTTAGATAGAAAATTTATTGCATAAATTTTCATCTAATGGGGTGCTCAATTTTGCAGCCAATCGAGCTTCGCCTCTCGCGATGCTCGAGGCTCGCTCTCTTGGGCAAAATTGGCATGCCCTTAGACGATATCAAAAACGCAAAATTTGATAAATTAAAAGCCATTCAAAAGGACGGAATTAATCCCTATCCTTTAAGCACCAAAAGAACTCATGCGATTCAAGAAGCGTTGATTGATTTTGGCAAACTTTCAAAATCAGAAAAAGAAATTATTCTTTGCGGTCGGATTATTTCCAAAAGAGAGCATGGCGGTTCAACTTTCTGCCATATTGAGGACGGCTCGGGAAAGATTCAAGTTTATTTTAAAAAAGACAGGATGGGGGAGTTTGCATATCAATTTTTCATGGATAATTTTGACATTGGCGATTTTCTTGAGGCAAGAGGGGTTCTTTTTAAGACCAAAAGAGGGGAAAAAACCCTTTTGACTTCCGATTCTAAAATGCTGGCAAAAAGCATGCTTCCTTTGCCCGAAAAATGGCATGGGCTTCAGGATGTTGAGGAAAGGTTCAGAAAAAGATATCTGGATTTAATAATGAATAAAGAAATTTTCAAAAAGTTTCAAACGCGCAGCAAAATAATCAGTGAACTTAGGAATTTTTTGGAAAAAGAGGGGTTTATGGGAGTTGAAACCCCGATTTTACAAAATCTTCCCGGCGGAGCTAGGGCAAAGCCCTTTAAAACCCATTCGGATGCGTTTAATTCGGATTTATATTTAAGAATAGCTCCGGAGCTTTATTTGAAACGGCTTTTGGTCGGCGGATTTGAGAAAATCTATGAGATTGGGCCTTGCTTCAGAAACGAAGGAGTGGACTTCGCCCATAACCCCGATTTTACGATGCTTGAACTTTACTGGGCCTATAAAGATTATAAAGCACTAATGAAATTTGTTGAAAAATTATTTGAAAATTTAATTAAAAAATTATTCAAAAAAACAGCAATAAATTACCAGGGCAAAGAAATCAATTTTAAAACCCCTTGGCAGAGAATAGAATTTTCCTCATTAATTCACAAATATACAAAAGTTAAAATTGAAGATTTGTCTCGC
>Ga0066637_10002054_pt1 | contig 13339 bp, 16 predicted proteins | sample CryGeyCG2014_020_FD_62737 | JGI IMG/M metagenome (GOLD analysis project Ga0066637, IMG submission 62737) | Groundwater microbial communities from aquifer - Crystal Geyser CG08_land_8/20/14_0.20 | ecosystem: Environmental > Aquatic > Deep subsurface > Groundwater | place: USA: Utah: Grand County...
TCCAGTTTTCGCTTGATAGCGAAAATCTCAAGGACTGTTGTCCTTGAATTCTCGTGAAGTTGGCGCTTGGCATTCATCCCCGCCCGAAGGGCGGGGTATTCTGCCAACTTCACGATAAAAAAACAAGCATGCTCAAGTAGCGTTGCTAAACTGTCAGCCGCTTTCAATCCTTTTCAGCCGGCACTTCGGCCAGGGCATTCAAAAGCGCTGGCTCCAGCGACAGCTTGTTTATCTTCCCGACGCGTTCGACCAGCACTATGCCGTGCTCCAGCAGCCGCATTACCGCCCTGTGTGCCTTCAGCCGCGTCATCCCGTTCAGATGCGAAACTTCGGACTGGGTGGCGATGCCCCTGCCCTTCACAAGGAAGGCAATTATCTTCCTGTCTTCATCGGACATGAATTTCAGCAGCATTTCCCCGGTCACCTGGGTATCAGCGCTCTTTGCCTCCAAACGCTCGCTCATTAAATAGAACACAGCAGCGCCCACTGCAATTCCCAAAGTGGAGACAACTACCATAAGCTCAACGTGATAGCTCACAAGAGGTGCGAATATGCCGGGCGAATTTCCATTGACGGATAAGTGATAGCTGAAAATTGTTACAGTGAGCAAAAAGAAAAAACCTGCCAGAAGTGCAATGCCCAAAATAGATTTTTTACTCAGTTTCATGAGAGACACCATCCTTTGTTTCAAACAAATGAAACATTGTTTCAGGAACATATTAATATCGTTTCATAATAAGAAACCAACACTCATACTTGGATTTAGGGTTTCGAGTTCTGAGTTTCGGGTTTCGAGACCTTAAGACCTTGGGACATTAAGACATTTTGACCGTTTTGCCTTTGGAAAAACACAAGACCGTAGGAGGTGTATTCGTGAAACAGAAAGAATTGATGCTGGGGATTATTGGGATAGGGCTTGTCTATATAATTGCCATATGGGGCCTTGGGTTCTCAAGCTCATCCGGGGCACCCGCGCAATCCGGACAACCAGGTGGCGCAGTGGCGGCAAATCCATCAACAGGAGACTCTGGCGCATCAGGGGCATCCCCTGGGACAGGAGGGGAAGACGCACAGCCACAAGAGGTGTATGTGAAAGCCCTTTCAACTGGCAGCTATGACAAGGCAGAAGTTCAGGTGAAGGCGGGCGTGCCAGTGCGGTTCCATTTCACTGCAGACCCGGGGGCGGGCTGCGGCAGGCAACTGGTAATCCCTGATTTCGGGGTGCGATTGGTCTCCCAGGGCGGAGAAGAGCAGGTGGCAACTTTCACACCGGCAACGCCTGGCAGGTACGCCTACAGGTGCGGCATGAATATGTTTAGGGGAGTGCTAGTGGTAAGTTAGTTTAGGGTTGCGAGTTTCGAGCACTAGTTCCCGGAACTCGAAACCAATACGCATTGAGGGTGATATTATGGATGCCAAACTAAAGGTTAAAGGAATGCATTGCAAGAGCTGTGAGCAAATCCTCAAGGAGGACTTGGCTGAAATTGCAGGCATAAGCAATGTTTTTGCAGACTCGGGAATTGGGCTTGTAAGTTTCAAGGCTGAGGCACAGGAAGCTGTGAAAAAAGCAAAGGAAGCGATAAAGAAAAACGGATATTCGGTGGAATAGCTGGTTTGGGAAGTTGACGCTATGGCAAAAGAACAGTATATTTTTAAAACACAGAATCTCGTATGCAATTCCTGCGAGGGATTAATCAGGCGCGCAATCGCCAAAGCCAGCGGCGGGAATGCTGCATTGGAAGGGGTTGATTTCACAAGGCAGGAATTGTCAATTATGTGCGAACCCCAGCAGGTTTCCCAGCTCGCCCGTGAGATATCGCAGGCAGGGTATCCTGTTCGCGAAACGATAAATCGGACTGTGCAGGCTGCAAAAATAGACGCCGCAAAAAGCCAGGTGCAAGTGCAGAACAAGCCAGAAACCACGGAACCCAGCCTTGTAAAAGCACCGGGCAAAAATTCCTCCAATAGCGATAATGAATTGGAGGACATAGGCAGGGTGTTGGCAGTTGCAGGCGGGCTGCTGAACGGGAATCCGGAATTCGCATCCGAGCGCGAACTTATGGAGATGGCGCTCCTGAGTTTTGGGCTCATTGCACTGACGACCTGGATGTTATTTGTAATTGCGTTTGATTCTTCACCTAAGCTGCTTGAAAAATTTGGCTTCTTTATTGCGCTTGACGCGCTTGCCAGCGTCGCTTCTATGAGCACCATATACCATTTCAAGCTGTTCAGGCGGGAATGGTCATGCATGAGCGGCATGATGATAGGCATGACCATAGGCATGGGCACCGGGTTCCTGTTCGGCGCGCTCGTCGGAGCTACCAATGGCATGTTCATGGGCAGCCTTGTGGGAATGACAATTGGCATGCCGGTAGGAGCCTGGGCTGGCAGGTGCTGCGGCATAATGGGCGTTATGGAGGGCTTGATGGCCGGGCTGATGGCCGGCACCATGGGCGCCATGCTTTCGGTGATGATGCTGGATGACCATCTTCATGAATTTTTGGCAATTCTCTGGGCTGCGTCAATAGGGATATTGTCAGCGCTTTCGTTTATGATGTACAAAGAAGCCGGCAGCCTGAAGAAGGAGCATTTTGATGTTTCGTTTTTTGAGTTTTTCATGGCATCGCTGATACCTTTCCTCGTGATTTTTGCGATAATGGTATTTGGGCCGAGGAGCGGAGTTCTTTAATGATTAGAAGTGGATATGTAGGTGATTTTGATGGCTATGGACAAAATTGATATTTCAATCAGCGGCATGCACTGCGCCTCCTGCGCCGCGCTCATAACGCGCGCGCTCGAAAAAACAAAAGGCGTGGCAACGGCCAATGTGAACTATGCCTCAGGCAGGGCGCACGTGGAGTTTGACAAAAAAGTGGTGTCTGAGAAAGACCTGTCCAAAGCGATTGAGGCGCAGGGATACAAGGCAAAACTCGGGTTTGACCTGGACAATGAAAAAAAGCTCAGGGAAAAGGAAATCGCTGAATTGAAACTGAAGCTGATTATTGGAATAGCGCTCAGCATACCTACGCTCGCCCTTGGGATGTTCCTGATGGAATTCCCATATAGGCCATGGCTGCTGTTCTTGTTGGCAACGCCAGTGCAATTCTACGTGGGTGCATCATTTTTCACAGGAGCCTGGAGTGCGCTCAGGAACAGGACTGCCACCATGGATACGCTTATAGCACTGGGCACAGGAACTGCCTATCTATATAGTTTGGCATTTTTGGCAGGATTGGTGATGGAACAGTACTTCGAAGTGGCTGCAACACTCATAACACTGGTGGTGCTCGGCAAATACCTTGAGGCGGTTGCCAAAGGAAGGACGAGTGAGGCAATAAGGAAGCTCATGGACCTCTCTCCAAAGAAGGCGCGTGTCATAAGGAATGGCAAAGAGATTGAAATATCCGCAGAGAAAGTAAAAGTGGGAGACACCATCCTGGTGAAGCCGGGTGAAAAGATACCTGTTGATGGAATAGTGGCTGAAGGGGATTCTGCTGTTGATGAATCAATGGTCACAGGCGAGAGCATGCCTGTTGAGAAAATGAAGGGCAGCCGTGTAGTGGGCGGCACAATAAACGGCCACGGCATGCTCAGGTTCAAGGCGACGAAAGTCGGAAAGGACACGGTGCTAGCGCAGATTGTCAAGCTCGTGGAAGAGGCCCAGGGCAGCAGGGCGGACATCCAGCGGTTTGCAGACATGATAAGCGCCTACTTTGTGCCTGTGGTGGTGGTGATTGCGGCAGCGACATTTGCCGCTTGGTATTTTGTGCTGGGCGGGGCGTTTCAGTTCGCCCTGGTGGCTGCAATCTCAGTTCTTGTGATAGCATGCCCGTGCGCACTCGGGCTGGCCACGCCCACGGCAATCATGGTAGGCACAGGGCTGGGCGCCCAGAAAGGGATACTCATAAAAAATGCCGAAGCCCTGGAAATGATGCACAAGATAAATGCCATTGTGTTTGACAAAACAGGGACAATCACCAATGGAAAACCAGTAGTTACGGACATCGTTTCCCTCAATGGTGCAAGCGAATCCGGGATACTCAGGCTGGCTGCAAGCATCGAGCAATATTCCGAGCACCCGCTTGCCGATTCAATCGTCCAGGAGGCGAAAAAAAGGAACCTTACGCTTGAAAAAGCGACCGGGTTCAAAGCCATCGCAGGGCATGGGGTGAGCGCAAGCATAATGGGCAAACAATATGCGCTGGGCAACCTTAAACTGATGAAAAAAACAAGCGTGCCGGCCAATAAATTTAACCGCAGGATAAGTGCGCTCGAAAGCAACGGAAAAACCGTGATGGTGCTCGCCTCTGGAAAAGAGGCATGCGGCCTTGTAGCGGTGGCAGATACCATCAGGGAATCGAGCGCGCCTGCCATCAGGGAGCTGAAACAGCTTGGCATCGAATCCTGGCTGATAACCGGGGATAATGAGCGCACTGCCAGGGCCATTGCAAAGAAGGCGGGCATAAGAAATGTATTCGCAGGCGTGCTCCCGAACGAAAAGGCAGACTACGTGAAGAAGATACAGTCCAGGGGCATGAAAGTCGCAATGGTAGGCGACGGCATAAATGATGCACCAGCCCTTGCACAGGCAGACATAGGCATTGTCATGGGCTCAGGGACTGATGTTGCCATGGAGGCAGGGAGCATCGTGCTGATGCGCAGCGATGCCATGGATGTGCCAAGGGCAATCAAGCTGGGGAGGGCGACAATCTCGAAGATAAAGCAGAACATGTTCTGGGCAATGATTTACAATGTGATAGGCATACCAGTGGCAGCCGGAATGCTTTATCCATTTACGGGCATATTGCTTTCGCCGATCATTGCAGGCGGGGCAATGGCGCTTTCGAGCGTAAGCGTGGTTGCAAACAGCCTGACACTGAGATGGGCAAAGCTCTAGCCGCTGTCGGTTCCGATTTCAGCCAGCTTTTCCTTGACCATGGCTTTGAAGAGCTCCAGCTGGATTCGTGCCATGAGGGTGGTGCCCTTTATTGAAATCCTGCCCTCATCATACAATCGCGCTATATTCTCGCTTGAAGTGTCATTGATAAGCTCATTTGCAGTGCAGCTGCCAGTGGAGATTATGTAATCTGGCGAGCCCTGAACCTCCCTGCCGTTATAATAGAAGGTTCCCTTTTTCAGTGAAACATACCATTTTTCACCTTCAATATTAATCTCCACATCGGTATTGAATGACTTGAACTCAGGGGGAAACCCGGAAAGACCTGCTATTGGGCCAGGCTCGCTCGGGATAAAAGAGAAATCAAGGGGGCATTGGAACTTGCTGCCTTCGGCCGGGATGGTTTGGTTAGTTTGGTTAGCTGGGCTGGATGTGATAGGTGTATTATCCTGCCCTCCCATATCCTGCTGTTGCCCTTGCCCGCCTGAATTATCGCTGCCCCATCCAATCAGCTGGCTCTCTTCTTCATATACCTGCTCGGCAAGCTCTGGGTTTATCCTTGACAAGGAATTCAGGGTATTCAGGTTGCCGTTGAGCGAACGCTGCTCTGCTTCTGCGATTTTAAGCGCTGCATGCGCAGGCACCTGTGCCCGCACGGTTTCAAGGGTTTGCACATGGTTCATGGTGGCATTCATAACTGTCAGGTAGACCTGCTCTTTCTTGTCGCTGTCAGTCGTTTCATCTACCTGTTGGCCTGCCTGGGCGAGCTCGTTTTCATAATCTGCCATGAGTGAATCAAAGTGGCCCATCCTGCCCTGCTTTGCCATCTCAGCCGCTTCGGCAAGCCTCAGTTCGGAGAATTTCATGTGTTTCACGGCTTTTGCGACAGGGTCGGGTGTAAACAGGAGTTCAACCACCTCAAACGTCTTTTTCAGGCTATAGAATGGGCTGTCAGGCAGGATGCCAGGGTCTGCGAACTGCCCGGTAGTTTGGACCGCAGACATTACAACTGGCAACAGCAAAACAACTGTGAGGAACACTGATGCATATGTCCAGTTAGAGTTAGGCAGGTAGGTCATACTTATGGAAATGAATCTACAGTTTTTAATCATATCTGGGAAAACTAACCATGGATATCTTGCAGGCAGTTGTATTGGGTATCATACAGGGCATCACCGAATGGCTGCCAATCTCAAGTTCTGCCCACCTTGCAATCGCCCAGCATATCATGGGCCTGGAGATACCGGTTGCATTTGACATCATGCTCCATTTCGGCACGCTCATGGCAGTAATTGCCTATTATAGGCGAGAAATCATATCGATGGCAAAAAATATCACAGCCAACGAAAACAAATCATATATCATTTGCCTAATCTGCACCACTGCGATAACCGGCATAATCGGAATTGCAGTCAAGGATTTTTTCGAAAGTATGTTCTCCAATTTGTTCATGGTAGGGATTGCCCTCATGATTACCGGTGTTTGGCTGCTGGTTGTGGGCAGGATGAAGACTAGTGCAAACGGAAATATTAGCGTGAAGGATGCGCTTGCCATTGGCCTTGCCCAGGGCATTGCAGTGGCACCTGGCATTTCGCGGAGCGGCGCCACCATAGGCACTGGAATCGCCCTTGGCATTGAGCCAAAAGCCGCTGCGAAATACTCATTCCTCGCAGCTATTCCGGCCATAATAGGAGCTACGGTGATTGAAGGGAGAACCATATTCTCCACTTCCATGGCCATCAATCCCATTGCCATTTTGGCAGGCACATTGGTTTCGGCAATTGTCGGCTATTTTTCAATAGGCCTGCTGGTCAGCCTGCTGGAGCAGGGCAAATTCGCGCTTTTTGGCTATTATTGCCTGGCGGTTGGGCTGACAGTTGCCTTTTTATCTCGGTAAATTCCCCTGATTACTTTTGTTCGGCGAACAACCACCGAACAAAAACAGGAGGCATTTAAATACCAAAAAATAAGGATACAACATGATTTCATGAAAAAAAGATTTATTTATGCAATTTTTGTAATTACATTATTGCTAGTTTCAACTATGTTTGCGCAGGTTTCAGCCAACCAGGCAAACAGCACAAATGATACCGGCATAGGGCTATACCAGGGACAGGGCATAGAGCCAAACTTTGAAGAAGTAAACAGGACAAACATAACGCCTGGCACAGGTAATGTGACCATAGGGAAGGGTGCAGGCGCATTGGTTACATCGCCAGGCGTCACTTCAGAGGCCTTTGAAAACAAAGAGCCGCCTCCAGCCAGCACAGCGCCTTCAGGCGAAGGCGGCAGCATTTTTGACACAATAGGCAATTTGGGAGTAGGCATTGTGGGCACATCAGGCGCACCTGCACAATCTTCAGATAAATCAAGCCTAAGGACATCCACAGAGGCCACCCCGCCTCCGACTTCTGAGACTAGCACACCTTTCAGGAAGAATGAATTAGCCACGCTTCTGGCCATAGTTGTCGGAGTGCTAATGCTCGCATTCATATTCAAGGTGGCCATGTGGCAGGTGGCGCGCCAGGAGCAGATGCAAATCCACAGGATGCTAGGTTCTGAGAGCAGGATGGACATACTGTCAATCCTCTCAGAAGGTGAGAAAAACCTGACCTACATAAGCAACACCCTTGGAAAAAGCAAGGCCACAACCGTCGAGCACCTGGACAAGCTTGTGAAGGCGAACCTGGTTGAAAAACTTGAAAACCCGGACAGGAAATTCGTTTTCTACAGGCTGAGCGGGAGCGGAAAGGCACTTATACGGGAGGGAGTTGTGAGGAAGAATTCAACAATCTCGTTTGAGGAGACGACTTAGACGTTTAGCCGGGATACGACGGCTGACGAAATCATTTGCCCAGTCTATTTAATCCTTTCTTACCTGAAACAACCCATGGCAAACATGGATTCATCCCTACCTGAATTTTACAAAAAAACCGTTGAAGAAAGGAAGGGCATCCTAAAGGATATGCTCAGCCTCAGCGATGAGGAGCTAAGGCTGCTGGACAGCGGCGGCATAACCACCGAGCAGGGCAACAGGATGGCTGAGAACGTCATCGGGCAGTTCGCCCTTCCCCTGGGCATAGCAGCCAATTTCAGGATAAACGGAAATGATGTGCTAATCCCCATGGCCACCGAGGAGCCGAGCGTCATAGCCGCTGCGAGCTATGCTGCCAAACTTTGCAGACCTGACGGGTTCGTGGCTAAATGCGATGCCCCGATAATGACAGGCCAGATATATATCGTTGGCGTAAAATCGCCAAATGATGCAAAAAAGAAGGTGCTTGCAAGGAAAATGGAGCTTATTGCACAGGCGAACTCAGAGGACAGGGCAATGCTTGTTAAATACGGCGGCGGCGTGAAGGAAATCGAAGCCAGGGCGTTCAAGAATGAGCTCGTTGTCTATGTTTCCGTGGACTGCAGGGATGCCATGGGCGCCAATGCCGTGAATACCATCTGCGAGACGCTTGCCCCTGAGATTGAGAAATTGTCAGGCGGCACTGCAAGGATGCGCATCCTCTCGAACCTGGCAATCAAGCGGAAAGCATATGCAAAAGCAACATGGAAAAAAGATGTTTTGCAAAAAAGCGTGAAAATAGAAACCAATATTGATGTTGTAAGCGCAATGCTTGAGGCATACAAATTTGCTGTTGATGACCAGTTCAGGGCAACCACCCACAACAAGGGCATAATGAACGGCATTGATGCAGTGGTCATTGCTACGGGCAACGATTTCAGGGCGGTGGAGGCTGGCGCCCATTCATACGCGGCATATGAGAGGGAATACACGCCACTGACAAGATATTACAAAGATAAGGAGGGCAATCTTGTGGGTGAGATTGAGTTGCCGATTGCAGTTGGCATAATAGGAGGGGCAACGAAAACGCATCCATTGGCGCAACTGAGCCTGAAAATCATGGCTGTGAGAAGTGCGCAGGAGTTGGCACAGGTGATTGCAGCCGTGGGGCTGGCGCAGAATTTTGCCGCCATGCGTGCGCTTGTGACCGAGGGGATACAGAAGGGCCATATGCGGCTCCATGCGAAGAACATCGCCGTGATGGCTGGCGCAAGAGATGAGGAAATTGACGCTGTCGCTGAACTGATGGCTCTGGAGAAGAAGGTGCGAGTTGACAGGGCAAAAGAATTGCTGGAAAAAATCAGGGGAGAAAAAAGATGAGAATTATTATAACCAATCATGCCAATGAAAGAATGCGACTTTATAACATATCTAAAGCACAAGTTTTTGAGGCGATTAATACGCCAGATAACGTAATCCTGGGGCATTCCGGGAGAAAAATCGCTCAGAAACGAATAAATAGTCATATCTTAAGAATAATAATTGAAGAGAGATATGGCATAACGAAGGTTATAACAGTCTATAAGGCAGGAAGTGATAGATATGAAGTATAAATACGATAACGAAACCGATATCCTTGTGATAACCCTTAGTGATGAAAAGCCTGATTTTGGAGCACAAAAAGGGGATATAATCACGCATTATAATAAAGAATATAAACCGGTTGAGATTGAGATCCTCAGCGCAAGCAAAACTGCGCTGGACATGTTTAAGGCTATGGTTCTGGCGAAAAAAGTGGCGGCTCGTTAAAAGTCGGCTTGGGGTAACCTGAATAGTAGAATGTTTAAATAATTTGGCTGATTTCTTATTCTGTGAATGTATGAATATGCGCGCCATTGAATTCGATTTTGGCAAGGCTGGCTTCCCGGAGAAAACAATTCGTGAGACTGCCGGCAGGCTGGGCAAAAGGATTGCTGAATTGAGAACGGTTGTGGCTGAGAGGGATTACTCAAGCCCTGCAGCCTCGCTCATTCTTCCGCAGGAGAAAAAATTTGCAGCCGAGAGCAAAAATCTTGCGCCCAGATACAGGGACTCCTCAACCATCATCGTGGTGGGGATAGGCGGCTCAAACCTGGGCACCATGGCAGTGCAGGAAGCCGTGCTTGGGAAGTATGCAAACCTTCTTGGGAAAAAAAGGATATTCTACGCTGACACGGTTGATGCCGATTCGTTCAGGGCAATCACTGAGCTTGCCAAAAAATCCGAGGGGAATGTGCTCATCAATGCTATTTCAAAATCTGGCACTACCACCGAGACAAATGCCAATTTCAATGCGCTGACTTGCGCGCTTGGTGAAAAGGCCAGCGTGATAGTTACGGGCGATGCAGGCTCAAAAACACTCGCAGAGGCAGAAAAAAATGGATATGATACCTTGACCGTCCCGCCGGCTGTGGGGGGCAGGTATTCGGTCTTCTCCAATGTTGGCCTCTTTCCGCTTGCAGCAATGGGAGTGAACATAAGCGCTCTGCTGGAAGGGGCAACGGATGCAGTAGACGGCTGCCTGGAAGAGAGCACTGAAAGTCCTGCTGCGGTCATTGCCGCGCTTGTCTACCTGCACTGGAAAAAAGGCATTCGCATCCACAACCAGTTTTTATTCTCAAATGACTTGGAAAGCACAGGAAAATGGTACCGCCAGCTGATGGCAGAGAGCATTGGCAAAAAAGGGAACGGGGTAACCCCCACGGTTTCCATCGGGACGACCGATTTACATTCAATGGCACAGCTCTATTTCAACACGAAAAGCATTTTCCACAGGATGGTCAGGGTAAAGAAATGGAAAAATGCAAACACTCCGGAGGGAAGGAAATTGAAAACTATAATGGGCATCCTCGCCGACTCGGCGGAGGAGGCATTTGCAAACCGCAGGAAGCCGTTCATCAAACTGGCCCTGAAGGACAAATCAGAATACGCCATCGGCCAGCTGCTCCAGCTCGAAATGATTGAGATGATGCTCCTTGCAAAGTTGATGGGCGTGAACCCCTTCGGCCAGCCTGATGTTGAGCGCTACAAGAAGATTGCACGGAAAAAATTAGGTGGTGGCAATTAAATTTTACGAAGAGCCAAAGGCTTATTCGAAAAATGCTCGCGAAGTTGGCGCTTGGCATTCATCCGTACCAGAAGGACACGGTTATTCTGCCAACTTCACGATAACTTCGCTTGAACAACTGGAAAAAGAAATAGGAAAAATCAGGGAACGAAACCTGAGGGTTGAAACCGACAAAGCGTGGGAAACCAGCACTGCCAGAAGAATCATCGCTTCCTTTATTCAAAGAGCTGTGGAGCAAATACGTCTATAAGAACTAATTCCCTGTCAGCAATGCAGCGCCCAAAGTGCAGGGATGATTCAATCGCGACAGCCGTATTGGCGTATTTTTCACCATAACAAGCGCATTCCCCTCAAACGACTTCATCACGAGCCTGCGGTTCTTCGGCTGCCCAAGGTAGGCGAGCGCCATCGAGCCCCCCAGCACAATCATATCCGGGTTGAATGCATTTGCAATGTTGGCAAGCCCCAGGCCGAACATTTTGCATGCATCCACATCAACTTTTTTTATCCACCTGCCGGCGCAATAAGTCTCCCAGCAGCCTTTTTCCCCGCAGCCGCATTTCTTTCCTTGTTTCCCATTTTTAATGAATTTCATATGGCCGAACTCGCCTGCCAGGTTATCCCTGCCCCTGTGCAGTTTTCCGCCAATGACGATTGCGCCGCCAATGCCAGTGCCAACCGTAACAGCAACGAACGTATTAGTCCCAGTCAAAACACCATGCCTTGATTCGGCAAGGGCAAAACACTTAGCATCATTGTCAATGGAAACTTTAACATTCCCTTTAGTTTCTTTCTCAACCATTCTCTTCAGGTTAAATCGCCCCATAATCCCGATATTCGGCAACCCTGTGACGGTACCATGGCTCACAAATCCAGGCACGCCTATCCCAATCGCTTTGGGATTTGGAGAAACTCCTTTCAAAACAGACACGATTTTTTCAACCAATTTTTTTACATTTTTTTTAGGGGTTGAAACTGTTTTTTGTTTGACAATTTTCCCCAGTTTAAACAGCGCGCAATGGATTTTTGTTCCGCCGACATCCACACCCAGCATTCATTCACCTTACCGGCTCGTATTTTTCGTATGATTTATTCAGCAAATAGGTGCGGATGAAGTTCATGGTATGGAAAGTTATGTATTTCACATAGCCCCATTTCTGCACCCGCCTCATGCTGACATAAACTGGAGCGTTAGGCTCATACACTACCTTGCCTGTCTTGTGCGCCTTCCTGACAAGGTCTGTGTCTTCCCCGGTGACAAGTTCAGGGTTGAACCCGCCTATCTTGTCATAGGTGCTTTTTCTGATGGTTAAATTGCTCCCTGCCACGAAATCTATCCCAATCAAAAAGAGAGCGTATGCAAGCCATTTTAGAAATTCAGCAAATGCATTTTCAATGAAATTCGATTCTGATGGGTTGGGCATTGCCGGACCATAGACCATTGCAACATGAGGGTCCTTAAATCTTTTGGCAATCCTTTCAATCCAATGGGGCGGAAAAACCGTGTCGGCATCGGTTGACATTATTATGTCCCCTTCACTTGCCCTTATGGCAGCGTTTCTGCCTGCCGAAATCGTCCGCTTGTGCTCAATGACAACCTTGTTGCCGAATTCCTTGGCAATATCGATGGTGCCATCGGTGCTGTCGCTGTCTGCCACGATGATTTCGTAAATCAGGTCGGTGCGCTGCTCGCTCAGCGAGTTGAGGCAGCGGGGAAGGTATTTTTCCTCATTCAGGGTGGGGATGATTACGCTGATGTGCGGAGAATTCGAATCTTTTGAACCATTGCCCTTAGCCATGAACTCAGTTAAGCAAACAATGTTATTAAGCGTTAGGATGTTCGACAAGTTGGTGGATATTGTTCACTCCAATTCTCTTCCTTTCAAATATTTGAAAATAAATGAAAGCAAGCTGACAAAAAATATACCTACTGCAAAAAAGTATTCTTTCATTACCATAGCAAGCACAAGGATGGCCAATTGATACGCCGCTAAAAAAAGACCTAACAGAATTATTGCAAGCAGCGCCAAAGTCGGCATTATGGTCTTGAACATTCTGAGCAACCCGCTCTCGCCATACGCATCAGATGGCGAAGCCACCAGCCATGGGACAATTACAGCAGGCAAAATCATCGCAATGCCAGCAACGAACAAAACAACCTAAAGCCGCAAACACACATTGGAGCCTTTCCACAATACCGCAGCCGTGTTATATCGTATTTTGCCCTAATTTTTTCCGCCTTTGCGTCTTCCCAACCCAGCAACCCAAGAAGTGTTCCCATATTTTTCACCTTATCAATATGACTCGGACAACAATAGTAGTAGTATCCATACTGATTTATATATCTTTTCATGCACAAATTAATACATGAAAACCATAACCTTAAGCGAAGACGTATATGACAAACTGGCAGAGCTCAAACATGAAATGAGCACCCGCAGCTTCAGCGAACTGCTGAGGAAAATTCTCAGCAAAGACAGGGTTGAATGGGTTTACAGATACGCTGGCAAATTCAAATTTAATAAAAAAAGAATGGCTGGTA
>Ga0066637_10002055_pt1 | contig 13333 bp, 15 predicted proteins | sample CryGeyCG2014_020_FD_62737 | JGI IMG/M metagenome (GOLD analysis project Ga0066637, IMG submission 62737) | Groundwater microbial communities from aquifer - Crystal Geyser CG08_land_8/20/14_0.20 | ecosystem: Environmental > Aquatic > Deep subsurface > Groundwater | place: USA: Utah: Grand County...
GGCAATTTGTCAGAAGCCTTTTTTAAAGCTTCCTTGGCTGTTTCCTCAGAAACACCATCTAATTCAAAAATAATCCTGCCCGGCTTCACCACAAAAACATAATGGTCAACACCTCCTTTTCCTCCGCCCATCGGAACTTCAACTCCCTTGGTGGTTACGGGCTTGTCCGGAAAAATTCTTATCCAAAGTTTCCCGCCCTTTTTTAAAAACTTTAAAATGGCGCGCCTTGAAGCTTCAATTTGTCTGGAGGAAATCCAGGCATAATCCTGAGCCTTGATACCAAAACCACCGAAAGCAAGCTCCGTGCCGCTTGTCGCAAAACCTTTTTGTCTTCGGCGGCCTTTAAACGATTTTCTGTGTTTTACTTTACGAGGCAATAACATAAGCGCTCCGCTAAAATCAAAAGTTAAATATTAAAAATGGGGTGATATTTAGAAATTTTTGATTTTTGATATGTATTTTTAATTTTTGATTTTTTATATTTTATATTTTTTGACCCTTATATATCCAAACTTTAATTCCTATTGTTCCGTAAGTGCAAAATGCCCGATGCTCGGTATAGTCAATGTCCGCCCTTAATGTCTGGAGGGGCATCTCGCCTTTTTGTAAAAATCCTCGCCTGGCTATTTCGGCCCCATCCAGCCTCCCGGAAATTTTTATTTTTGCGCCTTTGACTTCTTTGTTTTCCATAATTTTCTGCATCGCCTCCTTGATTACTCTTCGGAATGGAATTCTTTTTTCTATTTTCTCCGCAATTTCCTGGGCGATTAAAGAAGCTGAAGCAGATGGTTTTTTCACCTCTCTTACTTCTATTCTAATTTCTTTTTTTTCTTTTGGGGGAATTTTTAAAACTTTATTTCTAATCTGTTTTTTGATTTCCTCCGTTCCCGCGCCCCCCCTTCCGATAAGAAGGGCCGGACGGCTGGTGTTGACAATAATATTTATTAAATTTGGCGAGCGTTCAATTTCCACTGAATCAACAAATGACTTTTTCAATTTTTGCGAAAGATATTTGCGTACCGCCAAATCCTCTTTTAAATAGTCCTTATAATTTTTAAAATTAAACCAGTGCGACTTCCAACTTGTCGTTTCTCCTATCCTCATAATTTTTGGGTGGACTTTATGGGTCAAAGTGAATTGCGAATAAAATGCGAATCTATTCGCGAATATTCGCGAATGAAATTCGAAATAAATATTCGCAAGGTTAAATTACTTTTCTTCTAAAAATTTTCTGGACTATTCCCCTCCCCTGAGGTTTTTTTATTTTTTTCTCCGGCTTAAAAATCGGCCTTCTTTCTGTCCTAGTTGCTTTCTCCGCTTCCTCCCTGATTGGTTCCTTCGCTTCAACTACTTTAGCTTTTTTAACCTTCTTTGCTTTTATCGCTTTTTTTGCTTCTAAAATCAATTCAACATGGGAAGTTCTCTTTTTAATCGGAACGGCCATTCCCCGGGATCTCGGCCTCCAACGTTTCAACATAGGACCGGTATTTACTGTTATTTTTGAAACATATAAACCGTCTTTTTCTATCCCGAAATTGTGATAGGCATTGGCCACGGCTGAATTTAAAAGTTTAAGTATGGGTAAAGCTGCTCTCTGGGATAAAAACTTAAGCTGGGATTCCGCCCCTGAAACCTCAAGCCCTCTGATTAAATCAGCGACCAGACGAACTTTCCTGGGCGATATTCTAAGATAATTTAATTTTGCTTTTATTTCCATTGTCAATAAACAGTAAGCACTAAACAGAGAACAATATTGTTCATTGTTTATTGTTTATTGTTTATTTACTCTTTGGCGGCTTTCAGCTTTTCCGTTTCTTTTTGCGCGGCTTTCTGTTCTATCTCCCTCTGAATCTTGCCACCATGTCGAACAAATTTCCTGGTTGGCGCAAACTCTCCAAGTTTATGTCCTACCATATCTTCTACGATAAGTATCGGGATATGCTCTCTGCCATTGTGAACGCCGATGGTAAAACCAATCATTTCCGGAGTGATTGTGCAAGTTCTCGCCCAAGTTTTTATAATGGTTTTGTCTCCCAGTTTAACTCGGCTAATTTTTTTTAATAATTTTTGGTCAACGTATGGGCCTTTTTTGAGAGATCTTGCCATACGAATAATAATGCGAATTCTATGCTAATCATACGAATATGCGAATTCGTATATCCGCATTATTCGCATTAAATTAGCATTGAAATTCGTATGCTGTACTATTTTCTATGTTTCTTTTTTCGTCTGCTTATGATGAATCTGTCGGAATATTTTCCCTTTTTTCTTGTCTTTACTCCCAACGCAGGTTTTCCCCATGGCGTTTTGGGATACTTTAAACCAATAGATGTGCGTCCTTCGCCGCCACCGTGAGGATGGTCGCACGGATTCATTGCCGAACCTCGAACCGTCGGCCTAATGCCGAAATGTCTTTTTCTTCCGGCTTTCCCTAAATTAACAAAAGTATATTCTGGATTTGATAAAGATCCGATTGAAGCAAAACACTCTTCAGAAATTTTTCTTACTTCGGTTGACGGCATGGCCAAATTAACATATCCCCCTTCCTTTGCCAGGACCTTAGCGCATACTCCAGCCGACCTGACAAACTGTCCTCCTCTTCCGGGAACCAATTCAATATTATAAACAGGGGTGCCGACAATAATGTTTTTTAATTTCATTCGGTTCCCGGCTTTAAATTCGGCCGCTTCCTTGCATATTATCTCGTCTCCCATTTTCAAATCCTGGGGAGCCAAAACATATCTTTTTTCTCCATCCGGATATTGCACCAAGCCGATAAAAGAAGTCCTGCAGGGATCATATTCTAAAGACAAAATTTTGGCAGGCGCTCCCAACTTATCCTGCCCCGAGCTAAAATCAATGATTCTATATTTTTTCTTCGCGCCGCCTCCTTTGTGCCTCACCGTAATTCTTCCCTGATTATTTCTGCCGCTCTTTTTCTTTAAAGGCAAAGTTAAACCCCTCTCGGGCCCTTTTTTGGTTAAAACACTATAATCAATTCCTGTCATTTGTCGCCGTCCCGGCGTTGTCGGCTTGTATACTTTCATACTTTTGCAAATCGCTTATCGCCAATCGCTTGTCGCAACAATTTGCAATTTGCTATTTGCAATTTGCTACTTTAGTGAGGCATCAGCTCTATCTTTTCTCCCTCGGCCAACGTAACAATGGCTTTTCTGTAACCCGTCTTATGCCCCGCCCTCCTTCTTCCGGCCGTTCCTTTTGTTTTGCGGTGAATGTTAATTATATTTACACCCAAAACTTCAACTCCATACAAATCCTGAACCGCTTTTTTAATCTCAACCTTATTGGTTCGGGGAAAAACTTTAAAAACATACTTATTTTCTTTTCCTAAATCCGTTGCTTTTTCGGTAACATGGGCCTCTTTTAAAATTTTATAGGCATTAGAAAAATCCTTTTTTTTAACTCTTTTAACTTTTTGAGGCAAATCTCCACCCCCAAGAGGAATTTCTCTTATTTCTTCTTTCTTCTTTAGCTTCGGCGCCTTTTTTTCCTTCTTTTTTACTTCCTTCTTGCCCGCCGACTTCGTCTGGTCGTAGGCCGACTTCGTCGAGCCGAAGGCCGAAGCCTTGGCGAAGGCGGGTTTCTTTTTTTTAAAAACATCTAATAATCTCATAGTTTCCAATTATTTAAAAATTTCTTTTATTTTTTGAATCCCCTCTTTCGGCATTATTAAATATTTATAATTCAACAGGTCAAGGGCGTTCAAATTATTGACCAGAATAATTTTGATTCTCGGGATGTTTCCCGCCGCCCTCATTATAATATCATCTTTTTGAGCCAGAGCAACCAGGGCGCTTTCCGTCTTTCCCTTTAAAATCGCTTTTAATATTTTAACAAAATCCTTTGTTTTATGGTTTTCCAATTTCAATTCGTCAACCACAACCAGTTCCCCATCTTTAACCTTTGAAGACAGGGCCATAAAAAGGGCTTTTCTTTTCATTTTTTTGGGAATAATTTTTTTGAAATTTCTCTCTTTGGTCGGCCCGAAAGTTACGCCCCCGCCTTTCCACAATGGCGAGCGAATTGAGCCATGCCTTGCCCTGCCGGTTCCTTTTTGCCTCCAAGGTTTTTTCCCGCCGCCCCGAACCTCGCTCCTGTCTTTTGCGTGAGCGATAACCCTTCTGCGATTTGCCATTTGAGAAATAATAACCTGATGCACTAAATCGGGTTTTACGGACAATCCAAATATCTCCTTAGGCAATAAGGTTGTTCCTGCTTCTTTGCCCTGTTGGTCATAAACACTAACCTTCATAATTTTTAATTTTTAATTTCGAGTAACGTCCCCCTATATCCCGGCACTGCACCCCTAACTACAATCAAGTTATTTTCCTTGTCAACTTTCACAATTTTCAAATTCTTAACCGTCACTCTTTCCGCTCCCATTCTGCCCGGCATTTTTCTTCCTTTAATCACTCTTTCCGGCCAGGAAGAGCCAATTGAACCGGGTTTGCGCTCTTCATGTTTTACGCCATGGGTGGCATTACGGCCATGAAAACCATGCCTTTTTACCACGCCCTGAAAACCTTTTCCTTTGGAAATTCCGGAAATTTTAACCTTGTCGCCTTCTTGGAAAACCGAGACGTCAATTTTATCCCCATTTTTAAAAGTTGTTGGTTGTTGGTTGCCTGCCCCGTAGGGTTGCGGAGCAACTCCTTCGGGGTTGGTTGTTGGTTGAACCTCAAATTCTCTAATGTATCTGAATTCTTTTCCCTTCATTGCTTTTTTGATTTTTTTCTTTTTTTCAATTTTTCCCCATCCCAGCTGAACGGCCTCGCAGCCGTCGTTTTCTTTCGTCTTTACTTGCAAAATTTCGCAGGGTCCGGCTTCAACCAAAGTTACGGGAATTTGATTTCCGTTCTCATCAAAGATTTGAGACATGCCGATTTTTTTTCCAAGAATAAATTTCATATACTCCTACAGATTACGAATCTTACTACTAATATACAAATACTTCTAATGAAATACCGGGCCTCCAAGCCCGGCATTTTTCAAAAATAAGGCTGGTAAAATAATTAAATATTAGATTTTTAAAAAAATCTTCATCATTTTCAAAATTTGTATATTTGTAAAAAATTCGTAATTTGTAGTAGCTATATTACTTTTATTTCAATGTCAACTCCGGCCGGCAAATTTAAATTTGTCAGGGCGTCGGTAATGCGGGGATTTGGATTTAAAATATCAAGAAAACGCTTATGAATCCTCATCTCAAATTGCTCGCGGGCATCCTTGTGAACGAAAGTGGAGCGATTAACGGTATACTTGTGAATTTCGGTTGGCAGAGGAACCGGGCCGATAATCTCGGCCCCCAAACGCGTTATCGCGTCAACAATCTGCCGGATACTCAAATCAATAATCTTGTGGTCGCAAGCTTTAACCTTTATTCTTATTTTCGGCCTGACTTCTTCAACTGTTTCTTTTTTTGTTGCCATCTTAAAGGAGCTTTTTTGATATTTATAAGTATCTATTTAACTATCTTTGTTACCACTCCGGCTCCGACTGTCTTTCCTCCCTCTCTTATCGCAAATCTTTGCTGCTCTTCCAATGCCACTGGAGCAATTAATTTAATCTTAACGTTTACCGTATCTCCGGGCATTACCATTTCAGTTCCTTCCGGCAGCGCAACCTCGCCGGTTACATCGGTGGTTCTGATATAAAACTGGGGTTTGTAACCGGAAAAAAATGGAGTGTGCCTTCCGCCTTCTTCTTTGGTCAATATATAAACTTCGCCCTCAAATTCAGTATGAGGAGTGATGGAACCCGGTTTGGACAAGACCTGCCCTCTCTCAACATCCTCTTTTTTCAAACCGCGAAGTAAAATTCCAACATTGTCTCCGGCCCTTCCTTCGTCCAAAGATTTATTGAACATTTCAACCGAAACGACAACTGTTTTTATCGTGTCTCTCAAACCGACTATCTCAATTTCCTCATTGGGATGAATTACGCCTCTCTCAACTCTGCCAGTCGGAACCGTGCCCCGACCTTCAATTGAGAAAACATCTTCAATCGCCATCAAAAATGGCTTCTCGGTTTCCCTAACGGGCTCTGGAATAAATTCATCCAGCGCCTTTACCAATTCCAAAATCGGTTTTGCCACCTCATCGTCTTTCGATTTGACATCAAGGGCTTTCAGTGCAGAGCCCCGAATAATCGGAGTCTTGTCGCCTGGGAATTCGTATTTGTTCAGAAGCTCTCTTATTTCCTGCTCCACCAAATCCACAAGCTCGGGATCATCCACCTGGTCAGTCTTATTTAAAAAGACAATAAGAGCGGGAACGCCGACCTGACGAGCAAGCAAAATATGCTCTCTTGTCTGGGGCATCGGGCCGTCGGGAGCAGAAACCACAAGAATCGCTCCGTCCATCTGGGCGGCGCCGGTAATCATATTTTTGATGTAATCGGCATGACCCGGACAATCAATGTGAGCATAATGCCTCTTTTCGGTTTCGTACTCAACATGACAAGTATTGATAGTAACTCCTCTGGCTTTTTCTTCCGGAGCCGAATCTATCTGGTCAACCGTCTTTTGAGAAGTTTTTAATCCTGCCAGAGATAAAACTTTTAACATTGCGGCAGTTAAAGTTGTTTTTCCATGATCAACATGGCCGATAGTGCCAACATTGACATGGGGCTTTGTTCTTTCAAATTTTTCCGCCATATATTATTTGAATCCCAAGCATCAAGCGCCAAATTCCAATAAATATCAGGGCTTAAAATGGTTTGGGATTTGAAATTTGAAATTTGGAATTTTTAAAATAAGGTTATATTTTTATTATCGTCAGCGAGGGAGTCAAGTCTGACTTGATGACCGAGCGAAGGAAGTCTGACTTCCGAACCGATAATATAGTAGCGAAGACGCTTCTCCTCCTACTCTATTTTATTTAAATGATAAATTTTCGTCAATAGTATAAATTATCTTCTTTTTCCCTCAATTATCTCTTGAGCGATATTCGCGGGGACCTCCTCATAATGACTAAACTCCATTGTAAAGGTCGCTCGGCCTTCTGTCAAGGAACGAAGACTGGTGGCGTACCCGAACATCTCGGCCAAGGGGACATGGGCGTCAATTATTTTCATCTGCAATCTTTCGCTTGTCCCCATTATCTTTGCTCTTTTGGAATTAAGATTGCCGATTACCTCACCCAAAAATTTATCGGGCGCGATTACCTGCAATTTCATAATCGGCTCAAGCAAAATAGCTTTCGCTCTTTTTGAAGCCGCCTGAAGGGCCATGGAAGCGGCTATTTTAAATGCTATCTCCGACGAATCAACCTCGTGAAATGAACCGTCGTATAAAGCAACGGTCATATCCACCATTGGATAACCCGCCACGACTCCCTTATCCATTGCCTCTTTGACTCCTTTTTCAACCGCCGGAATAAACTCCTGGGGAATAATGCCGCCTTTAATTTCATTAATAAACTCAAACCCCTCTCCCCTTTCTTTTGGCTCAACTCTTAACCAAACATGGCCGTACTGGCCCCGGCCTCCGGATTGACGAACATATTTTCCTTCGGCCTCGGCTTCTTTTTTAATTGTTTCTTTGTAAGCCACCTGCGGCCTGCCGACATTCGCTTCAACCTTAAATTCCCTAAACATTCTGTCAACTATAATCTCGAGATGAAGCTCTCCCATTCCCGAAATTATTGTATCGCCGGTTTCCGGATCCCCCTTAATTCTGAAAGTTGGATCCTCGTCAGCCAACCTGCGCAAAGCAATGCCCATTTTTTCCTGGTCAGCTTTTGTTTTCGGTTCAATTTTAATTGAAATAACCGATTCGGGAAAAATAATTTTTTCCAAAATAATGGGATTCTCTTCATCGCACAAAGTATCGCCTGTAGTTGTCTTTTTGAGACCGACGGTAGCCGCGATATCGCCGGCGAAAACTTCATCCACCTCTTCTCTTGAATTTGCATGCATTCTTAAAATCCGGCCGATTCTTTCTTTTTCTCTGGAGGATGTATTTAGAACATAGGAACCCTTTTTCAATGTTCCGGAATAAGCCCTAAAAAAGGTTAGCTGGCCGACATACGGATCAGTCGCCACCTTAAAAGCCAACGAAGTAAATGGTTCTAAATCCGAAGGATGCCTTTCAATCTCTTCATTGGTTTTTGGATGAAATCCTTTGACCGGCGGCAAATCCGCGGGCGAAGGAAGATAATCAACCACTGCGTCAAGCATTGGTTGAACGCCTTTATTTTTTAACGCCGAGCCGCAAAGAACAGGGACGAGAATGTTTTTAATGACGGCGGCCCGCAAAACTTTTTTTAATTCCTCAATTGGAATTTCCTTTCCCTTTAAATATCCGTCCATTAAAACCTCGTCTTCGCCAACTATTTTTTCTAACATTTCTTGGCGCCATTTTTTAGCTTCATCTTTTAAATTTTCCGGTATCTCCCCCTCCGTAACTTTTTCTCCGTGCTCCCCTTCAAATTTCAAAGCTTTCATTTTAAAAAGGTCTACGATACCAAGAAAATTTTCCTCCTCGCCAATTGGAATTTGTAAAGGAACGGCGTTGGGAGTCAATCTTTCCCTGATTGAAGCCAGACTTTTTTCAAAAGAAGCGCCCGTTCTGTCCATTTTATTAATAAAACAAATTCGGGGAACCCCGAATTTGTCGGCCTGGTGCCAAACGGTTTCCGATTGGGGCTCAACTCCGGCCACTCCGTCAAAAATCACAACCGCGCCGTCAAGCACGCGCAGCGACCTTTGAACCTCAACCGTAAAGTCAATATGGCCGGGTGTGTCAATTATGTTAATCCGATACTCGTTTGTTTTTTCTTTTGTCAAATATTCTTCAGGCGACCAAAAACAGGTGGTAGCGGCGGCGGTAATGGTAATTCCCCGCTCCCTTTCCTGGGCCATCCAATCCATGATTGCCTCTCCCTCATGAACCTCGCCGATTTTATGAGAAATGCCGGTATAAAAAAGCACCCGTTCGCTAACGGTTGTCTTGCCGGCATCTATATGCGCGATTATGCCAATATCGCGCGTCTTTTCAATTGGATATTTACGAGGCATTTATTTAAAAACCTCCAAGCGAGGCAACAAGTTTCAAAGTAGCTTTCGGAGTCCCGCCAGCATGGTCCCCGCTAAGGCGGGGTGGCGGGGCGAGAACGCAGACCCCAAAATCTCGCTGGAATTTTGAGGGTCGGTACTTTGAAACTTATTGCCGAGCGCCCTATCTGGCGAAGTGGGCAAACGCCTTATTGGCTTCAGCCATACGATGGGTATCCTGTCTCTTCCTTATGGCCGCTCCCTCATTGTTTGAAGCGGCAATCAGTTCTTCGGCCAATTTTTCGCTCATCGGTCTCCCCTTCTTCGATTTAGCGGCTTTAATTATCCAGCGCAACGCCAATGTTATTTTTCTTTCCCCCCTCACCTCTCTTGGCACCTGATAAGTCGCCCCTCCAATCCTCATTGGCTTTATTTCCAAAACCGGCGAAACGTTTTTAATTGCCAAATCAAAAATTTCCAAGGGCTCTTTTTTGGTTTTTTCTTTGATAACGTCAAAGGAATTATAAATAATTTTTCTTGCCAGAGATTTTTTTCCCTTTCTCATCACCTGATTAATGAATTGGGCAACCAGCACATTATTGTAAAGAGGGTCTGGCAAAATAATTCTTATATCTTTCTTCTTCATAAAACCTGTGAGTTGCGAATATGCCATTAGCAGTATCCGCTAACCAAGTCTGACTTGGCTAATAATTAGTTTAAACAGCCATCTTTGACCCGTATTTCGAACGTTGCTGTTTGCGGTTTTCCACCCCTCCGGTATCCAAAATTCCCCGAACCACATGGTATCTGACTCCGGGCAAATCTCTTACTCTTCCGCCGCGGATTATAATAACCGAGTGCTCCTGCAAATTGTGTCCTTCGCCCGGAATGTAAGCCGTAACCTCCATTCCATTTGTCAAGCGGACTCTCGCCACTTTTCTCAAAGCGGAATTGGGCTTTTTGGGAGTCATTGTCGTTACTTTAAGGCAAACTCCCCTCTTGAACGGCGAATGATAATCAATCGGCCGGTTTTTTTTAACATTAAAACCGAATGTCAAAGCCGGCATCTTGGTTTTCTTTTTGGCTTTCTTTCGCGGTCGTTTAATTAGTTGATTGATTGTTGGCATGCCACTACAAATTACAAATTTTCATACAAATTTACAAATATTTGTATATTTGTAATTGATTTGTAATTCGTAGGAGTATAAACAAAAAAATTCTATTCCATAGCAACCATAATTGTCGTGGCTACCATTTATTTTAAATTTTGGGTTTCAATTACAAGAATAGCAAATACAAAGCAATGTGTCAAACAAAAAAGGCATCCTAAGATGCCTTTTGATAAATCGCTTATCTATATTATTTTGATTCTTTCCATTGTTCGCATTGCCCTGAAACTACACACTGCTTCAAACCATACATACCACACATATAAGACTCGTTTTTATTTGGGTCGCCTCCAGTATCATGCTTTCTACAAGCACAGGTTCTGCAAACCTTTTCCTTTTCCTCAACTTCTTTTTCTTTCGGTGCCCAGTAATTATTCATCGCATCACTATGGGCACAACCATACATCGGAAGAACATCGTATTTCTTCATTGTGCATGTGCCGGGTGAGGAAGGACATCCTGCTTCTCGATAATGCCTGCAATTCCCGCAAATCTTTACCTTCATACCTCTTTTTTCAAGAACTTCAATAAACGGCTCCAATCCAAACCTTTCTTCAAGGATTTTGATCAAATCATTCTGTAATGATTTATGAAACTCAATCTTTTCATCATCTGACGAAAAAGTTTTCATCAGATTGATTAGAATTCCCATACAGAATCTTCGAGCCTCATCTCTATGAGAATAAGCAAAACGTGAGTCAAATCTTATAAACCTCTCCCTAAACACATCTTTATCGGGCTTAATAAGCTCTGTGGAAATTAACTCCACACAATCCGGCAGAGGAAATACTATATCCTCAAAGCATTTTTTATTTTTTTCTTCCTCTGCCCCAACTTCTGAATCTTTTCTTGAAACCAATTTTTCAAACTCTTCTTCAAAATCCCGTCTTAGCATCGCCAGCCACCGGGTGGAAACTGCCAGTTCTTTGGCTTTTTTCAGGTCTTTAGTTTCTCCATAAGCATATCCAAAGGCCTGATTATAAGCATGGCTAAGATTTAGCCGGCCGTCCTTATTTCTTGGAGCGGTCTTAGCAATCTCAACCAACTTTGGGTTTTCCAACGCTTTTTGGGATTTTTCTACCAATTCTTCAATGGTTTTCTTTGCTTTTTCCATTTTTTATCTCCTCTTATTTGGTATTTTCAATGTGCCATTTAGAACGCTGTGTTCTAATTTTCAAGAACGCTGTGTCCTCCTTTCTTTGCCTCGCCGTAGCCGAGTCTGACTCGGCGAAGGCGGGTTTTTTTATTTTTTGGAACGCCGTGTTCCCGATGCTGAAGCAAAACCTCCAACATCCTATTATGATAGCCAAGAAAAGAATTTTGTCAATAAAAGCGTAATCGCAAAAAACCTTGGTTTCATTAAAGCGATAGCAATGATAAAACAAAAGTTTAATAGCTTATAATAAAGTGATGCTTTGTGGTTTTAGATTAATTTAAAGTGCCTTCTTAGGGAACGGTCGCTTTCTAAGGGCGCGGAAAAATATAAAACGTAATTCTCAACATTGAAAAATTCGCAGACAAAATTAATTTCGTCTTTGCACTCGTAGGGATAAACCCAAACACTTTTTTGGATTCGGAAAAATCCGAGTTTTTTTAGTTTTTCTCTTAAAGTCTCCCTGGCAACTTTCTTTTTCTCTGGAATATCAAAAATAACAATTCGCCATTTTCTGTCCCATTTTTTACTAGACTTGATTTTTAAGTCCTCAAAATTATATATTTCAAAACGCTTTTTTCCTTTTTTGGTAAGTTCCACTCTTACTTCATTGTTCGGTAAAATTTTATATTCAATAAATCTGTGTCTCTTTAATTGATAAAGGCTCTTCCTTATGTCATCCTCGCCAAAAGATTTATCAGAATCTAACCTTTTGAAAATTTCTTTCGCTATGCCTCTTGAAAGATATAAACCAAAATAAGGACTGGTCATGGCCATGCCCACTCCAAGTATCAAGATAATGGCTTTTAATAATTTATTTTCTCTTTGAAATTTTATTCCTTTCATATTTTTCTTTACCTTTTTAACATTATTCTCGCAACTTTAATCACATTAACGGGTAGCAAAACATTTGTCAAATCAAGGCGATAGCATTGATAAAACTAACGTTTTTAAAATCCTGTCGGGGCAAAAATAAAAAAATTTGCTTTTTTAACCCGCCTATTGTATTATGCAAAGAACATTCTGGAAATTACTAAAAGTTCCTTGAAAAGGAGGATAAATAGATGGAAAGCCAAGAAAAAAACGCATTTGAAGAGTTTATCAAGAGCAATCCAGAGTTCGCCGATTTGGATTCTTGGAGTGGAGAAGATTTTGACCACGTAAAATTTGTGGGGGAAATTATTGCCCAATATCTTACTCCAAGAAAGCCGCGAGACTTCAGGCCCAGCAAAAAAAACGTAAAACTGGTTGCCGATGCCATTCAGCTTGCCTGTTTTCTCAAAGACACCAACGGAGAATCGCCATTATATGCCGATTATGTTTTCCCGATGATAATGTACACTGCCCTGAAAGCTCAAAAAGAGGGAAGCACCGAAGAAATAACAGACGAGGCGTTGAAAATTTATAGGATGTTGGCGCTTATGTTCAGTTTTGGATTTGCCTTTAAGGGATTTTGCGATTTAAGTTGCGATAAATCAGAAAAAAGCAGAAAGCCAAAAAGAAAACCAGAAAAGGAAAATAACGACTAATCAAAAAAGAGGGGATTTTTCTCCTCTTTTTAAAATTATCATTATTTATATTCTCCAAACACCTGCCGAAAAACATCGCTTATCTCCCCTATTGTGGCATAACTTTCCACTGCCTCCAGAATTAACGGCATTAAATTTTCTTTGCCTTTTGCCGCTTCTTGCAGGGCATTAAGATTTTTTTGAACTTTCTCATTATCTCTTTTCGCCTTTACTTCTTGCAACCTTTTCAGTTGTTTTTCCCTAATCCTGGGATTTATTTTTAACTTTGGAATCGGCGACGCGGAGCCAATAAAATCATTTACTCCAACCACAATTCTTTTCTTTTCTTCTATTTCTTTCTGGTATCTGGAAGCAGCTTTGGCAATTTCCTCTTGAGGAAATCCTCTCTCAATTGCCCTTACCATTCCGCCAATAATCTCAATCTTTCTAAAATATTCGTTAACTTCTTTTTCTATTTTTTTGGTTAG
>Ga0066637_10002063_pt1 | contig 13322 bp, 16 predicted proteins | sample CryGeyCG2014_020_FD_62737 | JGI IMG/M metagenome (GOLD analysis project Ga0066637, IMG submission 62737) | Groundwater microbial communities from aquifer - Crystal Geyser CG08_land_8/20/14_0.20 | ecosystem: Environmental > Aquatic > Deep subsurface > Groundwater | place: USA: Utah: Grand County...
CAAAGTAATCTTTTTGGGCAGCGTCATAGATGCCCCAGCCCAATCCGCCAAGCGTCATTAAGCCCTGAAAGCGGTGAAAGTGGTAGCGGCTGGTGTAGACCCAACAGATGCCGCCTATTCTCTTATCAGGATAATAATTACCATTGGGATGATGGAACTGCTGTTGTTTTCCATCAAATAATGTCCAAGCATCTAAATTAAGGCGGTTACCCAATGAATCAGTAACTACCATTTGGCCGCAAACTGGGAAAGCGGTTATGAGCAGAATTATCATAACCATGAGTTTCATGGCTTCTCCTATTATTTTATTTACAGAATTAGGACTTACGCACTTGGTCATTTTTAAGCCTTTTTCCGGCTTTTGGCTAATAATAAAGGGTGTAATAAGCACTTTTCGTCATTTTATGCTCAAGTGCGTAAGTCCTAAGAATATTACTTTATATCATAGATTTTGCTGTTTGTCAAGAAGCGAGTTTTTTTGTAGAATGAATGGGCTATGACTAAAGTCTTCATTGCTGGAACATTTGATATTCTTCATCCCGGGCATATCAATCTCATTAAACAAGCTCGGGGCTTGGGCGATTTTTTGGTTGTTGTCTTAGCCCGTGATCAGAATGTCATTAAAGTTAAAGGCCGTTCGCCATATTTTAATGAAAGACAAAGATTAGAGAATTTAATCAATCTAATGCAAAAGTCAAAATTCAAAAATTTTAACAAAGTTATACTAGGCGATTTAAATGATCCTTATATGATAATCAACGAAGAAAAACCAGACATTATTGCTTTAGGTTACGATCAAGAAAGGTTCGTTGAAGGATTAAAATCTAAGACTCAAGACTCAAGATTTAAGACTAAAATAATTCGTTTGCCGCCATTTAAAGAGAATGTCTGCAAGGGTAAAAATATCAGGCAGGCGATTGAGGACAGTCAGTCAGGATTTTTGCTGATTGATAAGCCAATGGATTGGACTTCGCATGATGTCGTGGCTAAGCTTCGTTCTATCACTAAAATCAAACAAATCGGCCATACTGGCACGCTGGATCCGTTTGCCACCGGTTTATTGATTTGCGCCATTGGGCAGGCGACCAAACTTGTAGGAATGTTTGACTTATTGTCAAAAACGTATGAAGCGATAGTTCGGCTTGGAGTGGTGTCGGATACTTATGATAGAACCGGTAAAATTACCAAATTAAAAGAACCAGGAACCAAACAAATTCAAAATCAAAAATCAGAAATTCAAACTATTTTACAATCATTTATCGGTAAGCAACAGCAAGTGCCGCCGATGTTTTCGGCTAAGAAAGTTCATGGTAAAAAGTTGTACGAACTGGCCAGAAAAGGTCAAATTATAGAAAGAAGGCCGAGCGAGGTGGAGATTTATGAGATTGAGGAATTAGGAACCCTTCGGCTTCGCTCAGGGCGAGTAAGGAATAAGCCTGCCCGCCATTCGCCAGCCCGCCCCGCTTCGCGGAGCGAGGCCGGGGAGGCGAAGCCGATGGCAGGCGGGGAATTAAGAATAAGGGTTAAATGTTCAACTGGAACATATATCAGAACTTTAGCTCACAATATTGGTCAAAAGTTAGGTTGCGGGGCGATTTTGTGGGAATTAAAAAGAACCGCTATTGGCGATTTTACAGTTAATCAGGCCGTCCAGTTAAATCAACTCAATCAAAATAACTATCCCGACTATTTTATTAAGCCATTGGCAGCGCTAGAATCAATCAATACTTTTTATTTCAAGAATGGCTGATAATTAGTAAAATCAATATAAAATAGCAGCCTTTTTAGTCGCCCTTTATTTTTTGCGGGGAAGTAATATAATTAATATTAAATCGTTCTTAAATACTCAATAAGTTCACCTTCAAGAAAGGAGGTGTCTGGTGAACAAAAAAATTGTCGTTGGGGGAGTCAAACTTTCAGAAGTTAAAAATCTGAGCACGCACCTGCTCATTGATCTGGAGGGCGTTGATTATAACTTACTGAATGATATGGGTGCCATTGCTAAAACCTTGGAATCAGCCGCCATTTCAGCCGGAGCCGAAATAATCGGTGAGATTAAATGGGAATTTAAGCCTCAAGGTGTAACAATTATTATCGGCGTATCCGAGTCACACCTTTCGATCCATACCTGGCCGGAAGATAATTTTGCCGCCGTAGATATTTTTTTCTGCGGAGACAAAGTCAATCTTGGGGTCGCTCAGAGAGTGATAATTGAATATTTCAGGCCGCAATCAGTGAGGGCCGAAGAAGTCTGCCGCGGGCCGAGGCGGTTGGCACAAACCTGACTGAAAATAACAAAGGACCAAGCAAACAGCTGGTCCTTTTTTATAGTTCGCGTAAACTGATTTTATGGCCGCTGTGCTTTTCAATCGCCTTTTCAATATCCCAGTTGAAAAATTTGGTTTTATCCAAGGCGCGGGCAAAATCATTGAGATTGACCGAGTGGCCTTCTCTGATTTGAATGCCGTATTCGTTTTCCAATCTACTGGCGGCTTCAATGGAGTCAGTCAGGTTATAAAGGTCTTCGGCAATCAAGAGCTGTTCTTGGTAGGTTAGATATTCGGTTTTCATAAAATTTTTTATTCTCCTTCACCAAGCCTACTTCCCGTTGACAACTTTGATTACTCCACTTGATTTATACAGTCAATTATGATAATATCATTTTAAACTCTCAACTCAAATGATTAACATTTAATGATTCTAGCATTCTAATTTTCCTAGCATGCTAGAATGCTAGAAAAAATATGCCCATCAAAAAATCAGCAAAGAAATCATTACGGCAAGCGAAAAAGCGAGCTGTCCAAAATTTACTGCGTAAAAGAGCCATTAAGGATTTAATAAAAAAGATTCTCAAGGCTGCGGCTTTGGGAGATACTAATAAAGTCAAAGAATTACTACCGCTCGCCCAGAAAGCTATTGATAAAGCAGCAAAAACTAAAGCAATCAAGAAGAATGCGGCTAATCGTAAAAAGTCGCGTTTAGCAGTGAGGCTGAAAAAGATGGTTATAGACAGTAATAAATGACCTTTTTGGCAGTAACCTATAACCATAAAACGGTTGTTCAAAAGAGCGGCCGTTTTAGATTTCTATAATAAACAAGTCCAGCAAGACCTGCTTTGGCAGGGAAGTGGATTTAAATTTCTGCTCCAGCTTGACTAATTTTTGGTAAATAGTTTTTAGTTTATCAAGACTGATTTTTTTGCTGGCGGGGAGTATCTTTTTTACTACAAACAGCTTCCAGCCAGTTTTTTTGACAATTTCTACTGGAGTCAAATTTTGTTCAACTAGAGATTTTAATTTGACGAGCATCCTAAATTGCCTAATTATCATAAAAAGGATATAAGTTTCATTTAAGCCCAGCGCCAACTGTTCATTTAAAAGTCGAGTCGCCACGGCCTGATTACCGTCAGCTATAGCATCAGCCAGACCAAAAATATTTTCATTCAGCTTGGCCTGGACCAGTTCTTGGACATCAATGGCCGTGATAGTTTTATCTTTAGCAAAAGCAAAGAGCTTATCCAATTCGTTGGTTAGTTGCCATAAATCATTGCCAACAAAAGCAATGAGCAAATCTAGGGCCGGTGTTTCAATTTTGCCGCCGTTTTTTTTCAGATAATTCTTTAGCCAAGCCGTCAACCGGCCGGTGGTTAAAGGAAAAAAGATTTGGCGGTACTTTGCGTTTTTGGAAAGAAATTTTAAAAGTGGATTTTTTTGCTCTGGCTCGCCATTTTCCCAAAAGACAAAGACATTGTCTGAATCCTTGAGGTTAGTTAATAATTCAATTAGGGCATCTATTGTTTCTTTTAGAGGCTTTGCGGTTAGTAGATTTTTAGTAATAATCAGCCGTTTATTGACTAAAAAGCCGCTTTGAGTGGCGACATTATTGAATTTTTCCAAAGTAAAATTTTCGCCGTCCAAGGTAGTAATATTGATGCCGGCCGGGTCCTTTTCCCGTTTAAATCTGTCTTTGATTTCCTTCAATTTTTGGCTGGAGCGGTAAGTATCCTCACCGTATAAAAAGATGAACATAATAATAAATTCAAAAAGCAAAAAGTAAAAATCAAAATTATTTATAGATAATTAGCAGTAAAAAAATAATTAAAGTGGTTAGTTGAATGAATATGCCGGTTAAAATTGGCACTTGACAATTCAGCAGGTCGTGGAAATACATCAAGATGCGGCTGGAAACATAGCCTAAAATTCTCCACTGCGTCAGCTCATAAAATCCCCAGATGTAATCAGGTAAAGCCGTGCCAATCACGGCGGCGATTACCGACGGCGTTAAGAGGATAAAATTGTGCGAGACAAGATAGTAAACCAGCAAGATAATACCAAACGTATCAGCAATTTCAATTAAAAACAGTCTTTTGATTTTTACCCAGCGCGGCCAGTGTTCACCGATATTATTATCGCCATGGGGGATTATATCAAGAATAAGGTGGGAAATAAATCCTAATACAAAAGCGAGCCAAGGATTTGCTATTTGGCTGCCAATTAATAATCCGGCAGAAGCGTGGACGGTTAGGAACATATGATTTAGAATTCTAGCATTCTAGAAATTATTTACATTCTCCCCAATTTTTTCCTGAACCGACTTCAACAACAATCGGCACTTTAAGTTGGTAAATATTTTCCATTATATTTTTCACAAATTTGCCGACTTTGTCAATTTCTTTTTCTGGCACTTCAAAGACCAGTTCATCATGAACAGTCAACAGCATTTTGGCATGAGGCGAGAATTTTGGCAACTCTTGATGAATTTTAATCATAGACAGCTTTAAAAGATCGGCGGCCGTGCCCTGGATAGGCGCGTTAATGGCCATTCTTTCAGCTCCGGCTCTAATCAACTGAACGCCGGAGTTAATCTCTGGTAAATAGCGCCTGCGGCCTAAAAGCGTTTCCACATAACCATATTTTTGCGCTAACATTTTCGTCTGGTCTAGCCATTGTTTAATTTGGGGGTGGAGTTCAAAATATTTATCAATGAAATCTTTAGCTTCATCGCGGGAAATGCCGGTGCGCTGACTAAGACCCACTGCGCCTAAGCCGTAAATCACGCCAAAATTGACCTCTTTGGCCGCTCGCCTTTGTTTGGGCGTTACTTCCTTTATATCAATTTTATTAATGTTGGCGGCGGTGCGGCGATGGATGTCCTCGCCTTTCTTAAAATATCCAATCATTTTTTGGTCATTAGATAGAGAGGCAATCACCCTAAGTTCAATCTGCGAGTAGTCGGCCGAAATCAAGCGGTAGCCCCGTTCGGCAATAAAGGCTTTTCTGATTTCTTTGCCAATTTCTGTCCTGATGGGAATATTCTGTAAGTTCGGGTCCGAAGAAGTCAGTCGGCCAGTGGCAGCAATGGTCTGGTTAAAGCTAGTATGGACGCGGCTGGTTTTGGGATTAACTAACTTTGGCAGGGCTTTAATGTAAGTATTTTGCAATTTGGTATATTCTCGGTATTGGGAAATCAGGTCAATGATTGGGTGTTTGCCGCGCATTTTTGTAAGTTCCTGGGCGGCTGTAGAAATCCCAGTCTTAATCTTTTTTAAACCAAGAGAGGAAATTTTCAGACGGTCAAAAAGAATTGCCTTGAGTTGCAAAGGCGAGGCAATATTAAATTTTGTCCCGGCTAGTTTATAAATTTTTTCTTCTATCTTCCTAATGACTTGGTTGAATTTTCTATCCATCTTTTTTAGAAATTCAACATCAATCTTGATGCCCCATTTTTCCATTTCCGAAAGAACCGGGATTAAGGGGATTTCCACTTTTTGGAGCAGTCCCAGATTAGCCATTTTTTCTAAGTTGGGTCTTAGTTTTTTTGCCAATTTTAAGGAAAAGTCAGCGTCCTCGCCAGAATACCAAGCAAGTTTTTCTAGCGGCACCTCACTCATATTTAGTTGGTCTTTGCCCTTTTTGCCAATTAAATCTTCAATCGGCTGCATTTGGTAGCCCAGTTCAGAAAAGACCAAGTCATCTAGATTTAAATTCCGGTTGCCCGCAGTTAAAAGATAGGCAGCCAGGAGGGTATCAAATTCAATGCCTTTGAGGGTGATGCCAGATTGCATTAGCATCTCATAATCATATTTTAAGTGATGGCCGATTTTTTTGATTTGTGGATTTTCGAGGATGGGTTTTAATTCTTTAAGCCAATAATTATGCGGGGCAATATTCAAATAGTAAGTTTCGTCAGCCAGCCAAGAAAAACTAATGCCCAAAAGTTTTGCTTGCCAAACGTCTAAAGAAGTTGTTTCGGTGTCTATGGCAAATTCTTTTTGTTTTTTAAGTTCTTGGAAAAATTTATCAAACTCACCGTCGTCATCAATCAGCCGATAGTTGAAGTTTTGTTTTTTTGGCTTAGAGTTGAGCTTGATAAAATCCATCGTTTCTTGCGTCGGCAGAAGGCCGGGCCTTCTACTACCCAATTCGTTATCTTGAGTTGCATCTGCCTTGCCGACTATTTCTTTGGGAATTTTATTCATTAAGCTTTTAAATTCCAGAGCAGTAAAGAGTTTAATCACCTTATTTTGGTCAAAGCCGCCAACTTTACTTTCTTCAAGCTTAAAATTGGTTTTTAAATTGGTTTTTAAAGTCACCAGTTTTTTACTTAAGAAAGCATCACTTTGTTGTTCTTTAAGAAGATTAATCACTCGTTCCTTGAATTTATTGAGTCTTTTATCAGCATTTTTAATGGCTTTATAAAGATTTTCCAGACTGCCAAATTCCTGCAAAAGTTCGCTGGCGGTTTTTTCGCCAATGCCGGAAACGCCGGGAATGTTGTCCGAAGGGTCGCCTCTTAAGGCCTTAAAGTCAATCAGCTGCTTTGGCTCAAGACCATAGCGCTCTTTGACGGTTTGTGGCGCATAGGTGATGGTGTCAGAAATACCTTTTTTTAAAGTAAAAACCTCGGTACTTTCGTCAACCAGCTGCAAAGTGTCCAAGTCGCCAGTGACAATAATATTTTTTAAATCCGGCTTCCCCTTTTTGAGTTTAGTTACAATCGTACCAATCACGTCATCAGCTTCATAGCCTTCTTCTTTTGAATCAATCACTGGGATATTAAAAGCGTCCAGTATCTTTTCAATCAGCGGAATTTGTTGATAGAGTTCATCAGGTTGTTTGACTCGCTGGGCTTTATATTCGGCAAATTCTTCGGCGCGCTTGGATTTTCCAGCCCGATCAAAAGCCGCACATAAATAATCGGGTTTTAAATCCTTAATAATTTTTAGAAGAATCATGGTAAAGCCATAGACGGCGTTGACTAATGTTCCGTCTTTTAAGGTCATGGGCGGCAGGGCGTGAAAGGCGCGGTGCAAAAGAGCGTTGCCGTCAATAATAATGAATTTTAGTTGTTTAATCATTCGTATTTGTGCGTTAAGTTTGCGGTTAGTAATTAGTTCGTCCCGCTGCGGCGGGGTCAGCGATTATACTAAATTTAGTAACTACGCTGACATTTGCGAATCCCGCTAAGCGGGGCTGACCGCGAACCTATTATGGTTATAATTAAATAACTGTCCCTAAACTTTTTTTAATTATCTCCAATGCCGCCAAATGTCCTTTTCCGCCCGAAGTAAAGCTGGCACAACAGTCAGCTACGACCGTTACTTTATAACCCCGATCAAAAGCATTAAAGCAGTCGGCCAGAATACAATAATCGGTATCCAAGCCGCAAATTACCAGTTCCTCAATTTTATTCTTTTTAAGATATTTTTCAAAATCAGGATTGGTAAAAACCGAAAAAGCGCATTTGGCAAAAACATTGTCTTTTTTTAGCCAAGGCCTAAGCTCGTTAACAATATCAGAATATGGTGGTTTGACACAGCCAGTAAAGTTTAATTGCTTGACAAACTGACTATCAGACGAGTTGATAAACTGGCTAAAGACCATTACGGGAAAGCGGTTATCTTCAATCAGCTTTTTAATATTAGCCGGCACGGCTTGGGTGTTTTTATTGATGAAGTAATTTTGGACGTCAACTATCAAGAGGCCCCGCACCATTCGTTTTTGTGCGTGGCTATTTATTGTTTTGTTATTTTGAGAAGATGTGAAATTATTCATGTTTAAGTAAACTTTGGTGCGGGGTAAACTTGTTTCATATAGATATTCTATCATTTTTTGAGAAAATAAAAAGCCTTGCCCATACTATCATTCTAAGCGGAGCCCTAAAGTATGCGCCTTACGCAACTTTAGGGCAAGCGAAGAATCTTATTATTTAGCAACGTTGCTAGATCATTAAGATCCTTCGGTCGTTTCTCTCTCAGGATAACAAAAAGAGGTAAGGCTTTTTATTTTTTTGTTTAATATATAGTAAAAGTATTGCCAAGAATAGGAAAATTACCAGAAATAGTGGTAGTAGCACCAGTTATTGCTCCATGAGCTCTGACCGCGCTCTCATTATCAATGCCTAGTCTGATTGTTTGACTAGAAGTGGCACTGGAACCTAAATCACCTTTAATTAGTAGAGATTTAACCGTGCTACTGGGGATAGTGAAAGCAAAGTCGTTAAAGACAAAAGTATTTTCACCAATCCGCTTAGTCGTGGTGGCGATTAAAGTACTAGTGGCAGTGTCATCATATAAATAAAGCATAGAGAAAACCCGGAAAGTAGTGGAGGAAGTGCCATAATTTGTTACTGCCAACTTGTCTAGTATAATATCTTCGGTGCTGCTAGCAGTATTTGTAAAATCAAATTTTACAAAAGCGACATTGGTGCTGGTAGCTGGAAGATAACCGCCGGCCGGTGTATCTGGACTTAAAGAGACAGCTAGATAGCTGACTGCGTAAGCTACTCCAATAATTAAAAAAGTGGAAATGACAGAAAGTGAAATAACTGTCAAGATTGATTTTTTATTCATATGTTTGATTGATTAATTAATTAGAATAATTCGACCTTTTATATTATACACTCTGGAGGTTAAAATCTTACAACATTTTGTTTTTTTGTCAACTTGATTTTTAAGGCAGGTTTTGGAGTAAAAGAAAAATCCCGAAATGAGCGGAATTTTATGGAGGCCACGGCCCCGCTTCTGCGGGGCGCATAACGGTTTTGCCCGCCTGCCCCGACACCAAAATGGTGCGGGGCCTGCCTAAATATAAACAACTTGGAGGCCAGAACGGGAATCGAACCCGTGAATAACGGTTTTGCAGACCGTTGCCTTACCACTTGGCTATCTGGCCTTTATTATAAAGATGATATTACTAGAATTTAAAACGTAGAAAAATTTTTTTGGCGTCGGGCAGGCAGACCGCTCCCTCTTGTCCGCCGAATCCAGCAAAGCTGGAGAAGGCAGATAACCACTTGCCTGCCCGCCGAAGCGAACGGCAGTGAGTGTAGGCGGGGCTATCTGGCTAGCTTTTATTAAAGTATCAAAAAAGGGACTTTTTTTCAAGCCCCCCTTTAACTCCCTTTAAATCTATTCAATCACCGAAGGTAAAATTTCCATCTCGGTCCACTTTCGGCCAAAGGCCTTGGCAGATTGATAATCTTTCATCCAAATGTCGGCTGTTCGGAAATAACGGGGATGCATTCGGTCGTGAACGGTAAAGACCTTGTCGCCGAAAAGTTCGGGAAAGCGGATACGTGTACCAAAAGGGAGGTTTTGAAAATTGGTAGCGACAATGTCTTCTATGTTTCTTTCGCAGACGTTAAGACCAGAAGCAGTAATACAAGGTTCAACATCAGTCTGTTCATTAGTGCTGTTATAAGCGGTGACCCAGAGTTCAACCGTAATTTTGAGCGGTTTGACTTCAATAAAAGGCAATTTAGCCACTGCTGGATAGTTTTTCAGCACTTCTATTTTACCAGCGGCTAAAAGTAGCGGCGGGCTTACCTCAATACCTTCGGCTAAAGCAAAATGAGGGAAGGAAAGATTAAGAGTTACTAACAGCATTAAAATCGGCAGACCTTTATCCAGCATCTTCCAGCCAGCCCCGCTATGCGGAGCATGGCCGGGGAATACCTCGCAGCTCTGCTGCGGGGATAAATGGAATTTAATTATTTTTTGTAGGATTTTATAGGTTTTTCCCATATATTTCCATTAAAAAATCCCTATCATAGGACTTTAGGGATTTTACAGCAGGGTAGCAGATTTTGGGATTTTTGTCAATAGCGAATGATTTTTTGAATGATTTTTTTATAACTATAAATTTTTTCGCGTTTACTGATTTGTAGCACTTCTTCAGAAAATTTATCAGAAGAAAAATGAAAATGATAAGAAATTATTCTGGCGCCCAACGGTAGCTGCTCAAAATTCTCTTTTAATCTTTCCATGGCGGTGTTCGTTAAAAAACAAAAAACCAGATTATAATCAGCTAAGTTAAATTTTAAAAAGTCAGTTTTAATTACTTGATATTTTTTGGTCTTTAATCTGCCAAAAATCTGGTTAAGCCAAAATCTAATTTTGGTCAGAAGAATTAAAACCGAGGAGTCATCAATTCCCGTTATTTCATTAGGGTAATGACAGGCAATTTTTAGAATAATCCGGCCGCTGCCTGAACCCAGGTCAATAATTTTATCATTTGGTCCAATACAAGCCAAAGTAATCATCTTTTTGATGATTTTGTAAGGAGTAGGCACGTAAGGCACCAGCTTTTTAAACGAAAAAATAACATTAAGCAAATAAATAATCAAAATTGCCGCCAGCAAAAGATAAATTAACTGGATAATTATTAAAAAAGTAATCATTTTCTTGATTGCCAAAGATATTTTTTCAAATCTATAAAATAATTGTTGTCTCTTTCTTCAACCTTTATTCCTTCTAAACGCAACAAAGCCGCCTGCATTTCCCGCGGGTGGTCTAAACAAGTGGTGGAAATCATCCCTTGAGAATTGATCACTCTTTGCCAAGGCACTTTGTTAATGTCGCATAAATGCAAAGCCCAGCCAACCATGCGGGCGGCTCTAGGCGTGGAAATCATCGCGGCAATTTGGCCGTAGGTAGCAACCTTGCCTTGGGGGATTTTTTTAGTCAGCTCGTAGACCTTTTGGTAAAAGTTCATATAGTCGCGTATCGTATATCGCAAATCGCGTATCTATATTATAACAAAAAATACCGAGTCTGACTCGGTTGACAGAGTAATACTACTGTATTACAATGATGATATTACCAATTTAGGACTTTCGCGTTACATTGTCATTTCGAGCGGAGCCCTGAGTTTATCGAAGGGCGGAGTCGAGAAATCCCTTAATACCTAAATCAAAGAGATTTCTCCACTCAAGCCTGCCCTGAGCGATAGCGAAGGGGTCGAAATGACATAAAATGCGCTAAATGCGAAAGTCCTACAATTAACAAAATTTATATGCGCGATATTTTAACCTTATCCCTGCCTAACAAAACTAAAGAATTAATTAAGAAAAAGGCCCAAAAGTCCGGTTTTGCCAATGTCAGCCATTATATCCAATTTTTAATCCAGCAAGATGAGGAGGTGATTTCCGAAGCAGAGTTATTAAAATCCGTCAAAGAAGCGCAAAAAGAGTATGATGCCGGCAAGGCCATTAAAGCCAAATCAATGGCCGATTTGGTATGATTGTTGAGAATATTTTTTACGCCAAAAAGTTTGTTAAGGAATTAAAGAAATTGCCGGAGAATATTGTTAATATCGCCATAGCCAAAGAAAGACTGTTTAAATTGGATCCGCTGCATCCTTCTTTGCGACTTCATGAGTTGCATGGGAAATTCAAAGGCATTTGGTCTATTTCTTTAACTTTGGGTTATAGGATTATTTTTAAAAGACAGAAAAACGGGGATATTTTGTTTATTTCTAGCGGAAAGCATGATATTTATAGATATTTGTAATCGGTTTGGATAATTAAAAAACCGCCTTTCAATAAGCCCTCGGCCTGAGCTCGGGCCGAAAGCTCAAGGCGATTTTTTAAATGGAGCGGGTGAAGGGAATTGAACCCTCGTATCTTGCTTGGAAGGCAAGTGCACTAGCCGTTGTGCTACACCCGCCTACGTTCGCTTCGCTCACTACGGCGTCTGTCCGATCTTTGGCGGAGGCAAGCCCGCTTTAGTAAAATCCTTACTGTTTGGCGAAGCCAACCGAAGCTCCGAAAGCCTTCGGAGCGTAGGTTGGTCGTTACTCCTAGACGAAGCACGAACCTTCCTCTTTTTACCCTGAGCGTAGCCGAAGGGTCAAAAAGCCCAAGATTTTTCGTTGCGCCCTTCAGGTGCGCGCCGCTCAACAATTTTTTAGATATTCCTTTATTCTCTCGCGATCTTCGTTTTCTTTATCGCCTTTAAAATATATCTCAATAAACTCAATTTTACAACTTTGGCAATGAAAAGCGTAAACAACTCGGAGCGACGAGCCTTTTAAATAACGACAAAATAAACGCGCTTTGACAATGGCACATTGTTCGTTTCGCGTAATAACATTGAAATGCTTGCTATTCCCCAGCGGTGCGACATCAACTACGCGCTTAAATTCTTCCAAGTCGTCAGGCAATGATTTATATTTTTTTGAAAACCGCTTAAATTCCTTGGAAAATTCCGGCAGTTCATTATAGTTCGTCTTCATAATTTCTTACGGAGTAATGTTCGTCGCGGTAAAAAACACTTTCATAGGAAAGCGGTTTGCCGTTTTCCGCCGTTTTCCAGGGAATATCTTCGTGCGAATAATTTTCCATTTCTTTGGCGTTTTTATCTGAAAGCCGCGCTAAAACATCATCAATATGTTCTATCTCGCGTCCAGTCAAGACATTGAGATTGGGACGTCTAATTGGTAAATATTTTCTTTGTGGATAATTAAAATATTTTCCTTCAACTCTTACAACCTCGCCACCCTGAATCATATCGTCAACTACGGCTTTAAATTCAACAGGAGTAGGACCATAACGATTTTTAATGTAAGTCGCGCCGACTAATTGTTCTTCAAATTTTTCATAAAAATCAAAATCAATAAAATAAAGCAATTTGTAAATCACTGCTTCGCCGACATTTGACTTACCGCCAACTTTTGACAAAACATAAAGCAAAACTTCTTTAAATTTTTTAAGGTTTTTTTGCGGGACGCTGATTCTTATTTCTTGTTTTTCTACTTTTGATTTCATCTCTTCCTTCTTGATTTCGGCGGTAATGGAAGAATCTTTGGCGCGCCTAAAATCTTCAAACGATATGCCAAAAATAGAAGCCAGTTTTTCTGCTTCGCTAATGGTTAAATCCCGCTCGCCTTGTTCAATTTGTACATAAGTAGGGCGAGAAATGTCAAGCTCCGACGCCAAAAACCCCTGTGTCAGATTATTCTTTTTTCGCAATTGTTGTATAAATTTTGAAAGCATAATTATATTTTAGCTAATGTAAAATTATTTGTCAAGAGAAATGTAAA
>Ga0066637_10002064_pt1 | contig 13319 bp, 8 predicted proteins | sample CryGeyCG2014_020_FD_62737 | JGI IMG/M metagenome (GOLD analysis project Ga0066637, IMG submission 62737) | Groundwater microbial communities from aquifer - Crystal Geyser CG08_land_8/20/14_0.20 | ecosystem: Environmental > Aquatic > Deep subsurface > Groundwater | place: USA: Utah: Grand County...
GGATGCGCATATAAAAAATCTTAGAAAAAAGTTAGGATGGTCCAGTAAGAGAATAAGGACCATAACTGGCGTGGGATATAAATTTGTTAAGGAGTATTGACAGATGGGTCATCCTGAGGTTGGTGTTATTGTGAAAGAACAATTCATAGGAAAGAAAATTGTGGTTGTAGATGATGACCCTGCAATCGTTAATCTGGTTCAATTCATCTTAAACAAAGAAGGATTTGAGGTATTCACAGCATCGGACGGTAATACTGGTTTCAGCAAAATTCGCAACATTCTGCCTGATTTGGTAATATTAGACCTACATATGCCAGGAATGTCGGGGTTTGAAATTTGCACACGTCTCAGAAGCGACTTTCGCTTCTCACATATGCCAATTCTGGTCCTCACCGGTTCAACCAAGATAGAGAATGGCATAGCACTGCTGAATTTTAGCGCCGATGACTATATCATTAAGCCATTTACGCGCAGAGAGCTTGTAGCGCGCACAAATGCACTCCTGAGACGTGCCCATACTCTGATTGACCTGAATCCACTGACAAGATTACCGGGAAATGCCTCGGTCTCAGCAAAGTTGAGTAATTTGATAGAGACTGGCTCTGACTTTTGTGTCCTGTATGTTGACATTAAGAAACTAAAAGCATTTAATGAGCACTATGGTTTTGTGCGCGGTAACGATGTTATAAAGATGCTTACTCAAATCCTTATTCAGACGGTTCACGATAAAGGAGAACCTGACAATTTTATCGGGCACACGGATGATGATAATTTCGTGATAATCACCTCACCAGAGCATGCCAGTTCGGTATCTCTCGGGATTATCTGGGAATTTGACCAGAAAGTAAAGGGATTATACGATGCCGAAGACCTACGTCAGGGTTACATTGTGAACAAGAATCGCCAGGGAAAAGAAGAAAAGTTTCCGATTACAAGCATCGCAATAGGCATAGTAAGTACTAAGAAAAGAGAAATTACTCATCCCGGGCAGATAGCACAGATTGGTAACGAACTTGTTTCGTATGCAAAAACTTTTGATGATAGCAAATTGATAATTGACCGAAGGAAAGACCAGCAAGCCCCTTCAGAGCCAGCAGTTTAGATATTCACCTTCTTACCCGAGTTTCTTTTTTTGGAGTTGCTCGCCGAGGAGGTACAAGCCAGGAACCATTATCAACGTAAAAAATGTGTTACTCAAGAGTCCGCCCATAACGACTATCGCCATTGGTGCCCTGAGTTCAGCACCCTCCCCTATTCCCAGCGCAAGTGGAAGCAGGCCAAATACCGTAGTCAGTGTGGTCATCAATATCGGACGCAACCGCACCCGGGATGCTTCAATGCAGGCATTATAAGTATCCATGCCTTGTTCTTTCAAAGTATTTATGTATGATACCAGCACAATACCGTTGTTTACCACTATTCCGGCAAGCATAACTACCCCGAGAAGGACAACGATATTGAGCGTGGTTCCGGTAACCACCAGCGCTATTACGGCTCCTACTATTGCAAGTGGTGCTACTAATGCTATGATAAATGGTTGCCACAATGATTCAAACTGTGCTGCCATAATCATATAAACCAGTACTAGAGCAAGCGCTAACACAAACAGAAGAGATTTGAATGATTCAGACATATTTGTTGTTTCTCCGGAAAACATTATATTTACTCCACGAGGAAACGTGGTGTTCAAAAGCGCTTTTTGAATCTCTTTTGTTGCACTGGTTAAGCTCCTGTTGGTGAGATTTGATGAGACCGTAACAACCTTTTCCCCTTCCTCACGCCTGATTTCAGATGGACCTTGTGCTATAGTCAGATTAGCAAGTTGCCTCAAGGGCAAGTTGAATCCGAGCGGTGAATGTACAAGAATATTTCCAATCTGAGAAAAATCACTTCTGTCTTCTTCTCTCAGCTGGACAGTGATGTCAATTTCTTCTCCCTCTTTCTTGAATTTGGTCGCAGTATAACCTTTTATTGCCGCAAGTGCAGACGCTGATATGTCTTTGACAGATAGGTTATAGAGGGCAGCACGGTCTTTGTTTACCTCTACTTTCAGTTCTGGAATTGGCTGTATGTAACTTGACTTTACCCCTGCCACACCAGAGACACTTTCAAGAGACACCCTGACTTTCTCAGAAGCTCCAATAATTTCTTCAATTTCAGCACCTTTTACTTTAATCTGAATTGGTGCGCTCTGTCCAAAAGATGAGCCAAAAATACTTTCTTGTGTGATGTATTCAATTTCTGCGTTGCCAATGTCAGATTCAAGCAGTCTATGCTTCAGGTCTTGAATGATACCATCCATTTTTCTGCCCTTTTTCTTAAGACCAACCGTAAACCTTGCCTGATTAGAACCAAGTGCTTCAACTGCCTGCTCAGTTTTTTCTTCATGCGTTGAGCCAATATTTACGAAGGTTGTTTCGATTTCTGGAATTTGTGAAAGTATGCTTTCAATTTTTTTTGCCATACTATCCGTATAGGAAAGAGGAACACCTGGAGCAAAGTCTACGTTCATAATAAACTGCCTCTGTTCCACCTTTGGCATAAATTCCCTCGGAATTGCAAGAAGTGCCAATGCTGAGGCGATAACTAAACCAAATATAATAAGCATATTCCTTTCTTTTCTTCTCAAGAATTGATGTAGGAATATTGTTAGTTTCTTTTGAAGGTTCTGAAATTTTTCTGAACCGGGATTTGAGACCTGATGAGAAATACTATATGCGGCAAATCTGGGTATAAGAAAGAGTGCCACGAAAATAGAAGCGACCAATGAAAAAGTAACAGTAAGAGCAAGCTCTTTGAACAGTTGACCGCTGATATCACTGACAAACAGGAATGGCAGAAAAACTACCACAGTGGTAAGAGTTGATGCAATAATTGGTCCAGTCACTTCTTTTGTTCCATTACTAGCACATTCTACACCAGAACGATTTTTCTGGCGTAAGCGTGCAATATTCTCAATCACCACAATAGAGTTATCCACAAGCATTCCAATGCCGAGCGCCAGCCCTCCAAGCGACATAATGTTTATTGAAATCTTGTTATAGTACATAAGGGAGAAAGCAAACATTACTGATACAGGAATTGAGAGTACTACGATAGTCGAAGAACGGATATTACCCAGAAATAGGAGCAGCACCAGAAAAGCAAGCACTCCACCCTGGATTGCAGAAGAAGTCACACCTGATATTGCTTCACGCACAAACTTAGATTGGTCATATACAATATCAAGTTTCATATTTTCTGGTAATTCCTGCTTGATTTTCGCAAGCGCCTGTCTTATCTCCTGACAAACGCTAACGATATTCGTCTCCGCCTGACGATGAATGGTAAGCGATATGCTATCATTGCCATTGTACCGTGAGATACTGGTCGGTTCTTTGTTTGTTTCTATAACTTCGGCTATGTCTTCAAGAAATGCTACTTTCCCTTCTACATTTTTTGTGTCATTTACTGGCTTTCTTGTATCCTTCTCCTGCACAGTCGCTCGTTCTACATTGACTACCGTCCGTTTGATATCTGATATATCTTTGAATTCCCCTTCCGTTTTTATCAAATATTCAATCCTTGCACCCTTAATAGTACCTGCAGGATAAGTTATATTTGAATCTTCAAGAGCACGAATTACTGAAAGAATACCAATATCTGATGCGCTGAGCCGTCCCTGGTCAAGTTTGACAAGAATTTGCTTCTCATATCCGCCTCGGACCTCACAGGATGCAACTCCGTCAATACGCTGAATATCCTCTTTGATTTCCTTTCTTGCAAAATCCCTCAATTCGAGCGGCGAACGGGACCTTTGCGTTTGTTGCAGGTTTACGAGCATTACTGGCATCTGGAATGGATTATACTTGAGCACAATCGGCTCTGATGCATCAAGCGGTAGTCGTTCCTTTACCAAATCAATTTTTTCCCGTACTGCAAGTGCAGCAAAATCCATCTTTGTGCCCCACACAAAATCACACAACACCAGTGAAACCCCTTCCCTCGAAATTGAACTGACTTTTTTGATTCCGCCCACTGTACCGACCGCTTCCTCAATTATCTTTGTGGCAAGTTTTTCCATTTCTTCAGGGCTTGCCTTTTCGTATGAGGTTACGACAGAAATCTGAGGGTAATCAACTGACGGCAAGAGTTCCTGTGGTAGTTTCTGCCAGGACACAAAACCGAGGATTATAACACCAACAAAAACCATCGTTGTGGTTATGCGTCTTCTGATGGCAAGGTCAATTATGTTCATATTGCAACAATCCTCTGTTTCAGATTTTCAAATACCATATAGACCGAAGGTACTACAAATAGCGTGAGGAACGCTGAAACCGACAAACCGCCTACTACAGTTATAGCAAGTACCGACCAGAGTGCTGATGATTCACTTCGGTCAACAGCCAGTGGAACCAAACCAAGTATTGTAGTAAGTGTGGTCATTAGAATCGGCCTGAGTCGGTCCTGGCAGGCCCGTGTCAGACAACGGACGAGTACAAATTTTGTACTGTTTTCTGATTTGGTTACCTCACGTCTAAAAAAATTCACACGGTCAACAAGTATGATTGCATTATTTACTACTATCCCGCCAAGCACCACCAGTCCAACCCATACGCCCATACTAACCGAATTTCCGGTGAGTTTCAATGCAAAACTTGCACCTATCAAAGCAAGAGGGACTGAAGTCATTATTATCAATGGCTGGAAATACGATTCAAACAACGATGCAAGTACGAGATAGATGAGTATCAAAACAAGTACACCTACCTGCGTAAATTCCTGTCTATTTCGTATCATACTAAAATAGTTATAGCCAAACTCCCATGAGTATCCTTCAGGAAATTTCAAACTTTGCATTTTGCTCCGGATTAATTCAGCTGCTTTGTTCAATGGAATCCTGCCGCGGTTCGTGCTTACCTGTACCATTCTCTCCTTATTTCGGTGCCAGATTTCGCTCGGGTCCTTTGACATTGAGAATTTTGCAATCTGGGCAAGATAGACAGGTTGTCCCCATGGATTGACGGTATTGAGATTATGCAAGGAATCAAGTGTATTGCGGAATTCCGGCGCCAACCTTACGATTGTCTCTACTTCTTTTGCTTCTGCACGATACCTCGTAGCAACAAGACCGCGCATTTGTGTATGAAGTTCCTTTGCAACCGACCCCGCAGTAAGGCCGAACAACCCCATTTTAGCTTTATCAAGTGTGATACACATTACCGGCCGTCCCTCTTCCATTCTTATCTTTGTATCAGTAAAACTATTGACGCCAGATATTGCACGTGCAGACTGTACTGCTAAATTCTTAAGCAGGTCATAATCACAGCCATATAATTCTACAAATATTTCTTCACTCCCAATTTCCTGTGACTCTTCGAAATATATAAATGCAGGCTGAATCTCCTGTAATTTAGGCCGGAGGTCAGCAATAATTTGTTCCCTGGAGTGCTTTCTGTGTTTGCGTGGTACGAGTGTGACATATATCTTGGTGGACCACCTCTCCGCTTTGGTAGAAATGGTTTTTACTTCCGGGACGCTTGCAAGTATTTTTTCCACCTCTGCCACCGTTGCATCAGTTGCCTCAAGTTTTGTACCTGTAGGTAATTGTACATGCACGGTAAATTTGCCTATTTGAGCTGGTTCAAGGAATTCCGCACCAAGTCCTGAAAAAACAAATACTGCGAGAATAAAAATACCAAAGACTGGAACAAGACCTTTATAACCGGTTCTCAAGAATGATAGTAGCCGTAACTTATATTGTCTAGTCAGCCTGACAAGCCACGCAGGTTCCCACTGATGCAAATTACCGTGCTGCTGTTTTGCCGTCACAGCAGGTCTGCACTTGAAACGAGACATAGCGAGAGGGACGAAAGTCTGAGATATGAACAATGAAGCCAAAAGAGAAAAAGTTATCGTAAGTGCTACGCCACCATAAAGTCGCCTTACTTCTTGACTTATAAAGGTCAGAGGAAGGAATACTACAATTGTAGTCAGGGTAGAAGCAAAAATCGCAAGCACTACTTCACCTGTACCATGCTGTATATCCTGTTCTAGCGATAGCGAATCTTTCCTGGATGACTTCTTAACCACATTGTCAATGACAACGATAGAGTTATCAAGCAGCATCCCTATACCAAGTGCGATACCTGAAAGAGTCATTATGTTGAGTGAAATATTCTGAAAATACATAAGCGAAATAGTTATCAAAACGCAAAGAGGCACGGTTATTGCAATTACCGAAATTATTCTTGTATCACGCAAGAACAGAAATAGCACGGAAATGGCAAGAAACGTTCCTATGAAAAGCGACTGCTTTACGGAGCCCATAGCTTTTTTTATAAACTCTGCATCATCCTTTGTCGTCACCACAAATATGCTGTGAGGTGCGAGCTTTTCCCTGATTGTTTGAAGCGTCTGTTTGACATTATTCACTACTTCAAGTGTGTTTGCATCGCTTTCTTTCTGTAGATACAGAGATACTACTGGTTTTATGTCCACCCGTGAAAAACCAACTGGGTCAAGAAAAGAATCTTCTATGTCTGCAACGTCTTTGAGCCGAATCATAGAACCATCTTCGGTTTTGGCAACCCCGAGATTCGAAATCTCCTCAAGATTTTCAAATTCCCCAATAGCACGAATGCGGTATTGGTCCTGCTTGTAGCTTAGTTTGCCTGCAAGAACTGAAAAATTACTAAGATTTACCATAGACACAACGTGCCCTATCGGGAGATTGTACGAGTTGAGTTTGTTCTGGTCCACATCTATTAAAATTTTTCTTTCTCTGCCACCTACTACATCCACGCTCGCAATCCCACTTACCCTTTTCAGTTTGTCCAGAACTTCTTCGTCAACTATTCGCCGCAGCTGTTCCGGACTGTACTTCTCGCCAGTCATAGCAAGAATCATAATTGGTATGTCTCCCTGCTGAAACTGCGCGATTATTGGTTTCTCAACTTCACGCGGCAATTTTTCTCGGACTCTTGCAAATTTTTCCCTTATTTCAAGAGCAGCAAAATCCATATCCGTCTCCGGCTCAAAATCAAGGATAGTCGTGGATTCGCTTTCTTTTGAGATGGAAGTGACTCGTTTTAGATGTGAAACAGTGGAAACCGCTTCTTCAACCGGTTTTGTTACAAGATACTCCACCTGGTCCGCAGGGATACCACCACGAACGGTCAAAATAATGCTTATCTGATTGAAAGAATAGTTTGGCATGAGCTCTACTGGCAGTTTGGAAAGCGCAACAAATCCTACTATAACAATCCCCAGGAAAAGCATCATAAAAGTAATTGGTCTTGAGAGAACGAGTTTAATCATTGTTCAATCCTTTTGTCATGCTGAGCCGAATCTGTAGTTGCAAAGTTTACTTTGCATTTTTGACGTTTGCACTTGAGAAACCTGGCAAGCTCGGCAATTACAATCACTCTGCAGGAGATTATTCATAGACGATTTTGACTTCAAGCCCGTCGCGAAGCGGCACCCGTGTCTCTTTGATTACCAGGTCACCAGCTGCTATGCCGGACATAATGTGCACTTTGTTTTCCACGCTATAGCCCGTAGCGACCTTTCTTATTTCTACCCGCCCCATATCTTCTTTACCCTCCATTGGCACCACAATCGGTACAACTTTCATAGCACCGAGGTCAAGCACGCTGTCTTGCGGCAGCATTACAGCATTGTCAATTTCTTTAATACTTATCTCTCCGCGAGCAAACATTCCAGAGAGAAGCAGGCCCTCCGGATTGGGAACTTTAATTTTCACCATAACAGTGCGGCTCTTACCTTCAACCACTGGCGAAACACTTGAGACCTGTCCCAGGAAGTATTTTTTAGGGTAGGCATCTACCAAAACTCTTGCTGACTGGCCAATTTTGACTCTCTCTATATCCTTTTCAATAATAGAGACCTCTATCAATACTTCTTCCGAGCCAATCAAGGTCGCAACCACAACCGATGGGTCTACAAACTCCCCTATTTCCGTATTCCTGCTGGCGAGAACCCCATTGGTTGGTGCAACAAGCAGTGTCTTGTCAAGCAATGATTGCGCCATAGCAACTTCAGTTCTGGAAACCTCCATTTCGTCTTTCAACCTTTTACCTTCAAGTTCCATCTCTTCCAATTTTGACTTAACAATACCCCCGATTTTATAGAGCTTCGCATATACCTGAAGCCGTTTCTCAAGTGCCATATATTGGTTCTCTGTTGCGCTCAATTTACTTTTGGCATGCCTTAGTTTAAGCATGTCATCGTATGACTCAAGCGAAGCTATTACCTCTCCTTTACTGACATGCTCGCCTTCATGGAAATTAAACGAATTTAGAATTCCTGAGCGTTCAAACCTCAGTTCATTCTCGGTAGAACCTTTTACCGTGCCCATTATCTCAAGCGTATCCTTGAATGTTTCAGGTTGCACTCGTACAACTTTGACAACATTCATTTCTTGTTCTGATGCTCCTGTGCCTGCTTTTTTCGTAAGTCCATTTTTTGCTATGACGACTTTTGCCTGTGTAGGCGACTCGGATGGCGCCTGTCTATGCTTAAAGAAAGCAATTGCCAGCGCCACAGCCAAAACAGCGACCACTGTAAGTAAAAGATATTTCCTTCGTGCAGCGGTACGCATGCCGATTGTGGTATGTGTTAGCCAGGCAAGAAAACCGGCTAATCTTGACACTAAATTACGATACACTTGCTTTACCTTCCGCATTTTCCATTTCCTCCAATTGGTGCCCTACTTGTAAATCAAGCTCTCAAGCGTGCTCAGTGCTACATAGTACTCATACATACTATCGGTATAGAAACTACGCGCACGTGCAACTTCAAGTATTGCCTGCATCACATCAGAAGTAGTGCGCTCATCTATCATTTTCTGCTGAGTCACAATTTTTGCCCTGTTTCCAGATAGTTCTGCACGTCGTTCTTCAAGAATCATGCGCTCCATGGCATTTTGGTACCTACGATAGGCATCGGTAATCGCCAGGATAGTTTTATCCCTGGTATTCTTCAAATTATCCTTTGCCTGCTGGTATACTACTTCTGCTTCTCTACGGTTGACACCAACAGCTAAACTATCTAAAAGTGATACTTCAACCGTATTTGTCATGGAATGGGTACGGACCGAAGTGTCCACTATTTCAGTTGGATTTGTCTTACCCTCGTCGTAAGAAAATCCGAGCGTGTTACCCCAGAAAGACCACCTCGCCCGCCCCATTACAGACCAGGTTTCTACTAAATCGAGGGGCTCAGTAGTATATGCTTCACCTGAACGCCCGGCGGCAACCTCCATACTAATTTGTGGCCACCGGGTAGCATTGACACTCTTTCTTCGATAATCATTAAGGGATAGCACTATCTCTGCTGATTCGACCTGAGGTGAGTTTGTAAGAGCCATTTTATTACATTGTTCCAGCGTATAGGGGATTCTATATATTTCTCGTCTGAATTCTGAGTCCACCATAATCTCAGAAAATGGGTCTACACCCATAACATGCCTGAGTGCCAGCCACGCCACCTCAAGTTCATTTTCGGTAATCTTCAACTGTGTACTTGCTTCATCAAAAACCAGTTTAGCAGTTCCAAATTCCAGTTTCGTTATTCCTTCTACCTTATATTCCCTTTCTGCAAGAAGTGCGTATGGTTTAATCTGTTCTATTGCTTCTGACCAGATGGACTCTTTCATTTTCTGGCGAACTACATTCCAGTATGCCTTAGCTACTTCCAACATCAATTCTCTTTTTACCTTTTCATAATTTATTCTTGCTGATTTAAAGCCAAGCATTTCACCGCGATAGTTAAGACCAATAGAACCAAAACTGAACAAAGGCTGTATTACTCTTATGCCGTAATTCTCCGCTTTATAAGGGTCTGTAATTGTTTCACCGGTATCTTCTTTCCACTGAAATCTTATATCCGGAAAAAATCCGCGAAATGCCCTGCCAGCCCGCATTCTGGCAAGATTGATTTGCTCTGACGCTATTCTGAGTGTTGTGCTATTTCCAATAGCTTTTGCTTTGCAGGAAGTAAGGTTTGTATTAAGTTGTGTTCCATAAATGAGAGATTCTTCGCTTTCGGATTTGGTAATGATATCATCAAATGAATCAACACATATAACATATTCTTTGCAGATAAAAATGATAACTATAATACTGACAAAAATTGACCATCTTCTCATTGTCACACTCCCCTCTTTTCTTGCCCCTGGTCTCGCCCCTGGCTAAAAATCATATCTTTGAGATTGCGGTAAGCATCAACAAAAGCACGTGCCGAGACCATACCTTCACCATTCCAGAATTTCATAGTTATTTGTTCACAGGAATCCTTATCACTAAATACAAACCAGAAAACCCTGCCTTCGGGTTTGAGACCTATGAGTTTCTTGCTATTTGTAATAAGGAAGGACGCAAGGAAGATGTCTTTGGTGAGAAAATTTTCATCTTTGCTTTCCATATCAATCTCCATCTACTTGTTATTGCACGAGCAAGCCCGTGCATACAACCATGCCTTAACGCTGCACTCCGACCAGTTGAAGTTCTCTTGCCAGATATTGTTCTTTGGATTCACCTGTATTTCTTCGCAGTTCTGCAAGGGACAAAAGGATATCCTGATAATATCCTATCTGGTTCTTCTGTCCATCCCTTTCCTGATGTTTTCTCACTGGCAGTTTCATCGTTTTCTCCTTCTGCCTTCAATTATATTATACCCTACAGGGATGAAATTGATGCGTAAATGCTGTAAATTTTGTCTGAAATGGTGTTATGAAGGGATTGTATCGTCATTCTGCATGAGTTTGCCGCAAGTACAGTGCGAGGGTAGTGCCGTCCGACTGCCGAGCACTCTGCGTGGTACTGCTCTAAGTCACACCACTACAAATATGCCGCCTGACACGTTTTTCTTAACGGTCGTGCCTACCAACTTCCTTCAGAATGACAAACTGTACTTTTTTAGTTTGTTATAGAGGGATTTCCTATCAATACCCAGGTATCTAGCAACTTTTGCCTTATTATTGTTAAACTGCTTCATTGCGTCTTCAAGTAACTTTTTCTCAACACTACTTACTGCATCGGACAAAGAGCCGGACGGCTGCGAACTTGTGTCAGTTGTATGGGCGGACAGTCCTTCCCGGGCGGGCAAGCTCGCACCTGCAACATGCTTCGGGAGAAGTTCTAATCTGATAATACTATTATCTGCAAGAAGGACAGCTCTCTTCACGATATTTTTCAATTCACGAATGTTGCCCGGCCACGAATAATTGATTAAATGGTCAAGTACATCCGCAGCAAAACCCTTTACCGCCTTTCCCATTTCTTCGTTTGCTTCTTTTAAGAAAAACTCCAGAAATAATGGAATATCGTCTTTTCGTTCCCTTAAAGGTGGCAGATAAAGAGTAAACTGATTAAGACGATGATAGAGGTCCTCACGAAACTCATTTTTATTCACCTTATCCTGCAAGGAAAGAGCGGTAGCAGCAATAAACCTCACATCAACCGGTATAGATTTAGTACCACCTAAATGGGTCAGGATATGCTCCTCAAGCACTCGTAATAATTTTGCTTGAACGGATAGTGGAGAATTGCCGACTTCATCAATAAACAAGGTCCCGTGGCTAGCTACTTCTATCAACCCCATTTTGCTCCCCTGAGCGCTGGTAAACGCACCTTTTTCATAACCAAATAATTCTGATTCAATCAATGTCTCTGGTATAGCACCAAGGTCTATTTTTACAAATTGTTCATCCTTTCGGTTGCTATGTTTATGGATAAAGTGTGCAAATACTTCTTTTCCTGTACCAGTTTCACCTTCTATGACAACCGTAAGATTTGTCTCTGCTACCTTTCTTGCATGACTAAATACCTCACTGATAATCTTACTTTTTCCATGAACACCAGGCCGTACTTCAACTTTCTTGAGTTGGTGCTTCAATACTTTAATTTCCTGTTTAAGCCCTGCTGATTCTAACGCATTCTTTACAGTAATTACAATTTTGCTATTAGAGATGGGCTTTGCGAGATAGTCGTATGCGCCGAGTTTCATAGCTCTGACTGCCTGAGGAATTTCGCCATATGCTGTGATGATAATTACAGGAATATCTGTATACTGTTTTCTTATTTTCTCAAGCAATTCCAGGCCATGCATATCAGGAAGCCGTATATCCAATAGAACCAAATCCGGCGGCTCCTCACGTAATTTCCCTAAAGCTTCCTTTCCATTCTGTGCAAGAACAGGTGCAAAACCCTTGTCTTTCAAGACATTCCATAGGATGTTTCTTATATCCTGGTCGTCATCTACTATGAGTATACTCTGCATTTTGTACTTTCCATACTGGCAATTTTATATCTACTGTCGTGCCAGTGCCTGACTTACTCTCTATGTTTATGTCGCCTCCATGCTCATCGCATATTATTTGCCTTGAGATACTTAAACCAAGACCTATCCCGCCTGGCTTGCCTGTCCAGAATGGTTCAAATATTTTTGACCTCATTTCTGGCGCGATACCAACACCGGTATCTGCGATAGACAATTTAACATAATTATCCTCATTAGAAGTAGCAACGATTCTAAGTGTTCCACCTTCCGGCATTGCCTCAATTGCATTGGCCAGCAAATTCAAAATAGCATGCTTAATCTTGATTTTGTCTGCCCTTATTGGTTTCAAGTTTTCCTGATAATTTACGACCACTTTAATTTTTTGCGTTTCGCATCTGGATTTAACCAGCTCCATAATTTCTTCAATCAATTGCTTCAGATAAACACATTTGAAATCGCATTTGCTATGCCGAGAAAACTCCATCAAGTCGTTTATAACACTATCAGCAATCTGAACGTTCTTAAGCGCGGTCTCAAGGTGGTACTTCAATTCCTTACCTATATTATACTTTTCAATACAGTATTCCAGTGTTGCCATAATAGCATAAAGTGGGTTTCTTAATTGATGAGCAATACCTGTGGCGGTCTTGCCAAGTACAGCAAGTTTATCTGCTTCTGTCAGTTCTTGCTGTAATTGCATCACTTTTTCTGTCTTTTCTTTTACTTCGTGTTCAAGAAACCGTTTGGCGAGACCCAACTGCCATGCTTGTGTACACCTCTCCACTATGACCTGAAGTTTTTGCATATCAAGTGGTTTGGTAAGATAATCATATGCACCATATTTTATAGATGAAACCGCTGAGCCAACGGTTCCATATGCGGTCATCATAATAACCTGTACCTCTGGATATTTCTCCCTTATATGTTTCAATAACTCTATACCATCCATCCCTCCCATGCGAATATCGCTCAGTACAATATGGTAGTCTTTTTGTGCCATACGCTTGAGTGCTTTTTCACCGCTATCTGCCGTATCC
>Ga0066637_10002067_pt1 | contig 13311 bp, 16 predicted proteins | sample CryGeyCG2014_020_FD_62737 | JGI IMG/M metagenome (GOLD analysis project Ga0066637, IMG submission 62737) | Groundwater microbial communities from aquifer - Crystal Geyser CG08_land_8/20/14_0.20 | ecosystem: Environmental > Aquatic > Deep subsurface > Groundwater | place: USA: Utah: Grand County...
ACAAAAGAATGTGTGGATGGAAGATTTGGCAAAAGAGGCCAGATAGAATACACACTTCTGTCATGTGTACAAATATTTGGCACAATCTAATGCTTATTGGCTAATTATGTCCCACAGTCTCTAATATCTAAAAACGCTCAAAAAACGAAATTTAGAAATTCATTTAAGCCTAAAACGTTTAAAACTTCATTGAATAAATTATTAGTCAAGGGCTCGTAGCTCAGTCTGGTTAGTGCACTGTTTTGTGCGACTAAAGCACCTGTCTTATAAGGCATCTGAGCGTAAAAATAGGCGGTCCTGGGTTCAAATCCCAGCGGGCCCATTAAAGTTGTACTTCCAAAATCAGGAGATTAGATATGAATAAATTATTTCCAAATGAAGAAGTTATATAAACAGAAAATTTTACGGTTCATCAAGATTGGGAAGTTCTAATATCAGGATTTTTGATTTTGGCTCCTAAAAGGAAAATTCGTTCCATTTCTGAATTTAGTGAAGAAGAAGCTATAGAATTCATAAATCTCCTCCATGAAGTCCGTAAAGGTATGAAGGAATTGAGTATCGATGATGTCTATTTATTTCAAAATGAAGATACTCCTCATAACTTTCACTTATGGATTTTTTCAAGACATAAATTGATGGAAAAATTTGGTAGAAAAATCGAATCTGTGAGGTCAATTATGAATTATTCCAAAGAAAATATGATTACTGACGATGTGATAAAAGAAGTTAGAATGTATGTTCAAAAAATGAAAGAATATATGAAAAAATTTTAATTCTCCTAATTGTTAAATCCATTAAATAAAAAACTTAAATGTCTAATTTCAAATATTAATGTTTCTTATTTACAGAAAAATAAGTGATTCTCATGAGAGTTGCTTTCGGAAGGCCAAAGAATAAAAGTTTTTTTGATACTATTACCTCTAAATTATTGGTTGTGAATGCCTTCATTTTCCTTTTAACAACTTTCAACGAATCTATTTTTGGATTATTAGCATTAACACCTACCCTTGCATTCAAAGGAATGATATGGCAATTCTTTACATACATGTATGTCCATGCCGGGTTTACACACATATTTTTCAACATGTTCTCATTATTGATGTTCGGGCCAACAATTGAAGAAACCATGGGAAGCAAAAAATACTTCATCTTTTATACATTGTGCGGGCTTGGTTCGGGGTTATTTCACATCCTAATCAATGGCATCAGCACTATATCATTAGTAGGGGCTTCTGGAGCTATATTCGGTGTGGTCACTGCTTATGGATTAATGTTCCCACGAAACATCATTTATGTTTATTTTGTCCCAATGCCAGCAATTGTTGCCATTGGCTTGTTTGGGTTTATTGAATTATTTTCGGGAATTGCAGGGGCTCAACCAGGGATTGCAAACTTTGGCCATATCGGTGGCATGATTGTTGGTATAATCCTTGTTAAATTTTTTGGGTTCGGAAGGAAAAAAGAGTATGACTACTTTTGGGAAGATGGATGGTAGATTATTTAAAGGTAATTTTTAAAATTCAATGGATGAGCCCAAAGATTTTAGTTCTTAATAACGGAAGTGCATATTGCTCAAATTTGATTCAGTATTTAATGAAAAGAGATTGTGAAGTATTTATGGAAAACCCTTATGGTTCTTTGTCTCAAATTACTAAAGGTTATGATGGTGTTATTATTAGCGGAGGAATTATCCCAGAAGGTGCAATAGATGAAAAGAAAAGAGGGAGATCAATTGCTTGGTATAAAGGATTTTTGGAGCAGTCGATAGTTCCTGTGCTTGGAATTTGTTTTGGTCACTTAATGATTGGAATGATTTATGGCGGAAGGCGTGGGAAAATGATAGAATCAGGTGAAAGATTGGTTAAATTAAATTTTCCCCTTTTAAAAGGTGAAACAACTGTTTATCAAGACCATAAAAAGGGTATTCTAAGAGTGTCAAGAAGATCTCCATTAATTGCATACAGGGATGAAAATTCTGGATTAATTCAAGCTTTATCTCACAATAAAAGACCTATATACTCAGTACAATTCCACCCTGAAGTAAGAGGAGCAGAGGTGTTGGATAATTTTCTTGAGTTAGTTAGCTGAAATGAGTTCCTCTTCCACTCAATGCCTGAGTAATAGGATTTACTATTCTTCCATCGCTTATGATAACATTTCCAACACAATTTTCAAGGGCAATCTCAACTGCATCTAATTTCTGGTTGAACCTGCCTTGAGCAGAATTTCTGACATCTGGTAACCTATCCCTTGGTACATATGGAATTAGGCTAGATTCATCACTCGGATACTTCAATAGACCTGCTGTATCTGTAAGGATAACAAAAGTACTTGATAAGCCATATGCCACATGGGCTGCTGAAATATCACCATCTACGTTTATTTCTTCCCCTTCTGGATTTTCACTATAACTTATCGCAGGAGGGGATAACAAAACTGTTTCTCCCTGTTTCAAATGAGCTCTTATCAATTCTATATTCGCAGATAAAACTTCTCCGGAATAATTTCCCCTAAGAACCATTCTCCTTCCATTTTTTACAACTTTCAATGAAGGATGTCTTTTCCCTTGTATCAAATCGCCATAAGATCCTCTTGATGAGAAGACAGAGAAACCCCTTGATCTTAATAATTCTTCCAACATATTACGGTTCCCATCATAAATTTCCCCAAAAACACGAAGTGTTTCCTCGCTGGTATATCTTGTCTCTTTACCAGGATGTAGTGACTCTCCCTGTATTCAAGCCCCTTTTTATTAACTCTTCATCCAAGTCAGCAGCACCGCCAGTGACTACAACTAAGCCACTTCCCATGTAAGCTGTTAAATCATCTGCTATCTCTTCCATATATGGTGTTAAACCGCCACCGATTTTTATGGTATATATTCGATGTTCTCCCATGAAATTTCAATCAAAAACAAGATTTAAATAATTAACATGACAATTAAATTAAAGGTGTTAAGTTTGATAGGGGAATTAGAAAAGCTCTGTTAATTTTTCTTATTTATCTAATCAATTTTTTGTTTCTAAGAAGTTAAAGAAGAAGCGATAGCTACACATTGGTTTCTTTTCTGAATTGTGCCTTATTCTGGAGCTATCAGGTTCGAATCCTAACAATTCTTTCTAAAATAAAGGGTGATATAATGAGTTACATACACGGACTAAATGGAATTGGTTATTATACTGGGTTTTTAGTAGTGGGATTAACAGATGATGGATCAACTTTAAACTGCCTTTTTTGTTTTCCTCAACCTTTAGATGAAAAATTTAATCCAAGAATTTGTGAGAGTTTAATCCCTGAAAATATGGTGATAAGTAATCGATTCAGAACAATTGATTTACAAGTTTGTGGTACAGACGGAAGATGTGTAAAATTTATTCAAACTGAAGGGGGATATCCAGTTGCTGATACAAGGATTGTAAGAGGAATTTTAAAAAATAATGGTTATAGATGTTCTTAAAATGAGGTGAAATTAAATGGGTGGATCAGAAAAGTTATAAAATTTTGGATGGTAAAAAAGTACCAATTTCTTTAGTTTTAAGAGAATATACACAAGGTTATCCTATTTATTATGGGTATAAAGGAGATGAAGTATTTCTTGGAATTTTGCAAAATTTATTAGGAACAGGAATTCATTCAATAGAATTAGATAACCCATATCAGGGGGATTTTCCAGATGGACATATTCCAATTAAAACCAGACACATGATAATTTCCGGGAAAACTTATGGAGATAGAACATTAGTTCACCTAAGACTTGGCCCAGATATACCTGATGTAAGATATTTTCAAAGACATATGGACGGTTCAAGAAAATGTGGTACTGGTTTATTTACTTCATTAAACTATGAAGAGATAGGTTATGAAACTCAAGAAGAACAAATTCAAGACATAAGGGATTCTGTAAGACTTTTGAAAGAAATTGGTGTACAAACATTAAGATTCAGTGTTGAAAATGGTGCTATATTTTTACAGAATGATAGGGATAGATTATTAAGATTAATTGAAACTGCAATTGAGAGTGGTGTAAATGCAATAGGCTTACCAAAAACTTGTGGAAATCATAGGGAAGTTGATGTTTACGAAGTTGGAAGAGATGCAGGAAATCTGATACCAAATGATGTAAATATTAGATTACATTTACATGGGAGAGATCCGTATCAAGATGTTCTGGGATTATTGATGGGTTTATTAGACTCAGATCATAATAATTATACAGTAGAAACAACCCTTAGAAGGTCAAGCAATAGAGAAACAATCGAAATTCCTGGTATACTTGAAATGAATGAGCTCTTATTAGGAACCGGGATGAATACTGGAATTGACCAGAGGTTAATTGAAAGTGCAGTTAAACAAACAGTAAATTCTATTTATAGGTCAAGTCACTTAGCTCCTTATGAGGGTGCTATTGGAACCCATGCAGCAAAAAATGGAAGAGGTTCTAGAGATTACATAGGTCAATTTGAAGAAGAAGATCCAAGAAGGATTTTTTCTCACATAATAGGAAAAAACGCTTTAAGAGACTTTCTGATAAAAAATGGAATTGATCCATCTAGTCTAGATCTATCATCTATGGCAACTTACATAAGAAGATTATTTTCAGGAGATATTGAAGGATTAGATCCTCTTCTGTTCTTAGATGAAAATGGGATCCCAATTCCAGAAAGGATTTTAGAACAATCTAGAGTTCTTGTTATATGAAAATTATGAATCCTATAAAAACTTTGGGGAGAAAATAAACAATATGAAAAAAGATAGTACGATGTTTTGGTCAGACAGAATAGCTGGGCTGATGATGCAAAGAAAAAAATATAATTACATAGATAAACCAACAAAACAACCAGAAGCATTTGGGATAAAAAGCAGCACATCCATCTCAGGTGTTCCTCATATAGGAAACGCATCAGATGTTATAAGGCATGATGCTGTAGTCAGATCTTTGGAAAACCTCGGAAAGAAAGTTCATTTTATCTGGGTTTCAGAAGACATGGACCCTTTGAGAAAAGTTCCTGCGGGAATACCTAAAGAATTCAGCAAATATTTGGGAATGCCTGTTTCAAGTCTGCCTTGCCCTGAAGGATGTTGTGATAATTACGTAGATCATTTTGATAATTTATTTATCGATAGCCTGAAAGACTATTTCGGAACTAAGCCAGAATTAATATCCACGACAAAAGAATACAAAAAGGGCAAATTTTATCCTTATGTGAAAAAAGTTATTGAAAACATTGAGATAGTAAAGCAGATCCTTAACAAAAACAGGGCAAATCAACTCCCAGAAAATTGGAACCCATGGAAACCTGTTTGTGAAAATTGCGGGAAAATAATCACTACCAAAGTGACTGGCATAGATGGAGATAATGTTAGTTATGAATGCCAGGACTATTCCTTTGGAAAATTCGGAAAAGAAGCCTACACTAAACTGGAAGGTTGCGGAAATAAAGGGGAAAGTGATATCAAAAAAGGAAATGGCAAATTATTATGGAAATTGGAATGGGCAGCAGAGTGGCCATTATGGAAAATACATCTTGAAGGAGCAGGAAAAGAACACTTTATGCCCGGATCATCTTTTTGGGTAGCTGGAGAAATTTGTGAAAAAGTTTTTGATTGGCCTGAACCCCATCCTGGAAAAAATGAAATCCAGCCTTATGAGTATATTATGGTTGGCAAGCAAAAAATGTCTGCTTCAATTGGAAATGTTGTTGCCACATGGGACTGGCCCAAATTTGCGCCACCAGAAATACTCAGGTTAATACTTCTGAAAAGGCCAAATAGGCAGAGAGGATTCCTGTATGAAAAGATTCCTGAACTAGTAGATGAATATGATAAGTTAAAAGAAATTTATTATGATCATGAAAAGATTGAGGGTGAAAAGGAATTAAGAAATATGAAAAGGCTTTATGAAAGTTGTATTATTGGTAAAGAAGATCATTATATACCAAATGCCTCTTTTAATTTTCTATCCTTGATAAGCCAAATAATACCAGACCCGACAAACAATTTTGACAAAGTATGCGGTTTGCTTCAGAAAACTGGGCACCTAAAAAAAATAAATGATGAAATAAAGCAAAAAGTCCTTGAAAGATTATCACAAGCTGAAGAATGGATGAAAAGATATGGGCCAGAAGATGCCAAAGTTGAATTGCTCAAAAAAGTTCCAGAAAGAATAATCAACCAATTAAGTGAAGGGCAAAAAAAATCATTGAAAGATTTGTCCGAGGTTGTTTTAGAAAAAGATACAGAAGAAGAAATTTGGTCACAGATGAAATTAATTGCCGAAAAAAATGAAATGAAACCAGCAGATATTTTTCAAGCTGCTTACTTAGTTCTGTTAGGAAAAACAAAAGGGCCCAGACTGATCCCGTTCATTCAAGTTCTTGACAAGGAATTTGTTGTTGGAAGATTCAGGTTAGAAAAATAAGTATATACAACACGATTTATTACTATGAACGTTTTCCAAGATTTGCAGGAATCCAGAATATACAAAAATGAAGAAGCATTATCCACTGAATTTTTACCAGATTTTCTTCCCCATAGGGATACACAAATTCAGGAAATAGCAAGAAATCTCAACCCGGCCACAAATGGGAGAAAACCTCAAAACACATTCATTGTTGGCTCGCCGGGAATAGGTAAGACTTGTGTTACCAAATTTGTTTTCAGGGAATTACAGAATTTTGCAGATGAAAAAGTCGATACTATTTTCATCAACACCTGGGATTATAATACTGGACCTGCATTGCTGACAAAAATTGTCATTGAATTGGGATACCCATTGCCAAGAAGAGGGTTATCAAAAGATGAAATGGTTGAAAAATTAATTGAAGTCTTAAAGAAAAAAAACAAAAGCCTGGTCATTGGATTGGATGAAATTGATCAGCTTGTAAAAAAAGATGATTCTGCCCTTTATGATCTTCTGAGAATAAACCAGTATGTTAATTCCCCAGTCGGGTTGGTAATGATATCAAATTATGATGATATATTTGCAGCAGTTGAGCCAAGGATCAAAAGTAGCCTTGATATCAAAGAAATTAAATTCAAAAGCTATTCGCTTCAGGAAATGAAGGACATCCTGAATGAAAGATGCAAAGAAGTTTTCAGGGCAGGAGTTGTTCAGGATGGGGTAGTTCTCTTATGTGCGAACCATGCTGTCAACAGAGGTGGGGACGTCAGGGTCGGGTTGGAATGTTTAAGGAAAGCAGCAAAGGTATGTGAAGAAGAGGATAATGATAAAATTATTGTGAAACACGTTAAGAAAATCTTGCCGGATGTTAAGTCAGTCAAGCTGGGAATAATGCAGGACAGGCTGGAAGGAATTGATAAGAATATAGTCGAACTATTGAAAGGCAAAGATGAAATTACATTCACAGAGTTTGAAGAGGGGTATAACAAAACTTATGAACCTTTATCGCATACATCTCTCAAAGAGCATTTGGATGATTTGGAAAACATAGGATTGGTGGGAATGGATGAATCCAGAAAAGGAACGCAAGGCAGAAAGTGTTATATAAGTTTAGTAAAACATAAAAGATTTAAAAGATAAGATATTAAATAATTAAGACAAAGCGAAATGGAGCAGCCTGGAGTGCTCGCGGACAATTTTGACGAAAGGCTCATAAGGTTGCCCTTGGGACACCCCGAAGACATCTAAACTGTCTGGGTAAAGGTCGGAAGTTCAAATCTTCCTTTCGCTAATAAGGGTGTTTGAGTTTTTTATCCAATAAACAAGTAATCTCCAAAGAGGTTTACATAGCAATCTAATACATAAACATCCGTGTTTTGATCTTTGTTTTGAATTTTCTCGAATTCTTATATTGGGTTTTGTAAAGTTTTTCAAATGTATTCTCGTTCTTTTTCTCCAAAAATTAGTTGAAGATTTTATCATCTTTTCTAATTCATCTTGGCTACATGATAATTGAACTCTAAATCTGCATTGTTCTCTCTTAAAACCCAAATCTTCCAGAAATAATAGAAAAGAGTTTATGAATATAGGATCACTATTAATAAATTCTACAAAATTTGGTCCAGTGGTCAATGGTACTTTTGTTCCTTCACCAGCAAAAAGGCCTAAACCAAACATGAACAAACCTTTATTTACAAATCTATTTAAAATTAGATTTTTTTCTTGATTATCTTTGAAATGAAAATTCACAGTTATTTTTGAACCATCTTTAATTGTTTTAATCTTAACGTTTCCAATATTTTTTGGGATTATTTCTGCTATTCCATGACCATCACCAAAAATAATTTGTTAAGTGTTATTACATACCTCTTGAAAGGGTTATGTTGGAATGAATTCCTAAAAAAAGGTATCAGATATCTCATTTCAAGAGAATAAAGACAAAATAATGTTAAAAAAATCAAATAGCCCTACTCCTATCTTCAGCCAAGTCAACATCAGGAGAAACTATCTCAAGTTCTTCAATCTTATTCTTCAAAGAATTAATCCTATTTTCAATCTCATCAAGGGTATTATCATAGGTAATTGCACTGTCGATTGTCTTGTCAAATTTCTGGGAAAGGTATGATAGATATTTGGATATTAAGTTGATTTGCTCTGTGATTGTATTAATCTTTCCCATGACTTCTTCCATATTAGGTTGATTAGAAATAATCTGGGCTTTCATTTCTATTTTCGACTTAAAGTTGAATAATTCTTCTTCTTTTCTACTATTCCATAACATATTAAGAATATTGGAGATTAAGGATTTAAAAGTGAATGGGCCGACCCAGAATTGAACTGGGCTTTCTGCCTTGTAAGGGCAATGTCCTAGCCGATAGACTATCGGCCCTTCAAAAAATAATGGATGTTATAACTTTAAAAATATAAGTAAAAAAAGAAGAGATCTAACCTGCAACACCCAAAACCAGGTCAACAAATTGCTTGACTTCTTTCCTGGGTTTCCATCTGTAAGACCCGTCATACATCTTTATTGTCCCTCTCTCGCCATCGAATGTCACCATATACTTGCTTCCGTTACTCCAGTTGATTTTCGGGATGACTGAAACCATCCTCAGAGAATCCGGTTTTACTGAAAGATATTCGAGATAATTCTGATTGCTTTCAAGCCTGTTTCCCCGAAGAATCTGATACCACAATCCATTGATATACTTGAACATTGCCTGCTTGACTTCCTCGCTGCTCTGGTTAACCAACATCAACAACTGCTTGGAATTAAGATTTATTTGGTCCAATCTCACTCTCATCAATTTCTGAATTGCTTCTTTTATTCTTCCTGTGACAAAATCCGGCCCTCTGTATATTTCAAGAGTTTTAGCTGTCCTGTTTATAAAACACACCACTGTTCTTTGGATCTTTTCTTTCCCCTTTTCCTTCAGATAGGCAGAAATTTCTTCTGCCTCCCCAGAGAATAATCTTCTCATTCCTGTTTCTATATCTTCTTCATAGAAAGCATCAACTTCCAATTCCTCGTCTTCATATTTAGATTGCTTCAATTGGAACTTGCAATCCCCTACTCTTTCTCCATCCAGCCGATAAATGATGTCCAATTTTTCTGGAACTTCACTCATCTTAAACAAAGACACCGTTACCATTCTGACCACCTCATTTCTATTCTTTGTGTCTATACATTAAGTTCTAGTAATTATCTTATATTATTAGTAATTAAACATTACTGAAGGGTGATGTTGGAATGAATAAAGAAAAAACGTCCAAATCGGAGGAATATGATACTGAAAATAGTCATAGAGTCTCTGAAATTTTAAACAAAAACACCAGAGGCCTTACAATAACTGATATAGCTTCTGAACTTAATTTAAACAGGCATACGATAACTAAAATTCTAGACAGAATGTTAATAGAGAAAAGAGTTAATTATGACGAAAAAGGTCCGGCAAAAATATTTTATTCAACTGGAACAAGCAGATTCGTCGGAAGAATTGACCAAGGGAAATTCGACAAGCTATGGGTGGATGTATTTAAGCCAAAATATGAAGGTGAAGAGACATTCATAAGAATAAACCAAACCAAGCATGATCATTTGATCAGATCATCCAGCAAATTCAGGACGGTAGGCGCAATCTCTGTAAATAAGAAGAATGTCATCAACTTTATCAGGATTTTGAAAGATGTTGCCAGGGATGAATTGAATTTAAACATTTAATTCTGAATAATAAAAGGATAATATGATGCAAAAACAGCTCCAGCAAAAAATGATGGAATACCAGTTAATGGAAGAGAGGCTAAAACAGATAGACCAGCAAAGAGATTTTTTTATAGAAAAAATGGTGGAAATAGAGCAGACCAAACAAGCAGTAGAAGAATTGGAAAAAAACAAAGAAGAAGATGTGCTTGTTCCATTAGGTTCAGGCCTTTTCTTACCAGGAAAAATTAATAAAAAAGAAAAAATGCTCATTGGCATAGGATCTGATATAATACTGGAAAAAGATTCTGAAGGGATAAATAATATTCTGGAACAAAGAAAAAAAATACTTGAAGATAATCTAGAAAATATTCAAAACAGTATGATGCAAATCGCAAAAGAAATGCAGTTACTTCAAAAAGAGATCCAAAAATTGTTGCCAGAATTAAAAGCAGGCTAGTCTATGTTCAATATTCTGAAAAAGAAATTAGCGAAAGTAGTTCAGTCAGTCACTAAAAGTATTAGCAAAACTGTTGAGGAAGTTCCCAAGAAAATAACCCAAAGAAAAATTGAAGAGAAGGATCTGAAAGAAGTTCTTGAAGATTTAGAATTCAGCTTACTGGAAGCTGATGTTGCACTAGAAGTCTCAGATAAAATCAAAGACGACTTAAGGAAAGAGTTGGTCGGGAAAGATGCTAAAAGAGTTCAAATCAAAAAAATAGTTGAAGAAACTATCCGCAAGAGCCTTCTGGAAATACTTGATGTTCCAAAAATTGATCTTGAAAAAGTGGTTAAAGAAAACAAGCCTTGCCTTATTCTATTCATTGGATTTAATGGGTCTGGAAAAACAACTACCTTAGCTAAAGTAGGCCAATATCTAAAAAATAAGGGATATTCATGCGTTTTTGCTGCTGCTGATTCATATCGAAGTGCCGCTATAGAGCAATTAGAAGAACATGCTCAAAAGTTAAAAATTCCTATAATTAAACATAATTACGGAGCTGATCCTGCTGCAATTGTGTTTGATAGTATGAAATTTTCTGAAGCAAAAAGAATAAACGTTAGTTTAGCTGATACAGCAGGCAGGATACATGCTAATAAAAATCTCATGGACGAATTAGCGAAAGTTTGTAGAGTTAACAAACCACATTTAAAAATATTAGTAATAGATTCTATTACCGGTAATGATGCTGTTATTCAGGCTAGAAAGTTTAATGAAGCGGTTAATATAGATGCTGTTATTTTTACTAAAGTTGATGTAAATTCAAAAGGAGGTGCAATCTTATCCGTTTCTTATTTATTAAAAAAACCTATACTTTTCCTAGGAACAGGACAGAATTATGAAGATTTAATTGAATTTGAGCCTGAACAAATTGTCAAGAATTTGCTAGAATAGAATCAATTTAAGTTTTCATTTTGTTAAATTTCTATTACTAGGTGATTTTATAGCATTAAAAGACATGGGACAAAGCATAAGCGACCTGATGAGAAAAATCCTGACAAAAAGTACTGTTGACAGGGATTCTGTAGAAGCTTTGGTTAAAGGCCTTCAGAGAATACTGCTTCAGTCGGATGTTGATATTAAATTAGTCTATAACCTTTCCCAAAATATCAGGGACAGATCCCTAAAAGAAAAGGTCCCTGAAGGCGTGACTTTGAGGGAGCATGTGACTAAAGTTATATACGATGAAATAGTCAAGCTCCTTGGAGAAAAACAGGAAACGCTTGTTGGAAAGAAGAGGATAATGCTTGTTGGGTTGTTCGGTTCTGGGAAAACCACCACAACGGCTAAATTGGCTAAGCACCTTCAAAAACAAGGGCTTAAGATAGGGATGATTGCGTGCGACTATCACAGGCCAGCCGCTCTAGAGCAGCTAAAGCAATTAGGCGACCAGCTGAAGATACCTGTTTATTATTCTGATACTAAAAGCCCTTATGAAGCGTTGAATTCAGGGCTTGCAAAATTCCAAAAAATGGATTCCATTATTATAGATACTGCCGGAAGGAATGCTTTAGATAAAGAATTGGCAGATGAATTAAAGAAAATGTATGATTTAGCAAAACCGGATGAGGTCCTTCTGGTAATACCTGCTGATATAGGAAGAATAGCTGGGAAACAGGCTCAAGAATTCCATAGGCTAGTCAATATAACAGGGGTTATCATCACAAAAACAGACGGGACAGCAAAAGGCGGCGGTGCTTTGTCAGCCTGCTCTGAGACAATGGCCAAGGTGAAGTTCATAGGAACCGGTGAAAAATTGGGGGATTTGGAAGCTTATGATCCTGTGAGGTTTGTTTCCCGTTTATTGGGGATGGGGGATTTGGAAGGATTATTGGAGAAGGTCAAGGAGGCTGAGTTTAATGAAGAGGATGCAGAGAAAATAATGTCAGGCAAATTCAGCCTGCAGGATTTTTACAACCAGATATCAGGGATGGAAAAAATGGGCCCGCTTGATCAGGTATTGGATATGATACCAGGGATGAAGCATCTGGTTCCTGAGAATTTGATAGAAGTCCAGAAAGGGAAGATGGTAAAGTACAAGTGTATAATCGACTCCATGACCAAGAAGGAAAGGGGAGGGGACGAAGAAATACATTCTTCAAGGATTAAAAGAATAGCCAAAGGCTCTGGGACGAATGAAAGCGATGTCAGGGAATTGTTGAAGCAGTATAAACAGAGCAAGAAGATGATCAAAAAACTTGGCGGGGTCAAGGGAATGAAGCGCGGAAATCTTGCAAAAATGGCTAAGAAGTTTGGGTTGAAGATTTAGTTTTTTTCTGGAAGTGTTTGGATTATTGACAAGAAGTTTTTGATGAATTATTTTGGTTTCTGTGGTATAATATATCTAATAATGATATATGTGTATTTAAAAAATAGGAAAGAGGGAACCCGCGAGGGGCATACATCATTGTATGCCCCTTTGCCCGCGCCGCGGTTATTCGGTTTTCAGAGTGTCACCGAGGAGACATCCAGGATGGGATCCATTCCTTGTTCAGCTCCAAGTGTGGAGTCCAGTTATAGAACCCATCGACTTTTGTGGTCAGGGTGAGTTCGGCTCTCCCGACCACACCACCGAAGAAGCTTTCTTCAGCGACGACCTTGACCTGCTGGTCGTCGACAACGGTGAAACTCAAGGAGTAGGCGCCGTTTTCGCCGCTCTTCGTGGTCCCGAGGACGGCCCCATCCGTCGTCGTATACACAACGATCTCA
>Ga0066637_10002074_pt1 | contig 13289 bp, 13 predicted proteins | sample CryGeyCG2014_020_FD_62737 | JGI IMG/M metagenome (GOLD analysis project Ga0066637, IMG submission 62737) | Groundwater microbial communities from aquifer - Crystal Geyser CG08_land_8/20/14_0.20 | ecosystem: Environmental > Aquatic > Deep subsurface > Groundwater | place: USA: Utah: Grand County...
TGGTGCCGAAGTCTGAAAGCAGGGCTATCGTGTTGGTCTTCATATAAGGGACAGTGACCGGTAACCAGTAACCAGTAAAAGAAATACTTTGAAACCAGATCTGGTTATCTTGCTGTTTACTGATTTACTAATTACTGGTCACTGGTCACTGGCCACTGGTCACTGGCCACTGGTCACTGGCCACTGGTCACTGGCCACTGGTTACCTCTTTCTACTCCTGGCCGTGGTGGCGGCCCGGTATGGTCAGCGGCAGTTTCTGCCTGCAGAGCGGGCAGTTGTCCGGCGGGAACAACTGCAGCGGGTAGGAAATTAGTCCGCGCACCGGTACATTGAAGGCCAGGTCGCCGGTGGAGCGGTCCACGATGGCGGCCACGCCTACGATCTTGGCCCCGTAGCCCCGGGCGAGGTTTATGGCCTCGCCGCAGAGACGGCCGGTGTTCAACACGTCGTCCACGATAAGCACGCGCTCGCCTTCCGAGATCCTGAAGTCCCGCTTAAGCACCATTACGCCGTTTATCTTTTCGGTGAAGATGGAGCGGGCTTTTTTGACGCGCGCCACTTCCTGGCCTATGGACATCGATCCGACCGACGGGGAGATTACCACGTTGACTTCCTGGATGAATTTGGAGGCCATTTCCTTGGCCACTTTCTGCGCGAGGTGCGGGTACTGCAGCACCATGGACGGCTGTATGTAAGTCTGCGTATGAAAGCCGGAAGGTATCTGGAAATGTCCATTAAGTATAGCGCCGTGTTCCTGCAGCAGGCCGACGATGTCGAATTTCCCCATTTTAGACATTATTTCTTTCCTCCTAGCAGGTTTTTAATCTTTGTCAAATTCATTGCCGGCGCGTTATTCGCCGCTTCCTGTATTATCCTGCCGGCGTCTTTGGAGCTAAGCATGGTTATATCCGGCTTTGTCATCTTGCCTTTCAGCGTGAAAGCGAGCGCGGGTTTCCCGCTGGCATCGGTCAGGGACTCCGGCAGGCTCCCCATCGAGTAGTACTTCCCTGATATTGTATAAATTTTAAGGTCCATGGTCTCCCTGGGAAAATCTATATAGCCCTCGGCATGGGCCGAAAACTCCTTGCCGTCCATGTAAAAGTTCTTGACGTGCACCCTGCCTTTGTTTATGGAATAGTCGCTGCCGATGGAGTTGAACGAGATATCTTTGAGCTTGTAGCCGAACTTGAGGGCTCCCGTGCGGTTCCATTTGTAGATCAGGCGCAGCGGCATTGAAAAGATATAGTAGACCCGGTCTTTTTCCGAGGTATCCTGCACGTCGAAAAAAGTGCCGCGGCCGGATCTTATGGCGATATCCCCGTTGAGCTTTTCGATGCTGCCGGAGATGTTCTTCAGCGTCGCCGAAATATAGAAGTTGTCGGCTTCCATATATTCGTGGCTGAAATGGTCGGCTTTGTATAAAAGCTTAAAAAAGGAGTAGCCGCTGGGAATGGAATTCTTCAGGGTCCTGAGCCAGACCAGCCGCGAACTCCGGGACCTTTTTTTCCTGGGGACCCCGCGCAGTTTAATTATGTCGAGAATAAGCCTTTTGGTCTCTGAGAACTTCAGTTCTTTGGAGTAGCCGGTGAAATAGACCTTTTTGGAGCTGCTGAAGGGCTTCACAATGGCCGTTTTGCCCTTGACCGGATGCTTGTTGAGGCGGCCCGAATAGGTGAGCGCCAATTCTTCTTTCGAAATGTCCGATTGTAATTTCAGGCCGGCGAGGCGGGCGGGGCCCAGGGCCAGCTTCCCGTCGGAAGCGGTTATGTAGCTGCTGGAAAAATTTTCCGAAAGCAAAGCCGTAGTGTTCAGGTCCGCCGCGAAAAGCGCCTGGTAGCGGAAGCCCGCCCAGGTGCTGTTGGCTGTCACCTTTGAAACCTGCGGCCTGCCGTCCTTCGAGGAAACATTTATACTTACTGTTATTTTTCCGGAAGGATTCGTAAGGGGGAGCTCACAGTAGCGCTTTATCAGCGTCAGCGGCAGCGGCGGCGCCGAGACGGTATAGTTATAGGAAGGCGTGGAAAGAGAGAGGTCCAGCGTCCCCACCATTCTCATATTCAGCGGCTTGGCCGCTACGTTCATGGAGAACGTGGCGGCGCTCGTGCGTGCAATGCGCAGGTCCCAGTTCGAACGGGGCGCGGTGAATTTTACCGGGGAACTGAAGAGGTAGGCCAGTTCGGAGCTCTTGAACTCCGGAGTTTCGGCCTTCAGCATTATGACCGGGCGCCGGAAGTTCTTCAGGCCGCCGGTGAATTTTGCGGATTTGTTGAAAACCGCCAGGTCGGCGGTCAGGCCCTTTACCTCCGCTTTCTCCCAGTCGAAACCGGCGAAATTCACCACGCCTTCGGCATAGATGCGTCCCTTGACAGGTTTTCGGAAAGCGTCGCTTTTGAAAAAGAAGGAGGCGTCGAAAGGGCTGTCCCCGCCCGGTTCGAAATTTTTAAGGTTCAGGCTGAAGTTCTCGAAGTGATAGCTCTTGCCGGAGGCGGCGTAAGTTACGGACACTTCCCCGTCCTTTATCTGGGCGGAACTTATCCTGTTTAGGCTGCTCTTTTTGCCGGTTTTGCGGTGCCCGGAGAAAATATCGCTTATGTTCCAGTACCCGTCGGCGCGTTTTATCAGCAGGATCTTCGGTGAGATGAAGCTGAGGCTGTCTATTTCCACCCTGCGCCTCAGCAAAGGGAGAAGGCGGCAGGTGGCGTAGATAAAATCGGCCGTTATAACATCCAGCGTCTCCGGGCCCGGTTCCGTCACGCGCAGGCCTTTTATTTTTATCTCTCCAGTGTAGGCGAGCCGGGCCCATTCTATCCTGACGGGACGTTTTAAGATCTCCTGAAGCTGGTTGGTCACTATCGAATGCAGGTTCTCCGGGGTGAAGATGTACTTCGCTGCCGTGACGGCCGTGGCCGCCAGGCAGGCCGCGAGTATGAGCGGCAGGAATATCACCCTTAAGACGACCTGTTTCGCGAATGTCATGAGTTGATATATATTTTAGCAGTATTATAGATGTACGCGGCCGCCGAAAAAATGGCGGAGTAGAAAGCTTTCAGGGAGCACAGCACCTGCGCCAGCCAGGCTTTTAGCGAAAGGAGTTCCGGGAACATCAGTTTGAGGGCTATTGCCAGTCCCGCGCAGTTCAGCAGCAGCACGACCGGTATGGAGAACAGGGCCCCTCCCGCTTTCTTCAGGTCGCTTTGCACGGGGCCGGAAAGGATGTCGGCGGTGTGAAGTATGTGGAAGGTAAGAGTGAACCCGGCCGCCGCCAGGAACCACGGGCGCAGCGGGGAGATATCGCAGAAGCGGCCCGCGCTCCAGTAGGCCAGGGCCGCGGCCAGGGTATAGAGCGGTATGAAATAGGGGGCCAGGGAGATAAAAGTATTGGTGGAATCAGTAAGCACGTAACCGCTGCGTCCCCGCACGGCTATCTTACGCACCTTCACCCCGCTGAGGAAGGCCGCCAGGGCATGGGTGAGTTCATGCGCAATGATGTAAAGGCGGTTGCTTGCGCGGTTCCCTCTGCCCGAGAGGAGCGCCGCGGTGTAGGGGAGTGAGAAGACCAGCGCGCCGGCCAGAAGCGGGAAAGTTACGCTGAGTTGCCCCAGGACCGGGCCGAGCGTAAGCAGGGTAGCCCAGACCGCTGCGGCTGCAGCCGGCGCCAGCAGTATGCCTAAAGCCGTCAGGCGCATCTTAATCCGTCGGCCCGGGCGGCGCGTCCGGCCCAGCGGCCGCGAGTTCGGAGCGCCAGGCGTCCCGCGCCGCTTCCAGGTTTTTTCCGGCTTCGGCCGCCCACGGGTTGAGGGGGGAAGCGAATTCACCGGCCGCGGTCTTATACCAGGTATAGGCCAGTTTGGCTGAGCTTCCGGAAATATAAAGGTCCCTTTCAGCCTTTAGCAGGGACTCCCGCCTCTCCATTTCTTCAGGTGTAAGCCGCCCGGCGTTTTCTTTGAGCAGCAGCAGCTTCTTCTCGAACAGCCCGTTATAATGCAGTTCCTTCAGCCGGGGGGTGTCGCGCCAGAGTTCCTGTTTCCGGGCTTCCAGCAGCGCGGAGCGGGAGCGCAGCCCGAGGTCGGCCGCGGCCGCGGAGAAAAAAAGGACCGCCGTTAAAGCGGTCCAGGCGGCCAGGCGCAGTTTTCCGGGTTTCACTCAGGCCTCCGGTTTCCTGAGCGCCGGCTGCGTATGCAGTATCCTGTGGATGACCGCGCTCAATACCTGCGGCTTTACGGGCTTCTCTATGAAATCTTTTACGTTCGGCTCCTGCTTAATCATTTCGGAGGTGGAGCGGTCGGTGTAGCGGCCGGTGATTATGACTATCGGGATATCGCCCGTCTCGTCGCCCTGCAGTTCGCGCAGTATCTCGAAGCCGCCGAACTTGGGCAGCATCAGGTCCAGCAGTATCAGGTCGGGATTCGTGGAGCGGGCCTTCTGCAGCGCCTCTTCCCCGTCGGCTGCTTTTTCGATATTGAAACCTTCTTTTTTGACTATGAACTCGATCAGCTCCCTAACGGCGTCGTCGTCGTCCACTATCAGTACCTTTTTGTCGGCCGGCCGGCCGAAAGCTGAACTATTTTCCATCTTCCCTCTTTTTAACCCGCTAAAAGCTACTACATGTTAGTCGTTACGAGAGTTTCGGTGGTCTGCACGCCGTGAATGCCGCGCACTTCCCGCACTATAAGGCCGCTCAGTTTGTCTATTGTGTCGGACTCCGCCATCAGGATGGCGTCCCAGCCGCCGAAGGTCATGTATACTTCCTTTACGCCGCGTACGCCCTTTATCTGCTGTACTGCTTTCTGCTCGAGGCCGGCAACCAGTTTACAGAGCACAAAAGCTATCATAGTGGTTCTCCTTCTATATCCGTTCGTTCCACGCGGCGCTGCGGTATTTGGTCTGGGCCAGCCGGGCCGCGCGTTTCAGCGTTTCCGGCGCCGCCGCCGCGTTTTCCCACTTAAGACCGAATTCTCCGCCCAGGGCCTTTATTACGGCGTTCCTGTGCAGAAGAGCGTTCTTCCTCGCGTCCGGGGCCTGCAGCGAGGCCTGGTAAAGCATATGGTCCCCGAATTTACGCAGCGCGCCGCCGAGTACCTTTTTCCCATTATACAATATATCCATGTTAACGGGTTTCGAAAAACAGTCCATCACCGGGTCGTTCACCGCGTAGTCCTTTGTCTTTTCGCTGAGCAGGTCGAAGCCCAGGCCGAGGCGCGCGTATTCGGCGTTAATCGCGCTGTGCAGCCTGTCATAGGTCTTGCCCGGTTCGAAATAGACCCCGGGGCAGTGGAAGATGAAAGAGAAGGTCAGGTCCGTCTCGTGGAAGACTATCCCGCCCCCGGTCGGACGGCGGGAGGCCGCCGGTATCTGGCAGCCGGCCGCGGCCACCGTCTGCGCCACGGCCTTGCGCCTCTGCGAATAGCCGAAGGTTATTCCCGGCTCCTTCCAGTTGTAGAAGCGCAGGATATGCGGGGCGGGCCTGGTCTCGCACAGCGTCTCGTCCATGGCCATCTGCTCATAGACGTCCAGCGGCTGCGTTTCGATTATGATCCCTTTGCTCATTGTGCGATCGTATACCCTATTCGCCCGGGCGCCGCGGGGACCGGGTTGTCAGAACGCGCTCCGCCACACCGCGGCCTCGCTCCGCATTCGGCCTCGGCGCTATGCAAGCCTCGGCCTCACGAGGGTTTTGTCAGCCCGGTCCCCGCGTCACCCGGGCTCCGACCCTTCACCAGTGCAGATTCGGCTGTCTTGCCGCCTGCACCTCGTCCAGCCGCTTCACCGGCATGGTGTGCGGCGCGTCCTTAAGCGTCTGCGGGTCGGCTACCCCGGCGTCGTGTATGTCCCGCATAGCCGCGGCGAACTCGTCCAGCGTCGCCCTGGACTCGGTCTCGGTCGGCTCGATCATGATCGCTTCGTGCACGATGGTAGGGAAGTAGATGGTCGGAGCGTGGAAGCCGCGGTCCAGCAGGCCTTTGGCCACGTCCAGCGTCTTCAGGCCCTTGGCCGTCATGTCCGCGCCCGGGGCCAGCACGCATTCGTGCATGCAGTACTCTTTGGAATACGACGGGTAAATGTCCTTGAGGAGGGCGCGCACATAGTTGGCGTTGATGATGGAGTAGCGGGCTATGTCTCCCAGCTCTGCCGCGGAATGCGCCAGCATGTAGGCGTAGGCCCTTATCAGCACGCCGGTGTTGCCGAAGAAGGCCTTCACCTTGCCGATGCTGCGGCCGTCGCCGAAGTCGGAGACGTACTTTCCTCCTTCCTTCCTGACCAGCGGCACGGGCAGGAACGGGGCCAGCTGTTCGCGGCAGACTATAGCGCCGGCGCCGGGGCCGCCGCCGCCGTGCGGGGTGGAGAAGGTCTTGTGGAAGTTCAGGTGCATCAGGTCCACGCCGAAGTCGCCGGGTTTGACCATGCCTATCAGGGCGTTGAGGTTGGCGCCGTCCATATAGAACAGCGCGCCGGCCTCGTGCACGGCCGCGGCTATGGCTTCGATGTTGCTCTCGAAGATGCCGAGCGTATTGGGCATGGTCAGCATCAGCACGGCGGTTTTCGGGCCGATATGCTTCTTCAGTTCCTCCACGTCCAGGCGGCCGTCCGGCTTGGAGGCGATGTTGACGGTGGTAAACCCCATCATCGACGCGGTGGCTGGGTTGGTGCCGTGCGCGGAATCGGGGACTATAATCTCGTTGCGGGTCTCGCCTTTGGCCTCGAAGTAGGCCTTGGCCAGCAGCAGGCCGGTGAATTCGCTGTGCGCGCCGGCGGCGGGCTGCAGCGTAATGGCGTCCAGGCCGCAGAGTTCCACCAGGCGGGCGGACAGGTCGTGGATCAGCTCAAGCGTGCCCTGCGCGCAGGTATCGTGCGCGAGCGGGTGCAGCGCGGTGAAGCCTTCCAGCGCGGCGGCTTCCTCGTTGAAGCGCGGGTTGTACTTCATCGTACAGGAGCCCAGCGGGTAGAAGTGCGTGTCCACCGAGAAGTTAAGCCGCGACAGGCGCGTATAATGGCGCACCACGTCGAACTCTGACAGCTCGGGCAGGCGCGGGGGGGACTTGCGGCGCAGCTCCGCGGGCACTTTCGCCTTTGCGCGCAGAGGGTTCCTGCACCACAGGCCGCGGCGGCCGGCTTCCGACTTCTCGATGCTGAGGCGGTTGTCTATTGCGGGAGCGCAGATCATATGGCCTCCTTTACTACGGTTTCGAGCCTTAAGATGTCGGCCTCTGTCTTTGTTTCGGTAGCGCAGACCAGCAGGGTCTCTCCGAGCTCGGGGAACAGCGGGGCCAGCGGCAGGCCTATGTCCACTCCGCGGGCGAGCGCTTTTTCGCGCAGGGCGTCCGCCTTTCCCGGCACTGAGAGCACGAACTCGTTAAAGAACGGCCCTTTGAATTTAAGCGAGCAGCCCTTTATTGCGCCCAGTCGTTCGGCCGCGAAGGCGGCGGCGCCGGAGTTGGCCTCGGCCAGCTCCTTGAGCCCCTCGGGGCCGTAAAGGGCCGAGTAGACCGTGGCGGCCAGCGCGCAGAGGGCCTCGTTGGAGCAGATATTGGAAGCGGCCTTGTCGCGGCGTATATGCTGCTCGCGGGCCTGCAGCGTCAGCACGAAGCCGCGCTTTCCGTCCTTATCTTTCGTCATACCGGTGATGCGGCCCGGCATCTGGCGCACGTGCTCCTTTTTGCAGGAGAACAGGCCGAGGTAAGGCCCGCCATAAGACAGCGGCAGGCCCAGGCTCTGGCCTTCGCCTACCGCAAAATCCGCGCCGTACTCTCCGGGGGCGGTAAGTATGCCCAGGCTGACAGGGTCCGCCGCGGCCACCAGCAGCGCGCCGGCTTTTTTTGCGGTTTCGGCGACGCCTGACATATCCTCGATGAGGCCCAGGAAATTAGGCGTCTGTACGGCTATGCAGGCCGCGCCTTCCAGCAGCGCGGGCAGGGCCGCCTTGTCCATCACGCCGTCCTTCATGGGTATCCTGACATAGGAGTATTCCGGCGAGTGGGCGAAATAGGTCCTGAGCGTGTCCATGTACTGCGGGTTTACGCCCGCGCAGTAGACTATCTTCTTGCGGCCTGTGACGCGCACAGCGGCGCGGACGGCTTCGGCAAAGGAGCTGGCGCCGTCGTACAAGGAGGCGTTTGCACAGTCCATGCCGTAGAGCGCGCTGACCGTGCTCTGGAACTCGTAGATGGCCTGTAGCGTGCCCTGGCTGGCCTCGGGCTGGTAGGGCGTATAGGCGGTGAGGAACTCCGTGCGGGAGGTTATCGCTTTCACGGCTGCGGGTGTATAGCGCTCGTAAGCGCCGCCGCCGAGAAAGCTCAGGGGCCGCTTGTTCCCGGCGGCCAGCTGCGCCATGCGGGCGGCCGCCTGCGTTTCGTCCAGGCTTTCCTCCGGCAGGGCGAAGCCGGGCCAGAGGAATTTCGACGGGACCTGTTTTACAAGTTCTTCAAAAGAGGAGACGCCGATGCTCTTCAGCATTTCCTCCTTGTCTGTTTTTGTGTGGGGGATGTACATGGGAGCTCCTTGAAAAAAGGGGGAGGTCAGGAGTCAAGAGTCGTGAGTCAAAAGCAGAAGGATCGGAGCTTTACTTCCCCGGACTCCCGACTCTGGACCCATAACTCTTTGACCGATCGTTTAATGCGCCGCTTGCTTGATGAAGTCCTGGTAGGCGGTCCAGTCCATCAGGGTCGCGCTTTCGGCGGGGTTCGACGGCTTCAGCTTGAACAGCCAGCCGTTCTCCAGGGGGGACTGGTTGAGCAGGGCCGGATCGCCGGTCACGGCTTCGTTGACGGCCGTGACTTCCCCTGAGACCGGGGAGTAGATATCGAAAGCGGATTTGACCGATTCCACCACCGCGCAGGGCTTTTCCTTCTCCAGCTTCTGCCCCACTTTGGGCAGTTCTACGAACACTACGTCGCCCATCTCATGCTGCGCGTGGTCGGAAATGCCGACCGACGCTTCCGCGCCGGGATGGAACCACTCGTGGGTCTTGGTATATCTGGCTTCTTCGGGTTTAGGCATTTTGTTCTCCTTGGAATTAACGCGAATCTCTCCGGCTCAGGCTCCGGTGTAAAGGTTTTTGCTGAAGGCGGTCCCTTTGTGGAAAGGCATCCGGGAGACCTCCGCTTTCACTTTTTTGCCGTGGATCTCCACTTCAAGCGGGGCGCCGGGCTTGAGGTCCGGCGGCGTGATATAGCCCACGCCTATCCCTTTCTTGAGCGTGGGCGAGTAGGTTGCGCTGGCCAGTTCTCCGACCTGCTTCCCGTCCACGAAGACCTTGCAGCCGGGGCGCGGTACGCCGCCGGTAAGAGTCAGGCCGGTAAGGCGGCGCTTTACGCCGTCGGTTTTCTGTCCGGCCAGAACATTACGGCCTATAAAATCACCCTTGTCCAGGGAGACCACCCAGCCGTAGCCGGCCTCATAGGTGGTATGGACATCGTCCACATCCTGGCCGTAAAGCAGGTAGCCGGATTCGAGCCGCAGCGTATCGCGCGCGCCCAGGCCGCAGGGCACTATTCCATAAGGCTTGCCCAGCTCCATCGCTTTTTCCCAAAGCTTGTCTATTATGGAGTGGGGGGCGGTAATTTCGAAACCGTCCTCTCCGGTATAGCCGGTGCGGCTTACGAAGCAATGCTCGCCCATGATATCTTTTTCCACTATGCCGAAGCGCGGCAGTTTCAGGGCTTCCGGGACGAAGGGTTCGAACATCTTCGGCACGTTCGGGCCCTGTATGGCCACCATGGAGTAATCATCGCTTTTATTCTCCACCTTCACGTGCATTTTCGCGCCCTGCGCCTTGAACCATTCGAAATCCTTGGTGGAGGTGGTGGCGTTGACTATCACCAGGTAGCGGTCCGGGGCCAGGCAGAAAGCTATTATGTCGTCCACCAGCCCGGCGTTCTCGTTGGTCACGTGGGAATACACGCCTTTGCCGGGCGTGGCTTTGCGCAGGTCGTTGGCGTTGGTCTTCTGCAGCAGCTTGAAGGCGTCGGCCCCGGTCACGAAGACCTGGCCCATATGGGAGACATCGAAGATGCCGGCTGAGGTCCTTACAGCCGCGTGTTCTTTGAGTATGCCCGCGAACTGTATAGGGAGTTCCCAGCCGTGGAAGTCCACCATCTTGCCGCCATACTTCCTCATGGTCTCGTTAAGGGCGGTGCGGCGTATTGTGGTTGCGGTGGACATATGGCCTCCTGGAAGTTTTTTGGTATATAAATTTATAACAAATATCCGAAGGCTTGGGCAAATAGCGGCCTTACTGCGCTTTGAAGAATAGCGCGGACAGGGGCGGCAGGGTGATCCTGAGCGAATAGGGCCGACCGTGCATGGACGTTTCCTGCGCTTCCACGCCGCCCTGGTTGCCCAGGCCGCTGCCCCAGTAGTCGTAGGCGTCGCTGTTCAGGAGTTCCTTCCAGAAACCGCCCTGCGGCACGCCCACCAGGTAATCGTGGCGCACTATCGGGGTGAAGTTGCAGACGGAGAGGATGGTCCCTTCCCCCCCGGAGGATTTGCGAAGCAGCGCCGTCACGCTCTGCTGCGAATCGTTGGCGTCCACCCATTCGAAGCCGGCGGAATTGCAGTTCAGCTCGTGCAGGGCCGGCTCGCCGCGGTAAAGCGCGTTAAGATCGCTTACCCATTTCTGCATGCCGGAATGCGGCGCGTGCTCCGTAAGGTGCCAGTCCAGGCTGGTATCGTGGTTCCATTCCTTCCACTGTGCGAACTCGCAGCCCATGAAGAGCAGCTTCTGCCCCGGCTGCGCGAACATGGCGCCGTAGAGCAGGCGCAGGTTGGCGAACTTCTGCCAGTCGCTGCCCGCCATCTTGTTGAGCAGCGAGCCCTTGCCGTGCGTCACTTCGTCGTGCGAAAGCGGCAGTATGAAATTCTCGCTGAAGGCGTAAAGCATGCGGAAGTTCAGCGCGTTATGGTGGTACTTGCGGTAGACAGGGTCCTTGGAGAAATACTTCAGCGTGTCGTGCATCCAGCCCATGTCCCATTTTATCCCGAAACCCAGCCCGCCCAGGTAGGTGGGCCGCGAGACCATAGGCCAGGAAGTGGATTCCTCCGCGAAGGTCTGCGTGTCGGGAAAATACTGGTAGATCACCTGGTTGAACTGCTTAAGGAAGGCTATGGCCTCCAGGTTCTCGTTGCCGCCGTGGCGGTTGGGTATCCACTCGCCTTTCTTGCGGGAATAGTCCAGGTACAGCATGGAGGCCACCGCGTCCACGCGCAGGCCGTCGGCATGGTATTTGTCCAGCCAGAAGAGCGCGCTGGAGAGCAGGAAGCTCTTTACCTCGTTGCGCCCGAAATTGAAAATGGAGCTTTTCCAGTCGGGGTGGAAGCCCTGCCGGGGATCGGCGTGCTCGTAGAGATGGGTGCCGTCGAAAAATTCCAGGCCGTGCATGTCGGTGGGGAAATGCGCGGGCACCCAGTCCAGTATCACGCCTATGCCCTCCTGGTGCAGCCGGTCTATAAGGAACATCAGGTCCTGCGGCGTGCCGTAGCGGCTGGTGGGGGAGAAATAGCCGACGGTCTGGTAGCCCCACGAGCCGTAGAAAGGGTGTTCCGTGACCGGCATCATCTCGACGTGGGAGAAGCCCAGCCGTTTAAGGTATCCGGGCAGCTTTTCCGCCAGTTCGCGGTAGGTCAGCGGGCGGTTGCCCTCTTCGGGAATGCGCATCCAGGAACCGAGGTGCATCTCGTAGATGGAGACCGGGCCCTTCAGGCCGTTGGCCTCGCCGCGCGTCTTCATCCAGTTCTGGTCTTCCCACTTGTAGTCGAGCTCCCGGACCACGGAGGCGGTTTTAGGGGGGACTTCCGAGGCGAAGGCGAACGGGTCGGCTTTTTCGCAACGGAAGCCGCCGTATTTGGAGATGATGCAGTACTTGTAATTATGGCCCTGTTTTACGCCGGGGACGAAGCCTTCCCAGATGCCGGAGTGGCCGCGCTGCAAAAGGGGGTTCTGGGTCCGGTTCCAGTAGTTGAAGTCGCCCATTACGTGCACTTCGTTGGCATTGGGCGCCCAGACCGCGAAATGGGTGCCTTCGGTCTTCCCGCGTTTCATGGGATGCGCGCCGAGCTTGTCGTAGAGGCGCACGTGGTTGCCCTCGTTGAAGAGGTAAAGGTCTTCGTCGGTCAGATGCTGGGTGGAGCCGGCAGTTTTCTTCATGGTTCCTTTCCGCCTGTCTTTAGAGAGGCGCCCTGTACTTTTATTATAGCCTTAGCGGCTCCGTTTAGGCAAACGCGGATTTATTAGAACCGCTGGAGGTATAGCCGGGGCGCGGAGCTTATCCCCTCGCCCCTCCGGCTCCATCGTGGTTTTTTACCAGCATAATTTGTAAGATAAACGCATGTGGAAAACCGCTCTTATAGGCGCGCTTTCTTTCCCTTTTTCAGCGCTGTCTTTTTTTATAGGCTGGGCCGCGAAAGACCTGCGTGCCGGTTTGTTCGCGGGGGCGGCCGTCTTCAGCGTTTTTTTTGCGGCCTTCATCATCAGTGTCTGTTTTATCAAAACCTACACCTACCTGGACACGGTCCTGCCGCTGGTCTTCTCCGTCCTCTGGTCGGCCGCCCTGGCCCCGTTCAGTTTCGGGACGGCCCTGTTCTCGGCGCCGGCCTTCATCGGTTCGGCGCTTATGCTGGGGACCTGCATGGCCCTGGCCAAGCGCTGGGCGACCGATACGAGGTGGCTTATCTTCCCGGCCATAGTTTTCCTTTACGAAATGCTGCCGCTTAATATCCCGGGCCAGTTCGACGACATGTTCGCGCTGTCCGGTTCGGTGGGCTACTCCCTCATCCTTTTTTTGCGGCGCTCCTGGCCGCTGATAGTTAAGGAACTGGCTGAGAAGCATCTTAGAGGATCGCGCATATGAAAATATTTCTGGCTCTGCTGCTGCTGCTGACGCCCGCTTTTGCCGGCACCAGGAACAAATCAAAGGGGGCTTACAAGTCCCTAGTCGGCGAATTGCTGAAGAACTGCGAAGGCAAGGATAAGAAGATCGCCGTAGCTAATTTCAGCTACCCGGATGAAAGGGCCTCCGGTGACGGCAATGTCATCTCCGGGCGCATAACCACGGAGTTGGTGAGGCTTAAGAAGTTCAAAGTCACGGAGCGCAAACAGATAGAGAAGGTCTTTGAGGAGCTGAAGCTGCAGGGGTCCGGGGCCATAGACGCGGATTCCGTAAAGAGCATCGGTAAGATGCTGGGCGCGGACTGGCTGATATTAGGCACGCTGGCCGAACTGGAAGGAAAAAGGATAGAAATAAACTCCCGCCTGGTGGGCGTGGAATCGGGTGAGATAATAAACGCGTTCAGTATTA
>Ga0066637_10002075_pt1 | contig 13283 bp, 9 predicted proteins | sample CryGeyCG2014_020_FD_62737 | JGI IMG/M metagenome (GOLD analysis project Ga0066637, IMG submission 62737) | Groundwater microbial communities from aquifer - Crystal Geyser CG08_land_8/20/14_0.20 | ecosystem: Environmental > Aquatic > Deep subsurface > Groundwater | place: USA: Utah: Grand County...
AATTGGGAAGAAATAAGTTGTTGGGTTTGATAAGATATTTAGCAAAACGAGAGAGATGACGATAAGTTTACTATATCTTAAACCCTATAACCTTTTAAATCTTATTCATATTTAAAAAATATGCTCTGGCTTTTTATTGTGCTCGCATTTTTCGCAGGAATTATAGCCGGATGCATTTCTGGCTTACTCCCAGGAATTCACATCAATCTCGTTGCTGTTCTCCTGCTCAGTCTCTCTGCATTCTTTCTTTCACATTTTTCCCCGCTCGTATTGGTAGTTTTTATAGTTGCCATGGCTATAACCCACACGTTTATAGATTTCGTTCCAAGCATTTTCCTCGGCGCCCCAGATGAAGATTCTGTTTTGTCTGTTTTGCCCGGACATGAGATGCTAAATAAAGGCAGAGCCTACGAAGCAGTTATCTTGACTTTGTATGGAAGCATCTTCGGAATTTTTCTTATTCTTCTCTTTGCACCGATTTTTATGCACACTATTCCATACATTTATCCAAGAATACAAGAAATAATGCCTTTTATCCTTATTCTCTCTTCTTGCTTTTTGTTTTATTTTGAAAAGCAAAAAAAGCTCTGGGCAATAATTATTTTCCTGCTTGCTGGCTTTCTAGGGCTTTCTGCTTTAAATCTTAACATTAAAGAGCCACTCCTCCCAATGCTAACTGGATTATTTGGAGCTTCAAGTTTAATAACAAGCATAATAAAAAAACAAAAAATACCAAAACAAAAAATTCAAAAATTTAGAAAAATAAAAATAAAGAAAATTTCAATTTTCCGTTCTTTATTTGCCTCTCTTATAGCCTCGCCACTCTGCTCTTTTCTTCCTGCTCTCGGCTCGGGGCAGGCAGCTGTTATAGGCTCAGAAGTTACAGGTGATTTAGACAGGAAAGAATTTTTAATTCTTCTTGGAGCAATAAACACCATGGTGATGGGCTTATCTTTTGTAACTCTTTACACAATTCAAAAAGCAAGAACAGGGGCGGCAGTTGCAATAAGTAAATTGATTCCTGACTTAACACTATCAAATCTTACAATTATTCTTGCGACAATTTTCTTTGCAGGAATTTTTGCATTTTTCCTGACAATTTTCCTCGCAAAAATTTTCTCAAAAACAATAACAAAAATAAAATACAGCAGTTTGAGTCTTGCCATACTTGTTTTTCTTGCAATACTTGTTTTTATATTTTCAAACTGGCTTGGAATTCTTGTCTTCGCGGTTTCAACCTTTCTCGGCTTAACTTGCATCTATTTAGGAATAAAAAGAATTAGTTTAATGGGCTGCTTGCTTTTGCCGACAATTTTAATTTATCTTTTGTAAGTTATAGTGAAAGTCATAAATTTTTCCTCGATTTTTATGATTTTCCCTTGATGTCAGAATCTTATAGATTCTGAGCATGTCAAAATCGTGAGATTTTGAGCACTATCAAAATTCATTGAATTTTGAGGCTGCCAAAAACTAATAGTCTTTGAAGTAGCAAAGGCGCAAACGAGGAGTTCTCAGCGTCCTTTGCTATAGACATCAACTCAAACATACTTCAATGGTTCAACCCTCTTAATAAAATCTACTTTACTAATTTCCTCGTCTGCAGAAATTATTTTCTTAACAGAATTCAGTTCCATAGAAGCTATGTGGACATAATCTACACCAGATACATTATAATCGTATTCTGATGCTTTTTTAATAATAAAAAAATTTAAGTCAAGCCAAACTATTGGCAAAGAAAGAATAGCGTCTATGTTCTCCTTAATATTAAGCTTTTTTCTTTCTTTTTTTAAAACTTTATTGATTTTAGTCAAAACATTAATAATTTCTACTAAAACAAGTATAGAAGAACAGACTTTTAATTTGCCAGACTCTATATCGAGAAGTATTTTCTTACACACATTTCCATATTTTGGATGATTTTCAATAGCATAAATTATTATATTTGTATCTAAATACATCATCTTATCTGAACTCTTCCCTAGCCTCTTTTACGAGTTTTACAGCATCTATATCTAGTCTAATTTGAGAAGTGAGAAATTTTACTGGCTCTTTCATTTTTCTTGCCACATCTACAACAACCATTCCTTTAACAATACACCATTCAACTTCTTTTCCAGGTTTTACGTCTAGAAATTTCCTAATTTCTTGAGGAATTGTTGTCTGAAATTTAGAGGTTATTTTTGTTTCTCTCATAAAAAGTATTACGTGTAATACTTTTTAAAACTTTCGTTTTTAAGAAAAAAAGAATTAATTTAATGGGCTGTTTGCTTCTGCCGACAATATTGATTTATTTGTTATGAAGATTTCAACTTGATTTTTGCTTTGAGCCAGTTGGCATAATTATCATAAGAACAACATTTACCTTCATAGTATCTCCCAAGAATTCTACCCCAATCATGATGAAAAATAATATCACTTTCTGGAGAAAAATTTCCAACCCCCGCCCAAAAAAGACAACCAGAATCCATTCTTAATAAAAGTTCTCTATCATTAAAATGAATCTGAACCCAATCCTTATAATATGAAGATGGAAAAACCCTAACGACCTGCCTATATTCTAATTCATTTACTATTTTTCCTACAGAATGAATTGCTTCTATAGAAATTCCTTTTTCGAATACTTCCGTACTTAAAAAATGTTCTTCAAGAGCCCCCTCATCATGCATTGTCTCTGCTTTCACATTTCTCCTAAACTTAACAAGAGTCCCATTTCTAAAAGTTTTCCCAGTTCCATAAGCAGTTAACTCAAAAGCTATTAAAGCTTCTTTAGCCATATGCACAACAAGCTCATTCTCTCCAACACCACTTTTTCCAATTAGATTTATCCTTAAAGTATGCAAACCTAAACTTGATTCAAGCCTCATGCCTCTAATTAACTTCCCAGAAACAAAAGAATTTAATTCTTCTTCTATTATTTTTCCAGAAAGCCCTTGATGACCACTTGATTTTCTTAACAGTCTTTCTTTTACTTTTTCAGCAACCTCGATGTTTTTTGGAACATATATTAAATCGGCCGTCTTTTATTTTAAACTCTAAAGAATATAAACTTAATTATACTGCAAAAGTTATTTTGCTTTAAGCACTCCAGCACTCCAAGCACAACTTCTCTCTTGGAAAGCCAATTGCTTTTTCTAAAATCTCAATTGTTGCGTAATTCAGGCTGTCAAGCTTTAATTTTTTCTTTATATCTTCAATAGGCATTCTCCTAGCAATACAATCTTCATCCTTTTTAGTCGATTTGCCATATCTGCACGCAGCCATTAAAGGAGGGCAGGCAATCATAGCATGCACTTCTTTAGCTCCTAGCTGCTTTAATCTTTCTACCTGATTCAAAGTTTGAGTTCCTCTCACAATGCTGTCATCAACTAAGATTATTTTTTTGCCTTCAATTATATTTTTAATAATAATCAGCTTTGTCCTTGCTTCTTCATCTCGCGCAGTTTGCTCTTGTGGTGTGTAGCTCCTGTCAGAATAATCATATCTTATAAAAACCTCTGCATAAGGCAGTTTAGATTTTTTCGCATACCCCAAAGCATGCCATCTTCCAGAATTAGGAACAGGTGAAACAATATCTGCATCTACAGGATATTTTTCAGCCAATAAACTTCCAATTGCCATCCTAACTTCTGCAACATTCCTGCCATCAATAATAGAAGCAGGATACGAAGTATAAACCCACTCAAAAGTGCCATACTTAACAGGCATTAAATTTAATTTTTCCAGGCTTTTAATTCCATCTTTATTTAAAAAAACAATTTCTCCTGGCTCAACATCTCTCACAATTTCAAATCCAGTATTAACAAAAGAATTACTTTCAGAAGAGATAGCGTAACCTCCATTTTTTCTTCCTATAATTAAAGGTTTCCTCCCCCAGCCTCTTACTCCATAAACTCCATCTTTAGTTAAAGCAACAATTGCAAAATCTCCTTTCATCAAAGAAACTAATTTTTTAATTCCAGAAACAAAATCAATTTCTTTCGCAATTAGCTTGGAAATCAAGACAACATCTGAAACTTCTTCAGGATTTTTAAAACCAGAAAAAGAAACTCTCCCGCTTAATAACCTGTCTTTTAAGTCATTATAATTTATAACATTCCCATCAAAAGCTAAAATAATCCCCCCATTTTTTGCCAGTTCAGAAACTGGTTGCCTGTCGCTTGAAACACTTCCTATCCCTACATCACCGTTCATTCTATCAAGCTCGTCTCTTGGAAACTGTTGCCTTATTAGCCCTTTATGTGTATGATCTTCTAATTTTCCGTTGTTGCACACAGCCAATCCGCAATAATCCTGAGCCCTATGTTGAAGATAAAATGTTCCTAAAAACAAATCATTCACGCAATTTTTCTCAGCAACTCCAAAAATCCCGCTCATCTTTTTTGCTCCCTCTTTCAAGAAAAAGCCAAAATAAGCTATTTAAATTAATGTGTAATAAAAAAGATATTTTCATCAGCAAATTTAGTTCTTTTCAAAACCACTTCTTCAAAGCTTCTTGCTTTTCTGTTTCTTTTCCGAATATGCTTTCAATATAGCTCTTTGTTAATTCTAAATTCTGCTTTACATAAGCAGGCACATTATAATTAGTTGCAAGAGACAAAGCAGGCTCTAAATATTTTATAATTCCTCCTTCTGAAACTGTAAAAATTATTCTTCCTCCGCATTTTGTGCATTTTCCGACCAAAGGGGGTCTTCTAAATTTTGCGTTGCATTTCACGCATCTAAACTCTTGTTGTGAAAACTTCCTTAAATTTCCCTTGATATCTCTGATAAAATGCTTGTCTATAACTAATCTCGCAACATCTTCTGTTTTTACACTTCTTAATTTTTCTGCAATCCACATCTGCCCTTCTACTTTTTCCTTCATTGTCGGAATTGACTTGTAAGCAGAACACCTGACTGCGTTGTTAAAATCATCAACATTATTTGTAAATCCAAAATTAAAATAAGCTTCATCTGTCCCTAATCTGTCTTTTAACTGCAAAATTTTAATTTTCCAAGGTTCAATCTCTTGCTCAGCTGCCTCGTAAAGCTCAAGGGGGTATTTCCACAAAACATCTATATCAAAAGCCATGTCATCAATCTCTGTTGGTACAAGTATAGAAGTGGCAACTAAAGGAGCATCTTGTGTAGAGCCTCTGTGGCTCGGCAGATAAGCTCTTGAAAAATTAAGAAAAACATCAAGCAATAAAATTATGCATGTTTCGTCGCCCTCGCAATTATGAACTAAAATATCATTAGCAAAAAAATTATGCTCAAAAAGAACATTTAAACAATAACTTACTTTCTTTCCTAAATCCTCAATTTGTGTAACTTTAGGATAAATATAATCTTCATCAAAATCAATTTTCATCCCGCGAGGAATTTTTTCGCAAATTACATTTAAGATATTATTTTTTCTTTTAGAAACAAACCCAATTTTCTTAAATTTTTTGACAAAATTAGAGGGAATTATAATTTTAGTTATTTTAAATTTTGGAATCTTTCTATTCTTCCTCAAATAAAACTCTCTGACTTGCGGTCCAGGTTCTTTCTCATAATCGTAAAATTTAGTAAATATTCCAAATCTCGACAAAACAAAACTTAGATCATATTTTAGTCCTTCACTAACCGTGTCGCAAGTAATCCTAATATCAGATAAACTTACACTCCCATCCCCTTCAAAATAACCCCTTAACAAAGCGGCTAATTTTTCTTTTTTAAGATTCAAAAATAAGCTTGGAATTCTCTTGCTCTTTGCTCTCTCCCCAATTTTTAAATAATCAAAAAATAATTCATAGATAATTCTTGAAGAAAAAGTTACATGGTCAATGTGATCCTCACTAGGTTTTAAATCAAAATGTGTGACAAAAACTTTTTTAATTAAATTTCTAATTTCTTCATTTCCAGCAATTGAAATATCATAAAATCCTTTTTTAGATTCTCTTTTCCTTAAAAATCCCTCAGATAGATACAAACCAATAATCTCCAGTAATCTCTCATCCAAAAGAATTCTAATTGGAATACAAATCTTATTTCTTTTAATAGTTATCTTAGTCTCAGAAGGCAAATCCCCTAAGGTTTTATTGTGTTTCTCTAAAACTTTCCTAATAAGTTTTATTGGAAAACTGTCTCTATAATAAAAATTTTTATATTTTCTTAAATTTTCAAATTTGTTTAAATAGCTACGAACATTTCGAAGCATAATATCATCTCTGTCTTTAAAAATTTCTGGCAAAAAAATCTCTTTGATGTCCTTTTCTTCTATATCCTTTTTATAACTAATCATTAACTTATCTCCAACTTCAAGCTCATTAGCTTTCTTTTCTGTTTTATTTTTAATATAAACTCTATGATTTTCAGTTAGTTCAATTTTTCTTCCATCTTCTAAATGGATTTTAAACATCTTATTTGGTTGATGTTTTGTTACCTCTATTATTTTCTTTTGCCCTGGATTGCTATAAGCTTTAAGATTTGATACCTTTTTCTTTAAAGTCCCAAAATTATCTGCTTTTTCTTCTGGATGCAATTCCTCCACCAATTCTCCAATTTTCTCAATTTGCCATTTACCATTTTTTTTAACCGGAACATAAGTATCATATCCTAAACAATCTCTCCTCATAGCCGCGTGCCACATAGGATGAGAGACCGTCGCTTGTATCTTACTGAATCCAATAATTCTTCCGACAATTCCTGCAGAGGTATGAGGCGCAAGCCCCAACACTAAATGCCCGATTAGCTCTTCTCTTTTTTTAATCTGATAAAATGGCTTTTGCTTGTAAAGTCTAACTAAAAGCTCGTCAAGATAATTTGCTATGCCTATGAAAACTTCATCAGCTTTCTCCTCTTTGCTCTCGGCGCAGCAAGGCAAAACAACATCTTGGGGCATTATTTCCAAAAGTTGCTCTTCATTTTCCAGCTCTTTTCCGTAAATATCTTTTTTATAACCCATCTCTTTTAATTTCTCAACACTAGCTGAAATTTCTTTAGGCTTAAAATGGGTAAGAGGCATTTCTGTCACATCGTACCTTATAGTTCCATCTTTGTTCACATTTAATTTGTGTTTTGCTCTTAGAATCCCCTTTGCCAAATGCTCAGGAGTATGGTCTGAAGAACTTGTTCCTCTCACCCCCTTAATCAAAACAGGAATTTGGCTTTTTTCAAATCCCAATTGCTTGACTGCAGCATCAAAATAATGTTTGATATCTATTCTTCTGCTGTTGAACCCTTGGGAAAGATTATGCTGCGGGCATTTCTCTCTTGTAAATTTTTGCTGGCATTCAGGGCAGTAATGCAGTTTTTCAGTCTTGTTATTGCAAATTTCGCAAATGGAATAAATTGTCTCTTGCTTGCAATTTCCGCAATAATAAATTGGAAAATCAGCTTTAACACTTCCAACTTCTAAAGCTTCCTGCACACTTCTCATTCTTCCACCCTCTTCCCCCACAGGAAATAAAACATGCGGGCTTCCTGTAAGCTTCCTTAACTTTGCTTTTTCAGGCCTCCCCATTCTTGCCCCTACCCAGGTTCCAGATTTGTCTTTAATTTTATATTTGCTTAACTGATTAACAATTTCTAAAACATTTTCCGCCTTAATTTTTTTAGCCTGCTCTTCTATTTCTTTTTCCAAATTTTCCCCGCTTAAACCCAAGTTCAAAAATAGCGCTTTGGTTTCCTCCTCATTCAAAACAACATTTTCTATTGCAACTTCGTGCTCTGCCCCAATTAACTCCAAAGCTCTTTTCCCTTTGGAAAATCTTTCCTGCTCAGTTTTATTAAAAGGCAGAACAAGCTTGTTTTCTCTAATTTGTGAGTGAAAAATCCAATCAAGCAAAGCAAAAAACTCTTCTTTTGAAATCTGATCCCAATAAAAAATGTATTTAGGATACAAAGCTATTCCCAGCCTCTCACTCAGCTTAACAGCTTCTCCCACGGAAACTTTTGTTCTCCAATCCACGATTATCTTATCAACTAAAAATTTTGATTCCTCATCTATACTTTCGATTTTTTCTTTAGCTATTTTTTCCAATTCTGCAGAATACCAATCTTCACAATAACCAGGTTTTTGCAAGTGTTTTCCTCTATTAAAAAACTCCGCGTAGTTAACAAGAAAATCTCCTAAAAACAAGACTTCCTTCAGCTCTTGCTTGAATTTTTTAGCTTTCTCCAAAGAATTAATTTTTATAACACTTCCATTATTTAATTTTATTATCGGCCCTTCAATATCATCACACAAACTCATCGCACTGCTTTTTCCAGGTCCTTCATATTTCAACTGAGTTCCTATAGCAATATAATTTTTTAACATTTCCATTGTTAGAGGATGCATAGCCATTGAGCTTAAACCAGCTGTCCTGCACTTTCCATATCTTAATCTAAAACCTCCTGGCTGCGATGGGTGCCCTAAAACCGGCCTTCCTGCAACAATATCGGAAATGTAAGTAGCAGATGAAACCTCTTTTTTCAATTTTTCCTGTTCCTTGTTCTTTAATTCCACAAATTCCTCTAACCAGCTCCAATCACTTAACTTTATTCCTTTTTTCCTAACATTTTTCAAGATTTTTAAAAGTTTATGCGCTTTTTGTGCTATTCCTTCTGCTAAAACTAAAGCCACCCCATTTCTCATCAAATTTGTTTCTATTCTCTCCAAATCTTTGTAATTGCTTACTTCTTTTTCTTCAGAAGCTAATCCATTAATTTGCACAGGCAAATTTCTCGCTAAAAATTCCACCTCTTTCTCGCTCGGAACATATTGTAAATTGGTTATTCTTTCATGATAATCAAATATTTCAGTGATAGTCCTTTTAATTTCTTGTTCGGTAGGATCATATTTTGCATATCCAAAAACCTCTCTTAAATGGTCTGCAATCAAAACAGAAAAGCTTGCTCCCGTTCCCCCTGCGCTTCTTACAGGTCCTGAATAATACAAACAAAAATAATCCTCTCCTTTTTTTGTTTTTTTTAGTGTGAAATGTGTATATCCTTCTAATGGGCTTGCAACTACCCCCACAGTGATGTATGCAAAACCGACTCTTATCCCAGCATCTATAGCTTCTTCATGACTTTTAAATTTGCAGAATTTTTCTTTGGCTATTTCTTCTGCGATTATTAAAGCAACTGTATGGTCTAACATTCCATACTCTTTCTCCAGCTCCTGAATTCTTTTAACAATTCGCGGTTCAGATACCTGAGGATAAACTACGCTGATTAATCCTACAACTCTCTCTGCCAAACTTCTTGCTATAGGAACCTCAACAACTGACTTAGGGTCAAGGTCTTTGCTTCTCGCCTCCTGCGCAATGCTGTAACACACCTTAACCTTATCCTCTATTTCCTTAAAATATGCCTGAATGTTCATTTTAATCTCTCCAAAGTCTCATCTATTCCTATTTTCATTTTTTCTTCCACTCCTCGACTTTTTCTCCTTTCAAAACTCTATCTAACATCTCTAATTCTTCATAAATTCCATCGATTAATTCATAATGTTTAGCTTCTTCTGATGTAACCCAAGCATACTCCACAGAATCCTCATCCAATTTCACCTCTCCGCTTTTGTAATCTGCATATAAACTGACAATCAATCCCGGAGCATTGTCTGGCCTGATAAATGTCATGCTTGTCAAATATTTTATCTTCTCAACCTCTAACCCCCCTTCCTCTCTAACCTCTCTCCTTAAAACTTTTTCGAAAATATTATACCAGTGATGATTAGTATCTTTTGGTAAGTCTATGTAATCTTCTGCTTCTAAGTTCCCTCCAGGAACTGTCCACGTATTAGGAAATGCTTTTTTGTGTGGTGCCCTTTTTGTAATCAAGAAAACCTTGAGTTTACCACACCTTAAAAGGTGTGGTTTGTTTGGGTTTTCTGGATGCTCAGAAATTAAAACACCAAAACTACATCCACTTACTAAAGTAAGTGGTTTAATTTCTGACATTAAGAATTTTCCATCTTTGATAATAATTCCAGTCACACTTATATGATGTTTTTTATCCATTCTTCTCCTCAGCTAAAATCCATTATTTTTATTTCCCGCGTCTTTAAATTTAGCATAGGTACCTTGCATGGATCTGGCAGATTTCCTACTTTTTCTTCATAAGGAGTAATAGACTGCCAGCACGAGTTTGTAATAATTAAAATGTTGTTGTAAGAGTCTATATCTGCTTTGTGCATCTCGCCTGTTGTGATAATATCTGGGATTCTTCTTATGAACAAAGCATCTTTTTCTCCAGGAATATAGACAACAGATGAATGTGAAGGGGCGAGATGCCTTCTTTTTAAAAGCTCTTTAACAACCAAGCTTGGTTTATGATGCGCATTTAGAACTCTTAAGCTGTCTATATCATTGATAACTCCATGAAATCCTGCTCCGTGATACATTAAAACTTCAAATCCCTCTGCTAAAGAAACATAACATGGGTTCGTTACAAGAGTGAGATTTTTAAGTTTGTATAAAGGAGCAGCGTAATCTTTCCCAACAGCAGGTTGAGGCTCTGCAACTCTTACTGCATCGTGCTGCCCGGGGCACATTATAATCCTTATGTCTTTTCTTATCATCCCAAGAAGCTCAGCTAATTTTTCATACTGCTCCCGCATATCTTTTATCTTTAAAGACTCTTCCTGCCCAGGATAAATTCCAACTCCATCAACATTATCCCCAGTTAGAAACAAATACTTTATTTTATTTATTTCTTGTTTGTTGTTTATCTTGCCGTTAATCCAATCAATAAATTTCAAAAAATTCTCCTCTAAAAATTTGTCGCTTCCCACATGTAAGTCAGAAGTGAACAAAGCATAAACTTCATGCTCTGCTTTTTTCTTTTCACATATCACAGCATCAGGATAGACTATATCATTAACAAACAGCATTTCTCTGCTTCCAGAGCATCTCAGTCCTATAACTTCATCCATTAAAATGCCTTGCGCTTTTTCATATATCTCGGGTTTGTTATGATTCACCAAAGCAATTCCTTCTCCTGTTAAATCTTCTATTTCCAGCAAGAGATTTTTATTTTTTGTTACCCTTTTGCCAGAAACCAGAACAATCACCGATAAATTCTGCTTCTGCCCGTTTACTCTATCAAGCGGAGTTAAATTTTGAAGCTCTTTTCGCTCCTGCAAAATCTGCTTTATATCTATATATCTGCTTCTGAAATGCTTGACAAAATCCTCTACTTCAAGTTTCTTTGCAAGAATAATGCTTGGAGAAATAATCTTTAAGCTACTTGCAACATCTTGCTCATCTTTCTCCCCTTCCTTAACTTCCTGCTCAACATATTTTTCCTTTTTTATTTCAATATTAACGCTGAAATTGACAAAAAATTTCTCAACAAGCTTCTTTTTTTCATCTTCTAAAGAAGAAAAAACCTCTCCAATTTTTGGCAGGTTTTTATCAATTACTGATTTTGTTATTATTCTCTCTCCTGTTTTTTCAATTTGTGATAAAATCTGGCTCGCTGTCTCCTCGTCGCTCAACTGGCTGAAAAAATTCAGCATCTCTTTGTCTAGCAAAAAACCTTTTTTCATAAAAAATTTCAAAGTTTCGCTTTCCATTTTTCTCTTCTCTTTTCCTTCTTCTTTTAGAACTTTTTCTCTCTTAGTTTTTTAGACAAAAATAGCATCTCTTAAAATTATCTTGGCGTGCTCCTCTATTTCTTTGGGTATCGCCGATCTTATCTCTCTTGTTTTGCCGTAAGTTCCCCTTGATAAATTCCTCGCGTTGATTAATCCAAGCATATCAAACTCGCTAATTATGCTGCTCACTCTTCTCTGAGTTAAAACCTCAATATTTACTTTCTTGCAAAACTCCCGATAAACTTTATAAACATCTCCGGTAAACATTTTTTCATTTTTTTCTGCTAACTCAAATATAGCCATTAATACCAATTGAAATTGTTTTGGCTCTGACTCTATAACATCTAAAATTTTGTCTCTTTCTATCTTGTTGTTTGCCAAATCGATATGCCTCAGCTTTATTTTTTTATCCCCACTTCTGTCTGCTATCTCCCCAGCAACTCTTAACAAATCTAAAGCTCTTCTTGCATCTCCATGCTCTCTAGCAGCAAAAGCAGCGCATTTTTCTATAACTCCTCCTTCAATTATGTTTTTATGAAATGCTTTTTCAGCTCTGCCTCTCAAGATATCCTGCAGCTGCAGAGCGTTATAAGGCGGAAAAATAATCTCCTCTTCAGACAAACTGCTTTTCACTCGAGGATCTAAATCATCTAAAAATCTCAAATCATTGCTTATTCCAACAAGGCATATTTGTGTTTTAGTGAGTTCCGAGTTTAATCTTGTCAGATTATACAAGAAATTATCAGAGATTTTCTTAACTGCCTGATCCACTTCATCCAAAATTAAAATTAAGATTTGCTTTTCTTTATCAATTAGCTCAATAAATTTATTATAAACACTATCTGTCGGCAAGCCAGTGGCAGGCACTTCTCCTCCGAGTTTTTTTATAAGCTCGGCCAAGATTCTATACTCAGTATCTGCAATTTTTTTTAACTTGCAGTTTAAGTACTCTATCCTCAACCCAGATGGGCTGCTCCCAGCTCTTTTTAATAACTCATTTTTAACATACTGGACAGAAAGCGTCTTTCCTGTGCCTGTGTTGCCATAGACAAAAAGGTTGCTTGTTTTTTCACCTTTTAAACAGGGAGCCAGAATAGCCGCAACCTGCTCTATTTCTTTGTCTCTGTGTGGAATTGTTTCGGGGGAGTAATTCGCCTGCAAAACAGACTTATCTCTAAATACGCTGTTCGAAGCAGAATTAAATATCTTGTCTAATTTCACCACCATTTTTACCCACTTTTTTATTTAACATCGATTTAAGCAACCTTATTTTTAAAACTACTTTTTTAAATTAAAATTTAAAGCAAGCTTTTAAGCTTTCTTGGTTTTATAAATTTTCTTATTCTTCATTATATACACCCACAGCTCTATTTCCTATACAACTTCCTTTGTTCTCTGCTTAACACCTCGAAAAATCAAGACAAGAGTATAAAAAACCTTGTAATCACACAACAATTAATACGCCTCTATTTCCTGTAGAAAATGATATACTACAAGATGTATATCCAAAAATATATATTACATCGTATACCTTCCCGTTTAGTAGTGCAAAAATCAAGAAGTCCTTGAGTTTATCACACCTTAAAACTTCAGAAATTGAAAATTTCTGATAGTCACCTGACCTCGACACTTGCGAGATTAGAATGAGTTGTTATTAGTCTTTCATTTGTAATTATGTTTTAATACTCTGTTTCTTAGCGAATTTTAATTGATTGAAAGGGGGTTTGCAAAATGG
>Ga0066637_10002078_pt1 | contig 13280 bp, 15 predicted proteins | sample CryGeyCG2014_020_FD_62737 | JGI IMG/M metagenome (GOLD analysis project Ga0066637, IMG submission 62737) | Groundwater microbial communities from aquifer - Crystal Geyser CG08_land_8/20/14_0.20 | ecosystem: Environmental > Aquatic > Deep subsurface > Groundwater | place: USA: Utah: Grand County...
GGTCTCTCCATTTGCTGGGAGCCAAAAGGAGGAAAAAGTTGTTTTCCTGTTCTCCCTATCATAAGGGAATAGTATCTTAAGTTCTACTGCATGTTAAGCAGTGAACATTATAGGAGGAGGCAAAAATGAAAAAGCCAAAAAAGAACAATAAAAAAAGAGTACCAAAGGCCAACGCCCGGTCTGGTCACATTTTGATCGTTGACGACGAGAAAAGCCTGCGCGATTCAATGCAAATGCTCTTGCAGGGGGACTATCAGGTTCAACTGGCCAAGTCCGGCAAAGAAGCCATTGCCATAATCAAGAACCATCCTATTGATTTAGTCTTACTAGACATCCGCATGCCTGAAATTGACGGGATTGAAGTACTCAAGTTGATCAAGAAAATCGATCCTTCAATTGAGGTGATCATGATCACGGCCGTAGTCATGGTGAAAAAAGCCGTGGAGGCCATCAGGCTTGGGGCCTATGACTACATCACCAAACCTTTTGACATTGAAGCCTTGCAAGAACAAGTTGCTAAAGCCTTAGAAAAAAGACGGCTACTAAGAGAGAACGCCTCCCTGCGCAAGATCATTGAAACTGAGTACCAGTTTGAAAAAATCGTCGGCAAAAGCCAAGAGATCAAAGAAGTCTTCAGAATAATCGAGGAGGTGGCTAAAAGCAATGCCACGATCCTGCTCACCGGCGAATCAGGCACTGGCAAAGAACTGGTCGCTCACGCTATTCACAACCGCAGCCCGCGCCAAGACAAGCTTTTTGTCACGGTCAATTGCGCGGCTGTGCCGGAAAACCTGATTGAGTCTGAGCTTTTTGGCCACGAGCGAGGCTCTTTTACCGGCGCCACGGAACGTCAGATCGGCAAGTTTGAGATCGCTAATAGTGGCACTATTTTTCTGGATGAAATTGGCGCCATGCCGCTACCCATGCAAGCCAAACTGCTGCGCACCATTCAAAATAAGGAGATCGAGCGGGTCGGCGCTGGCTACAGCTCGCCAGTTGACGTCAGAATAATCTCGGCCACAAACTCAGACCTACGCAGTGCAATTAAGAAATATAAATTTAGAGAAGATCTTTTCTATCGGCTCAATGTAATTCCAGTCCATCTGCCACCACTAAGAGAGCGCAAAGAAGACATTCCCTTGCTGGCCAACCATTTTCTAAATAAATTCAGCCGTGAGTTTGCAAAAAAGATCAAAGGCATTACCAAGGATACCATGTCAAAACTAACTACTTACGATTGGCCAGGCAATGTCCGCGAGCTGGAAAACCTGATCGAGAGATTGGTTGTTTTAGGCCAAACTGAGTACCTGGAGAGGGATCGCCTGCCGGTAGAGATCGCTGGTCAACCCAGCCCAATCAGCGCAGCTGAAGAGCAATCATTGACTGAGGCAGTCAAAAAATTTGAGGTCGCCTTTATTAAGAACGCCCTAGAAAAGACTGGTGGCAAAAAGGGGGCGACCGCCAAATTGATCGGCGTCCACCGCAACACCCTGATTAATAGGGAAAGAAAACTCGGGCTGCAAGACAAGCGCATATAGGAGAGGGCAATTCCGTCCCAGTGGCCTTGGTTTTGCACTCTTTGTTGTGCCAAATTAAGCTTGGCCTCCTGGCAATAAACTTGCTACTCTAAATATAGAGGTGATTTATATGGAAGCACAATTAGAGATAGAGAAATGTTCCGTCGGCCGCAGCGCCAAACGGCAATGGCTCCCGTCTAAAGAATTTTTCCCTTTGATCCTTGGCAAAGATTTTGGCGAAGAGCTTAAGGAAGAAGAAGCGGAAAAACTTGAACTATTTGAAAAAGGCCTGGCCAATGAGCTGAAAAAAGAAGATACAATTGAGCAAGCTGTCACTAAGATCGTAAAAATGGCCCTAGCCGCGGAATTTGGGCCGTCATTAGTCGCAGCCAAGGGCGCCAAGCAAATGGTCGAAACCATCACTTGTGGTATTTTGACCGACTCACAGCTGCGGCGCCAAGCCTTGATCATTGTTGATCGTTTTGCCCATGCATAATATTCTAGTTATTGATGATGAGCTGTCGATTAGAGAGTCCTTTTTATTGATCCTGGAAGATCATTACAATGTTTTGACTGCCGCGTCTGGCGAAGCTGCGCTGAAAACTGTGGCTGACCAAAAAATTGACCTGGTTTTTCTTGACATCCGCATGCCGGGCCTGCAGGGGCTGGAAACCCTGCAAAGGATCAAAAAAATTAACCAAAACATTGAAGTTATTATGGTCACAGCTGTCAATGACGTACAAAAAGCCAACGAAGCAATAAGATACGGGGCGCGCAATTATCTAGTCAAGCCCTTTGACGTTAACGAGATCCTAAAATTGACCAAGCAAACCCTCTTAAAAAAAACCATCCAGCACGAGAGCCTTCGGCTTCAAAATGACCAGGGAGCAGCGGAAACCACCTTAACTGGCCAAAGCGAAAAGATATCCTTGATCCGTCAACAACTTGCCCAGCTTAAGCAGGGAGAAAATGTCTTGTTGATTGGGGAACACGGGACAGAAAAAGAGCTAGTGGCGCGGCTAATCCATCAACAGTTTTTTGGGCCTACTGCCCCCTTCAAAAAGATCGACCTATCTAAGGACTGCTCGCCCAAGAAGATCGCTAATCTTTTATTTGGCAAAGGACTTGGGGACAACGTCTTTTCCCTTGACGTCCAAAACGGCTTGCTCGAAGAAGCTGCTGGGGGAACACTTTTGATCAACCAGCTAGACCTTTTGCCAGAAACAATTCTTCAAAAATTACAGGCCAAGGCTTTTGCCCGCAGCGGCAGCTTGGCCCAGCAGACCATGACTACTTGTTTGATTGGCAGCGTTCCCCCTGATCAGATTGCTAAAGTTGATTATTTCGCCACAGCCAAGATCTTTCTCCCAGCCTTAAAAGAGCGCCTAGCTGATTTACCCCTCCTGCTTAGCCAGTTACTCTTGAAATACAACCAGCTCTTAGGAACAAAAGCTGTTTTTGCGCCCGACGCCCTGGAAGCCTTAACAAACTATGCCTGGCCAGGGAACACCGCCCAAGTTGAAACGTTTATCAAGCGGCTCTTGATCTCTCAACAGCCAAAAACAATCACTCAAGATGACTTGCCTTTTGAGGTTTTGCTGGGGACAGCCAGTGCTGGCCAAGGTCATTTGGCCACCTTTGAAAAGCAATATATTAGAGAGGTCTTTCTGTCCCTGGGCAAAGATAAGGGGAAAACCGCGGCTTTCTTAGACCTTAGCCCCTTGGTACTAGACGTCAAATTGCCCGGGGCCGGAGTCGAACCGGCACAGGATTTAAGTCCCGAGGGATTTTAAGTCCCTTGCGTCTACCAATTCCGCCACCCGGGCAAAAGTGTTACTTAATCAGTCGTTTCTTTTTTTTCAGGCCTTGCTTGGTTTCAATATTGCGTTTCCAATCTTGAAGCTTTTCATCGCTCTGCTTCAAAAACTGGGTTATCTTGTCTTCAAACGTACCGACATTTGGCCGCAGGTCAGTCTCGCGCGGTTTTTTCTTTTTCATCTCCCAATCTGGCCTCCCTACTTGCTTGATTGATAAGTCATATTTGCCTTCTTTGGCCGCCCCCAGCACCTTAACCTTAACCATATCTCCAACATTGAGATGTTTGCTAATGTCTGTTACGTAAGCATCAGCAATCTGCGAAATGTGAACTAACCCAGCTTTGCCCTCTGGCAGCTCAACAAAAGCCCCAAACTTAGCCAGCCCTGTTACCTTACCTTCAATCTCAGACCCAATCTCGATGCTCAAACTCGTGTCACCCCCTACTCCTTATTTATCTTCCCGTCCAACTACCTTATAGGCAGTTTCGCCTTTTTTTACAAAACCCAAACGGGTCCTGGCTAGTTCTTCAATATATTGACTTGTCGTTAAGACTTGAAGCTTCCACCTTAAGTCCTTTGACAAATCCTGCTGAAAGTTAAGCCCTGTGCTTACTCCCTGAGTTTCCCGTTTAAGCGAGAGGTTATCAATTATATCCTGCCGAATGAGAAAAATAAAGTAGCAGACCAATAAAAAGAATAAACCTAGCCCCATTTTTTTCATAAAACCTCAGTAAAAAATAAACCTAAGGTAACAGCTAATTAATTGCTCGCCCCAAAAAATCATTACCAGCGCCCCGACTGCCAAGGCCGGGCCAAAAGGGACCAAGCTTTGCAGGTTGACCTTTTTCAGCAATAATAAGACCAAAGCTATAACTGCCGCGATCAGATAAGCCAAGAACAGACTAAGCAAAACTTTTTGCCAACCCAAAAAAGCGCCGATCATCGCGGCTAAAAACACGTCACCCTCGCCCAGCACCTCTTTTTTGTAAAAAATTCCGCCAATAAATCGCACTAGGAACATCGTCCCATAACCAGCCACAGTCCCAAACAGCGGCCAGAGCAAAAAACCATAGTCCAAACGAGGTAAGTTCCAGGCAAACTTTAGCCCATAAAAAGAGGCCGCAGCCAAAAAACCAGTTAAGATCAAAACATCAGGAATAAGCTGCTGCTCAAGATCAATAAAAGTTATCAAAATTAAGAACGAAACAAAAATAACATTAAAAACAAAGCTTAAAGCTGCTTTATCTACTGGGAAAGCCAACACTAAGCCCACAAAAAGAAAACCAGTTACCATTTCAACTAAGGGGTAACGGGCTGAGATCTTGGCCTGGCAATAACGACAGCGGCCGCGTAGCAAAAAAAAGCTGAGGACCGGGACCAAATCCAAGGGTGACAAGCGCTGCTGGCAAGACGGGCAATGTGAAGCAGGAAAAATGACCGAAGCTCCAGCTGGCAAGCGGCTGATACAAACATTAAAAAAACTTCCAACAATTGTCCCAAAAACAAAGGTTATTAAATAGAGGCTAAAGTTCATACTTTTCTCGTGGCTGCCTTGACACTACCTTGTAGAAATTATATAGTAATCAGATCTCAAAGTCAAAAAGGGGAAGATAATGGATATCAAAAATTTGCTGCAAAAACTAAACCAAGCCAAGGCCTCGGACCTACTGCTCGTCGCGGAAAATCCTGTCTGCCTAAGGGTCAACAATGGCCTGATCAAACAAAGCCCAGAGCTGCTCAGCGCAACTGACATTGAAAACCTGATCACCCCCATCATTAGCAAAGAAGACCTTGCTGAATTTAAAAAGACTAAAGAGCTTGACACGGCGTTTGAGGACGAGCATAGCCGCTACCGGATCAACCTCCATTACCAGAGAGGAAGCATCGCCGCCACAATCAGACGCATCCCCTACGAAATCCCTTCAATTGAAAGCCTGGGCTTGCCCAAGCTTGTCAAGGAACTGACAACCCTTGAACGCGGCTTAGTCTTAGTCACTGGGCCAACAGGTCACGGCAAATCATCTACCCAAGCTGCCATGATCAACGCCATCAACCAAAGTCGTGCTTGCCACATTATTACCATTGAAGACCCGATTGAATTTGTGCACAAGCCCCAGCTCGCCATCTTAGAGCAAAGAGAAGTCGGCCTTGATACTGCTTCTTTTGACGAGGCGCTGAAAAGGGTCCTGCGCCAAATACCTGACGTTATTTTAATTGGGGAAATGCGCGACTTAGAATCGATCCGCATGGCCATTACCGCGGCTGAGACCGGCCATTTAGTTATTTCAACCTTGCACACACAAGACGCTGTCCAATCAATTGACCGAATGATCGATGTTTTCCCGCCACACCAGCAAGCCCAAATTCGCTCCATGCTCTCCCTGACCTTGCAAGGAATTGTCTCCCAACAGCTTATTCCTAAAAAAGAAAATCAAGGTCTAGCTTTGGCCATGGAAATACTAGTCACCACGCCAGCCATTAGGAATATTATTAGAAAGGGTTCTTCCCAAGAGATATACTCCATGATCGAGCTTGGGGCGCAACAAGGGATGATCCCCATGGACAATTCTATCCGTGACCTGGCGAGAAAAGGGATTATTAGTAAGGACGAGGCTTTGCTCCATTCCATTAATCGCGAACGAATGGAAAAAATGTTAAGTGGCGCTGCCTGATTTTCTAATTAAACAGGTCCCCAAACAAAAAAATATCCGCCAGATCAGAGCACTCCTTGAAGACAGCAAACTCCACACTGTGTGCGAGTCGGCCAGCTGCCCCAATATCGGCGAATGTTTTTCTAAACAAACATTAACTTTTATGATCCTGGGCAATGTTTGCACCCGCAACTGTGTTTTTTGCGGTGTGCCCAAAGGCCAGCCCATGCCCCTTGACCCGCTTGAGCCGGAAAGAATTGCCACCGCCGTTAAAAAACTCGGCTTAAATTACGCTGTGATTACTTCTGTGACGCGCGATGATTTGCCTGACGGTGGCGCCAGCCAATTTGCAGCAACGATTTTCGAATGTCGAATATCAAATATCGAATGTCGTTTTGAAATATTAATCCCCGACTTTCAAGGCAATCTAGATGCCCTAAAAACTGTCCTGGCTGCCAAGCCATACGTCCTCAATCACAACATTGAAACTGTCCCAAGTTTATACTCAAAAATCAGGCCGCAGGCTAATTATCAGCAATCACTCCAGCTCTTGAAAAATTCTAAAAAAATAAACAAAAACATTTACACAAAATCTGGTTTTATGGTAGGATTAGGAGAGGACAAGGGTGAGATATTGGCTGTTTTAGAGGACTTACGTGATGTCCAATGCGAGATTGTAACAATTGGCCAATATTTGGCTCCATCAAAAGCTCACTTAAAACCGGTCCGATACGTTACGCCCCAGGAATTCGCTGAGCTTCAGCAATTCGGAGAAAGCTTAGGTTTTAAAAAAGTTTTTAGTGGCCCTTTTGTCCGAAGTTCTTATCACGCAGGAGAAATTGTAAAATGCACGAATCAAAAAGATTAGCAAAACTGCCAACTTATGTTTTTGCTCTACTTGACCAATTAAAAAGCGAGCAAAGAGCCCAAGGCAAAGATTTAATTGACCTCAGCATTGGCTCCCCCAATGTCCCCCCACCGCCAGCAGTAGTTGAAGCTCTTAAAAAAGCGTTGGACAATCCACAAAACCACCGTTATTCATCGTTTGAAGGTAATCCAGAATTTAAGCAGGCAGTGGTTGATTGGTGCAAACGACAGTATGAGATTGATATTGAGAAAAACGAAGTGGTGGAATTGATCGGCAGTAAAGAAGGGCTGGTCCACCTGGCCTTTGCCACCCTTGACCCTGGCGATCGCGTCTTAGTCCCGCTCCCAGCTTATCCTGCCCATTTTCGCGGCCCGATCTTGGCTGGCGCTGAAGTCTTTGTCTTGCCCACAATTGAAAAAAACGGTTTTATCCCAGACCTGGACAATATAGATGAATCAATTGCTAAAAAATCAAAAATGCTCATCCTCTCCTACCCCACCAATCCAACCGCGGCTTGCGCGCCAAAGTCTTTTTTTGAAAAAGCAGTCACCTTTGCTAAAAAACATGACATCATTTTAATCCATGACTTTGCCTACGCTGAACTCTATTTTGAAGGGAAAAAACCACCCTCCTGCCTCGCGGTTAAAGGGGCCAAGGATGTGTGCGTAGAATTCCATACTCTCTCCAAGACCTTTGGCATGGCTGGCTGGCGGGTTGGGTTCGCGGTGGGCAGCAAAGAGATACTTGACCTGATCCGCAAAATGAAAACCAATCTTGATTATGGTCCATTTGGCGCGATTATCAAGGCGTCAGTGGCAGCGCTCAAAACCCCAAATGATTATCTTGATAACATGAGAGCCACCTATCAAAAACGGCGCGATATCGTAGTTGATGGGCTAAACAGCCTAGGCTGGTCGCTCAAAAAACCCATGGCCGCCATGTATGTCTGGGCCCAGGTGCCAGCAGGCTTTAATTCCATGAGCTTTACCAATGAATTGATGGATAAGACCGGTGTTGTTGTCTCCCCTGGCACTGGCTTTGGCGAGCTGGGCGAAGGTTACATTAGGATCTCTTTGGTTGACACAAATCAGCGTCTAGCAGAGGCTATTGAACGGCTTCAAAAAGCTGGGATCAGGTTCCATGCATAAGCCAATTATCGGGATTACAATGGGCGACCCAGCCGGCATTGGCCCAGAGATCGCGGCTAAAGCCCTCACCTCACCAGAAACCCAGATGATTGCCAATTGTCTTGTCATCGGCGATCGCAAAGCAATCCGCGAAGGGCTGAAAATTGCCAAGATCAAAAATACTGAGATCAACGCCATCAGTAATGTTAAGGGGGCAAAGTTTACTCGCGGGGTAATTGATGTTATTGACCTGGACAATGTCTCGCTCAGCCGACTAAAAACTGGTCAGGTCTCAGCGGCAGCAGGCCAAGCAGCATATGAATATATTGACCGAGCGATTCAACTGGCACTAGCCAAAGAGATTAACGCTATTGCCACTGGCCCGATCAATAAAGAGGCCTTGCGCAAGGCTGGACACAAATACGATGGCCATACAGAAATTTTGGCTGAAAAAACCAAAGCTAAAAACTATGCCATGATGTTTGTCTCTGATACCCTTTGGGTCATGCTAGTCACCACCCACGTCGCGTTAAAAGATGTTAGCAAAAGTCTCTCCAGCACTAACCTCTTGCGACTAATCAAACTGGCCAACGATTTTCTTTTAAAAGACCGCGGTAAAAAACCTAAGATCGGCGTGGCTGGCTTAAACCCCCATGCTGGCGAAGCTGGGATCTTTGGCAATGAGGAGATCGCTAAGATCGCGCCAGCAGTTGAGGCAGCTAAAAAGCTCGGGATTAATGTTCAAGGGCCAATCTCACCCGACGCGATTTTCAATCTGGCTTACATGGGGATGTTTGATCTGGTCATTGCCATGTATCATGACCAGGGACTTATCCCGCTCAAACTTTTATCATTTAATAAATCAGTCAATGTCACGGTTGGCCTGCCGATCATTAGGACCTCGGTTGATCACGGGACTGGCTTTAATATTGCCGGCAAAGGGATGGCTAATCCGCAAAGTTTAATTGAGGCGATCAAAGCCGCGGTCCATTTTGCGAAAAACAGGAAAACATGAAATTTCCACGGGATTTTATCAATAAAATTATTCAGGGCGACTGCGTAGAAACTATGAAATTAATTCCCGATGATTCAATAGATTTAGTTGTAACTTCACCACCTTATAATCTCAAAAACTCTACCGGTAATGGGATGAAGGATGGTCGTGGCGGAAAATGGGCTAACGCAGCCCTGGTAAATGGTTATCATAATTACGACGATTGCCTGCCTCACGATAAGTACGTTAAATGGCAACGCGAAGGCTTAGAGCAAATGATAAGAGTCGTCAACAATCATGGGGCTATTTTCTACAACCACAAATGGAGGGTGCAGGATGGTTTACTCCAAGATCGCCAAGACATAGTAAGTGGGTTTCCCGTCCGTCAAATTATCATTTGGAAGCGCAAAGGTGGCATCAATTTTAATGCCGGCTACTTTCTACCAACCTATGAGGTTATTTATTTGATTGCTAAGAAAAAATTTAAACTTGCGCCAAAAGCCAATGCTCACGGTGATATTTGGGAATTCATGCAGGACATGAATAATCCTCATCCTGCCCCCTTCCCAATCGCACTAATTGAACGCATTATTTCATCAACAAACGCAGAAATAATCCTAGACCCATTCATGGGCTCCGGCACAACTGCAATTGTCGCAAGAAATCTCGGGCGAAAATACGTAGGAATAGAAACCTCACCGGAATATTGCAAAATGGCAGAAAATCGCCTTGCCGGAAATGGAATAGGGAGAAAAATCAATCTATGTAAATCGCAAATGAACCTTTTTAAACAACTCCAAAAAGCATGATAATTTTTACAAAAGCAGAGCTTATTAAAAAATTAAAGAAAATCGCAAAAATAGGCTGGATTCCTAATGCTCGGGAGGGTAATCACGGCGGGATCGGCAATACATTAGAAGATCTGCTTGGCATCAAAGAGAATAATTTACCAATTCCAAACGCTGCTGAATGGGAATTAAAAACTCAACGCGCAGAAACCACTTCACTCACAACACTTTTTCACACAGAACCATCGCCGAGAGCAATAAGGTTTGTCCCACAGATTCTGCTTCCGCTTTACGGCTGGAAACACGCAGAAGCAGGCAAAAAATATGGCAAGAAAGAAATGAGTTTTCGACAAACCATTCATGGCCACAATCCAAGCGACCGTGGCTTTATGGTAAAAATCGACCGCACACAAAAAAAAGTTTTGATCTCCTTTGATTTTTCAAAAGTTGCTATTAAACACAAAAAGTGGCTTAATATCACAAAAAAACGAGTCGGTCACCTCAACGAACTCAACCCACAACCGTATTGGGGATTTGACGACCTTAAGCATAAAGCTGGAACAAAATTACTCAACTGTTTTTATGTTCAAGCTGAAGTAAAAACAGAGAATGGTAAGGAGTTTTATAAATATTCGAGCATACTTATGTTGCAAAAATTCAATTTTGAAGGGTTTTTGAAAGCTATTGAAGAAGCAAAAATCCTAGTAGATTTTGACGCGCGCACAGGGCACAATCACGGCACAAAATTCCGTTTGCGACAGGATTGTTTACCTATGTTGTATGAAAAGCAAACTGTAGTTTTATGAAGCCGACCCTCGCCCAAATCACTCGCGAGCTCCTGATTGCCCATAACCGCTTTCCAAGAAAAAGCCTAGGCCAACATTTTTTAGTTGATCCTAATGTGGTTGAGCGGCTGATTAGCGCGGCCGGCCTTACCCAAGACGACCTAGTAGTTGAGATCGGTTCAGGCCTGGGCGTCATTACCCACGAAATCGCTCAATATGTTTATCACCTAATCGCGATTGAGGTTGATAAAGAGCTGCTGCGCATCAGCCGAGATGTGCTCCAAAAATTAGATAATATCACTTTTGTTGGCCAGGATATTCTAAAGACCAAGCTAGAAGAATTAACACTTGGCCGCAAATACAAAATTATTGGCAATCTCCCTTACTATATAACCTCGCCCATTATCGAGAGAATATTTAAGGCCAAGGATAAGCCAGAGGTCGCAGTCTTAATGACCCAAAAAGAGGTAGCCGAGCGGATGGCAGCTAGCCCTGGTTCTAAAAAATTCGGCTCTTTCTCTATCTTTACTCAATATCACGCAGAAGTTAAGCTTCACTCACTGGTTTCCAAGTCCTCATTTTTCCCCTGGCCAGAGGTTAGCTCTGCTATTGTGGTTTTAAGGCCGCATCAAACACCCAAATACCAGGTTAAAGATGAAAAATTGTTTTTTGACATTATGCACACTGCTTTTCAGCAGAGAAGGAAGCAACTCAAAAGTTCTTTGAGAAATTATAATCTGGAAAACTGCGGGATTGACCTGTCCCTGAGGCCAGAGACGCTATCAATTGAGGAGTTTGTGAAGCTGGCTAATGGGAAGATATCAGAGAATCCGAACAGCTGAAAAGCCGTTTTTTGTATCTGCTATCGGATTCTTGACAAAGCCGCTCTCTATTCATCCTCCGGCCTACGCAAAGCAGTCACCCCTCTAACTGTCCGCCCATCCCCTCTCCCTCCCCCTTGCGGAATTTCAAGTTTAGCTGTTGCACTAACTAAATTAACCTCAGTTGAACGAGATTGCATTGGCCGCCACATATAAAATGATATTGGTCCCTTAGGATCAGCTCTTTCTGACAGGAGACAGAGGTCAAAAATGTCCACTGACAGAGGATTTGGCCCACTCTTGCCAACTGAATAATAATATTCTTGACCTAAAGGTAGGGGGACAGGCCTAACAGAGCGAGCTCGAAGCAAAAGCTCTTCTCCTTGCCGGTATATCAAACAGGGTATTCCTCTAACTGCCAACTCTACATAGTCGCCATCTTGCAAGGTGGCCAAGACCCCTGGGTAATTAACTGGCAAGGCCGCATAAGGCAAAAGAATGCGAGAGGCTGGCGGGGGGAGATAATCACCTGCAACTGCCCGATAAAAAACTCCGTTTTTATTACCTGGGCTAACTTCCAAGGTCACCCCATCAACTGCCCAAGCAGCAAAAGGTCTTTCAATCCTATCACAGGTAAGCCAAAGCGGCTTACTGGAAATAGCTTGGAAGCCAGCTGGGATTGGGATCCAACTTTCAGGACTGCAAGCAATAGTAACGGTTTCCCCAACTAGAAGTGGAATGCGCCCTTGCTTTCTCCCTCCAGCCGCAATAATACTATATGATAAGCAGAGCAACCCCCTATCCGAACCAACTTCAAGGGAAATTTTAGTCCGATCATAGCCAGGATAAGAGATTATTAGAGTCTTTCCACTATGCAACTCAAATTTCATTTTTTGACCGCTAGCAAGGTGCGTAAAATCTGGTTCCATTTTTGCCACTGGAACGTTAGGTTGCTGCAAGGGGACGGCGGTCGGGGCTGTCGGGTGAGCCCTTCCAGTGAATAAACGCGCCCAAATTCCTTTTAAAGATAACATTATTACCTCCTGTTAAACTTCTATCTCTTAATGCTATTTCGTAACAACAAACCAAAAATTTCAAGCAATTATTCCCCCTGGCTTGACAAAAAAATAAGATTGTGAAATAATTCACAATCTATGAAAAAGCATATTCCAGAAAAAACAGTAGCCAGATTGTTGCTCTACTATCGCTATCTATATTTTCTACTGCAGCAAGGGACAAAGAATATCTCTTCCAAGAGCCTGGCTGATATGGTTGAGATCAAAGACTCGCAAGTGCGCAAAGACCTCTCCTACTTTGGCAAACTCGGCGGGCAAGGGGCTGGCTACGATGTTTTAGCCTTGCGGGACATGATCGCTAAAGTATTAGACATTGGCCAGATCACTAATGTTTGTATCATCGGGATGGGTGGACTCGGCTCAGCCCTAGCTAGCTACAAGGGCTTTGAGGCCCTGGGTTTTAAGGTGGCAGCGGTCTTTGACAATGCCGCTAACAAGGTTGGCCATCGCTTGCGAGGCCACACCTGCCTTGATAGCAAGGAATTATCCAAGGTCGTGGCAGAAAAAGATCTCAAGGTCGCCATTTTAACCGTCCCAGGCGAGGCCGCCCAAAAAACAAGTATTGCCCTGGAACAGGCCAGGGTCAAAGCAATTTTGAACTTTACTCCAGTCAAACTTTCGCTCTCAAAAAATATTAAAATTAGAAATATCGACCTGGCCATGGAACTCAAGACCCTCTCCTTCTTTGTGAAATAATTCACAATCAATTTACACATATGGACTGGACTGATTTGTCTAGACAGCATTTTGGAGTACGAGTTTCCGATTTTGCTGTTTAGTTTCTCTCACCTCCTTGTTTGCTTCATAAACCTCTACAGGGGTTAGATTAGCCAAAG
>Ga0066637_10002079_pt1 | contig 13280 bp, 17 predicted proteins | sample CryGeyCG2014_020_FD_62737 | JGI IMG/M metagenome (GOLD analysis project Ga0066637, IMG submission 62737) | Groundwater microbial communities from aquifer - Crystal Geyser CG08_land_8/20/14_0.20 | ecosystem: Environmental > Aquatic > Deep subsurface > Groundwater | place: USA: Utah: Grand County...
ATTTACCTGGAAGAAATACTTTCTGAAACAAAATTTTCAGAGCAAATTAAACTTAAATTTAAACAACAAATATTATTAAGGAATTTAGTCAAAATTGGTCCGCCAGATGACTAATGCCCTTATATAATTATATCAAAAATTAGTCAAATTATAAATATCGCCGGCGCCCATAATAATCACCACTTCCCCACTCTTTAAATTTTCTTTTAAATAATTAATTATTTTTTCTTTTGGCAAATAACTGACAAAAGGCTTATTGATAGCTTCAACTAATTTTTTTGAATTGACGAGCTTTTTTATTTTTTTATCTTCACGACCCGCCACGTCATAAATATCGGTAATAATTATTTTATCTACCGGGGCGCTTGAAAAAACGTTGACAAAATCGTTCCATAAATAATATGTTCTCTGATGTTGATGAGGTTGAAAAATGCACCAGATTTTTTTCTTTGGAAATTTTTTTCTTGCCGCCCTCAAGGTTACTTTAACTTGCGTTGGGTGATGAGCATAATCGTTGACAATGACCAATGACCAATGACCAATGACCAATTTTTTAACATCAAATCTCCGCCAAGAACCTCTATATTCTGATAATGCCTTAAAAGAAGTTTTATCCGGAATTTTTAAAGCTCGGGCTGCTGTTAACGCCGCCAAACCGTTTGAAACATTAAATCCACCCGGAATTTTCAAAATCTTTTTTAGTTTTTTCGCCTCTTTTTGTTTTAAAAAATACCATAACACCTTTTCCAACGGTCGTGGAAAATGTGTTCTCAGCATTTTTTTAATGTTTTTGTCATCTTTATTTGTTATTAGAATTCCATTTTTTGGTAAATGGGAGATAAATTTTTTAAACGCCAAAATATAATTTCTTAAATTTTTATAAAAATCCAAATGGTCTGGCTCTAAATTTGTCAAAACGATAATTTTGGGCCAATAATTTAAAAAGGAGGCAAAATGTTCATCGGCTTCAATGACCAAATATTTGCTCTTCCCTACTCGGCAATTTGACCCTTCGGCGTTACTCAGGGTTGACCCGCCGAATTCTTTAACTTTTGTTCCAACGATAACTGTGGGGTCTAAACCTGCTTTAGTAAGAATTAACCCAATCATTGCCGTCACCGTGCTTTTCCCATGGCTTCCGCAAACCGCAATTGTCCAATATTTCTTTGTTAAGTCCCCCAGCGCTTCGGGATAGCTTAATATTTGAATTTTGCCCCGCCCCAAAAACTTGGGGCGGGGTTGAATTTTGAATGCGGCGTTTAGCTCAAGGTTAGTTTTTTGGACGGCCGGACTATATATCACCAAATCAGTATCTTTTGGTAAATTTTTTCCGGAATGACCAATGAAAATTTTTGCTCCTAATTTTTTAAGGGCTTCAGTAATTTCTGAAGATACCAAATCCGAGCCGCTTACTTTGTGTCCTTTTGCCAAATAATATTTGGCTAAAGCGGAGACACCGATGCCACCAATGCCAATGAAATGGATTTTCATAATAAAATTAAAAATTAAAAAATCAAAATGAAAAATGACAATGTAAAATGCAAAATGATTTAAGAGAATTATTTTAAAATTTTAATTTGTTATTTTGATTTTTACATTTTACATTTTGAATTTAACGAGAAAGCGGAACGCTTTCCAAAATGGCATACTCCGCCCCTCCCCGTTTCAATTGGCTTTCCATTACCTCAATTGAGTTTACTTCAAGGCCTAAATTTATCTCTTCATTTATTTCCGGTCTTTCTTCCGGCTCAATTTGTCTAAATTCCCATTGCCGTATTCTTCCTAAATTAATATGAGGCGCGTACGGTCTCCCCGCACCACCCCGCCCTTTTTCCGAAAAGGGCGGGGGGCACGGGGTAAAATTTTCTAACAAGTTTTTCTCTATATCAGTTTGTAATTTTCCCAGAGCATCCGATTTTTCCCCAGTTACCCAAACCATTCGGGGCGGTTTTTTTGGCGGGCCATAGCAAACTTTAGTTAAATTTATTGAAAAGGGATTGTGTTTTTTAGCAGCTTCCCGGACAATTTTTAGGATATCCGGCAGTTCTTCGTCAGAGAGATAACCCAAAAAAACTAAAGTAATGTGTAAATTTTCTGGTTTTACCCATCTCACGGGTAATTCTGGCCATTTTCCTTGATAAAATAAAAACTCCTTTTTTATTTCCTCAAGCAAATTTATGGCAATAAAAACACGATGTTTCATGTTCCTTCGCTTCGCTCAGTCAAATGCAAAATTAAAAATTCAAAATGCAAAATGACAAAGCAAAATTCAAAACTATTCTTGAATTATATCACAATTTAAGATAAAATTAAAATAATAATGAAAGAGGCTTATTTATATAAAAAATTAAGTAATAAAAATGTTCAATGTCAAAATTGTCCTCATTTTTGTATTATTGCTCCGGGAAAAAGAGGACTATGCGGGGTGAGAAAAAATATTAACGGAAAATTATATGCCCTAAATTATGGCAAAGCGATTGCTGTCAATATTGACCCGATTGAGAAAAAACCATTCTTTCATTTTTTGCCTGGCTCTTATTCTTTATCAATTGCCACGGTTGGTTGTAATTTAAAATGTAAATCCTGCCAGAACTGGAATATTTCTCAAATGCCCCAATTAACCGGAAGAATTGAAGGTGAAAATTTGCCGCCGGAAGAAGTTGTCAAAATGGCTCTAAAAAATAATTTGCCGAGCATCTCTTATACCTACGTTGAACCAACAATTTTCTTAGAATACGGCTTAGACACAATGAAATTGGCAAAAAAAGCCGGATTAAAAAATTGTTTTGTTTCCAATGGCTTTATGTCGGAGGAAGCGGCGAAATTGATAATCCCCTATTTGGACGCCAACAACGTTGACATTAAGGGTTTTTCCGACGAATTTTATCAAAAAGTTTGCGGCGGTCGGCTTCAGCCGGTTTTAGATACTGCCAAATTAATGAAAAAATCCGGGGTCTGGGTGGAGATTACCACTTTGGCTATCCCTGGCTTGAGCGACTCGGAAAAAATGTTTCGCGGAATTGCTAAATTTATTTATAAAGAGTTGGGGGCTGAGACGCCCTGGCATATTAGTCAATTTTCTGGCGCAATTTCATGGAAACTTCAATCTCTACCCGATACGTCGATTAAGACATTGCAAAAGGCGTGGAAAATTGGCAAAGAAGCCGGTCTAAAATATGTTTATACCGGCAATGTTCCCGGTCTCCCTTCGGAAAACACTTTTTGCCCGAAATGCGGGACACTGTGTATTGACAGAAAAAATTATATAATCCATCGCCACGATAAAGCGGGCAAATGTCCAAAATGCGGCGAAGATTTAAATATTATTGGATAATTTCCAATTTCTAAATTTTTATGATAGTTTTTGCTTGTATTTCTCCACATCCTCCCATAATTCTGCCTTCAGTTGGTTCTCAGAAAGACAAAAAACAAGTTAAAAAGACCATTGAGAGTTTAGAATTTTTGGGCAAAAAATTGAGTGAAGCTAAGCCAAACACAATTATAATTTCTTCTCCTCACCCTGACTGGGGAATAAAAGTGCCGTTGCACTTTTTAAATTCAAAATTTAAAAATCAAAATGAAAAATTACAATTTAAAATTCAAAATTATCAAAATCCGGATAATCCAATTATTGAACCCAACACTATTTGTCCAATCCTCACCACCTTAGATTCACCGAAACAGCATTTTGAATGGGGAAGACAAATTTATAGATTGAAAATTGAAAATTGTAAATTGAAAATTGCTCTGATTGCCTCTGGCGATTTATCGCATTGCTTAAAATCCGATGGTCCTTACGGCTTTCATCCCGACGGCCCAAAATATGATAGGGCATTGATTGAAGCATTGAAGAAAAAAGACCTTGAAACAATTTTGAAATTGGATAATATATATCCAGATGCCGCAGAATGCGGTCTTCGTTCTTTTTGTTTTTTATTAGGAATTTTAGAGGCATCTGGTTCAGCGTGGCAGCCAGAAATTCTCTCTTACGAAGGCCCCTTCGGCGTCGGATACCTGGTGGCTGATTTTCAAATATGAAGGATTTTATTAAAAAATTTATTTTTTATCTTTTAAGGTGGCAATTAAGCACTCCTATTTTGGCTATTGTTTTGATTTGGTTGGCGACATTAAATAAATGGGCGGCGACTGCCATTGCCAATCTAATCGGCGGCGCGCTCTTTTTCTGGGTGGATAAATGGATTTTTAAAGAGAGATTTTTGGCTCCTCTTTGGGAAATAAAAGAAAATATAAAATGCATTGATTGCGGAAAAACCTGCCAGGGTTTCAGATTAGTGAAAACGGGAAATTATAACCGGTTAAAGGACGAAAAGCCAGAATTTCGATGTGAAAAATGCTCAAAAAAGAAACTGGACCAACTCCGTCAACAAGGAGTAAAAGTTTAACAAGTTTTTATTTCCGATTCTTTATTTCTGAATTTGAAGAATTCAGAAATAAAAACTTGATTCTCCGAATCCGAAACAAAGAAAATGAAACAAGCTCACATAAAAATTATCTTTCTCGGAACAAACGGCTGGTATGATACTGAAACCGGAAACACAATTTGCACCCTGTTAGAGACCAAAGATTATTCAATTATTTTGGATGCCGGAAACGGCATTTATAAAATATCTCAATATATTGATTTTAAAAAACCCGCCTTTCTTTTCTTGAGCCACTTTCATTTAGACCACATTGTTGGTCTGCATATTTTGACCAAGTTCAGATTCAAATCCGGACTTAACATCTATGGCCAGAAAGGAACGAAAAAAATTTTAAATTACCTTGTCAATCAGCCATTTACCGTTCCCCTTGCCAATCTGCCTTTTAAAGTCAAAATTCAGGAGATTTCCGAGGGACAATATTCTTTATTTCAGAATTTCCAAAATTCAGAAATAAAAACTTGTTCGCTCCCCTTTTTAGTTAAAGCCAAATTTTTGGTCCATTCTTCTCCCTGTCTGGGCTATTGGTTTGAGCTTGACGGAAAGAAAATTGCTTACTGCACTGATACCGGAATCTGCGAAAATTTTAAAGAACTGGCGCGGGACGCGGACTTGCTCATCACCGAATGCGCTTTAAAATCAGGCCAAAAGACGCCGGGCTGGCCCCATTTAACTCCAGAACAAGGAGCAAAAATTGCCAAAGAAACAGGAGTAAAAAAACTGATTTTAACTCATTTTGATTCGGGTAATTATAAAACCATAAAAGAAAGAAAAGAAGCCGAAAAAATCGCCAAGACAATTTTCAAAAACACAACCGTCGCGGTTGATGGCTTGGAAATTAAATTATGATTGACTGTCCCGACATCGTCGGGACAACGGGGCTTGACAAACTAATATCCAAAATTTTATAATTAACCATTATGACAAAAGACATTAAGAAGAAAATTTTATTTATCGTTATTTTTGTGGTTTTGGGGCTCGCTGTTTCTCAGATTCATCTCTCTCCCATTATTGGCGCCAAAGGACAGGCATTTACTCCTCTTGAATTTTTTGGTCCGACATCAGGAATGTTTTTAGGTTCTCTTCCCGGCGCGGTCTCTGTATTTTTTGTCAAATTATTCAGCGCCATTTTTTCCGAACAACAGTTTACCATCGCCAACATCATTCGGCTTTTTCCAATGGTCTTTGCTGCCATTTATTTTGGTATTTCTAAATCAAAGAATTCAAATAAATTGATTTTATTAATCCCCATAATCGCCATCTCGCTGTTTATCGCTCATCCCGAAGGCAGGAAGGTTTGGTTTTATTCTCTTTATTGGTTAATTCCCATAATCGCTTTCTTTAAAAAAGACCGTTTAATCCTCAATGCTTTGGGCAGCACCTTCACCGCTCACGCGATGGGCTCGGTCGCCTTTTTGTATGCATTTAATTTATCAGCCCCAATTTTGCTCGGTTTAATTCCCATTGTCTTTGTTGAAAGGGTTTCGTTCGCCATCGGCATTTGGGCCGCTTATTTGATTTTAAATAATCTTTTAGATTTCTTGGTCACCAAACTCAAGATTTCTCTTTTTCAACCTTTGGTCAATCAAAATTATATTCTCTCAAAGAACTTTTTTCGTTTCAATGCCTAAATTTTACTTGAAATTGGCAAAAGAAGCGGTTGAAAGATATATTAAAAAGGGGGAAATCATTTCCCCCTTTAATGATTTACCCCCACACCTAATTGGGTGTGGGGGTTTACCAAAAGAAGCCCTGACTAAAAAATCCGGCACCTTTGTAACCATTATGGAAAATGGAAATTTACGGGGTTGCATTGGCACTTATTTGCCAACGAGGAATAATATTGCCGAAGAAATTATTTATAACGCCGTTGCCGCCGCCACCGAAGATTATCGATTTGAGCCAATTCAAGATAAGGAGCTTAGCTCCTTATCGTATAGTGTTTATATTTTAAGCGAGCCGGAATTGGTAAAAGACATAAAAGAATTAGACCCCAAAAAATATGGCATAATTGTCAAAACAGGCCATTTTGCATCAAAGACGGGACTTTTGCTTCCGGATTTAGAGGGCGTAGATACAATTGAACAACAAATTTCCATTACCTGCCAAAAAGGAGGCATTAATATAACTCAAGAGAAATTTCTAATATATAAATTTACCGTAGAAAAATATCACTAATATGAAGATTGATCTTCATACTCATAGCTATTACTCCAAAGATGGGATTTCTTCGCCAGAGAATTTAATAAAAGCGGCCCTAAAAAATGGATTGGACGGAATTGCCTTAACTGACCACAATACCGCAAAGGGATGGAAGAGGGCAGCAGCCGCAGCTAAAAAATTAAACGCTGTTCTAATTTTGGGAGAAGAAATACTGATTGAAGAAAACGGAAGCTGGGTTGGCGAGATTTTGGCGTATTTTTTGAAAGAGGAAATTAATCCAAAGGGAAAAGGCATTGAAGAAATAGTCAAAGAAATACATAAACAAGGTGGAATAGCGATTATCGCCCATCCCTTTAACTGGAGAAAGCCAATTTTTGGATTGGAAAAATATAAAAATTTAGTGGATGGAATAGAGGGTTTTAACGCCAGATCCCAAACCAAGAGAGGAAATGGCAAGGGATTGTTTTTCGCCAAAGAAAATAATTTAGCAATGACTGCCGGAAGCGACGCTCATTCCGGTTTTGAAGTTGGCAGCGCTTATGTTGAGGTTAAAGCAAGTAATCTTGAAGAGTTCAAAGAAGCAATTTTAAAAAAAGAGGTGAAAATTTTGGGCAGACAATCCCCTATTTTTGTTCAAATTTTCGCTACTATCGGAAGAACAATCCATTATTTTTGGCGGCCGAAATTCTAAATTCTGGCGGTTTTTATTGCTGAGTAAATTCTCTGTAAGGCGGTTAAATTAGTTGCGAAGGCAATTAAAATTAGAAGCTCGGTCATCCAAACAAAGCTTGGGTCAACTATCCCCAGGATTAAAACCAAAAAAAACAGAATTATTCTCTCGCCTCGCGATAAAAATCCTCCTTTTAATTCTTTTTCAACGATTTCCTTTTCTTTTGCCGCGGCTTTAGCGTATGTCGTGAGGAAAGTTCCAAATAAAATTAAAAAAACCCAAGCAAAGCCGGGCAAAAAAATTCTTGGCAAGGGCAAAAAAATCAGACCCAAAAGCAAAATTCCTTCCACATAGCGGTCGCAAATTGTGTCCAGATAAGCGCCGACTTTTGTGGCAATATTTTTATATCTGGCGACAGCTCCATCAATAAAATCCAAAAAACCGGCGATTAGAAAGAAAAAAATTACTAAAAGAAAATTTTGCTTGAGCAGAAAATAAAAAGAAATTAAAGCAAAAATTATTGAAATTAAGGTGTATTGATTTGGCGAAATTGGCAAAAAAGAAATACTTTTAGCTATTTTTATTTCCAAGCCTTTGAATAAATGTCTTTTTAAATCAAGCATAAATTTTTGGATTTAATATAGTTAATTGCCTTCTCTAAATCTTTGAATACCTTATCCGCTTTGGAAAAATTTTGTTTTCGCGAATATTTATTAGGTATGGCAAAACAAAAAAGGCCGGCCGATTTTGCCGATTCGCAGCCATATTGAGTGTCTTCAATGGCAAGGCATTCCTCTGGCTTTAATTTCAGTTTTTTAGCCGCTAATAAATAACTATCGGGGTATGGTTTTCCTCTTTTAATATCGTCTCCGGCAACAATGGCGGTAAAAAAACTATAGAGACCCGCTTTTTTAAGTTTTAATATAATCATTTCTTTTACGCTCCCGGAGGCAAGCCCGAGCTTAGTCCCATTTTTCTTTACGAAAAATTTTACGGCCCATCGCGCATAAGGCATAAGTTTAACGTCGCTATTTTTAAGATACTCAATTATTATTTTTCTTCTTTGCTTAACCAATTTTTCCTTAGCGACGTTTAAATTATATTTTTCAAGCAATTCCCCGGCCGTAATATCTATTTGCTTCCCGGCATAATTAAAATTTTCTTTTTTTGAAAAATTAAGCCCGAGAGGTTTTAGAACCTTAACCCAAGCCAAATAGTGCAATTCTTCGCTATCAATTAAGACTCCATCCAAATCAAAAATTATTCCCTTAATTTGAGATAATTTTGGCATTAGGTTTAAATTTTTTGCAACAATTCTTGGCAGAAACTTCTCATCTTTTCCAGTTGTTTTTTGCCTTCTTCGGTCGTTTTGAAAGCCCTTTTTCCTTTGTATTTTTCGGTCTTTATGTAATTTTTTCTTCTTAATCGAAAAAGAACGGTTTTTAACAGGAGATTGTTGAGTAAAAATTCAAATTTCTCAAAAATTAATCTTCTGACGTCCTCATCGCAAACCGCCTCCTCCTTGCCCAAAGATAAAATATAAACCCATAAATTGTCCTCGGTATTTGATTTTTTAAACCTTTCAAATGGCTCCATAATTTTGTTATTATCTTTCCCTTTGACCTTTAATGAATTCCTCAACCATTTCACGCGCCTTTTCATCGGTGAATTGCTGAAACGGGTGCTTCATAAAATAAGCAGAAGGAGAAATTAAGGGTCCGTTAATTTCTCTGTCCAGCGCCAATTTTGTCAATCTGATAGCGTCAATCACGCAGCCGGCTGAATTTGGCGAGTCCTCAACCGAGAGCCGAAGTTCCAATTCAATCGGCACATTGCCGAATTTTCTTCCTTCAAGGCGAATAAAACAAAGTTTGTTATCTTTTAGCCACGGCACCCAATCAGAAGGTCCTATATGTAGATTATCATAACTGAGACGTTTCGCCAACTGCGATTCAACGCTCTCTGTCTTTGAAATTTTCTTTGATTTGAGCCGTTCGCGTGAAAGCATGTTAAGAAAGTCAGTATTTCCACCGACATTCAGTTGATAAGACCTATCAATGGTTACTCCTCTTTGAGCAAATAAATGGCAAAGAGTCCTGTGGGTAATTGTGGCCCCAATTTGGCTCTTTATGTCATCGCCGATGCAAGGCAAATTTGCTTTTTCAAATTTCTTTGCCCAATTTTTATCACTGGCTATAAAAACCGGCATACAATTGATAAATGCCGCCCCGGCTTTCAGAGCGCAATTAGCGTAATATTCCACCGCTTTTTGAGAGCCCACCGGACAGTAATTTATTAAAATTTCCGCTCCCGATTTTTTCAGTTCTTCAACAACATCAACCGGTTTTTCTTTTGCCGCGACAAAGGATTGGTCTTGGGGATAATTTTTCATATGAGGCGCCACTCCGTCTAAAACCGGTCCCATTTTTACTTTTACTCCCATTTTAGGAATATCTTTGCAAAAAATTTTGGTGCAGTTTGGCAGAGAAAAAATGGCCTCCGACAAATCCTTCCCCACTTTCCTTTTGTCAACGTCAAAGGCTGCCACCGGCTTTATGTCAGAAATTTTATAACCGCTTAGCAGATTATGCATTAAACCCGGCACCAGTTCCTTTTCGTCTTTAACGTTTTTATAATAAAATAATCCCTGAATTAAAGATGAAGCGCAATTTCCAATTCCCACAATAGCGATTTTTATGCTTCGGCTTCGCTCAGCGCCCTGAGCATGCCGAAAAGTTGGTTTTGACATATTTTAAAAATTGTTTTAATATAATCTTAAATAAGATTATTGACTTATTTTACCACTGTAAAATATCTTGTCAACCCCTCCCCTATGTTGCCCCTTGACCACCTTCAAAAATCAAATACAATCGAAAATCTCTGGATTTATATACTTTCTTTGTTAAGAGAAGAAGAAATTCATGGCTGGCTATTTCAGTTATTGGTTGAAAAAAAATTTGGATTTAAACCGGGAAAAATTACTTCTTATCGAGTTCTATATCGATTAGAAAAAGATGGCTTTGTCAAAAGCAGAGTAAAAGAAAGAAGAAGAACATACCAAATTACTAAAAAAGGGGAAGAAGAATTAATAAAAGCAAAAGGTTTTTACCAAAAAATGTTAAATGTAATAAAATAAACACAGCGCGCAATAAACTGACCGTAACACATTTTCCCACGGCCGTGGGAAAATGTGTTATAGTCTCTAATCTATCAATTAGTAATTTCAATGGTTAATCAAGAGATAGCAAAAATATTCAAGGAAATGGTCGGACTTTTAGAGATAAGGGGAGAAAAAAATCGTTATAGAATAAATTCTTATCTCAGAGCGTCAAAGAACCTAAAAAATTTAGAAAAAGATATTGCTATTATTTATAAAGAAAAAGGCATTAAGGGCGTTAGAGAAAGTTCCGACGTTGGCGAAAAAATCGCCAAAAAGATTGAGGAGTATTTGAAGAAAAAAAGGATTAAAGATTACGACGAACTAAAAAAAGAAACGGCCATTCGCCAGATTGTAACCCACTATTTTGAAACAAAAAATATAAATTTGGAGGAGTTAAAAAGAAACTCTAAAAAACGAAAAATAATTTATTCCAGATTCACTAAGCCCGCCAAGCAGCTTTTGGACTTGGCGGGCTCGATTGAAAAAGCAAAAGAAGCTATGACTAAGGTTGCTGATTGGGCAAAATCAAGGAATTTGGATTACGCCATTGAAACGGTCTTTAAAAAATGGTTAGAATTAGACCGCCTAAAACCAAAAGAAGTGGTTAAAAAACCTTATTTTTGGGGAAACCCGATGGTTTGGTCAGGAGCAAAGAAAAAATGGTATGTAATTGATGGGGTTGGCAATTGGCTGGAATTTGCCGGAAAAGAATCAGAAATAGAATGGCGAATTATAAAATAATATATTTATGAAAATTATTTTTTTAGGGACGTCGGAGTTTGGCGCTATTGTCTTAGAAGAACTTTGCAAAAGTAAGCATAAACCGATTTTGGTTGTAACGGTTCAGGATAAACCGGTTGGCAGAAAGCAAGTATTGACGCCATCTCCGGTAAAAGTTATTGCTCAAAAGCGCAAAATTCCAGTTGAACAACCCGATAAAATTAGAAATTTGAAATTAGAAATTAGAAATTTAAAGCCGGACTTGGGAATCGTCGCGGCCTATGGCAATCTTATACCAAAAGATATATTGGATATTCCCAAATATGGCTTTATTAACGTTCATCCTTCTCTTTTGCCAAAATATCGCGGTCCCTCCCCTATTCAATACGCCATTTTAAATGGAGACCAAGAAACCGGAGTGACAATAATTTTAGTTGATGAAAAAATGGACCACGGGCCAATTCTCGCTGCGCGAGAATTGGAATTTTCAATTTTCAATTTTCAATTTTCAAACAAATCCCAAACCTCAAATTCCAAAATAACTTATAAACAATTACATGATAAACTTGCGGCGCTTGGAGCAGATCTTTTAATAGAAACTATTCCAAGGTGGCTAAACGATGAAATTAAGCCGGTTCTCCAGGACGAATCAAAAGCAACCTATACCAAAATTTTAAAAAAGGAAGACGGACGGCTTGACTGGAGAAAAACAGCAGAAGAGATTGAAAGGCAAGTAAGGGCTTTCAACCCCTGGCCGGGAACCCATACTTTTTGGCAAGCGATGAATAGGACAATGCTCCGGGTTAAAATTTTAAAAGCAAGAGTTCATCAGTCGCCGAGCGGTAAAATTTATCCCCTCGGCAAGGTTTTAGTTGTTCCCCAAAACGAAATTGGCCTCCAATGCGGAAAAGATTTTTTGGTTGCAGAAAAACTGCAATTGGAGGGCGGAGAGATAATGGGGTCCGAAGAATTTTTAAGGGGCCACCCGGATTTTGCCGGAACAATATTGAAATAACCGCGATACCAATATACTAATGCATACTAATTATACGAATAATATTAATAATTCATTTTAATTAGTATCATTAGCATTAATTCGTATATTAGCATCGATTTATGTTAAGTTATTTTGACCTGCGAAAAGGAGTAAAATTTGTTTTAGACGGTCAGCCCTACGAGGTCTTGGAATTCCAGCAAATTGGAAAAGCCCAGGACATGTTTGTTGCCAGAACGAAAATCAAGAACCTGATAACCGGAAAAGTTTTTGATAAAAATTTTCACAAAGACGACGTTTTTGAGGAAACGGAACTGGATAAATTTGAAGTAAAATTTATTTATAACCATCGCGGCAAATTAGTTTTTTCTGAATTGAAAAACCCGTCCAAACGTTTTGAATTAAACGAAGAACAAATCGGTCCTGCTTCAAAATTTCTGAAGTCAAACCAAGAATTAATCGGAATTAAATTTGAAGGCAAAATTATTAACGTTGCTTTTCCGATAAAAATCAATTTAAAGGTTATAGAGGCGCCGCCGGGACTAAAGGGAGACCGGGCTCAAGCGGGCACCAAACCGGCTACCTTGGAAACCGGGGCTAAAATAAATGTCCCCCTTTTTATTGAAGAGGGCGACATTATTGAGATAAATACCGAAACGGCTGAATACGTCCGAAGGATTAAAGAATAAATTTTTATATTCTGCCCTTTTTGATTTTTTCTCTGATATTGGCGACAAAGATGAGTTCTTTCAACCGCCCCTTGGACGTATTCAAAACTGCTCCGATTTTTTCCTGTATTTTTATTGATTCTTTCGGCCCTAAAAATAACTCTGCGCCGTCTAACGGCGAATTGATTTCTTAAGAATCTTAAATTCAAACATAAATTTTAAATATATTTTATATTCCTAATTTCTCTTCTCAAAATATTCTTCAAATAATAAAAAGATATCAACGGTTTAATGCCTCTAAATTATCTCCCTTAAAGCCATTTTACTTCCACCCTTGGCCAACTACCCGAAACGCTACTTGTTCTTGCGGCACTTGAATGGGCCCTTGGGGAGTTTGTTGAACAATGTTTACTTGCTGTTTTTTATAATCAATCGTTAATTCAAAATAATTTGAGATATCGCGGCT
>Ga0066637_10002080_pt1 | contig 13276 bp, 14 predicted proteins | sample CryGeyCG2014_020_FD_62737 | JGI IMG/M metagenome (GOLD analysis project Ga0066637, IMG submission 62737) | Groundwater microbial communities from aquifer - Crystal Geyser CG08_land_8/20/14_0.20 | ecosystem: Environmental > Aquatic > Deep subsurface > Groundwater | place: USA: Utah: Grand County...
AAGAGAGTTTGATTCTTTCTTCTCTTTGTTCTTTTTCTTCTCTTTCTGACCTTGATTTCTCTTCCTTTCTTTTGATTTCTTCAATTAAGAAGGGTATTTCTTCTCTGACTAAGGGTTTCTTTTGTTTCTAGAGGTATTCTGGTAAGAAACCTTGTTCTTTTTGGAGAATCTGAGACATTTCTTCTTCCTTGAGATTGACTAGCTGTTGAGGTTGGAGAGTCTTTTTTTCTGGGTCTTTGAGAATAATACCTACTTTATCAAGTTTGAGGGAGTCTAGAAGAGATTGGTTAATGAGGGTGGTTAGTTTGTCTAGTTCAAGAGTGAGATTGAATTTTTTAGTCAAATTGGTAAGGGTTTGCTGTAGAGTATAATAGGTATAGTAAAAATATCTACCCGATATTTTTTCGAAGAAACGAAAGAGGGGAAAGAATGTCAATATTACCAATAATAATATTAAAATCAAAATTACGCTCGTTGGAATAAAATAACCAAATTGAGAATCTAAAAATAATATTAATAGGGCTACTCCTATAAATACAATTGCAGAAAGAATATAGATGGCTAACCGTCCCAAAACTAAGCGGATATCAAACAACCTGTATCTTAAAATAGCATAACTGGTTAAGAGAACCCAAACGAGAGAAGAATAAGCAGCAATATCATAGTAAGCAGACTCTTTTTTAAAAAGAGGAATTAGGGCAGCCGTAATAATCCCTACTATAGAATAAATGGTTATCCCTACAATAAAATATCTTAACTGTAACCTCCTGAAGCTTTGACTTTTAAAATATTCTTTTAATAAATGAACCAGTGCGATTACTGTACAAAAGAACACATATAATCTTCCTGCCGGGTCTAAAATTCCAGCCGAACCAACAATATTGGGATATTTTAAATAAGCCGATTTAACAAAATAGGGGGTGGTCAGGGACAAAAAACTAATTATCGCCGCTCCTAAATAAAGAAGGAAAGATTTTATCGCAAGATATTTGGTCTTTCGAATAAAAAAATAGACAAAAGTAAGGTAAGAAGGCATAAGAAAAACACCCACCCAGGTTGATTTGTACCAAAGAGTATAAGAAATAGAGTTTGGATTCCAAAAAAAGTATACTCCTCCACAAGCAAAAGCATAGAGAGCAGAAAAGAGGGCGGTAAAACCCAAATAAAAACCTTCCTTACTTTTTTGTTTCCCGCCCCACAGCAGTAAAACCAAAAGTAAGTTTAGAAAAGCGATAATAAAAAGGCCGATTCCTCTTAATGTTAAAATATCCATAATTTAATCAACCAATTCTGGTTGAAAGAATTTATTAATTTTAATATCTCTTGGAGCCACTTCTATTATTTTACCATTTTCGACTAAAATTTCTAATAGTAATCCTTTCATAGTTTCTTCGGAAAATCCCTGGTCGAAAATAAAATTACCAAGAGAATAAGCGATATAACCCTCTTTGTATTTTTCTATTGGCTGGACTACGTGAGGATGGTGACCGATTATTAAATCTGCTCCAGAATCAATAGCTAAACGAGCGAAATATTTCTGTTTAAAATCTGGCTGAGCCTGATACTCCTCGCCGAAATGCATTGAAACTATTACCAAATCTGCTTGATTTTTTGCATCGGATATATCTTTTTTAAGGTTTACTTCACTCAACCAGGAAATACCAGATTTTCTTTCTTTGGCTACCCAGTTTTCTATACCTAGATTAGTATAAGCTAAAAAAGCAATTTTCGTACCTCGAATTACTTTTATAACCGGGGAATGAGCCTCTTTTTCGTCAAATCCACCGCCAATATAACTAATCTCAGCTTCTTTTAATCTTTTGAAACTGTCTTCCATTGCTTCTCTACTATAATCAAAAATGTGGTTATTAGCGACCGATAAAACATCAAAGCCAGCATAAGTCAAACCCTCAATCGTTTTGGGATCTGCCCGAAAAGAATAAATACTCCCGACTTTTATTCCTTTATCAGAAATTGGACTTTCTAAATTACCAAACAAAATATCGACTTGTTTTAAATCGTCGATTATCTTTGAAAATGTCCATTTATAATCTCCGTTGCCGTATTTCTTAATCATGAATTCTACTCCCCTATCCAGCATAATGTCACCAACAAACATCAGGGTTATTGGTTCCTGGTTTGTTTTCTGAAAATTGGTAACTACAAGGGGTTGAGAAATGGTTGCACAAAGAACTTTTTTTTCATTAATTGCATTTATAACAGAAATTAAGGTTATTAAAAATAACAACCCCAGTAAAGAAAAAGCATATATAGTTTTAATTCGAAAGTTTGTCATTTTTATAATTTATTATATCAAAAGATCGCCTAATTTTCCTGATTTTCAGGCGATCTTTTAGAGGGTTTTATTTCTTTTTGATTTTTAACAAGTTAAATGGAAAAGGCCGATCACTTTTCTGTCTTTATTTTTTTCTTCATTAAAATTATTTATTGCTCTTTCTGTTTTTTCAATTATCAACCCAATCTCTTTAGAAAGAATCTCTTCTTTAGCCTTTTCTAAGACCTTGGCCATTGCCGATTCGCCAGTCCCGATTATGATTATTTCCGGACTCTCTTTTATAGCTCTTTTTACATCTTCTATATTAATCACGTGGGATTCTTGACGCCGCCAAGATAAAACTTCTCCCGTCCAGCGAACCTCAATATCATAATCATAGGTTTTACCCGAGATTGTAATTGAACCGAAGCGATATTCTTCAATCATCGAAATAAATCGAAGATTTATTGAAGATCGAGATGAATTTCTAATTCATCGATCATATTATTTAGAAATTAATTTAATTAAAGTTATTTCAGGAAAAGAGTTAAATCTAATTGGTAAAAAGGTCTCGCCTATCCCCCGATTAATATACATATATGTTGAGTTTTCAAGAAAGAGACCATCTTTATATTGCTTATCATACTTTAAGGGTAAAATTAAATCGCATAGGACCGGGATGTTAATCTGGCAACCGTGAGTGTGCCCCACCAAGACAAGATTAATATTTTCCCCCTTGATTTTCCCAAAAATCTCTGGAGAGTGAGCAAGGAGAATTTTAGGGGCATCATCTTTTACATTCTCCAAGGCCTTCTGTACGTCGTCGTAGTTCATATGGGGATCGTCAACCCCGACAAGATAGATAAAATCCTCTCCTCGTTCTATTTCTTTTGATTCATTAATTAAAATTTCAATCCCGCTCTCCTCAAAAAATCCACTCAAGTTTCCAAAATTTTTATTCCGGTGTTCGTGGTTCCCGTAAACTCCGAAGATTCTCCCGCGATAGTCTTTTGAAAGTTCTTTCCAAAATTCTCTACAAGATTCAAGGTCCTGCGTAGTCCAATCAACAATATCTCCTGTAATAAAAATAAAGTCGGGTTTTAATTCGGCCGCCAATTTTAGAACCTTTCTTTCTTTTTCTCCAAAATTTTTTGAATGAAAATCGGAAAGCTGGAGAATCTTTACGTTTTTAAAAGAGGAAGGCAGATTTTCAATCCCGAGAGATATTTTTTCTACTTTAATCATGCGCGGCTCTATAAAAAATCCCCAAAATCCAACCAAAATCATTAAAACTATTAGGAATTTAATGGGCGTTTTAAGTTTCATTTAGGTCGGGATTAAATTTGACCACTTGCCGCATCGGTCTCCCCAGCGCGCGGCAATTTCCCCATCAATTCTAGCTTCAATCACTTCACATCGATTCGGACACCCCTGACACTGAAAAGAAGTGCATCTTATGTCTTTATCTGAAATCCCAAAGCCAAAAAATTTAGCTTTCGGAGGAGCCGACTCTCTGACTAAAATAGCTACCCCAAGCGCTCCCATTACTTTATTGTATTCTGGGACAACAATTTTCTCACCGAGAGCTTTTTCAAATGCTCTCTTCATCCCTACGTTTTCAGAAACCCCGCCTAAGAAAACAATCGGGGACTGAATATTTTTCCCTTTTGCTACACTGGCTAAGAAATTTCTTGCCAAACCCTGGCAAAGACCGGCTACAATATCTTCTGTTTTATGGCCAATTTGCTGTTTGTGAATCATATCTGATTCACAAAATACAGTACACCGGGAGCCAATAAGAGTTGGGTTTTGGGATTTTAAGGCGATCTCCCCAAATTTCTCAATCGGAATTCCGAGTCTAAACGCCTGGGCATCGAGAAAAGCCCCGGTACCGGCACTACAGATTAAATTCATAGCGAAATCAACTGCTACTCCGTTTTCTAAAATTATAATTTTACTATCTTGACCGCCAATTTCGATTACTGTTCTAACCTCGGGGATAAAACGACTAACTCCTTTGGCGTGGGCGGTAATTTCATTTTTTACCAAATCAGCTCCGGTAATTGCTCCGGCTAGATATCTAGCTGAACCCGTGGTTCCTACTCCGGCAATATCGATATTTAAGTGGCGATTTTTAATATGGTCGTTTAGTTCTCTCAAGCCTCTCTGGATAGCCCTAATTGGATTTCCCTCGGTTCTAATATAAAGAGGAAACAAAACCTGGTTTTTTTCATCAATTAAAACCAACTTAGTAGAAATTGAACCAACATCAATACCCAAATAATGTTTCATAATTTTTCTATGGCGATGAACTACGTTCATCTTCACGCTGCGCTCGCTTCGCTTCGCTTGCGTTTATAATGATTTCTGACTACGTCAATAAAGGCTTCGAGCCGAGTGTCAATTCCGGCTTCAGCGGCTTGTTCATCAAGAGAAAGTGATAAAAAGGGGATTCCGCTTTCTTGATGAATTTTCTCCAAAATTGGTCGAACACTAACTTCTGGCATACACATTGCCGGCAAAAGGTGGATTATTCCACTAAAATCTTCTTTTATATAGTGAAGTATTTCGTAAATTGCGTCCCGGCCGTGGCCGCCGACAGTGGATTTTAAATAGGGATTAATTTTTCTTTGGATTATCCAGTCTTTCCAGGGAAAAATTTTCTTTTTTAAATGATAAGTGAGATCCATTTCACGATGAACCTCTATGCCTTCTTGGCCCAATTTTTTTTCAATTCCAAAGTTTACTTCAGGATCACAAACCGTATAAATTTCACCGATTATACCTATTTTTGGAATATCTTTATTTTTTTCAATTTTAACTTGAGAAAGGGTTTTTAAAGTCTCCTTTTTAAATTTAAGGAAATTTTTCTCGTTACTCAAATTTTCAATTTCGGAAAAAGCCCGAAATAATATTTTATCGGTCTCGCCTTTTTTAATTTCCCGCGGTCTTAGATATTGACCTATCTTCTCAGTTTTTTCAATTAACCACAATTTTCTAAAGGAAAAATAAGCTGCTCTTAAGATTTGCCAGAAAGAAGCCTGGGAAATTTCTTTTATCTTCAAATAAATATCTTTCAAAGACTGATCAAAAGTAATAAAATTTATATTGAATCCGGCGTCTTTTAAAACCTTATCTTGAACTTTGCTATAGTATCTTAACCTGCAAGAACCCCCAAGGGCGGTTGCCATAAAAATGGTATTTGCCCCCTTTTGTATTGCGCCTAAGTAATTTCCAATATTCACTTTTAAAGGAAAACAAAACATTTCTGGACACAGTTTCGCTCCCGCGGCAATAGTTTGAAAATTGGTTTTTTCCGGCGGGATAACTTCCAGACCCAACCCCTCAAAAAGAGTTTTAAAAGCAACTGTATAGTTCCCCCACCTGGCAAATGTAATTATCGGTTTAGTGCTCATAGTGTATCTAAAAAAGCTTCTAATCTTGTTTGGAAACCGGCTTCGCCGGTTTGTTCATCAATCATTAGGTATAGAAAAGGAATTTTATTTTGCTTAAATTCTTTTTCCACAAATTCTTTTATTACTGCATCGCAGCCACAAGCAAAAGAAGAAATCTCAATTGCTCCAGCGATATCATAATTGAAAATCTCTTGGATCTTTTCCATTATTTCTTTACCAAACTCCCAATGGAACTTTATTGAAACCGCTGATTCACGCTGATTTACACTGATGGGGACTTCATCTATAAATATTGGCTCGGCGCCCAATTTCTCCAGCTTTTCTTTCATCCTTAAATTAACATAATCATCATATAAATTGTAGGGATGGGAAACTAAAACTATTTTTGGTTTCTTGCTTTGGATTTTTTTGAAAAAATCTTGTCTTTCCTCTTTCTTCAATTCTCCTTCCTTTAAAGAGGCTGCTTCGGCTGCTTTTTTTATTTCTTTTCCATTTTTTTCCAGTTTTTTTCCTAATTTTTCTAAAGTTTTTTTAAATTTTTCTTTCCTCTCGTCAAAAGTTTCAGTCAAAATAGGGGTTTTTACCCCCGCACCAGAATTATTGATGTGGGGGTGAACTAAAATTTTGGCTAAATCTGGTAAACCAAAAAGTTTGGGACAATATTCCAGTTTTTCTTGATTTGCTTTTAATCTAGGAACAAATATATAATCGCATTTCCCCTCGAGCCACAATAAATGTCCCCAATAAACTTTATTTGAAAAACAAGTTTCAGGATCGGCTACTTTCACCCCTATTTCGACAATTTCTTTATTAGTTTTTGGCGAAAGCAAAACCTCAAAACCCAGATTCTCAAAAAAAACCTCCCAAAAATAAGGCCTTTTCCAATAAATTAATGCTCTTGGTATACCGATAGTCATATATCGAGCCCCCGCGGGGGGCGAGTCGATGAACATTCGTTCATCTCCACCCTTCGCTAACGCTCGGGTAGATGAAGAAGGGGGCAAAGCCCTCTTCGCCTTAAAAAAGGGTTCTTTGACGAGAGATGTTTTTTTGTTCTCCTTTAGAAAAAATCCTGATTTTTCCGTAAACTCCATCATAACCAGGCTCAATGTAAACCCTTCCTTCTCTTACTCTTATTATACCTTCAATAATTTCTGGCAAGGTGACCCCTGCCAAATCTTTAGGGGAAACTTCAAGTAAGATTTTGAACTCGTCTCCAAATTTTTTAATCAGGTTTTTGTATTCTTCCTCAACCTGTTTTGCTCCGACCATAAAACCCAAAACATCAGCGACTATTTCTTCCAAAGGAACTAAACTTTTGAAAGGAATGGCATTTTCTGGTTTAAAACCTTCTGGTCTATCAGCCAATTGTTCAACTCGATTTAAAACTCCAATTGTTAAGGGTTTCCCACAAACAGGACAGATATTGTTATATTTTTTTGATTCCGATGGCGATAAAGAAATACCACAAGTTCTGTGACCATCATAATGATATTTCCCTTCTTCGGGGAAAAACTCAACGGTATAAAGAAATTTTTTCGGGTCTTTTAATTTTATTGCTTCAATAATCCCTTTATAGTCCATTTCGGTATCGAAAACATTTGCTTCTCTTCCAATTTTTTGAGGACTGTGGGCGTCTGAATTGCTTATTAGGGTAATCCTGTCGAGCGCCGATAACCGCCAGTTCATTGCAGGATTACTGGATAAACCCGTTTCCCCAGCATAAATGTATTTCGAATAGTCATCAAAACATTCTTCAATAGAATCAAATCCGGATTTAGAACCAAAAATTGAGAACCAAGGGGTCCAACAATTATGAACTGCGGCGAACTCGCTTACGTAAGAATTGTCATCTTTTACTTCTAAATTATAAACTTTGCCTTTATAATTTTTAATTTCTATATCCCGCACCGGTAAATAAATATATTTTTTGTCAATCCAGCCATGTCTTCGATTTAATTTAGGAATAAATCTTGGATATTGAAAAATTGATTCTTTTAGTAACCCAAATTTATCTTCAAAAAAAGCAAGTCCCGAAAACTGAAAAAGATCGTCTCGAGCTTTAATTATTCTATCTCCTACTTTATGATTTTTTTCGTTAAATTTTTCTTTTGAAGTTTTAATTATTGAAGGAATAATTCCTAATCGAAGAGTAATAATCTTCATCTGATTCATTAATTCTCTGGAAGAAGTACACCCCGTATCTCCTCTCCACCACCCTTTGAAAATTTCTACTTGTTTTTCTACTGGTAAATCTAACATCCAAAATGGTAAACATTTCGTATAAGCTCTTTTTTTAATAGAGTCATTATAGAAAAGTTTACTAAAAACTTTCGCCAGAATTTTTGAAAAATAGATAATTTCTATGCCTTGAATATTTTTTCTTTTATAAATTCTAGGGGAAGAAAACCCGAAACTTCTCTCCATTAAATTCTTAATATCTGCGACATATTTTGCTTCATTACGATTGAAACAAAAGGAAACAGAATCTCTATTGTCCGTATATCCTTCAGAGACGTAATATCCTACCAATCTGCAAAATTCTTTATCAACTGCTATTATATTTGGTAATTCAGTGGTCCTCGTACCAAGTGATAAAATTTTGTCGTTATTGAATTTATATTCTTTGTTGGCCAAAAAATCGCTAAGTTTTATTTGATTCTTATCTTTAACAATATTGGTGAATCTAGGAAAAATAAGTATGTCGCCCTTTTTAATGTCTTCTGCCTTGACCCACTGGGGTTTATAGCTTTCAAAGTGTTTATGCGAGCAATTTCTTCGTTTTATATAAGCACAATCTTTTTTGCAGATTGAGTGGCTCATATTACTACAGTTTGTATTAGATTCTATCACGTAAAAAGGATGCTCCGAAGTAGCTTCCAGCCCTATTCTGAAATAATAAGGCTTTATGCTGTACAGCTTTCCATTATAAAGTCTTGTATAGGTTTTTTTTACTTTTTTCCATCTTCCTTTATGGGTATATACCGAATCGTCAATAACAATATCTTTTATTTTTTTTATGCCTAATTTGCTGTGCAAGTAAGTGTCGGGCAATAAACAATGCGCTGGAACAACTAAGCAATCCGGAGAGACACCCAAGACAATTTTGATAAGTTCTTTAGCGTCTAATCCTAGAATTGGTCTTCCATCGGCTCTTAGATTACCAATCAAGCCTAATCGAGCGTTAATTTTTTCAACAACCTCAAAAGAAGGAGCAAAAATTATAATATGAATTTTTCTGACTCTTCCTTTTTTAAAATAAACACAGCTAATTTCGGTAGTAAAAATAAACCTGGTTTCGCTATCCTCACTCGGAGTTAGTGGTTTTAATTTAAAAAGTCCGGGTTCTCCCGGCTCCAATCTCTCCTTTAATTTTTTAAACCATTCGGGATGAGTAAAATCTCCTGTCCCTAGAATTTTAATTCCTTTAATCTTCGCCCAATTATCCAAGCTTTCTAAATCCATCCGTTGGGAAGTAGCCCTTGAATACTTTGAATGTAAATGAAAATCGGCAATAAACTTCATTGCTTTACCAGTTTAATACCTAGATTTGATATTTGGGTACCACCAAATATCAAAATTCCAGATAGAATTGACCAGACGATAAGATTCAAAAGTTTAGGTAAAGTACCGATGGGCAATAATCCTTTTAATTGCTCTGTTATTGCTTTTTCTATCGCTTCCTGAGACTCAATTTGGTCGGCGGAAGTCTTCCCTTTTTGAGCAGTTGGAGGCGAAACCTCCTCTTTTATTTCAAAAAACTGAGGGGCGGGAGTCTTCCCGGTAAAGATATTATAAGAGGAATAGAGGGTAAAAATGATTATTGTTATGCCGGCAAAAAATGTAAACCAGCCGACAATTTTTGCAAATTTCATATTAAAAAGTAATTTTAATTCGAGCTGTATCTTCCTGGTGAGAATAAGAAATTGAAAGTTTCCCACCAAAAATCTCGTTAATCTTTTGAGCCAGTCGCACAGCCAATTGGTTCTCGGTGGTCAAAATTCTAATATTTTTTAGTCCCCTAAAATTTTTTCTGGAAGTAGCCTTTCTTTTCCTTCCAGCGGTTACCCGACAAATTTTCTGTTCTTCAATTGAAATTACCCTGTCCATCGGGTCTTTCATCGATGCCTTTTTCCCGTAATTTTTAACAAGGGCTCTAATTTCTTCTTTAAAGTCGTTCGGGACGTTCTCCAGGATTATCTCTCCTTCATATTTTTTTTCTAAAATTTGCTGACAAGCCGGACACAAAACAAATTTTATATTTTTTGACTCTTTTAATCGAGGAACGTCTTCAAATCTTGCCTTCCATGATTTACAACAATAAATCGCACTGCATTTCTCGCAAACTAAAATATTTTCTTTCCCCAACCCAAATTCTGCTTCCTCTCTTCGCGATTTTTGCCGCCGGGGGTGAAATTTTCCTTTAATCTGTCTTTGTTCTTTCTTAAAAGGATTGTAAGGCTTCACGGTTGATTTTTAGACTTGCTACTAAATATTTTTTCTTCTATTAGTCCAAATCCAGCTAAAATTAATATAGCGAAAAGAGTAGTAAAAATAGCAAGAAAATAAAGCCCGGCTCCAATAGCTATTCCTATAGCAGCTGCCGTCCATAGTCCCGCAGCGGTGGTTAATCCTATTGTTCCCGAAGGTTGTCTGAAAATAACTCCGCCTCCAATAAAACCGATCCCTATAGCTATTGCCTGGATTATTCTCGAGGGGTCAAAACTAATTCCGGGTTGTAATTGGAAAAAACTAAACAACTCAAAGGAAATTATAGTAAAAACGCAGGTGCCCAAAACCACCAGACTATAAGTTTGAAGTCCGGCTTCTTTTCTCTTGTATTCTCTTTCTAAACCGATTAAAGCACCCAAGAGAATAGCAAGAAAAAGCTGGAAAATAATTTGAAGTTCCATTAATTATTAATCTGCGCGAATCTAATCACTGATTTTACGAATAATTATTTGATACCCGTTCAACTCCGTGAAAGTTCGCGCTCTTTATACTTTATAAACCTTATAACCTTCGTGAACTTTTTGGTTCATTTTAAGCCCTACCGAATCTCCTTTTTCGGCCTTTCCCACTTTTTCATGTTCAATCTCCATTGATTCCACTGTTTGAGGAAAATCTATCTCTCCCCCAACTATTCGAATAGTATCACCAACTTCTAGAGCATCCTCTAATTTTATTACTGCCACCCCAATTTTTGAAAAATAATGAGTGACTTTTCCAATTAATTTTCCTTCTTCGGCTCTCTCAGGCATAGAAATTTTTTATTAGTTATTGTTTAATTAAAGTTTCTCGACCTTTAGAAATTCCCTCAAGGAGCGTTTTCGCTCCGGGATAAATCTATTTTTTCTCTTTCGAAATTAGTTTGATTAATTTTTCGACTAATTTTTTAGGATTTTTTTCGAAAATTATTTTTTTTACTCCTCGGTAAGGACCGGTCGCAACAATTTTTATCTTATCCGCTGTCCCTCCCGAATCTTCTAAGACTCCAATAGGTTTTTGAATCTCGAAGGCGGTAGCAAATTCATGAAGAGTGCCCATCCGCCCGCAGATAATAATTACCCCATCTACCGATTTTGTCATAATTACGTTTCTTCCCACATAATCGGCCCCAGTATAAATCATAACATCAAAAGAATTAATAGGAAGTTTGTAGGTTTTTAAGTGGGCAGCCTCAGAGGTAGCCGGAGAAAAGCCGACATTGAACCCGCCAACCTCTTTACAGCCTAGGGCAGCAAAATAAGGAACGCCAGTTGTCGCGCCGGTAATTAAAACACATTTTTGGCGGGCAATCTCTCGACCTACTTCTTTAGATATTTCTTCAATATTCTTACAACAGTGCCCAACCTGGGCTGCTCCTGAAACGGCGATTTTGTATTTCATAATTTGAATGGAGTAAAAATGTATTGTTCTTACTTAAAAAACAAAGCTTAGATAGTTTTATTTTAGCAAAATTTTAGAAAAAAATAAATGGGTAAAATATTTACCCATCTATTTTGAGGGGGCGGTTTTAATGGTATTGGTTTGACAGAGACTCACTGGTGTCGGACGTTACCATGCACGTGCTTTAAAACCTCTTGCATTAAACACCGTGTCCTTAGAGAATATTATCTCGCACCCCCTCAGACTTATAATATAATTCGCCAAAAATTCCTGTCAAGCTCCTTTCTATAAGCCTTATGCCCTTGGGCCGAATCGAACGGCCATTCCAAGCTCCGGAGGCTCGTGTTCTATCCGTTGAACTACAAGGGCTATAGCCCGTAGTGTGATATGAATCTTTGATTCATAGAACTACAAGGACACTATTTTTCAGCTATTAAGTAAATATTAGTTCTTGGGTCATCACCCGCTCGCCAACTTTTTTTTATTTTTAATCCCGCCTCTTTCGTTAATTTTTCAAGCTCTTTTTTTGTAAAACAATGGAAATAACGCTGAATTAATATCTTACCTTCTGATGTTTTCCACGGGACAAAAACATCTTTAAAATCTAATTGGGACTTCTTTATAGCACCGAAGGTGATATATCGGGCAAAGCCCGCTATAATTTTTAAAAAAGAGTATTTAATGAGTAATTTTGGCGCTGCCTTTCTTTTCCAAAAATCCCAAACTCTTATAATTAATAACCCCTCGGGTCTTAAAATCCTTCTTGCCTCTTTTAGATAACGAAGACGTAACTCTCTCGAGGGGACATTATGAAGAACGGAAATGCTGTAAATCTTGTCAAAGAAGTTATTAGGAAAAGGTAAATTTAAAGCATCGGCCACTTGAAATTTTGCTCGAGGATAATTCTTTTTAGCTATATCAATTAACCTTTCAGAAATATCAATCCCGTAATAGTCTACTTTTTTGACCTCTAAAACTCCGAAAAGCCGTCCGTTAGCACACCCTGAATCTAAAACCCTCTCTCCTTCTAAACTATATTCTCCTAAGGCTTTTATATCTTCAGGGATAAAAGCTCTTGTTCTTGCATAATCTTCGGCAATTAAGCTATAATCTTTTTTAGTTTCCTCTAATAAATACTTAGCATAGTCACTTTTCATAAATGAAATTTAAAGAGCAAATAATTAAAGACTTAATGAAGAGCCAGCCGAAAAATTCGGAAGAGTTGGGTTATTCAAAGAGAAAAGTCTCTAAGGTTTACAAAATTCCATGTCCGAGCAATATTGAACTATTAAAAGCTTATCACGGCCTGGTTAAAAATAAAAGAGTTCGTTCTTTCAAAAAGTTCGAAATTTTACTTAAAACCCGACCTATTCGTTCTCTTTCGGGGATCGTAAATATCTCGGTTTTAACTAAACCTTATCCTTGTCCGGGAAGGTGTCTTTATTGCCCGGTTGAAAAAGGTATCCCGAAAAGCTACGTGTCGGGAGAACCGGCGGTAGAGAGGGCAAAAAAGTTAAAATACAACCCCTATCTTCAGGTCGAGCAAAGAATTAAAATGTTAGAAATCGAAGGTCATCCTACCGATAAAATTGAACTGAGAATTATCGGTGGAACCTGGAGTTTCTACCCAAAAAAATACCAAACCCGGTTTGTCAAAAGATGTTTTGACGCCTGTAATGGAAAAACTGGTAAAAAA
>Ga0066637_10002084_pt1 | contig 13272 bp, 12 predicted proteins | sample CryGeyCG2014_020_FD_62737 | JGI IMG/M metagenome (GOLD analysis project Ga0066637, IMG submission 62737) | Groundwater microbial communities from aquifer - Crystal Geyser CG08_land_8/20/14_0.20 | ecosystem: Environmental > Aquatic > Deep subsurface > Groundwater | place: USA: Utah: Grand County...
CACTCGTTTTTCCTACGAGAAAAGCGTTCCTCCGAATTACAAAATATTACCTTTCCTTGTTTACTATCAACAACACAGGCAGTTGCATTATGAGAAAATGAGAGTCCTAAAATCATATTATTCTATCCAATTAAAGAATAAAATATGGGAATTAACATTGCCAGATGCTTTGGCAAACTTTTTCCAACCAGACCAAATTATTTTAAGAACTTGAAGTATAGTCTTTATTTAACAGCCTCTAATAAGGTTAAGAGTAAAGCTTTTTGAATATGTAATCTATTTTCTGCTTGATCATAAACAACGCTCCTGGGTCCATCAATGACCGAGGCAGTCACTTCTTGTCCTCTGAGAGCTGGTAAACAATGCATAAAAATAACATTCCTTTTAGCCTTTTTTAGTAATACTTGATTGACTTGATATCTTTTTAAAACTTTTTTTCTAACTTCTCTTATTTCTTTAGGAATATAATAACTAATCCAAGTATCAGTATAGACAATATCAGCATCTTTAACTGCTTGCGCCTGATTTTCTGTAACCTCAACTTTAGTTTTATACTTTCTAGCATAAACTTTGGCAATTTTTAGGACTTTAGATTGTGGAGCAAAATCTTTCTGTTGTGGACAAGCCACTACTAAATTGATCCCTACTTTAGGACAACCGAAAAGTAAAGAATGAGTCGTATTATTATTTGAATCGCCGATATAGGTCATTTTTAACCCCCTAAGCTGTTTCTTCTTTTCTAAGATTGTTAAGAAATCACTTAAAATCTGGCAGGGGTGGGTAAAATCAGTCATGGCGTTTATGACTGGTACTTTACTCTCTTTGGCAATTACTTCTAAAATTTTATGTCTAATCCGAGCCATAATGATATCAACATTGCGGCTAGCACAACGAATTGCATCTTCAATTGATTCCTTTTCGCCCAAAGGCGTATCCTTAACGTTTAAAAAAATAGCATAACCGCCTAATTGGGTCATAGCAGTTTCAAACGAAAGACGGGTTCTTAATGATTCTCTCTCAAAAATCATCAAAAGGGTTCTATTTTTTAGTGACTCATAATAATCTGCCGGCTCTGATTTTATCTTAACTGCCAACTCAATTAAATCATTAATCTCCTTTGGCGTTAAATCTTGTAAAGTAAGTAAATGTTTTATCTTCATATGGAGGTAAATTATAGATAGAAGTCATTGCGACTTAATATAAATCAATTTAAGATACTTTTGCGGTAAGTCGCAATGACTTCATAACTAAAGTGTTGGTGTCAAAACGCCGCACTGCTCCTTCATATCATTCTGACCAATATAGATTAATAAACATTTTTCAACACCATTATTACTCTAAAATTTTTACTTTAGTTTGATTTTTAATCCCCGCGATTAATTCCGGAGAATAACCAACCGCATACTTGACGTCAAATTTATTAAAAGCTTCGGCCAGCTTTTTTTGGTTTGTCAGTTTAATTATAGTCTCGGGATGAAAATAAATCAATGACTGATTAGTATAATAATTTACTCCGGCCAATACCAAAGAAGAATTACCTAACACCACCACTTCTTTTTTATTGAGATTATTATTTTGAATCAATTCTACTATTTTTCGTTGTTCAGCCAATTGACTGGTAGCATATTCTTCATGAAACATCCATTGAGCAGAAAATAACATCTGGAGAGGCAGAATAACCAACACCAATATTGGTAAATATTTTCTTAATAGCTTTGAAGAAGATTGATATAAAGAGAATAAAGAATTTACGCCCAACGCCGCTAAAACTAACAGTAGCCAGCGGATTTCTAAAAAATGATCCCAATTATCAGTCTTAAGACAAATAAGCAGTAAATACCAGCTAATTAGCCAAATAACCACAAAATATGCGAATTTTCGGTCTTTTGCCCATAAAAAAACCAGGCCGATTATCATTAAAAAGCCAATGAGAGGACCGCCAAAATTAGTCAATCTCAATAATTCTACCGGATAATATTTTATGGAATTTACATACATCAAAATTATATTCTTAAAGCTGATGGGGAAATGATATTTAATAAGAAATTCAGTAGTATTAGGATCATCGCTAATTAAAATCTGTGACAGAGAATCTTCTCGGTCATAATAGTAGGTATAAGGGTCATTAAATACATGGTCATATCGGGCAAAAGAAGTGTCGGAATCTCCTAGATAAGGGTTTTGGTTTTCTGGTGAAAGCCAGCCGGGTATGATAAATGATAAAAATATCAGCAACACTGGCGCACCAAAAATTATCAAGCGCTGTATTTTTTTATGGCAAATAAAATCATACATAAAAATGGCGGGAACAGACAAGAGAAAGGCGTTTCTGGAACAAAAAGCCAAACCTAATAAAATACCACTGATTAATAAGTTTGCCACCCCGGCCTTTTTTTGCCAAAAATAAATTAAGCAAGCGATGGCAAAGAAAAAAACTGCCCATTCATAAAAACCAGCCACCAGCGAACCCAACCAAGTAACTGGCAAAAAAAGATCTAAAGCTGCGGCAATAACCGCTGGCAACCAGCCAAATAACCGATAAATTAACAAAAAAATTAAAGCACTGCTTAAAGCAAATAAGATTACGCTGACTTTAACTGGTAATTCTTGATTAAAACCAAAGGTTTTAAAAACTTGAGCATAAAGTAGCGGCGTCAAAGCATTGCCTAAACTAGCTATTTGGCCTTTTTCCTTAACCTCGGAAGAAGTTAAAACCACGCCCTGATTGTCTTCTAAACTGTATTTACCCGTTTGTGCGTAATTTCTGGCTAAGATTAAATTATTATAACCAAGCCAAGGCGAAGCGCCTTTATAAATATAAGGCAGATACCTTATTAAAGAAACCAAACAAATAATAAAAGCCGCGATGAAAACTTTATAATTTACGTTATGTCTGTCCATGTTTTTTAACTTTTATTAATGGATGAAAGATAAACAATCCTTTTACCATTTTACGGCATTTGAGCGATTAATTCAAGTTTAAAAAAATTATTGCTAAATTAACTTAAAAAGTATATAATATAACCCATGAAATTCTTATTAATCCGGCCGCCGTTTGCCGTAGAAAAATTTTATTTTCCCCGAACCATTAATGAATCTTTAGGCATTGAGTCCTTAGAAGCCTTTTTAAAACCGACTCATAAAATAGAAACGATTGATACGATTGCCGAAGGCTGGAATCATTACTGGCGCACCTCCGCTTATCCGGAAATTATCTTTCAGGGGATAAAGCCGAAAAATTTAATCCCCAGAATTATTAAAGCCAAACCCGAGATGATTGGCTTAAGTTGGCTTTTTTCCACACAAACCCCAAGTATTGAACTGATTATTAAAGAGATAAGAAAAATTAATTCTCAAGTGCCGATTATTGTTGGCGGCCCCTGCCCTTCAGCTAACCCTATTGAAATTTTAACTAATCATCCGGAAATTGACATGGTGATTTACGGCGAGGGCGAAATAACTTTAAAGGAAATTTTAGACAATCAGCTGAATAATTTAGAAAATATCCGAGGTTTAGCCTATCGGCAAAACGGCCAAATCAAGGTCAACCCGCCGCGAGCTTTAATTGAAAACCTGGACAGTCTGCCCTTGCCTTGCCGCCACCCCCAGTTTCATCAAAATTATTCAAAAATTTTTTTCTACCAAGCGATTTATTCTCGCTTGGCAAAATTATGCCTGGGAGAACGACCAACGATGGCAACGGCCGGACAATTAAGCGCTTTACCCCGATTAAATAAAATCTATTATCTGCTTTACAATGCCAAAAATAAAAAATGGCTGCCCAGCGCCGACTTGATCACCTCGCGTGGCTGCCCCAACCACTGCACCTTTTGCGCCATTCATAACATCTGGGGGCATCGCTGGCGCATGCGTTCGGCTAATAATGTTTTGGCGGAAATTGAATTATTGGTCAAAAAATTCAAAGTTAAGCACCTTAATTTTCAAGATGATAACTTTAATGTTTCTAAGGAACGGATCATTACGATTTGCAAAGAAATTGTTAAAAACAATTATCAGATTACTCTATTGGCGCCTTCCGGCGCTTATGTAGGAACTCTGGATAAAGAAGTCTTAACTTGGCTGAAAAAAGCCGGCATGCACGCCATTCGCCTAAGCATTGAATCGGGCAACCAGGATATTCTCTACAATGTCATTAAAAAAAATATTGATTTAAACAACGTCAAGGCCGTGGTTGACGTCTGCCGGGAATTAAAAATTTACACCGAGGGCTGCTTTATCTTCGGCATTCCCGGAGAAAGCCTAGAAACAATGCAAGATAGCCTGGAATTTGCCAAAGCCATGGGCTTTAACCGGACCATTAAATTCATCTTTCAGCCGTTTACCAACACGGAATTGTATGATTTATGCGTTGAAAAGGGATATCTAACCCCTGATTATGACCCGACCCAAGCTTATGTCACTGGTAGCCGCTGTTTTGTCAAAACAGAAAAATTTTCTCCTGCAGATGTTTTAAAAATTGTCAACCGTTAGGCACGAACTTTTTATACCAAGCCAAAGTTTCAGCCGCCTGGCGCTCTAAGGAAAAATTCTCTTTAACCCGCCTATATCCGGCTTCCCCAAATTCCTTGGCTTTTTGAGTATTGCTTAATAAATCAAGGATTTTCTCGGCCATTAGTTCAATGTTATTCGGATCAACAATATAACCGGTTTGGCCGTCAACCACTATTTCGGGCGTGCCGCCAAAACAGGTGCCAATAATCGGTTTAGCGCAGGCCATAGCTTCTAAATTGACCGTGGGAAAAGGATCACAATAAAGAGAGGGGGTAATGCAAATATCCGCGGACTGAATGGCTTGAGCTAAATCAGCTCTGCCTAGCCAGCCAGTAATAATTAGATTATTCCCCATCTTTAAACTTTCGGCTAAACTAACCATTGGTTGCCCATAATCATCCTTACTGCCGGCAACCAATAAAATGGCAGTAGGAAATTTTTTTATAACTTCGTTCATGGCTTGAATAATCACTTGCCCCCCTTTACTCCCGCTTAATCTCCCGCTAAATAAAATTACTTTTTTATTCTTAAGATTATATTTATTTTTAAATAATTCCACTGCCTGAAAATTAATTTTCCAGTTAGAAACTTCGATGCCATTATAAATTCTTTCTACATTTTTAATACCATTGAACAACAATATTTTTTGTTGGAGATCGCTAACACAAAAAATTTTTGATAAATATCTACTATAGCGCCGAATAATCAGATTGCGAAAATGATTATATCTTAATTTTTCCTGCTTTAGCTGCTCCCACCAGCTCACTTGATAAAGACAATTGCCATTTTTAGGGAATAACTTACCATAATAAAAAAGCATCAAATCATGGGCAGTTAAAAACACGGCTTTGGAGTATTTTTTTGCAATTTTAAAACAATGATAAGAAATATATTGATGAATGTGCTGAAAATGACAGATATCTGGCCGAGCAACCGCTAAAATTTTTTTTACTTTCCCCACTGTTTGGGGATTATACAGGCTAAAATAAGCCCGCCAACGGGAATGATATTTGGTAAATATTTTATAAATCTTAATTCCTTGAAAATTGCTCTCGCCGGATAAATTATGTTGCTGAACCGTAGTTATAACAAAAACTTGATGGTTTCTTTTTACCATCTCTTTGGCTAAATTTAAGGTTAATATGCCAGAACTTGTCCATTTATCTGGCGGAAAATCGTCAATTAAAAAGCATATTTTCATATTTTCTCTTTCTTCCTTAAAACAACACACCAACCAATTGTGTGCTTATGATTGGCGTCGCTTTTATCTAATTTATCTAAGACCATCATAAATTTTCCATAAATAGAAAAAATCTTGCTGGCTACTCGGCCGAAAAATTTTCTGCGGTGAAGTTGTAATCTATCCGATAAATAACGAGTCTTCAATTGAGCAATTAATGTAAAAAAACCGCCTCGTCTGTCAAATTCTATAATTTCTAATCCAATTTTATTAAATATTTCCTCTAAACCAAACATGGTATAGCGAAAATAATCATGAGGTTCATTGTGCAATTCATTTACCTGGGGTACGGTTAATAAACAAACTCCGCCTATTTTTAAAATTCTAGATATTTCGTAAGCGGCTTTAAACGGATTGTTTAAATGCTCAAAAACTTGAGTACAGATTACTGAATCAAAAGTTTCAGCGAGAAAAGGAATATCTTCGGCGCTAGCAACTAAATCAACATTATCGCTATGCTCTATATCCAGCTTAAGGTATTCTTCTACCTTAAACAAATGATCGTACCGGCTATAACGACCCGCCCCGATGTCTAAAAGCTTTCCACTTAAATAGTGGCTGTATTTTTTAATTTGTTTCTCTAATAAAAATCTATCAGGTTGAAAAATATACATAAGTGAATTATGAGCTGGTATTTGGATAATGCTTAAGAAAATAATTGGCCATCAGAAGATTTACCAAAATATTTAAAGAGTAGACAAACGCCACCCACCAAGCCGCGCCCAAACTGCCGTATCTGCCAATTAGCCACCAAGCTGGATAAAGGGATAAAACTAAAATAATAACATTGGAAATAATGGAATATTTAACTTTTTTTAAGGTGATAAAAATTGTCCCCAAACCTAAACCAAAACCAGCAATGGAAAAATAAATAGCTAAAACATAAATTAAAGGGATAGCCGCTAAATATTCTGAACCATAAAATAATTTAACTAAAAATGGTGCTAAAATAACCAGGCCTAAAGTTAAAAAAACAGAGATCACTCCGCCGACTATTGCTGTCTGTTTAAACCTGGCTTTTAAAGGTTCGCTACCATAAACTTTAGTCTTAGGCAGTTGAACCATCAATAAACTGGAAATTGGCGAAAGCAAGAGCAAGGTCAGGGAAATATAACTAAAGGCCACGCGATAATAAGCAACATTAGCGCTAATCAATAAATAGCCCATCAGCAAGGTTGGAATTAATGAGCGGAAATTGATAATATTTTTATCAAAGGCAACCTGGATTCCCAATTTAAAATATTTCCTGATTTTTACCTGAAAAATCTCCCCCCCAATCTCTCGCCAGGTTGGTAATAGATCATCTCGCTGTTGGATTTTTTTATACCAAAAATATGCTACTATAAAAAAAGGTACCGCGACCAATAGTTGAACGTAAATTGCTCCCCAAACGCCTAAGCCTAAAAAAACGGCAACAATAATGCCCGAATTGATAGCTAATTTATTAAAATTATCCAGTATAGTAAACTTGGCAATCTTCCTTATAACTGTAAAGATGGCTAATAAAAATGAATAACCAACGAGACAAATATTTGTTAATATTATAATCCTCGCCCAGCTGCCAATTATTGCTTGATGATACAGTAAGTTGGCTAAAATGGGCGCTAAAGCAAAACTTAACAAGCCGACAGTAAAAATAACAATTATGGTAACTTTGAAATAATAAGCAATAATCTCTAAAATCTGTGGCCGGTCTTTGCGATTATACGCTTCTGCTAACAATGTCGTGGCCGTAGTTTCTTCACCCCAATTCATCAATAAACCAAATAACCCGACCAAGGAAAAAATTAAAACATACTGACCATATAAGTCTGGTTTAAAAACCCTGGCCATAACCAAAGCCGCAGCGAAAGATAATAAAGTACCAACGCCATTACCAATTTGCAATATAAAAACATCTCTGACGAAATGATGTTTAAGGTTAATTTTAATTATTTTCCACCAATCTTTCATATAAACTTAAATAAGCGAAAATTGCTTGGGTTGAATCATTTTGTTTAGCCCAACGATAACTAGCTTGACTAAATTGGCTAGACAACTCCCTATTAGTTAAAATTTTAATTAAAGCGCGAGCCGTCGCTTGAATGTCATTTTGCGGCACTAAAAATCCATTCAAATTATCTTGAACTACATCGCCAATACCATTGTTCAGCGTGCCAACCACCGGCAATCCCGAAGCCGCCGCCTCTAAAAACACCAAACCATAGCCCTCAAAATGATGGTCAAAATTTATAGAAGTTAAAATAAATAATTTGGCCGAGGCGTACCAATGAGCCAACTCTTCATCGGAAATATCATTCAAAAAAATAACATCATTGGCAACCTGATGCTCTTTGGCAATTCTTTTTAAACTGCTGAAATATCCAGTATCTTTTTGGTTGCCAACAATGTAATATTTTAAATGAGGTAATTGTTTTTTTGCCATGGCAAAAGCCGGAATAGAAATATGGTAACCCTTTCTTTCTTTAAGCGCACCGACGCTTAAGATAAATTCTTGACTAGCGGTTAAACGCGGCCGGTAAAACTTCTTAAAATCAAAGCCTGGATTAATAACTTGAATTTGTCTGACTTTCGCCTTATTTAAAATCTGGCTCCTGGTAAAATTACTAATCGCCGCCACCTGATTGGCCTGCTTGTAAGCCCACTTTAATAAGGGAGCGGTCAAAAAATTATATAAAGGCGCCACTGCATAGGTTCCAACACCAGTGATAACTAACTTCTTTTTTAATTTTAAATTACTAATAGCGGCGATTAAACCAAAAGGATAGCCATCTAAAGCATGGATAATCTGGCAATCAGCCAAAAATTTTCTGATTTTTAAAGCACTTAAGAGTAATTTCCTGCCCTTTTTTAAAACCGGCAAGCCCTCTTGCCTATCGTCTCTTTCTTTTAAAATCACTACTTCGTGGCCTAAATTTTTTATACCAAAAATCAATTCCGAGGCGTATCTGCCCCAGCCAGTTTTAGGGTCTATATCAGAAGTTAAATAGCCAATCTTCATTTTGATTATTGCCTTAATCTTTTTAAATCAGCGTCAACCATCATTTTAACCAGCTCTTCAAAACTAACTTTTGGCTGCCAGCCTAACACTTCCCTCGCCTTTTTATTCTTGCCTTCCAAAATATAAAGTTCTACCGGCCGGTTAAACTGCGGGTCAAGTCTAATATAAGGCTGCCAATCATAAATACCTACATGCTTAAAGGCCGCATCTAAAAAATCTCTGATACTATGAGTTAAACCAGTAGAAATAATATAATTATCGGGCTTTCCCTGCTGCAGCATCAGCCACATCGCTTCTACATAATCGCCGGCAAAACCCCAATCGCGCCGGCTGTCTAAATTACCCAGACTAATTCCATCAGCCAAGCCTAATTTAATTTTAGCCACACCTCTACTAATTTTCCTCGTGACAAATTCCTGACCTCTTAACGGCGATTCATGGTTGAATAAAATGCCATTAACGCAAAACATGTTAAAGCTCTGCTTATAATTTTCCGTAATCCAATAAGCAAAAAGTTTAGAAATAGCATAAGGACTCCTGGGCCTAAACGGCGCCTCTTCATTAAAGATTCCCCCTTCTAAAGGATGGCCATATATTTCGCTGGTAGTGGCCTGGTAGTATTTAGCGCTCGGGCAATAATTTTTAACTGCATTAAGTAATTTCAAAGCTCCCACCGCATTCACCTCGGCAGTTAAAACTGGTTTATCCCAGGAAATTGCCACAAAAGACTGGGCTGCTAGATTATAAATTTCATCAGGCTTAACCAAATTTATCGCTTTAATTAACGAATCCTCGTTAATTAAATCGCCTTGAATAAAATTTATTTTATCTTTGATGCCTAGATAATTAAGGTTGGCAAAAGTTTTTTCGGTCTTTTCTCTAATTAAACCAAAAATTTTATAATTTTTCTTTAATAAAAAATCTGCCAAGTAAGCACCATCTTGGCCAGAAATGCCGGTAATAAAAGCTTTCTTCATCTTATCTTTCTCTTTAAAACTCCTTTAACTGCCTTAATTATATCTTTGGCAGTTAAGCCGTATTGTTTAAAAAGTTTTTCTGCTGTTCCGGATTGTCCGAATTTATCTTTAATTCCCACAAATTCCTGCGGCACCGGACAATTTTTTGCCAACACTTCCGCCACCGCGCTTCCTAAACCGCCAAAAATTTGGTGCTCTTCCACCGTCACAACGGCACGAGTAAGCTTAGCAAACTTAATAATTGTCTTTTCATCAAACGGCTTGATAGTATGACAATTAATCACTGTTGCTTTAATTCCTAATCTTCGCAATTTATCAGCAGCTTGTAAAGCTTCGTATAAAATCGGTCCGCAACCAATAATCGTTACATCTTGACCAGTTAATAGAATATCAGCCTTACCAATTTTAAAAACGCTATTCTTGGCGGTAAAGAGCGGGGTTTTTATCCGGCATAAACGCAGATAACAAGAACCTTTTTTCTTGGCAATGGCTAAAGTGGCTTTTTTTGCTTCTAAAAAATCAACGGGCTGAATTACGGTCATATTGGGCAAACAACGAGTAATAGCAATATCTTCCAGGGCCTGATGAGTAGCACCGTCTTCGCCCACTGAAACGCCGCTATGCGAGCCAATAATTTTAACATTAGCCTGATTATAACAAACGCTGATTCTAATCTGCTCCCAATTTCTGCCCGGATTAAATACGGCAAAACTGCCAATAAAAGCTATTTTACCGGAAAGAGCTAAACCAGCGCCGACGCCAGCCATATTCTGCTCGGCGACACCGACTTGAATAAAGCGGTCAGGAAAAGCTTGGGCAAATTTATTCATCATTACCGAACCAGTCAAATCCGCGCAAATTGCCACAATATTCCTTTCTTTTTTACCAGCCTCAAGTAAGCCCTCGCTAAAACCTTCACGCGTGGCTTTTAATTCTAGCTTTTCTCTAATTTGCCAATTTTCAACTAACATTTTTTTGTTTGCGACGACTAAAGTCACCGCTACCCTTTAGTAAATTATATTCAACTTGTAACTCGGCTAAAGCTATTTTAGCCTGTTCCATATTTGGCGCCATTCCGTGCCATTCATACTTGCCTTCCATAAAGCTGACGCCTTTGCCGGGAACGGTTTTAGCAATAATCGCCAGAGGTTTGGATTTTTGCTTTTTGGCTTTCTGACAAGCTTTAATAATCTCTTTAAACTCATGACCGTTAATTATAACCACTTGCCAATTAAAAGCTTTTATTTTTTCTGCCAAAGGATCAAGCGGCATAATTTGTTCAGTTGGACCGTCCAGCTGGATATTATTTCTATCAACAATCACGGTCAAGTTATTTAAGTGATACTTAGCGGCCAGCATCAAGGCTTCCCAACACTGACCTTCGTCTAGTTCGCCGTCGCCCATGGTACAATAAATTTGATAATTCTTTTTATCCCGCACTACTTTTTTAGGATAAAAAGTGGTGCGGGATTTATCCATTTTGGCAGCCATGGCCATACCTACCGCAATAGAAATCCCTTGACCTAACGGACCGGACGAACATTCCATTTCCGGAAAATCTACTAAGCTAGGATGACCTTGCAACGGGCTACCTAATTTTCTTAAAGTTTTTAACTTAGCTGTTGAAAAATAACCAGCTCTCGCCATGGCCGCATATCTAACCGGTACAATATGGCCATTGGACAAAATCAAACGGTCTCTTTCTGGCCAGTTGGGCTTTTTCGGGTTATGATTCAAAATTTTAAAATAAAGGGCGGTCATAATATCAGCCATACCTAAAGAACCGGCCGGATGACCAGAGCCAGCTTGAGCTAACATCTTGATAATATCTTGCCGAATTAGATTAGCTTTAATCTTTAAGTTAATGGCGGAAAAATTTTCTTTCATTACTTTATTAAATCCTTAAATGAATTAATTGTTGATTTGATATCTTGAGCGCCGAAAATGCTACTGCCGACGGCTAAGCTGCTTACCCCACTCTCAATTAACCTAGCCGCATTTTCTAAATTAACTCCCCCGTCCACTTCAATCTCAATCTGTTGATTGATTACCCTTAACTCCTTAATTCTTTCATACGAACTTTCTAAAAAACCTTGACCAGACCAGCCCGGATTGACGGTCATCAATAAAAGAACGTCAATCTGATTTAAATACGAAGAAACTTCAGACAACGGCGTTTCCGGATTTAAGGCAATGCCAACTTTCATTTCCCTGTTCTTAATTTCTGAAATGACTTCTTTTATTTTATTTTTTACTGGTTCAAAATGAAATATAGTGCGACTGATTTTAGGTGAATTAACCTGTTTAATTACCGCCACCGGGTTATTAACCATTAAATGTAACTCAAATTCTGCTTTAGTCTTTAATTGCTGAATTTCCTCCAAATTATAATATGATAGATTATCAACGAATTGACCATCAATAGCATCAATTTGCAAAAGGCCAAAGTCATTTTCCACTAATTTGACTTTTTTTTTAAATTCCTTAAAGTCTTTTGCTAAAATGGCGGGAATTATTTTGGTTTTCATGATTGATTCTTTTTATAATTTTCCCAATCTTCTAAGAATTTCGCTAAACCCTTGTCAGTCAACGGATGTTTAAACATTTCCTCAAAAATTTTATAAGGGATAGTGATAACATCAGCGCCAATTAAAGAACAATCAATAACATGCTGAAGATTGCGGATGCTGGCGGCCAAAATTAAAGTTTTAAATTTATAATTATCATAAACCGTTCTAATCTCTCTTACTAATTTTAAGGAATCTTCGCCAATATCGTCCAGTCTGCCTAAAAAGGGACTAACAAAGGTGGCGCCGGCTTTGGCTACCAGCAGGGCTTGAGTTGGCGAAAAACATAAAGTGGCGTTGATCTTAATACCTTGAGCTGATAACTCTTTAATGGCTTTAATGCCTTCTGGGATGATTGGCACCTTGATCGTGATTCGCTTATCTAATTTTGCTAACTTTTGAGCTTCTTCAACCATTGAATTACAATCGGTACTGGTCACTTCTGCGCTAATGGATGCTTCTCTATTGTCTTTAAAAATATCTATAATTTCTTTAAGGACAGTTAAAAAATCCCGGCCTTCTTTGGCAATTAAAGTGGGGTTGGTAGTAACGCCGTCAATCATGCCAGTTTGATAAGCTTTTTTTATTTCTTCAATGTTGCCGGTGTCTAAAAAAATTTTCATATGGAAATTTGTTAGTGATAGGTTCGCGATAGTTCGCGTCGTTTGCGATTAGTTTGTGTTAATAATAAATTTTTTAATATTTTGTGCTCTCTTCTCCCACGTATATTGTTGGACATTCTGATACGCTTGATTGCTTAATTGGTTAGCAAGCAACTGATTTTCCCCTACCTTTTTGATGCCTTCAGCTAAGGCTTTCGCATCACCAGCTTTGACTAAAACCGCGTTTGACACATTTAGAACCTCACGAAACGATGGCATATTGGAAGCAACAATCGGTCGCTGACTGGCCATATATTCAAATAATTTCATTGGTGAAGTATAATGCTGGGAAATAGCGGCTTCGGGATTACCG
>Ga0066637_10002088_pt1 | contig 13262 bp, 13 predicted proteins | sample CryGeyCG2014_020_FD_62737 | JGI IMG/M metagenome (GOLD analysis project Ga0066637, IMG submission 62737) | Groundwater microbial communities from aquifer - Crystal Geyser CG08_land_8/20/14_0.20 | ecosystem: Environmental > Aquatic > Deep subsurface > Groundwater | place: USA: Utah: Grand County...
AGTATGTGTTGCGCCCAAACGACCCGACTTCCATTTCTTTCAACAAACCTACGTGCGTTGGCATTAACTACGATCTGCTCACTCACCGATGGGAGAAATACAAAGAGGTCGGGTGGGACTTGGTTATTCTGGATGAGAGTGGCGAGATAAAAGACCAACGCACGGACAGACACCGCACACTCAACCGGGTGGTTCGTGATATACCGCACAAAATTATCCTCAATGGCACACCGGCAACCGAGCGGCTTGAAGATTTGTTCGGGCAGTTCAAGATTCTTGATGGTGGCGCATCGCTTGGCACATCCCTTACCCGGTTCCGGTTGCGGTATATGAATTACAATGACATTACGGGTTACGGCTGGCTGCCGCAGCGGTCGGCATACACCAGGATTCAAAGAGATTGCCGGAACGTGAGTTACTGGCTGACCAAAACAAAGGTGAGGATGCCTGAACGCCATTATCACAAGGTAGAAGTGGATATGACCGAAGAACAGAAGCAGGTAGATGAGGAACTGAAACAATGGTTTGCCGCCGAGTTCGATAGAGAGAAGATTGAGGTAAGTCATGCCGCCGCACTATTCATCAAGCGTGTTCAACTTATGGGAGGAGTGTTCCGAGCGGATGAAGCCTCAAAACTTGTGCCGACGAATAAACTGTCGGTTCTTACCGAAATTATAGCGAGCAATCCTCAAGCTAAAATTGTGATATGGCACAGCTACATTCCTGAAACCGCACTATTGGTGGAGAGGTTGTCTTTCTGCAAAAACCTATCTATCATGGACGACCCTCGCAAACAGGATGTTCTCTCAAAATTTCATAAGGTTCGTAGTGGTGTTCTCCTGATACGCACGTCATTATGCAAGGGAATCAATCAACTGGCCGACACGGACATAGCCATCTTTTATTCCAATCCTTTCAGTTATGCCCGGCGGGCACAGGCGGAGGGCCGTAGTCGTAGGATTACAAGCAAGACCTCGATCACTCACTACGTGGACATAATTACGAAGGGAGGGGCGGATGAAATGGTGTACCAACTGCTCTCAAATAAAAAATCTTTTTCATTGACCTTGCCTGCGTTACGTGCGATAATGGAATACAAGTTGAGATAGTGTGGAAGGAGGTGAGTATGGATGGAATCACGTAAGGCGCACATATACTTTGGGGATGATGTTCTTTTGGAGCGATTGAGAAAGTTGGCGCGAGCAAGGGGGACGTCGGTTTCGGCGTTGGCCTTGGCTGCCATAGTATCTTCGATAGATGAGTTGGAGAAGAATGTTCCTGAGCAAGCAAAATTCAAGTTGAACGGCAAATGGATAGTCTTTTAAGAGAGGAGAAGAAAGATGGTTAAGAAAGAGGTAGAGACGGTAGGAAAACAGGTCATCTTCACACAATCAAGACTCATGGATTTCCTGACGTGTGAAAGATTTGAGTGGTATAAATATCGAGCGGCAGGCGTAGGCGTTGAGGTTGTCGCAAAGGAGGACTTCTTTCTGGAGGGGGAGTTCGGTCATTACGCACTTCATCATTGGTATAAGAATCCTCCGCATGGGTTGATGCTGCGGGAGAATATGGTCAAACGGATCAAGGGAATGATGGATGACCTCGGCGAGATTAACCCCGAAGATTACGAGCGGAAGGAGATGAAATTGGCGGCGATGGTTGGAGCCTGCCATGCGTACAAAGTTAAGTACAAGGACGACTTCAAGAAGTATGAGATCCTGTTCACCGAGAAGCAGTTTGAGATAGACATTGAGGGTATAACTTTCAGGGGAAAGTTGGACTTGGGGGTCAAGGAGAGGGAAACCGAGGATGAGGGATTCGTGGAGCACAAATTCGTGAGTAGTTTCTCGTCGAAGAACTACGAGGTGTTGCCTCTCAATCTTCAACAACTGATCTACACCCTGGGGTTCAAGCAGATCACTGGTAAGTATCCCAAGTGGTATATCTGGAACATGATAAAGAAGTCGCAACTCCGCCGGACGGGAACGAAACCTAAGAAGGGGGAAGCGGTGGCGCATCCAGAGCCGTTGATTCAGTATGAGTCACGGGTGCAACAGCAGTACATCGAGGAGCCGGACAAGATGTTTCTGAGGACGCCACCAAGACTTGTGGAGGCAAATGCCTTGGAGGAACTGAGGAAGATGGTCGCTTATCATCTAGCTTCGTGGGTGACGTTGAGTAGGGGCAAGGAGATCCCTGCCATGCGGTTCTCTTCGTGTGAGGGCAGGTACGGCTCGGTCTGCCCGTTTGGTCCTGCTTGCGTGGCGCAGATGGCCGGACACAAGGATGGATGGAACTCAGGGGAGTGCAGTGGGTTGTATAGAAAGAAGGTTGTTCAACATCCTGAATTAGAAGGAGGTGATAAAGAATGAGTAAAGATGTGATTGGCCCGGACGGTCAGGCAATAAGAAAGTTGCCCAAGAACATGAATTTCACGTCCGCAAAACAGATATGGATAGGCGCGCCAAAGATCGGCAAGACTTCGACAGCAGCCGCATTGGGCACGGTGTCGGAGAAATACAATCTTGGGTTCAAGCCTTTCTTCATATTGTTTGAGGGCGGTTCGGGTGGGGTTGAGTTCGAGGGAACTTCTCAGAAATGTTCGGACTGCAAGGGAGCAGGCAAGGTGGGAAAGAAGAAGTGTGAAACTTGCGGGGGTACAGGATCGGTTCGTCTCATCCTCTCAGACACAAAGGAGATACGCAAGTGGTTTGAGTGGGTGGTTAAGACAGACTACAATCCGATCATCCTCGACACCTGCGATGCCATGTTCCAGACGGTTATGGACAGCATCTGTGCTGAACTCGGCATCGTCTCGCCTTATGGAGCGGGAGATCATGGGATCGCCTGGTCTATGATCTACGACGAGATGAGAGAGTTGCTCGGTATATTGGATGGGGCCGATAAAGGCATCATATTGATTATGCACGTGTACATGGTGGAGAAAAGGATAAGTGGCGGTATAGTACAGAAGTCCACGTTCAACGTGGCGGGAAAGACACGGCAGTATCTTGCGGGGTTTGTGAATCAGATCCTACACTTCGATATTGTGCCTGACGCAGACGGTGAAAAAGACAAACATGTGCTTATCGCCGAGAGTCAGTCCGGGATAGAAGCTGGAGACCAGTGGGGTATATTTCCTCCCCAGTTGGAGTTGGGGGAAAACGAGGAAGAAGCAGCCGAGGCAATACTGGAGTGTTTCGGTTATTTAGAAAAGGGGTGAAAGATGGAATTGTTGTTTCTGTTGACGGTCATAACAATAGGATTGATATGGATGGGGAGGATGTGAGATGAGTATGAACAAAAGATTGCTTGAAGCAAGGCGCAGGTTCAGGGCGCAGAAAGGAAGGTTGTCCGGTGCGTTCAACAATGAACCGTTCCCCCCCGGTATTTATACCTGTCGGGTAAAAATGTCGGAGGTTCGGGACATCGAACGTAAGGGAGAGGAACATCCTTGTCACTTCCTGATGTTGACGGTGGAGGTGGGGGATGTAAAGGGACGGAACATGTTTCCGTTCGCACCTGCGCTTGATGACCAGGACGGCATTCTTCAATGTGCCCGTAACATTCGTTCGATTCTGGGGGATGTAATATCCGGCCGGAAGTTGCCGGGTGGAGAGTACGAAGTGGACTACGACCGTTTCCTCATGGAGGTGGAAGACCTCGCCAACAAGTGCATGGGGGAGTTGGTTGAGGTGACGGTGAGGAACGCTAAGACGAAGAGGGATGACGGCACACCGTGGCAAAACGTCTTCATCAACCGGGGGTTGGGTGAAGACGCGGCCTCGTTGGACGAGGAGGGCACGACGGAAGAGCCTGTGGATAAAGGGGATGATTTGGACTATAGAATCAAGAAGCCCCTGAAGTCCGATAAGAAAATTAAGCGGATAGTTAAAAGAAAGAAGTGAATTGAATGAGCGTGGTGTGTAGCGATAATCCTCTCTGAGAGAAACGGGGAGGCCGCCGAGACCACACCACGCTCATCATTTGGGGGACGGTAGATGATATATTTGATTTGTGATGGAAAAGATCTCTCCCTTTTGGAGGGTTCGGAAAACAGGGATGTCGCATATCGAAGGCTGGATGCTCTCAATGAAGGCCTCAGTAAGGGATCTCAACTCCTAATGCGGATAGTCCCCAGCATAAAAAAAGGCAGGAAAAAGCCGATTACACAGCAGATGGTAAAGGATGCAATCAAGGCCAAGTTGAAAGGCGTTCCTCTCAGAAGTTATGTCAAGCAACATGGAGTTGATTTGGCGAAGTTGAGCAAGATGGTCAACAAAGAGTGGGGGTACACTAAACCGTGGCCTAAAACAAAATGTTAATTCCGAATTAACATCCGACGGGAGACGGTGTGATAAAGATTCTTGACCGTATGGTTAATTTCATCGAAGCGAGGGCCGACATCACGGCCATTGTTCAGTCCCACTTCCCTGAGTGGGTTCCCGATGGTCTTGTGATGTGTCCGTTCCACGACGACACCAAACCATCTCTCCACATTTCGCCTGAAGGCAAAGCTAAGTGTCATAGTGGGCGGTGTGATTTCTTTGCGCGGAATATCATTGACTTGTTCGCCAAACTTGAGGGTGTGACATACAACGATGCGCGGTGGGTCCTGTATGGGCACATCGTGAGGAGTATCCCGGACTCGCGGGTAGAAGCCCACCGGAAGATCCTCAAGACAAAACACAACGTCCTCAAGTATGTGCGCCATGAACGACGAGTAAGCGACCACATAATCGAGTTGTACGAACTGGGTTATGATTTGAGCACCAACAGGATTACCTTGCCGATACGGGATCAGTTCAATGTGTGTGTCAACATCAGGAAGATGGCGTGGAGAAAGAAAGAACGGGAAAACGGCAAGGTCATCAGCATCAAGGGTCATGGTGAGGTGCGTTTGTTTCCTGAGAACAAAGTGGTGGGTGAAGATAAGGTCCTCTTGGTTGAGGGTGAGTGGGATGTTCTAGTCGGGCGCACTCATGGTCTTCCCACCGCTACGTGGACGGGCGGATCAGGAAGTTGGAATGATGATTACGCTTGGCTCTTTCGGGACAAGATTGTTTTTGTTCTGTACGACCGGGACGAAGCGGGGGAGAAGGGCACTGGACTGGTGGAGGATAAATTGGGGAAGTGGGCGAGTTATGTTGAGGTGCTTCCTTCCCCTAACATCAAAGGGAAGGATTTGTCCGATTGGATTCGGGCAAACAGTTCTTACGCACACAAGTTGGGAGATCACATCGAGGGATTCGAGTTGCCGAAAGTGAGGAAGGTGAAGCGATGTCCGTATTGTGGACAGGAGATAAAAAGTGAGACACAATCCTGATTGCGACAGATGCCCTCTAGGTCCATCCGTGCTTCGGCACAGGTGTGTGTGGGGCAGGGGCAACAAACACGCGCCCCTCATGCTTGTTGGCGAAGCACCTGGGTTTGAGGAAGATCTGGCCAATCTTCCTTTTGTGGGGCAGGCTGGAAAGTTGCTTGATCATGTCCTCAACAAATTGGGGATTGAAGATGTTTATATCACGAATGTTCTCAAATGTCACCCCCCTCAAGATAGATTGCCTTGTAAGAAGAAAACCGAGGATTACTTCGAGCAATGCCGACTGTATCTCGACCAGGAGGTTCGAGACGTGAACCCCAAAGTAGTCGTGTTGTTGGGGGGAACAGCCTTGAGTTTTCTTGCGGGTGAACGGTTCATCACCAAGTGGGAGGGGATGGAGATTGACCCGGTGTGGATGGGGATAAGAACCTTCGTGGCGTTCCATCCTGCTTATGTTCTCCGTGTTCCATCGAAGGAGGTTCGTCTGGCTCAAGCGATAGCAAGAGCGGCGAAGGCAGCGGGGGTCAGGGTGAGAACAAAAGGATGGGAGGGAGGAAGATATGACTACGACGTTAGGACATAAGTCGAGGCTCAACAACATCTGGATCGCCCTTGACTTCGAGACATCCGACCCCAATAAGTATGCTTGCAAAATTGACCGGGTATGTGCTGCTAAGTTCAACATCAAGACAGGCAAGGTCCTCAATAGAATTGACCACAACTTGAGAAGAGATAGTAACGTCAGGTTGTGTGGGGAGGATCTCCAGTGTCCGGTGGTAGTCCATAACGCATCCTTCGAGCTTCACCTCATGGAACGTCGTCTTAGCATACCCATCAAGGGTGAACTCCATGATACGTACCTGATGGCAAAACATTTCAGGAACGACCTTCCCGCCTATGATCTCAAGTCCCTCTCATGGTATTTCCTTGGCGACCTTTATACGCCGCTCACCAGACTTCGTGAGTGGATACACAAACACAACATGAAAGGAGAAGACGACATCGAGTTCGATATGACCAAGTGCCCGGACAACTTGGTGCATGATTACTGTATGCACGACGTTAAAATGACGGCGAAAATTGCTTCGCTACTATACAAGGAGGTGAGAGATAACTATGCGTACCAACAAGACGCGGAAATGCTCCGGGTCAACGCTGGAGTGGAAGCGAGTGGAATTACCGTTGACGTTCCATATCTCAAAAAGTTCGGAAGTCTGGGTAGGCGAAGGGTCAGGAGAAATCTGGATCAAGCTGCCGAAAGGTTGCGAGTTGAGGACGGCAAAAAGCCGACAGGTCATGCGCTCAGGAGACACTTATCTGATCTTGGGGAAGGTCGCCGTACTCCGACAGGGATGACACGGGCCGACGACGTGGTGCTTCGAGACCATGCCTTGAGTTCCCCCGTCCGCGCCGTCCAGCGTGTGCGGAGAGATCAGAAGTTGGTCAATACCTATGCGAGAAACATTCTAGCGGTCGTGAACGAGAAGGGAGTCTTCCATCCCAATCTCGCTCAATCGGCAGCCATCACACGCAGATACAGATCGTGGAACATGTATGGGGATAACGGCATGATCGTGAAGGGGCAGGTCCAGAACGTGCCGCGTGGATCGGGAATCAGAACGGGATTCATTGTCCCCCCCGGGTTCGCCTTTGTTAAACTCGATCTTGCTTCGATTGAAGCGAGACTTGGCTCACATGCCATGAGTGTGTTTCTCGGCGAAGATTGGTTCGCCAAACAATATAGGGAGAAGGAAGATTTCAACATCTACCTGCATGTGGTTGAGGAGTGTACGGGGCACAAAGGGATTACCAAGAAGGACAATATCTACGAGGCCTACAAGCATGGAACCTTGGGGGTGCAGTACGGTGTGGGGATAAATCAATTCTACCGAACCCTCCATGATAAGTTTCATTTGCCTTACACGGTCAGTAAGTGTGACGCTATTTACCAAAGTATCAGAAGAAAGTTCCCGGTTTTCCATGCTCTTCAACGAGCCGTGTCGAGTCTTGTTGAAACAAAGGGACGGTTGTATGATGACTTTGGGGCTGTCTATTATCTGCCCCCCTCGGAACGATACAAGGGAGTGAATTATTATTGCCAGGGGTGTGCGGGAAATGTGTTCAAGTGGTGGGTCTTGCGAATGGACAAATTGATGAGGGGCACTCAAGATTACATGTTCAACTTTGTCCATGATGAGGTTGATGTGGCGGTCAAACGGGAACCGGGCGCGCGGGGACGGGTCAGGATGTACTGTGATGTGCTGAAAGAACTTGATATATTTGAAGTGCCCATTGTTGCGGAAAGTTCGGGATTGTGCGATAATTGGGAGGAGGCAGGATAGGTGGGTAACATCATCAAGAACAGCCGTGCACGGCTCATAGGGAGGTTGAAAGATGCTGGATGATAGACTACGACAGACCTGTCGGTATTGCGGCAAAAAACTCGATCCTTACAGGGAGTGGCAAAGATTCTGCTCTCAGGAGCATAAGGACAGATGGTACAAGAAGTTGAAAGAGTTGGGATTGACTTTTCTTCACAACTCAACCGTCAAATATATGATAGAATTGGAGTGCCATGATGAAACCGAAAATACTGTTTATCACACCGAAACTTAACGATAAGAGGAAAACGATGATCTCATCTGAGACTGGTGAAAAAAAGGCGAGGACTCTTGTGGATCCTCGAACACTTTTGTTCCTTGACACGGCAACTCGTTACTGTGGGTACGCCTTCTTTGAGAAGAGCACTCTACTCCCTCCATCTTTCGTGCTCACGGGGTATGGAGTCATCAAGGCCACAAACGATGATTGGGAGGTACGTTGTCTTAAGATGTCCGACATGATAGGTCATGTCGTTCATGCCGCCAAACCCGGAACGCTTGTGCAGGAATTTCCTTACTATCAATCCAGTGTGAAGGGTCGTGCCGCCTCTCGATCCGGGGGCACGTTGGAACTTGCGTATCTTTGCGGCAGGATAGCGGTGGTGTGGGAGTATTATATTGTGAAAGTCTATAATGACACGAAGTTGAAACTCCGGCCTCTCCACAATGTTCGGTTTTGTGAATGGAACGGACAACTGACCAAGGAGATAACGTGCAAGAGGTGTAAAGAGCACTTCGGGATAAAGGCAAATCCCAAAAGCATTGAGAACAACTACGTGGATGCGATTATGATGGGCAAGTGGTTCATTGAGAAGAATAACGGTGTGGTGGCCAAAGGTTGTGGCGACTCAAAGAGGGAGGATGTATAATGGAGGATAGACATGAACCCTGTGAGGAGTTGTTAAGACGGGCGGAGATTCGTTTGCGCGAGTTCCACGAGGAGAGGGAACAGCTAAGACACCAACTCAGAGAGGCCGTTGATCTTGGGCTGCTGGCTCAAGAGGAATTGAAAGCGGCAAAGGATGAACTGGAAGTTGTGCGAAACGCAACAAGGAAATCACTCCTTAGCCATGTGGAAGAATAGGAACTCGACCGGTTTCTCTCCACTCCATACCTTCGCCACATCCTGCCATGCGCCCGACATGGGAAGAAACGCTTTCCATGAATTTTGGAGTTTCCTTAATCCTTCTTTCCTTTCCCAATCGCTCTCTGCGGTCGCCAACTGAGTAAGCCCCACCGCGACTTGACCGGCGGGTGAGAGGTAAGAGGGCAACACTCCTAATAGAGCGATGCTCCTATAATCTAATCCAATTCCTCGCCTCAATCCCTCTATGATAACAACAGACGAGATGATATGCCGCAAAGCTCCCATCCGCGCCGACATAGGAAGTACGGATGGGCCTTCTCCTGCCCATGCGGGACGACCCGTCGTTAATCTATGCCCCATCTCTCTCCAATACTTGAACGCATAATTCATAGGCCACGATTGGAGTTTGACGAACATAGATGCGAGTTTGTGGTGATAGACTTCCGGCACTCCCATTGCGTTGTACCAATACTGACAGGTATCCATCCCGAAATCCATCTCCGCTTTTCTGTTCAGGGGGTTGCTCCAGAAGTTTCGGATATTGGGGTCGGAGGATTTCGCCCACTTGCCTGTGGCGAAGTAACTCATCCTTGCTGTGTGGGTCAGGTTGTTCACTTGAAGGCGGTCGTAAGGCAGGTATCCTATTTCTTCGAGTTTGCCATAAGCTCCCTTTGGCAGGGCTTCCATGAAAGTCATTCTTGAGACATTGAAGAAATCACTCTCCTTTATCCACCTTGCGGCTTCGGGGGGTGTTGGTCCTAGTGCCCTCACATAGTCCCCGCTATCATAAAGTCCTAATCCCAAAAATTTCTGTGTGAAGTCTCTCGTTACCAGCTTCATTCTCCCCCAAACGGTTCCGAAGTGAATCAATCGTCCTACGTTATTGGAGATATTGGCGATGGAACGCGGTCCCCATGTCCGACCGACAGGTTTAAGGATGGCGTTCATAATCTGGGGGATCTTCCAAGATGCCAATGTAGCGTCGGCTATTTTGTCAATCTCAGAGGGGTAACCCTTGATTACCACATTCATAAAATCTTCCGCCCACCGGCGCGTCATTGCAGGAAGAACTCCTTTCTTGGAGAGAAGATCTATCTGTTCCTTGAATAACAAATTGGGAACTTCAAGGTATATCTGCTTGAGATCCGTAGACGCCATTGCTCTGAACGCTTTGAATGGGTCCATCAAAACGCCTTCGCCTGTCCCCTTCCTCGGTAATGCTGTGGGATTGAAGATGTGTTTGAGAGGAACCTTGCTAATCCAATACTCAAGTTCGGGAGGAAAAGGATGCGCTTCACGGATAGCCAACTTTGAATGCAAATCGTAAATGTACCTCATGTATCCGTGATGGTATGGGATGGGTTCCAATCCAACGAACTCCCGAACAACATTGGCTCGCTCTCTTAATGTATCGGACAGCCAGCGGAGTTGGGTGTAGTATTCTCTGAGTTCGGGGGGAATGTCCTTGGGATTGAGATGGGGCGTGTTGAGCCACTTGGCCATTTGGACGTGAGCTTTTGTGGGAAGATTTCTTACCCGGCTTACTGCCTTTTCCCCCATGCTGACATTTGCCGCTTTCAAATAATTCTCTTCCGCCGTATGGGACCAGCGAATGAGATGCGCTCGTTCCAGAAGTAATTGCATTTTTGCTTTCACGGAGGGACCGAGAATATCTTGCAGTCCCAGTGTGTATATGTACCGGTTCGATGGGGTGGGGTATTCGGCTAAGGTAGGGACACCAAACTGTCGTTCAGGAGGGGGGAGTGGCACTGCTGCTCCCTTGCCCTTTTCGATTCTTGCTATCGCTTTTGCCACCCAGTTGACCGTTATGCCTATCTTCTTCGTCCCCACAAATTTCCGAATTTCTTCTTTATCCCACTTGGTTATATCTCCTTCGTATGCCTTCAGTTTCTCGGCTATCCCACCATACCACGCTACCCGCCGAGGGTGAGTCTTCGGGCTTGCCGCCTTAAGTTCGAGTGTGGAAATCAATCGTTCTTTGGGTGAAGGAACAGGCATTGCCTCAAGACGAGCTTTCTCCTCTACCGCCGTCCTCATGGGGAAACCGAGTTTCTGCTCTATTTCGCTCATCCCGAAAGGTGGCCGCATCCCCGCCTTTACTTGCCACGCCTTCCACACATTTGCGGCGTTCTTTATCCCAGCCTTGTTTTTCATCAACGCGCCGAACATTTGATGGACAGTGGCGGTAGGATTTGTCTGGGCGAGGTTGGAAAGAATGGTCGCTTGTTTAGGAGTCATTCCTTCCTGTTTAAGTCTGGTTTCCAACGCGCCGAATTTGCCGGCCTTAATCAAACTGAAAGCACTCAATGTTGTGAACAGTGCCCACGTGTGAGCGAAATCTTTTGGATCCCACTTCTCATTGGTGGTGGGATCGAACAACTCAATAGTGGGGGAAACAGCAGAAGCTGGAAGGGCTTGGAGTCCTGCTCTTGCTACTCCTTTTCCTACACGCATCAAGACTCCCCCTGCTGGAACTTCCAGTGCTTTAAGGTAAGGGATATGACCGATGACCTTTCCCATTCCTTGAAACACTCCGCCAAGCAGGAGGGACTTGGCAAGGGATTTGAGGTCAAAAGTCTTTTGCCTCCCTTCAGCAATATCAAAGGCTTGGTTTGCCGCACTATATGCGCCGAGAACTGCTGCCGGATGTTTGAGTGTAGCACCAAGAGCAGCGAAGACGGGAATGTCGGGAATGAGTGAGGGGAGTGTTCGTTGAAAGAACTTTCCTGTTTCAGTTGTCGGTTCGGCTTTCCCCGAAGCGAGTGCATCCCCTATTGCATCAGTGGCATGTCCAAGTTTTGTTCTAGGGGCAGCACCTCGAACGAGAGTGCTCATCGCCTTCCCAGTAAGACTCTGAAGAGTCCCCATCATGGCGGAGGTGAAGGGATCAGCGTTGATCGTGGCGTTGTACGCTCGTTTGTAAGCGTCCGGTTGTCTGTTAAAGCGAACTTGCTCCAACTTCTCGGCCATTTGGGGAATGAGTGTTCCCCACTGTTCAGTCGGAATACCGCCGTGTTTCAACAACCGGGCAATGCCGAGAGTGTCGCGTTCGTTCACGAAGGTAAGTGCCATTTTTTATTTTATCCCCCACTTCTGTGCCCCTCCCATAACTCCCAAAAGAGCTTTCATTTCATCCTCGTCAAATCCTCCCTCTTCGGGACTTGGCATCTCAGTTGTTGAGGTAGGACCCTGTATCGTCTGGGGGGTGAGCGGTCTTATCTTCGGCGGGCCGGTCCGCTCTGCTCCTATGCCCGGCACGTTACTATCTAAGATGGCCAAATAACCCAAGTTAGCAGGTAGTTGGACAAAGTCCGTAAATTGTCTCCCCATCTTCGTGTCTGGAGAAGGAACAAATCTATATCCCAATTTACCTGGATTTTTAAGTATGGCCGTAAGTGTTGTTGCTATTCCCGGTGGTGCTTTTTCTCCTCCTCCTCCACCAACCCCTCTTGTCATCACATTCAAGAGCGGTAGGAATCCTGCGCTTCCTTGATCCACCCACTGAAATACCATGAATGGGTCAACGTCATCCTTGAGGAGTGCTTCAGCGTAATGCGCTCGTGCCGCACGTTTCCAATTAGGATGTCCGGGCTTACTGTCCACCCATGCGCCGATCTTGGCCATATTAACGTAAGCCCTTCTCACTTTGGCTTCGTCTTTTTCCGGTGCTTTCTCCATCACAGTCTCTGGAGCCGCCGTAGATTCAAGGGGGGCCGTCGAGGGAGTAACTGTCGGTGTGGTTGGAGCAGTGACCGGAACTCTTCCAGAAGGAACGTGTGGTTGGATTTCAGGGGTCTTTAAAGCTCCGGCCCAAACTCTCTCCAACAGGGGATCTACTGCCGCCCCTCGTATTCCTGATAATGCTTGCCCCAATCTCTGAAGAAGATCTATGGTGGGATCTGTGACAGGTCTCATAGCTTGGATAGGATGTCTCGCTCCCCATCCTATCGCTTCCGGTACGCCCTGTTGTGTCCCCATCAATAATTGCTGTAAGAAATTCGGCGTACCCTGACTCTGTGCATAATATGGTCTGGCATTATCCGGCATTGTTATTCCTCCTTTTGCACATCATAGGGATACCACTCACCCCACCAATTAGGTTGTGGTCCTCCCTGCGTGTATATCCATTGCTGTTCAGCTTGTTGGGCTGAGAACGCTTGTTGCGATTGTTGCATCATCTGCTCAAATGCTTGCGACGCTTGGAATTGTTGAGCCTGTTGAGCCAGTTGTTGCTGTGAAAAGGCCTGACTAGCGGCGAATTGTTGTTGCTGTTGGGTGGATTGCTGCTGGTACTGTTGTGCCTGTTGAGCGAGTTTCGCATAGTCAAGTTGAGTGCCTGTCTCGAACTGCTGTGCCTGTTGAGCCAACTGTTGCTGAAACTGTTGAGCTTGTAATTGCGCTTCATATTGCTGTTGCTGTGCCTGTTGTTGATACCGTTGCCGTTGGAGTT